>FLNV01001039.1_pt1 | contig 53643 bp, 34 predicted proteins | sample 1140351 | NCBI WGS metagenome assembly FLNV01 (sample SAMEA3878207, study PRJEB12797) | bioreactor metagenome | biome: Moose rumen | place: Sweden | collected 2011-10
GGATGTTGCGTAGCAACAAATGGAAAATGGATAATGGATAATTGCAAATTAGTGTAGGGACTTACTTCATGTATGTCCGTTAATACCAACACAGAGGTACTGAGTTTCAGAGAATTAATAATTATTTCCTCCCCCATTCGGGGGGAGTTAGAGGGGGCTCCATTGCGTGACAGCCTCGTGACAACCTTTGACAGCCTCCAACAGGTTGCACGCCCTTTGCCACAGCGGGATGTGACAACCTTGCAACCTTTTTTGAGGAAAAACTATGATAGGAGTTTTTTTATGGTAGGGGGGACTGGGTAGTTACAAAGGCTGTTATCTTCAGGAAAGTTTGATTTGTTGTGTCAATGGGACAAGAAACCAATAGCTAACTGAGAGAATTCTTCGGATGCAACAGTTTTTTCCGATGGTAGTTCCTGTTACCACGAAAAATGAACTTAATCATCATTTCTGGGAGAGTTAATCACTAAATGGAATAGAGTTAGTGATCAAATATAGAAGGAAGAAGAGCATACTAAAAAAAGGGCGACCGTTGACAACGATCGCCCTGGAAAACACACTCTAATACTTTTATCATGAATCGTCTGCGGCGAGAATCTCTCATATTTAAACATACGAAAATGATATATCCCGCTCAAAGACATTGCAAAGATACGATGCCATGATAACCCAACTGGTGATTGGCAGGTGGTAACGGGTGATTATGGGTGGTTATGAGCAACCGCATTTGCCATCCTCCTGCCAACCACATTAAAAACAAAATATCACAAGGATATAATCCTTTTCAAAACTGCGATTTATCTCAGGAAACGATCGGCATATTCCAGGAACTTGTCCCAATCGTAGTCAAGGATGGCATGTCCTCCTGTACGGATATGATAAGCTATATATCCCTTGTTCATGGCATCGTCAACAGCAGGTTGTTTTTCACAGCCAATACCACGACGACCATAGAGGGAATAGACGGGTTCTGCAGCTTTACCTGCCAAGAACTCTCCTAAAGGATCCGCCCAACTGTCATCCAAGCCCGTTGCCAGATAGACGGGACGAGGCGCTACGAGGGCTATCACCGTGTGCTGGTCGAAAGGCAGATATTGCTCCCTCATATTGAATTGCTGGAAGTTGTCACACACCCAATATGGGAAATGATTATTCATTGCCCATATCGTCTCACCGAACATTCGCCGAGAGAGTGCTCCACCGCCGCAGCCGGAGTTGACAGGGAAAGCCATCGCGAAACGCTCATCGGAAGCTGCCGTCCACAACGCAGCCTTGCCCATACGGGAGTGTCCAAGGATAGCTACCTTCGACGCATCTACCAAAAGGTCTGTCTGCAGATAGTCAAGAAGACGACTGGCTTCCCAAGCCCATGCAGCGAGACATCCCCATTCATCAGGACGGCGATACGCCTGACCGTCAGCGTAGTAGGCAGGAATAGCACCACGAGTGAAAGCATCCTTACCATCGGGTACACCCTCTGTGGTATTAAGCACCGACACTCCGTAACCTCTTTTAAGGATTTTCTCTACAGCCCCAAATCCTTTTGCGAGACGATTGCCACCAAACATCATAAAGACAGGAACCGGACCACTCGCCTCATTTGGCGTAATGATCTCTGCATGGAAGAGCGGCCCATCAGCTTTCTTCTGCGTTAAGTAAATAGTCACGATCTTACGAGTATATCGCCGCTCTTTCTTACCTTTGACAAACTGATAGTTCGTATCGAGAGAATCTACCTGCCATTGCAGGGGATGCTGCAAGACAGGAGCCTTACCATACATATAGGTTGTCACTAAGCGAAGCAGTTCAGGTCGTCGTTGTTTCTCCCATTGTTCCACCGTAGTCACACGTTGTCCGTTCTCACAGAGTAGCGGGTCTGGTAATGTATAGGCAGGAACTTTCGACTCATCAAGCACTCGTGTCCACTCTTGCTTTAAGTCCTGTGCCAGCAACATCATTGGCGCTGCAAGACAACATAACGTAACAATAATTATTTTCTTCATAAGTAATAATGATTTATTTGCAAAATTAAACATAAAAACGCATAAAACCATGTAATGTTTTTCGCCAAATCTGTAAACAAAACATTTCAGGCGAAAAGTCAGACCGTATCATATTAAAATAATGCTAACTTTGCATAAATTCAAACAAAAAAAATCTACCAAATTAGATAATATTAACCAAACAAATTTAGTAATGACTAAAGTAATCGTAAAATCAAAAGTGCTGGCATTATCCTTATTGGGGATGATGCTATGTTCATTGTCTGCGTCTGCAGACAATGATGCGCTGAAGGTTGCCGATGCACAGAGTGTGGCACCTCAGCAGAGTACTAAAGTCAGCGGAACGGTGGTGGATGCCAGTGGCGAGCCCATCATCGGTGCGACCATCATTGAAAAAGGGACAAAGAACGCTACCATTACCGATTTTGATGGAAACTTCACTCTCAGTGTATCCAAGATTGGTACAACAATCACGGTGAGCTTTATCGGCTACAAATCACAGGACGTGAAAGCAACAAGCGCCCCCTTGAACATCGTGCTTCAGGAGGATGCCGCACAATTGGAGGATGTGGTAGTTATCGGTTATGGTACCGCCCGCAAGAAAGACTTGACTGGTTCGGTCGTACAGATTCGTCCGGAGAATCTTGCCAATGAGAGTCCTGCAACGGTACAAGATCTGCTCCGTGGTACAGCTGGTCTGAGCGTAGGTCTGAGCAACGATGCCAAAGGTGGTGGTTCACTTAACATCCGTGGTCAGCGTTCAGTATATACCAGTGGTGGTCACAGCGAACCTCTGATTATCCTCGACGGTATGCAGTTCTACGGTGAACTGTCGGAAATCAACCCCGACAACATCGCACAGATTGATGTATTGAAGGATGCTTCTTCAGCTGCTGTCTATGGTGCTAAGGCTGCCAACGGTGTTATCATCGTTACCACCAAGAAAGGTAAGAGTGGTGCACCCACCGTATCAGCAACAGCCAACTTCGGTTTCGTTAATCGTGCCGACTATCAGGAGTATTTTTCCCCTGATGACTACATACAGCACTTGGTGGACTACTTCGAGCGCCAGACATACGGTCTGAATGGAGCCGGTCAGTGGTCGGCATACGCCAAGGGACAGACAAACCTCGGTTACTATCGCAGTCCTGACAACCTTCCCGCCGGTGTAACACTCGAACAGTGGCGCGGTTACACTGTCAATGACAACCAAAGCGACAGAGAAATATGGCTCCGTCGTATTAACTTCAAGGGCAATGCATTAGAGAACGCAGTAGCAGGAAAGACCATCGACTGGGACGACTATGTATATCGTACTGGCTTCCAGCAGGATTACAACCTGAACGTAGGCGGTGCCACCGAGAAGGCAAATTACTTCCTCTCAGCTGGATATCTGAAGAATCAGGGCGTAAAGAAAGGAGATGACTATGAGACCGTGCGTGTGGCTCTGAAGACCAATATGGACATCAGCAGCTGGCTTACTATCGGCGCGACAGTGAACTTCCAGAACCGTACCGACGGCAATAACATGGATCCCGGTGATATGGTGAACTATAGCCCGTTCGCCAGTGACAAGGATGCCGATGGCAACTGGCTGCAGTATATCTTCGACAGTTCAGAATACACCCAGCGTCCGCAGTCGCCTTACTATTCTTCACAGTACACAGATTTAGAGAAGGGTTACACCGTGCTGAACAGCCAGTTCAACGTGAAGATCAAGTTGCCCTTCGGTATCACATACCAGTTCAACGCTTCTCCACGCTATCAGTGGTTCTACGACCGTTACTTCATGTCTGCCGACATGCCCGACAGCAATCCCAGTGATCGCGGTGTAAACCGTGAGCAAGCCAGGCGCTTCGACTGGTCGCTGAACAATATCCTCACATGGCAGCGCACATTTAATAAAGTACACGACGTGACCGTCACCCTCGTACAGGAGGCTGAGGAGCGCCGCTACTGGAAAGACCGCATTGAGGCTCGCCATATCCTGCCTACGGATGCCCTCGGGTTCCACAGCGTCACAGGTGCAACAATGGGAGAGAGTGGTATCGAAGCCAACGATACCCATGAGACTGCCGATGCTTTGCTGGCTCGTCTCCAATACACCTTCGACAGTCGCTACCTTCTGACTGCATCTGTACGTCGTGATGGCTATTGCGCATTCGGTGCCAACTATCCGCACGCTACCTTCCCCGCCGTGGCACTCGGTTGGGTATTCACCAACGAGAAGTTCTGGAAATACCAGAATGTAATGGACTACGGTAAACTGCGTCTCTCTTGGGGTAAGAACGGAAACCGCTCACTGGCTGACCCGTATCTGGCTCTGTCGAACCTGACCACTGGCCAGTATGTGCAGTACTACTATGCCAGTGCCGTACACGACCTGACCTATCTGCGCGTGGATCGTCTCGGGAACCCGAACCTGCAATGGGAGAAATCAACAGCCTATAACATTGGCGTTGACTTTAGTTTCCTCAATGGCCGCATCACTGGTAACCTCGACTGGTATCTCACGCAGACCAAGGACATGATCATGGATCAGCGACTCCCTGGTTTCTCTGGCTTCGACCACATCACGACCAACCTCGGACAGGTGGACAATAGTGGTATCGAGCTGGCCATCAACAGTAAGAATATCGACACACCTTCCTTCAAGTGGAACACCTCTTTTACATTCTCTTACAACAAAAACAAGATCAAAAAACTCTATGGTGACTTTGATGAGAACGGTAAGGAGTTGGACGACAAGACGAACCAGTGGTTCATCGGTCATGCCATTGATGAGATATGGGACTATAAGGTAATAGGAATCTGGCAAGTCAACGAGCGCGAGGAAGCTGCTAAGTACAAACAGGAGCCTGGTGACCCGAAGATATGGAACAATCCTGACAACGATATCAAGAATGCCGACGGTACGACGACTCCGTACTATGATGAGAACGACAAGGTATTCATCGGTAAACGGACGGCTCCCTACCGTATATCCATGCGCAATGAGTTCACCATCCTGAAGAACTTCAGCGTGGGCATCAACATCTACGGTTACTTCGGCTGGAAGGCCTCACAGAACGCTTTCAACTACGACCGTTTCATGAACCGCGACAACGACGGTGGATTCCTGCTCTACAAGATGCAGAACGAACCCGCCAAGGAATATTGGACATTGGAGAACCCGTCCACCAAGTATGCCCGCATCGATGCTCAGGGAACTGGTGGTGCTGATCACCCGCACCTCTACGTGAACCGCTCGTTCCTGCGTCTCGATAATATCTCACTGGCTTATACCTTCCCGAAGGACATCTGTAATAAAATGTTCATCTCCGGATTGAAGGTATATGGTAATATCAAGAACGTGGGCAACATCCATTCGGGTGACTGGAAATACGGCGACCCGGAAATCATGACCCACTCCACACGAACCTACAATATTGGTCTCAACGTCACATTCTAAAAAACAAAAGCAATTATGAAGACAATACAATATATGAAAGTATGTGTAGGGCTGCTGCTCTTGTCCTCAGCCATCACGCTGACAGGATGTAAAGACAGTTTCCTTGATCCCGACCCGCTGTCATTCTACGAGCCAACGGCTACATTTACCACAGAGTCGGGACTTTCCGCAGCCCTCTCGCAGAGCGACCTCAATATGAAAACCTGCTGGGCCTCCGGAGCAGACAAAATGGCTATTTTCAACCAGTTCCAATTCACCGATATGCTGATGATCGGTACTGGTAACGCTGCCTCATTCAACGATATGAACGCCAACCTGCAGCCCAGCACTGTCGGTACCACTGAGATGAACGACCAGGCAGAACATGCCATCTATTGGTTCTGGAATCAAGGCTATGCTGCCGTGAAATACTCTAACACCGTGCTGCAATATGCGCCACAGGTGAAAGACCTCTCTGAAAGCCTGCTCCATGAATATATGGGACGTGCTTATTTCCATCGCTCGTTCTGGTACTATTCATTAGTACATGAATTCCGCAACGTGCCCCTGCTGACCCGACTCCCGGAAACACCGAAGCAGAACTATAAGTCCACCACGCGTGAGGCTATCCTCGAAATGATTGAGGGCGATATGGAGAAGGCTGTGCAGTGGGTGCCCAACCAGACTCCCGGCAATTATACCGAGAACTACAAAGGTGGCTACGTGAACAATGCCGCATGCCGACTGTTGTTAGCCAAGATATACATGGCAAACTACAAATTTGACAAGGCTCTCGAACAACTTAACGCCATCGAACAGCAAGGCTACGCACTGATGACCGAGCCGTTTGGCGATGAGGTGCAACCATTGGCAAAAGAGACATGGCACGTAACTCGAAACGTCATCTGGGACCTGCACCGTCATGAGAATGTATTCAAAAGTGCGAATAAAGAACTCATCTACGGTCTGGCCAACAGTGGAACCTACGTCAGGGATTATCGCAGCATGCGCGCATGGATGCCTTTCTTCTTCGATGGTAAGGTGCATGCCCCAAGTGGCAAACAGGCACTTGCTAACAACTCCTTCAATAACTCCAACTACGACCCCAAAGCTGACTGGCTTCACGCTTGTGGACGAGGCATCGGCTCTCGCCGTCCCACCCCATGGTCACAGTATGCACTGTGGAGCGTGGAAGGAAAGAGTGAGAAGAACGACCTGCGTCACAATAGCGAGGTGGGCAACTGGCTCCGCATGGAAGACCTCACCTACAACCATCCCGATACCAAGAAGCCCGATGAGAACGGTATTATATGGTACGGTCAGCACCTGCGCCTCTTCGACGATAAGGGCAACTGTCTCTGCGAGGACACGATACGCCGTTGGTACAACACACCGCTCTATAAACTCTATGCTTACGATGCCGCCCGCGATACCGAGTCGAATACTCAGTATAATGGAGTATCCAAGGGAAGTATCGGTGATATGTACCTCTATCGCTTTGCCGAAGTCATCCTGCTCCGTGCCGAGTGCTATGTCTATCTGAAGCAGAACGACCGTGCACGTGAGGAACTGAACAAGATCCGTCGGCGCGCCAAGTGTGACGTGCTCTATGAAGGCAACGTGACTATTGATGACGTGTTTGACGAGCGCGCTCGTGAGTTGTATATCGAGGAATGGCGTCACGACGAGATGGTACGCGCCTCTTACGACCTCGTACACACAGGCATTGCCGACCGTGAAGGCAACACCTATACGATAGACGGCATTATCAAGGGCAAGGGTATCGACAAGAGTGGTCCTGAAAGTTGGTGGTATCACCGTGTTACCAAGTACGGTGGATATAACGACGGTACGTTCTACACGCCTAATGGCGACAAGACCAACTTCTATTATACCCTGGGTCGCCAAAACATCTTCTGGCCCATCCCCGAAGTGGCTATCACTGCTAATTCAAAGGGTGTGCTCTATCAGAACTATGGCTATGAGGGCTACGATGATTCTATCCCCGTATTTACGAACTGGGAGGATGCCGTTGCCGATGAAATACAATAGAATGATTACATGAAATATAAGTCTTTATTAGCGACACTCGTTGCCGTCGGAACGCTACAGGCACATGCCAGTAGCGTTGCCGATGGCAACTTGGCTTATCAGGACAGCAAGGTGCGCATCACGCTCATCAGTCCTGGAGCCGTCCGGCTTGAATATCAGCCTGACGGGCGGTTTATCGACAATCCTTCTTTCATCGCTGTTTCCCGCGATTATCCTAACGTGAAGTTTACCAAACGTGAGACTTCCAGACAGGTAGAGTTAAAGACCAGTGTAATCACCCTTATATATAAGAAAGGTACAGGCGCATTTACAAGTGATAATCTTCATATCACATCGGTAAAGCGAAAAGGAACAGGCGTATTCTCCTGGCATCCCGGATTGAAAGATACTCTTAATCTGAAAGGCACCTATCGTACGCTTGACGGTTACGACGGCGAGATGCGCCGTGGCGAGAAAATGCCCATAGAGGACGGACTGCTTTCCCGAAGTGGATGGACAATCATCGATGACAGTGAGGGATTTCTCTTCGACAACAGCGACTGGCCCTGGGTACAGGAGCGGAAAAAGGCAGAAGGAGCACAGGACTGGTATTTCCTCGGCTATGGCACCGACTATAAGCAGGCATTACGCGACTTTACACTCTTCTCTGGTAAAGTACCCCTTCCGCCACGCTATGCCTTCGGCTACTGGTGGAGCCGCTACTGGCACTATGCCGACAACGACTTCCGCGACCTCGTGAAAAAATTCAGGCAATATGATATCCCTCTTGATGTATTGGTGGTGGATATGGACTGGCATTATATCAACGACAACCTCGGTGGTTGGACAGGCTATTCATGGAATCGAAGACTCTTCCCCGACCCAGACGGTTTCATGCACTGGTTGAAAAGCGAAGGACTGAAGATCACCATGAACCTGCATCCTGCCGATGGAATCAAGACATGGGAAAACCGCTGGCCACAAATGGCCGAAGCTATGGGAATTGCTACAACTGAGCGTAAGGATATCCCCTGGCAGGGTAGCGACAAACGGTTTATGACAGCATGGTATGACGTGATGCTTCGTCCGTTGGAGCAACAAGGTGTTGATTTCTGGTGGCTCGACTGGCAGCAGTTTCCCAACGACAAACGGCTAACCAAGTTGAGTAACACATGGTGGATCAACTACACCACATTCACCGACATGGTACGCCACCGTACTGACCGTCGTCCGATGCTCTATCATCGCTGGGGAGGACTGGGCAACCACCGCTACCAGATTGGTTTCTCAGGAGACGCCCTCATCACATGGGCATCACTCGATTTCCAACCTTACTTCAATTCCACAGCCTCCAACGTACTTTATGGTTATTGGAGTCATGACATAGGCGGACACATGAATGCCGACCATATCGACCCCGAACTCTACATCCGCTGGATGCAGTTCGGTGCGCTCAGTCCCATCCTGCGCACCCACTCCAGCAAGAGCGAGGTTCTCAACAAAGAACCGTGGGCATTCGAGAATCAATACACAGAAATATTACGTGATATCATCCGCCTGCGCTATACATTCGCTCCATACATCTACACCATGTCGCGCAAGACATACGACGAGGCACTACCCCTCTGTCGTCCACTCTATTACGAGGCTCCTTCGGAAGAAGAGTCTTATCAACATCGCAACACTTACTATTTCGGCGATGATATGCTGATGGATCCCATTACTGCCCCGATGCAAAATGGCAGAAGCGTAAAAAACATCTGGCTACCTACTGGCGAATGGTATGAGGTATCATCGGGTACGTTGCTTGATGGTGGACAGACCGTAGAACGCAACTTCCATCTCGATGAAATGCCACTTTATGTCCGTGCAGGCAGCATCATCCCCACATACGGTGATGTGCAGAATCTGGAGCGGAACGACGAGACTTATATTCTCCGTCTCTACCCTTCATCGAAACCTATTACACGACATGCAACCATCTATGAGGACAATGGCAACTCGCAAGACTACGTTACGCAATATGCTACAACAGCCCTCACGGCTACCCATGCCGCCGACGGCTCCGTCACTGTCATCATATCACCCCGCCAAGGAAGCTATCAAGGTATGCCTGTCACACGCAAATATCAGTTGAGAGTAGAGGCATCTGCTATTCCCGAACGGGTAACCATTGATGGTAAGGAGACAGCATGGACTTACGATGGCATCACACTATCTCTGCTTATTGATGTGTCCGACATCGACTGTTCCCACACAAAGAACATTTCCATCAGTTATCCCTCTGATACTCCCTCTACTATTGACGGACTCTTAGGTCGCATGAAGCGCACCCGTGAGAATGTGTTGGCCCTGAAGCGTAGCAACGCCCGTATCATTGTCAATGAGCCGCTTGGAATACTGGAGAATACAGGGCGTATGATTACCTATCATCCCGAACAATTCCGTGAGCGTATTGCCGAATACAACAAAGTGTATAGCCAGTTGCGCGAAATATTGACAGATATAGAAGGTATCAAGAGTACGAGCATTACCCCAGAAGAGGTTGAACGGTTTATACAAGCTACTTATTGACGACTTGTAACGAATGTAAACATTCCCGCCAAATCGATAACGACAAGAAAACGTTACAAGTTTGGCGGGATTTTTTATATACGGTATTTATTATTTTAATAATTTTGCACAGTTTTAAAATAATTTTGCACAGTTTTAAAATCAATAATATTAACAATTTATTTATGAACAAACAAAAAGAATTACGAAAACCCGGATGGTTGGCAATATCCCTCGTGGGATTGTTGCTCTGTCCACTATCCGCTGCAGCAACAGTCAGCGGAACTGGGAATATCGGAGTTTCTGAAGCCATACAGGGAGTTGCTCCCATGCAGGCTGTCAAAGTAACTGGCAATGTGGTGGATGCCAAGGGCGAACCCATCATCGGAGCCACCATCATTGAGAATGGAACGAAGAATGCCACCATTACTGACTTCGATGGAAATTTCAACCTCAGTGTATCTAAGATTGGAACTACTCTCACGGTGAGTTCTATCGGCTACAAGTCACAAGACGTGAAAGCGACAAGCGCACCTATGAACATTGTACTTCAGGAAGATGCCGCACAGTTGGAGGATGTGGTAGTCATCGGTTACGGTACTGTTCGAAAGAAAGACCTGACAGGTTCAGTCGTACAGATTCGTCCAGACCGTTTGGCTGCGGAAAACCCACAGACTGTTCAAGACGTGCTGCGCGGCACGGCTGGTCTCAATGTAGGTTACAGCAATGATGCCAAAGGCGGCGGTTCGCTCAATATCCGTGGTCAGCGCTCAGTATATACCGATGGAGGGCACAACGACCCGTTGTTGATCCTCGACGGTATGCAGTTCTATGGAGAGTTGTCTGAAATAAACCCTGATGACATTGAGCAGATCGATGTGCTGAAGGATGCCTCTTCTGCTGCCATCTATGGCGCCAAGGCTGCCAATGGTGTGATTATCATTACTACGAAGAAAGGTAAGAGCAGTAAGCCCGTCGTCAACTTCACCGCCAATGTTGGTGCTGTGACTCGTGCCGGATATCAACGCGTTTTCACACCGGAGGAGTATCTGCAACATAAGGTTGACTACTTTGAGATGCAGACATACGGAATGGACGCCAATGGTCATTTGGCAACCTATCAGACGGCGACCATGAAGGACAAGGTGGGCTACTACCGCGATCCTCGCAACCTCCCCTCGGGTATCTCACTTGAACAATGGCGCGGATACGATACTGGTACGGCAGGTATGGACGACTTGGAGATCTGGGCACACCGTATTAATATGTTTGGTAACCTGGCCGACAACCTCGTGGCTGGAAAGACTATCGACTGGAAAGACTATGTCTATCGCACAGGTTTCCAGCAGGACTACAACGCTAGTCTGAGTGGTGCCTCCGAAAGGATGAACTACTATCTCTCCGCCGGTTATCTGAACAATCAAGGCACACGCTATCACAACAACTATGAGAGTTTCCGTGCCAATATGAAGATCAGTGGTGATGTAAATAAGTGGCTCAGTCTGAGTGCAAACGTCAACTTCCAGGAACGTACTGACGGTACTCTCAACGACCCGTCAGGTCTGATGGACATCTCCCCATACGCCGACCGCTACGATGCCGACGGTAACCTGCTGCAGTATATGCTGACGGATGTGCGTTACACGATGTACAAGACACAAGCCGATTGGGAGGCACAGTATCGTGAAAGGGAACGGGGCTACACTGTGCTGAACACGATCTTCAACGCTACGGTGAAACTGCCATTCAACATTACTTATGCCTTCAACATCGCACCACGTTACCAGTGGTACTACAACCGCTACTTCACTTCGCAGTCACAACCTGACAGTAATCCTACAAGCCGTGGTGTAGATCGTAACTCGAACAAACATTTCGACTACTCACTGAACAACACCCTGACATGGGATCAGACCTTCGCACAGAAACACCACGTAGTGGTGACACTCGTACAGGAATATGAGGATCGTATGTACTGGAGCGATAATCTGCAGACACGTAATATCACGCCATCCGATGCCCTTGGTTTCCACTATACCACTACCGGTGACAAGGACAACACCACCTGGAGCACCGATGATACTCATGAGACGGCCGATGCCTTGTTGGCTCGTCTGCAATATACCTACGACGACCGTTATATGATAACCGGCAGTATACGTCGTGACGGTTACTCCGCATTTGGACAGAACAATCCGTATGCCACTTTCCCATCTGTGGCTGCTGCCTGGACATTCACCAACGAGAAATTCTGGAAATGGGACAATATCATGGATTACGGTAAGCTGCGTGTATCGTTTGGTAAGAACGGAAACCGCTCACTTTCCAACCCTTATGTAGCATTGTCAAACCTGACAACAGGTACATGGGCCAACTACATCATCGGTGGTGAGGTGGAGGACCGCAGCTACCTCAGGGTGGATCGTCTGGCTAACCCGAATCTGGAGTGGGAGAAATCACAGGCATGGAACGTTGGTCTCGACTTCAGTTTCCTGCACTCACGTATCACAGGTGCCATCGAGTTCTATCAGATGCAGACCAAGGATATGATCATGAGTCAACGTCTTCCTAACTTCACTGGCTTCTCCAATATCACCACCAACCTTGGATGCGTTGACAATAACGGTTTCGAGTTGACTCTGAACACGGTGAATGTACAGACCACAGACTTCGAGTGGCGCACACAATTCACCTTTGCTTATAATCAGAATAAAATCAAACATCTTTATGGCAACTACGATGAGAACGGCGTAGAACAGGATGACATGACCAACGGCTGGTTTATCGGACATTCCATCGATGAGATATGGGATTACAAGATTCTTGGTGTATGGCAACAGGATCAAGCCGAAGAGGCTGCCAAGTACGGACAGGTTCCCGGTGACCCCATCGTATGGAACAATCCCGACAATGATGTAGATGGTAAGCCTTACTACGATGATAACGACAAGGTATTCATCGGCAAGCGTACGGCTCCTACACGTCTTTCTATGCGCAACGACTTCACCATTTTCAAGAACCTCTCTGTAGGCTTCAGCCTCTATGGCTACTTCGGATGGAAGTCGAACGCCAGCGACCTTTGGGGCGGCTCCGAAGGCGATGCCTTCCTGAACAATGAGAACGGTGGCGGTTTCCTGGACTTCGGTATGCGCAACCAGCCTTGGAAGAAATACTGGACACCCGACAACCCCCAGACGGAATATGCCCGTCTGAACGCTCAAGGTCCTAACGGTATCAAACCACACTACTATATCAACCGCTCATTCATACGCTTCGACAATCTGTCAGTGGCCTATACGCTCCCCAAGGCATGGATACAGGCCTTACAAATCACCAATGTGAAGCTGTATGCCAATGTAAAGAATCTGGGTACAATCCACTCTGACCGATGGATCTATGGCGATCCCGAGAACCAAAGTTATTCTACTCGTACCTATACGTTTGGTATTAACGTAACATTCTAACAAATAGGAAATATTGTAAGATTGAGAATTTAAAAGAAAAAGAAGTTATGAAGATTATGAAATATATCAAAGCAAGTGCGGGTATCCTGTTCATCTGTGCAGCAACAGCTCTGACGGGATGTAGCGACAGTGCGCTCGACCCTGACCCACTGTCCTTCTTTGAACCTACCGCGACGTTCACTACTGAGTCTGGTCTGAGCGCCGCTCTGGCACAGGCCGACAGAAACATGAAACTCTATTACACCACATCCAGTGATGTGTTGCTGCCTGTGGCCACAGAGTTTCTGTTCTCCGATATGCTCGTAGTAGCTGCAACCGACAAACAAGCAGGTATCTACGATATCGCCAATGACCTCATCCCCAGTTCCGGATACCTCAAAGACAGCGACGATGGTACACACATGCACAGTATCATGCACTTCTGGAATGAGAACTACGCTGGTATCAAGTATGCCAACACCATCATCGGTTATGCACCGAAAGTGACATCGCTCGACGAGCCCACACGAAATGCATATATCGGACGTGCCTACTTCCACCGTGCTTTCCGCTATTACGCACTGGTTCACCAGTTTGGCGATGTACCTCTCATCACAAAATTGCTCGAGGTACCTAAGCAGAGCTATAAGTCAACCAAACGTGAAGCTATCCTCGAGATGATTGAGGAAGATATGAAGTATGCCGTGGAGTGGGTACCTGATCAAGAAGTTGGCAAATATACCAAAGAATATCCTGGAGGCTATGTCAACAAAGCAGCATGCCGATTCCTACTGGCCAAGATCCTGACCGCTGAGGGTAAGTTCAACGAGGCCAAGCAGCAACTGGACATATTAATCAATAGCAGTGGTTTAGCCTTGATGACTACAACTTTCGGTGATAATGTACAACCGGCAGGAGGTAACAATGAAGTAAAGACATGGCCTGTTACGCGTAATGTCATATGGGATATGCACAGAGGTGAGAATGTATATAACTCAGCTAATAAGGAGTTGATCCTCGGCATACCCAACAGCGGTGAGAATCTGGTGGGGTACACCATCATGCGCTGTATGTCACCCTTCGTGTTCAACAATGCCATCAAGAGTCCTTCAGGTAAACAGGCACTGCAGAACTACAACCGACGTAGTAATAGCTGGAGGGCAGCTACCGACTACCAGCGTGTGTTCGGACGTGGCGTGGCTTCGTTCCGTCCCTGCACATGGGCTCAATATGGTCTTTGGGACATTAACACCACCAAAGCCTACAGCGATAACATCGACCGTGGTGACCTGCGCCGCAGCGAAGAGTATGGTAACTGGATGCACATGGAAAACCTGAAGTACAATGATCCATCTGATACCGAATGGTACGGCAAACCATTGCAAAAATATGATGACAACGGGAACCTGCTCTGTACCGATACCATCCGTCGTTGGTATGATATTCCACTCTATAAGTTCTACTACCTTGACGCCGTACAGGAAGCGAACCTCTCAAGTGATGGTTTCCGCGGGGCACAGAAAGGCAGCAAGGGCGATCTCTACCTTTATCGTCTGGCCGAGGCTTACCTGCTACGTGCAGAGGTTAACTACTACTTAGGTGATATTGCCGGTGCCACAAGGGATGTCAATACCATCCGCGAACGTGCACACTGCAACCAGCTCTACACAACAGTAGATATTGATGATATCTTCGACGAACGTGCCCGTGAGCTCTATCTTGAGGAGTGGAGACATGTAGAACTGGTACGTGCTTCATTCGACCTCGCCATCAGCGGCAAGAAAGACAAAGCTGGTAATACCTACACCCTGGCCAAGCTGACACAGGAGAGTGGTACCGAAAGAACAGGTGGTAGCTTCTGGTACCAACGTTGTATCACCAAGAACTTCTACAACGATGGTATTACTAAGAACGTTACAGCCAATAAGAGTGCCATCAACTATCGTATAGACAAGAAGAATATGTTCTGGCCCATCCCCGATGAGGCACGCACCTCTAACAAAGATGCCGTTTTACACCAGAACTTTGGCTATCCTGGTTACGACGCTTCCATACCCGTATTCGACAACTGGCAGGATGCCGTTGCTGATGAGGACATCATCTAATGAAGATTAAAACATATAATTTATTCCCCTGTATACGAACATGCAGGGGAATTTTTCCTTTTTATTATTTTTAATTTTGTCAATTAAAATAAATTACGTATATTAGTATGCATTTTAATACTACCATTTATGACAACCAGAAGAGATTTCCTGAAACAGATGGGTACTGCGATGGCAGGTGTGGCTATAGCTAGTACACCAAAGGTACTGAAAGCCGCCATATCAGAAATGCCAAAACAGACAAAGGGAGAAAAAATAAAGATTGCTCTGATAGGCATAGGCAACCGTGGCGCACAGGATGCCGACGAGTTTTCCAAGACGGGTATGGTGGAGGTGACTTGTCTCTGCGACGTGGATATGGGAGCCAGCCATACCCAGCGAGTAATTAACCAGTTTCCGAAAGCTAAACGTTTCAAGGACTTCCGAGAAATGTTTGAAAAAGCCAACAGCGACTTCGAGGCGGTATGTGCAGCAGTGCCCGACCACATGCACTTTCCTGTGGCAATGATGGCATTGGCGCATGGTAAGCATATCTATTTAGAGAAACCGATGTGCCGTACGTTCCATGAAGCAGAACTGCTGATGGCGATGGGTCGCCGTCATCCTAACTTAGCAACGCAGGTGGGCAACCAAGGGCACTCGGAGGCCAACTACTTCCAGTTCAAAGCGTGGCAGGAGGCAGGCATCATCAAGGACGTGACGGCAGTAACCGCCCACATGAACAGTCCGCGCCGTTGGCATAAGTTCGATGCCAATATGCAGCACCTACCCGATGGTGAATCGATGCCATCAACGATAGACTGGGATGTCTGGCTTGGTGCATGTCCATGGCATCCTTATTCAGAGAAATATCATCAAGGCAACTGGCGCTGCTGGTATGACTTCGGTATGGGCGCACTCGGTGACTGGGGAGCACATTTGCTCGACACCGTACATGAATTCTTGGACTTGGGGCTACCTTACGAGGTGACGATGAAGTATGCCAACGGGCACAACGACTATTTCTACCCCTATTCCTCCACCTTGCTCTTCCGCTTTGCCGCCAGACACGGTATGCCGCCGGTAGATATCACTTGGTACGACGGACTGGACAACCTGCCTCCACTACCCAATAATTACGGCGAGTCTGAATACAATCCCAATGTGCCTGCCACCAATCAAGGAGACACACCTCGTCAGGAACTGAATCCCGGTAAGATTATCTACACACCAGATTTGGTATTTAAAGGTGGAAGCCACGGCAGTACGCTGAAAATGTTGCCTTCGGCCAAGGCCGAGGCATGGAGTCACAAACTGCCCGAAGTGCCGGAGAGTCCATCGAATCACTTCGTGAACTTCCTCAGAGCCTGTAGGGGTGAGGAGAAGACGCGCTCGCCTTTCGAAATCAACGGCGTGCTGAGTCAGGTGTTCTGTCTCGGTGTGATTGCTCAACGGCTGAACACCCAATTGTTCTTCGATGCCCGGTCCAAGCAGTTCACCAACAACGATTTCGCCAATGCCCTCTTAGTAGGCATGCCACCACGAAAGGGCTGGGAATATATTTACAAACTGAAATAAAACAACAATTAATATGAGACATCTCATCATTCTTGCAATGACACTTGCCATGACAGGCAACACATTTGCACAGGTCCCCAATACGCTCACCCCAGAAGAACAACAGAATGGATGGAAACTACTGTGGGATGGAAAGACCACCAACGGTTGGCGAGGTGCCAAACTCGACGGATTCCCAGAGAAAGGATGGACGATTGAGGATGGGATCTTGAAGGTGCATGCTAGTGACGGTAAGGAGTCTGCCAATGGTGGTGACATCGTGACCACCCGCACCTTCACCAACTTTATTTTGAGTGTAGATTTCAAGATTACCGAGGGTGCCAACAGCGGTATCAAATATTTCGTGGATCCGACACTCAACAAGGGGACTGGTTCCGCCATCGGTTGCGAGTTCCAGATACTTGACGACCTGCGCCATCCCGATGCCAAACTGGGTGTGAAAGGCAATCGTCAACTCGGCTCGCTCTACGACCTGATTCCCGCTCCTGCAGACAAACCTTTCGATATCACAGCGTGGAACACAGCCCGCGTCATTGTGAAGGACAACCACGTAGAGCACTGGCTCAACGGCACAAAGCTGTTGGAGTATGAACGCAATACGCAAGAATTCAATGCACTCGTGGCTTACAGTAAATATAAAAACTGGCCTAATTTCGGAAATGAGCCAACAGGCTATATCCTGCTGCAAGACCACGGCGATGAGGTATGGTTTCGCAATATTAAGATCAAGGAACTGCCAGACAATGTCAAACCCATCAGTCAGAAGGAGTGGGAACAAATGGCCCAGCGCCCCACAATGGGCTGGAACAGTTGGAATAAATTCCAGAGAAATATCAATGAGAAGATTCTGATGGATGCCGCCGACGCGATGGTAGCCAGTGGCATGAAAGATGCCGGCTATGAATATATCTGCGTAGATGATTGCTGGCAGGTGGACCGCGATGCCGACGGTAATATCGTTTGCGACCCTGTGGCGTTTCCTCATGGCATGAAGTATGTTGCCGACTACATCCATTCCAAGGGATTGAAGTTCGGCATTTACAGTTGTGTGGGAGACAAGACTTGCGCCGGAAGACCCGGCAGCCAGGGACATGAGTTTCAGGATGCCCGCTTCTATGCCGCAACGGGAGTCGATTTCCTGAAATACGACTTCTGTAACAATAACGGTGCCAATCATCGTACCGCCTACCTCACCATGCGCGAGGCACTGAAGGCAGCAGGCCGCCCCATTGTGTTCAACATCTGCGAGTGGGGCAGCAGCAAACCTTGGACTTGGGCGAAAGGCATCGGTCATAGTTGGCGCTCTACAGGCGACATCATCGATGTATGGACAGGTCATGAAAAATGGGGCGGCAACGGCGTGATAGAGATTGTGGATATGATGAAACCGCTCTGGTCGACCACTGGACCTGGGCATTGGAACGATGCCGACATGCTTGAAGTGGGCAATGGTGGACTTAGTTATGACGAGCAGGTAAGCCACTTCTCTCTATGGTGTCTCTTTGCCTCGCCTCTCGTGGCGGGCAACGATCTCACAACAATGACCGATGAGACGAAGAACATTCTGCTCAACAAAGAGGCTATTGCTGTGAATCAAGACCCATTAGGGCAGATGGGACATATATCACTCGAAGCTGGTGACCATGAGATATGGGTAAAGAAACTCGCTGATGACAGTTGGGCGGTTATCTTCTTTAATCGTGGCGAGACAACGTGGAACCTAAACTTCACCTTGAGTGACCTTGACGAACTACACACCATCGGTAGCGACTACAAGGTACGTGACCTATGGCTACATAAAGACTTAGGACTGAGCAACAAGCCCGTCACTGGACGCATTCCACGTCACGGTGTGAAGTTTGTCCGTTTGGATCGTATCAGCAACAAGAACATCGCCCGTTTGACACACACGTTCTCCAAATACAACGAGGAACCTAACAATCTTGGCTACGCCTACTGGTTTGTACCCATTGGCAGTTATGGCGACACGCTGAGTGTGAAGATGTCATACGTGGACAAAGGCGAAAAGACTCATGACCCACACCATCACAATCCCGATGAACTGTTTGTGATGGTGGATGGCATCAGTATTGTTAGCCTAAACGGTGAGGAACAGGAGTTGCAACCTGGTGACGGCTTCTATGCCCCCGCCCAATCATCACATAACATCAGACGTGCTATCACCCGTTTCCCTATCCGATATGTAATGTTCAAGCGTGAGACAAAGGGTGAGATTCCACAACCTTTTTCATGCAATAAGCCCGACTACAAGATGGCAGACTGCTATATACCCTATAGCAACAGTGCTCTCCAACAGGTGAGTTCCACGGAGAAGACGCTGACCTACCTGAGCAAGGACTTCTCGAATGGATTGAATGCTGTGCTTCATGTGGTCAACGATCAAAAGGTACGCCAGGAAACGCAGTTCACGGACCGACAGGTGTATTTTATTCTGCAAGGTGAAGCTCGCATCACCATAGATGGTGAGAGCCAAACGTTGCCAGCGATGAGCACTTGTTGGTGTCCTGCCGGCTCGCATCATAGCATCCAGAATACAGGCAACGGTGAGTTACGCTATTTCGTCATAAGAACCAATTAAATGGATTTATGTACAGAACTCATATCATATTAGCACTCTTGTGTCTTACTTTGACGGTGCTGGCTCAAGAAGGCTCATGGGACAAAGCGAAATACCCAAATGCGGAGCCGCTCCCTAAGGAGAGTCTTGTCAAGGAGTTCCTGTGGAAGCCTGGTGTGAGCAATCAGCCCATTGGTACGGCACGTGGTATCTATCCCGGACGGGTTGTGATGACCCGTTATCCGGAAGTATGTCGATGGAAGGGACGCTGGCAGTTGGAGGAGGACCAATGGTTTCTGCCGGAGAACACAGACTTGGAAAAGTGTTCGGAAATGATGTCTGTAACACTACAGAAACTTACAGGCACGAAGAACGACAAAGAAGCGTGGCGTAAGATATTCCGATACTACCACAAAATGCGGTTTGGCAAAAAGAATGGTGCTTACAAGCCCGGTGAAGTGGTAGCTATTAAGGCCAACCTGAACAATGCCAAGGCACGAGAGAAAAATAGTAACATGAGTGACGGGACACCACAGATTATATTAGCTATGGTGCGACAACTAGTGAAAGGAGGTGGTGTGCGTCCGGAAGACATCATCATCTACGATGGTCGTCGTCCAATAGCAGCTGAGATTCTGAATCTGGTCTGGGGCGAATACCCCGATGTAAGATTCGTGCAGGATGACCCAGGCATCCGCGATTATCAACCCGTGAATCCAAAGACGGGTGATTACTCGCTGCTACAGAAACCTGACTGGGTGGAAGCCATTGACTTCTCCGCTGGTGAGTTCGAGGGTGCCCGTCTGATTCCCCGTCAGATATACGAGGCTACTTATCTTGTGAACCTCGCCATGCTGAAACTACACAGTTATCCATACAATTATATGGAATTGGGTGATGAAGGACAGACAGCCGTCACCATGACGGCAAAGAACCATGCAGGCAGTGTACGAAAACCATGGGAGATGCACCATTTCCTGAATACACAGCAAGATGGCAAGCCCCATGCCTACTCACCTCTTGTTGACCTCAATGCCTCGCCAAACCTCGGTGCCAAGACTATTCTCTATATGCTCGATGGTCTCTACTGCGGCCGAAAGCATGCCTCGTATCCGCTTCACTTCCCCAATGCACCTTTCTATAACAAAGTAGAACCCTATGAGAATACGGAATGGCCCGCCTCGCTGTTAGCCTCGTTCGATGAGGTAGCATTAGAAAGCGTCGGACTTGATCTGCTCTATGCCCAGAGCCTCAATAATAAGGAGTCCGGCTACTACAATGTGCCTCGCATCCTCGTACGCAATCAAGCCAGTGACTATCTCATAGAGATGGCAGACCCGCGACATGCACCATCGGGAACTAAATACATACAAGATGGCAAACCTGTTGAGAGTATTGGCGTGTTCGAACACTGGGATTCACCAGAGTTCATGCGCTACAGTCGTAACCTCGACCCCAAGCACGGCAAGGGCATAGAGTTCATCTTCATCCCGATGGGACACAGTCGATAGTAAATATTCTACAATGCTTTATGATTATTAATAGACATGCCGGCCCAGTCGTCAGTGCGGAATGGTACTGCCGGCAGACCGGCATTGTTCTGTAAGTTGCCAATGGGGTTGATATGCCAAGCATAACGTACCGCAACAGGAAAACAGACTTCTGAACTGGAGACGACCACTGACTGACCGTCAATATGGGCATCGGCCCAATGCCACTTGTGGTCGCTGCCAGCAATGGCAAATCCTTTCACAGCCATACCATCGGCAGAATGCAAGCCCTCGGCATGGTCAAAAAAGATGCGAATCTGCTCACCTTCAAAACGGTAGCCTTTATACACGGGACCAGAGTACTCAAGCGATTTTTCACCATAGGTCTTGGCACGAGCCACGAGAGCCAATCGGCGTCCCACTTCTTGTTTGTTCTTTGGATGGATATCGTTTGCATCGCCTATGTCAATCAAGCAAGCCAGACCAGCGTCCTTCACATGCTGAGCTGCCATCGCTTGTGCTTCACGCACTTCAGCCCACTCATCATCCCCCGGCTCTGTCTGTTGTTGCTTATAGTTAGCCAACTGGACGATGTAGAAAGGGAAATCACATCCCCACTTCGTGCGCCAGTCACGAATAAGCAACGGCAGCAACTCACGATACTGGTAACCCTTGAATTCGTTATTACAACCTTGATACCAGATAGCTCCCCGTATAGCGAAACCAACGAAGGGGTTAATCATTGCATTGTAGAGCACCGTCACTTGATTGGGCTGATTGGGGCGGTAACTGGGAACCGGTGGCATCTTATTAAGTTCTACGGTCTTCTTGTACCGCCAATCTTTGGCCAGACTTAACGTCTTAATAAATTGTTTTCTCCCACCACTATTCTTAAAGGTACCTATAACAAGTTTCGAGGCATCGCTGTAAATGCCGCCACCACCAATATTGTCCACCACACGCACAGTCAATACGTTGCGTCCTTTGTGAACCAAACGGGCTGGAATAACATAGAGGCGTTGCTGACCGAACTCAAAACTGCGACCTATCAGTTCTCCGTTGAAATAGGTATAGTCTATGTCATCGACCTGTCCGAGCGACAGCAACAAGTCCTTACCTGCCATATCAGCAGGAATGTCAAGGGCATGACGGTACCACATTGCTCCGTCGAAGCTACCCAATCCCATATCACCCCATTCTTTGGGCAGTTTCACCATTTCCCATGCAGAATCGTCGAAATTCGTGGCAGCCCAGACTGGCTTTCCATCTTTGTAGCCAGGGTCAAGGGCTGTTTCCTGTTTCTGCCAGTTTCCCATGCTCTTGCCATAGAAAGCCTCCCTTCCGACTGAATCAGTTGGAATAGACTGTACAATGGCCGTAGCCTCTTTCATGTCAGGATGAGTACTGAGAGTTTCACCGCTAATCCACGGTTCGATAAATGTACCACCCCATGAAGAGTTAATAAGTCCGATGGGCACATTCAATGACTTCAAAAGGTTACGTCCGAAGAAATAAGCCGTCGCCGAAAATTCTTTAACGCTCTTGGCCGAGCATACCTGCCAGCCACCATCAGCTACCACCACTTCATCGGAAGGCTGAGTGGCAACGTGCTGTGTCACCTGTAGCAGACGGATATTCGGATACTGATTTGCCTCTTCCTTCTCCTGCTCATAATTATTCACGCGCGCCCAGCCGTCAATAGGCATTTCCATGTTCGACTGTCCCGAACAGAGCCACACTTCGCCTACCATCACATTCTGTAGCGTCACCTTCTGACCATCGTTGACGGTGATAGTATAGGGACCACCGGCCTTAGGCGTATTCAATGAGGTGCGCCATTTGCCTTGTGAATCAGCGGTAGTAATGATAGTTTGTCCATCCCACGAGGCTGTCACTGTAACTTTTTTGCCAGCCTTCGCCTCTCCCCAAATGGGGGCGTCGGTTTGTTGTTGAATAACCATATTATCGGAAAACAATGGCGACAATACAGGACGTGCACTCACTAACGAGGATGGAGTAAACAATGAAAAAAGGAAAGTGATAAGTGAGAAATGTAGTATTCTGAGTTTCATAATAATGTTTTATTATTTTATTACATCATCAAGGATAACATCAGGACGACCATCGGGTTGTTCTGTATGAAAAGTAACATCGATAAGTGAGAGACCACGCACATGACGCGCCCACAATCCATATGAGGGCTGCACTTTCAAATCGCGGATATTGAATTTACCTACGCCAATCTCCGGACAAAGCAACTGCGCATCAGTAGCAGGATGCCCTCCCTTTACCGTAATATGCCAATCCTCAAGACGCACACGCTCGATATAACTCGTCATACGTCCATCAGGGAGGCAGAAATCAAGACCACCCTCCACCATCTCCGACTCAGGTACCTTGAAGCCTGCGATGATAGGTGTAGATTCCGGTTGCGTACCGTCGAAGGACTTCCATCTTATTTTATTATAATAGCAACTGCCCGCATACACCTCGTCACAATCGATGTGGCGCAAGTCGATGTCCTCCACATACCCAATGTTACGATTGGTCACCAACAGTTCATGACGCAGTTCATCACCCTTGTTAAAACGGAAGTGATAGGGCTTGACGGTTGTTCCGACGACTCGTCCACGGTTGGAGATGCTAAGGAAAAGTGGAGTTCGCGTGCGATGCATCTCAGAACGATGATGGAGCGAACCTGTCTTTCCACTGTTCAGGAATACACGAGCCACCCGTCCACCGTCATTCGACGAGATACTGAAGCCCGCCTTGTTGGTGGCCAGCACCAATATATTATCAACATAGACATCCGTGATGTCATCAGCCGTCTCAGAGCCTATCTGGAATAAGTTGCAATTAGTGTCGCCCACGATATTGCGAACGTAGGTGCCGCTTGACTTACGGGTGAATCCTAATGAACAGTCACTGCCCAACTTCACGATGTCATCGCCGTTAACCGTACTGTAAATATTTGTCACGTGCACATTGCTGCACGCCATAAAATCGAAGATGTCGCGCGCACGGTTGGTACTGGCTCGTCCGCAGTAGATGTCATGGACGCGAATGTTGTCAGTGCCTGTGGCGAGAATGACGAAATGCCCAGCCTGATCCACGTCGAGCATCTTGCGGTTTTCGACTGTACTGAGTGATCCGTCAGGCAACAAGTAGGCTGGCTCGTCAGCGTTTTTGTCGTACCACATATCGGGCAGACAGCCCTCACCGCCCACCTCAATGTCACGACAGAGCTTAAAAGTAAACATTTTGTCAGCCCGTAGGCCTGCGGGATTATTCATCACACCATTGCCAGTGTCTATCACACCGTCACCAGTAAGCCGTCCCTGCCCATAGATACGTATATCCTCTTCGCGCTGGGCATAGAACATACAGTTACGGGAAAACGAGTGCCCCACATCCTGCTTTGTCATATAGTTACCGTAGGGGTCGTAGGGAGTCTCGTCAAGCGAGTTGTTGCCGGCATTATGACTGATGTCCTCAAACCAAGTTTCTTCCGGCTCATCCATCCCTGGCAGAGCCTTAATGGTAGCATCGGCGGCGATATGCAACCAGACATGGCTTTTCAGATGCGCTGTCCTGATACAGAAAGTGCCGTCACGGAAATCTATTTCTCCACCACCTTCTTCATAAAGCTTTAGGATTGCCATATTCAAAGGCTCCGTATCATCAGTTTTACCGTCGCCCTTCAGTCCGAGTGAACGGGCATCAAAACGCTGCCGACGGATGGCTGGCCTCTGCGTGAGTATGGCAGAGGCACTATACACTTGCGTAGGATTGTGTACTACATAGGCTTTCCCCTGCACGGAATCAGGTAGCGAAGGAGTGCTCATCTGCCAAACGACATCAAAACCCTCTCCTACCTGTATATTCACGTCAGGGAAAACAATTCTCACATCAACACCATTGTCTGGACGCAAGTCCAGATTCCTAAAGATGAGTTTTCCATTATCCTTTGTCGCATATTGCAACAAAGGCCGGGATACTTTCCCAATAATATCCACCGTGGCAGCATCGGCTTTTGCCCATAATGACTTGGGCAACGTTAGTTGCAGTTGGTCGAGCCATCCACGCTGGGGAGCGTGGAAGTCAAGCGTTACTTGAGAGTCTCCTTGCACCATATAGGCAGACAATGTCTGTGAAGCATACGAGCTGACAAAATCACAGGCTTTTACTTTCAAGTCGTTTATGACAATACCCGGATCCAACAAGTAGATGCGAACATGAAGGTCACGTTTCGTGTCGCTTTGGTAACGTATGACAGCAGGAGAATAGCCTGCCAATACTGTCTTGTGCCAATCGTTGCCAACATGTTCCATGGCTTTTGTCTTGACAGAGATAGTCTGCGGCTTCCCACCGTCAATGCTAAAGGCGACGCGAAGGTCGTAACCATTATTTATAGGGAACGTACACAGACAACGGGCTTCTATCTCATAATTACCTGGTTCAACAGGAATATTGTATTCCACAAACGGTGCCGTGTCTGCCGACAGCTCTTCATAATGTGTCATGTCCATCGGCCATACAGTAACAGCCACCCCCGATGTTCCCAACCCTTTCATCACCGTCACTGCACCACGACTCGCCACCAAAGCGTTGCCGGGGATAACAGTCTCAGAGGGTTGGATAAGGGGTATGCGCTTTGGGCAGATAGAGTCAATGATTTCCGTCGGCGCCTTGCGTGCCGGACGATGTCCCCAGGGCAGGTATTCCATGATACCATCCCACTTGCCCTGTGCAATTGACTGGTTATAAGTATCTACTAACTGGAGTACCGTTCCGTATGCCTGCTTGGCATCACGCTCAGCAGAAAGAGCCTCATCCCTATAGCCTGCCTTAGCATAGCGGATAGCCTGCTGGTCGCGGAATACCTTCTTGTTCATATAGGCAGCCGCAAGGACAGGGAACTCTATCAACTCATAATAGGCATCGTGCAGCCGGGCAGGTATCTCCGGTTTAAGCGTTTCCACCATAGACGTGATACGTTCGAAGTCTGCGATACGGTGATTCTGCTCGTCGATAGTATAAGGCACAGCATAGATATGTTCCGGTTTTCCACCTGCAGCCAATCGATAGTATATGTTTTTTATTTCCGCAATACGATCGGCGTATGACTCCCCGAAAGTACGGGCAGCCCACTGGCGTGTCCATTGCCATGCCTTTTCGGGTTGCCAGGAATTTACGTTCCATGCCATATCCATCGAGAACTCAAACTCCGCTTCCTGTGGTTTGATGTCGCCGACATTGATGACCCACATTTGCCGCACCTGCTGGTCATACGCCTTTGAGAGTTCAAAACTCATAAGAGCGGGCGAAACGGATGACAACCAGCACCAGGGTACAGGGGTACCGAGATAAGACAGATGGTAATAAAGGGCATTGCCGCCGCTACGCTGCTGTTCTTCCGGCGAGGGCAACTGCCGCATATAGCCATGATTATCGTCCACCCAACAAATGGTCACATCATCAGGCACTTTCAATCCACCATTATAAGCATCAAGCACTTCTTTGTATGGGATAAAGAGTTGCGGCACCCGTGTCGGATTACCTGACCCGATGGAGTCTGCCAACAGTTGCCGTTGGTATCGGATAATGTCCGTTAGCCCCGCCACTTTGTCTTCCGTCGTAGCATAGCCATTGATACCTGTGTCGTGTACGCCACGCATCCCCAATGTATAAATCGCATCAATACCTCTACTCTCACCGACACGTTCCGCCCAGTAACGAGCCACCATGTCACGGTTTTCCTTCCAACGCCAGTTACGGTTGCCATCCCCTCCAAAGCGGTTCCACTCCCACTCATTGTCGCGGAGCATCTGCTCACAATGACTGGAGCCAAGTACTATATCATATTTCCTTGCCACCTCAATATTCTGCTTGTTAGCCCAAAAAGCTTCCGAACAGGAATGCATGGCAGGCCACAACAGATTGGCACGGAGTCGCAACAGCAGTTGCATTACCTTTGTATAAGTATTCGGACCTATATTCTTGCGGTCACAGTCAATATGTCGGGAAGCCCAGGGAAACAAACCGTGGTCCTCATCGTTGATAAACAATCCACGATATTTTACGGAAGGGCTACCCGATACTGTCTTCCCCCTGCTAATATATACTTCCTGTAGTGGTGCCGGACGAACATCAGCCCACCACACCCATGGCGAAACACCCATGAGCCGAGAAATCTCCAAAATGCCGTATGCCGTGCCACGAGGATCACTGCCTGCAATTACAAGAGCCTCGCTCACGCCGCTGACCGGACGTTTTACCGTCTGAAGGACAAACGATTCCCATTGTTCCCGAATGTCTTTTGTATTGATTTTCTTTTGCCTTACCAACAAATCGATATACTTAGAACGTCCCAGCGTTCCGGCAATAATCACAGGTTTGCCTGGGCAGGGCGCAGTCACCACGTTCAATTGGCGAGAAGTTACCATCTGAACATCTTCGACTAGCATATCTACCGCAGCTCTGACAACAGGAGCATCCGCAGGATCGGTCAAAATGTCCGCAACTATATTCGCTGTGACCATAGGAAGCCCGACAACCTTGTCACCAACAACAATCTGTTGAGCGGAAACGACTCCAGCACAACAAAGCAGAACGCCCGTCAGGAATATTTTCAGTCTATTCAAGAGAATCCCCCTCCGTATCTTTTAAATACACTTGCTTATGATCTGTCTTAGGTGTAATGACATTTTTGAAACTGGCTCCCTTCACATCATCGAAGACGAAGGCGGGACGGAAGTCAGGCTCCGTGAGTTTCAAGTTGACATTCTCGAAACGGATATCACGTACATGACGCACATAGAACCCCCATGAAGGCAGTTCACCGTACATAGTATATTCCGGATAGCCACGCGGATTCTCACGGACACACTCCACACGCCACAACGGAACCATATTCATACCTGTAGATGCGTGTCCTGGATAAGTGATGTCGATGTTACGCAGGGTGACACGCTCAATAAGACGTTCCGGCATTCCCGTGATAGGTGACGGGATGGGATTGTGGAAGCCTTCGTTGGTGAAGACACGTGCCTCGGCTTTCGGGTCAGGACGTAGGAAGGGCACCGTAGCTGTCAGATTCTCTATCAGGATATCACGCACATGTCCAGCAGGACCGTCGGTGCGGTTACCGAGTTTGATGAAAATGGGGTTCATCGTGTTTTTTGCCCGGATATTCTTGAATGTGACGCTGTCAATGTCGCATGCATCCACACTCCCGATAGCTATGGCTGAGAGATAGGTATCCACCACATCTATATTATCGAATACAATGTTGCGGAAGCCGCCAAAAGAAGCAGTGCCAAGTTTCAGTCCGTTGCATGAAGATGTGACGTGGCAATTGGTAATACGGATATTCTCGCAACAATAATCATTATAATATGATTTCAGACAGATGCCGTCGTCACCGGAATCTACAGAGCAGTTATTAATTGTAACATTACGACAGTCGGTCAGGTCAAAGCCGTCGTTGTTCCAAAAAGCACGACTTTCTACAGTAACACCCTTAAATTTCAAATTCGAGCATATCTCGTAGGTCTGCACCCAGCAGGCGGAGTTACGGATGGTGATGCCACGCATCTCATAACCATCGAGAAACATAAAGTTGATAATCTTCGGACGATAGATCTCTTGCGGGCGTCCTCCTCCACCACGACGATATTTCTCATCGGTAGTATAAAGGATGCTATCAACATTAAGTGCAAGCTCACGACCTTGTCCGTCAATGGTTCCTTCACCCGTGATGCTGACATTCTGCGCCTTATAGCAAACCAGAAGGGCCAACTTGGAATTATCTCCAGTGCGATTCGACTTGGGTGCGTCATACGGTTCGATACTACGGTAGTCGTTGATATTGGTGCTGCCCAAGAGTACAGCTCCTTTTTCCAATACGAAATGCACATTGCTCTTCATCTCAATAGTGCCAGAGAGGTAACGACCTGCAGAAAAGACGATAGTACCACCCTTTTTCTTCGCCGTTAACTGATCGATGGCTTTCTGAATAGCCTCCGTATTCTTTGTCTTACCGTCACCAATGATTCCTAACTCCGAGGCATTGTATGTCTTTTGTGCCATGACACCTGCAGTCAGAAACAGCAGGACTATTATTGAATGTATTCTCTTCATTGTTGCTTTTATATATTATTATCAAGTATTGTTTGTAATCCTCTCAATTTTCCTTCAAAACCCCAGAGACGGTCATTTGTGTACCAGTCGGAGAATACACCGTGGTGGGTGGAATAGAGGGCGGCCTTGGCGGCTTTCAGGTGTTCGAGCGACTGACTGATATTCTGACGCAGCACCTGCTTGTCGGTCTGCTGCTTATAAGCCGTCATGAACAGGTAGAGCGCATGACTGATATGTGCCATGAAGTCAGCCTGAGCCGTCAAGTTATCATGGAAATAAGTACGCTGACTAATGTCTATGCGCTTTTCCATCGTCTTGCACTTTTCTCTGACGACATCAAAGCGTTTCATCGTCTGCTCCATGTTCTTAATAAGTGTATCAACCTGGTTGCTGCCCTGAATGCGGAAGGTGCGCCCCTTCACGCTTTCAAAGCCAATGTCCTGCAGGGGATTGTCGCTATAGTTTGAGAAACGACCTAAGATCTGATCCATCGCACGGGCATAACGCATGTCCTGGAAATTGAATTGTCGGCTCTTTAAACCAAGGAACTCTGTTGGTTTTGGCTGCCAGTAGGCATTATAAAAATCACGATAGAGCTGAGCTGCAGCCTTGGCGTTCTTCCGTCCGAAATACTGTGCGCAGTAGTCGGTGAGCCAGCTGTCGGTATCGTATTGGTCGTAGTCCCACATCATCTTAGCGTTGGCTGCCAGTTCGGTGAGATGTTCACGCACGTTGCCAGCATTCACTACAGAGAATAGCAACGGACACTTCGAGTTGACATAACGGTAGTTGAATTCCATCTTCCACGGACTCTCGCAGGCTGCCAGATGTGAACCTGTGGAAGTGAACTGGTAGTTGAAATAATAACCGAGTTTTACTCCAAGTGAGGGGTCGAAGTTCACCACGTCATCATTGGGATAATGGTCACGGCGGGCTGCCACGTATGTCCATATCATATTCTTTCCCTTAGGCGGCTGGATATAACCTTGCGCTAACAGGTTAGACATCTCATCATAAAAGGTAGTACGTACATAAGGGTCTTCCTCACCTGTAATCTGCTTGATGAGATCTACCTGTATCTGCATCATCATCGAGATTACTTCACCACGCTCCTTGTCAGTCTTCGGCGCATCGTCGAAGAAAGCCCAGAAGGGCTGGTCTCCACGTCCGCGGAATGTCACCTGCCATAGATTCTCAATACCCGACTGGTGTACAGTCTTCACATTGTAAGTCCAGAAGTCTATCAGATCCAACAGACGGTGGATACTTGGCTTCGGAGGTTCTTGATGACGTACTTCACGCCAATATTCATTCCAGCGTGTAAACGAGTTGTTGAGTGCCACATGATGGTGGGATGTCAGGATGATACCCATACGGTTCACCATCATCGCCTCGTCGGTCATCTTGTAGTCGGGATAATCCACGGTGGTCTCCAACTCCACACAGTTCAACTTCAACCGAAGCATTGCCTCCAGCCACCGCTCATTATTGTCTTTGGAGAGTTTGCGCCAGGGCGTAAAGAGATCCGTATCATTCGGAAACCATGCACGGAAACGCACCTGTGGTTGACCGAGGTGAAAGTTAACAGCTGTGCTTATGCTATTGCGTCGAATAGGTTTCCAGTCGCAGAAGTACCAAAGTGGGGGAACGCCCAACACTTGCTCCGAGAAAGTGTAGATGGCAAATATGGTGCCCCGCATATCACTTCCATGCAAGATAATTCGTCGATAACGACTGTCTGCCACCACCTCATGAGCCTCTGTTCCCTCCAACGGCTGAATATCAGTGGGAGTCTCAACGTTGTCACAGACAACCAAAAGCTGAACGTCTGTTTTTTTTGCGGGATTAATCTCAGGATCGAAGCCCATGACTTTCATGAAATCGCCCTGCAGATTACTAAGGGCAAGGTTTACAGGATCTGGCATTTTCCCTACGGTGGAAATCGCCACTTGCCCTTTTCTAAATGTGACTCCCGCTGCTGATGTAGCCAAAGTCAGCATCAAGAACGTTAACAGGATTATATCTCTAAGTATTTTCATATTATTATTTATATTATGTTACAAATATATTAAAATAAGTAATGTGGTTTGTTTTATTTTTTGCCAAATATGTTTGTAAAACAGAAGTGGCGAAGATATGGATAACCTATTATAATATATTGTTTAATTTTGTGATAAATTCATGCAAATTAGTTAGAGTTGGTTAGTAGTTTATTAAGATTTGTAGGACAAACCTTTTTTAAGGTAAAAGATTGTTAAGGGATTAGTTGAATTGATATGTAGGTTTGTCGCCTGCTTAAAACCTAAGATTAAAAGTTAAGAATGTAATATCGTCCAATATGAAGCACTATTGTATCGGTTTTCTCTTGCTGGTTTCCATACTGGCAGCATCTTGTTCCAACTACATCGAGAAGGATTCTCTCGATGTGAAGAATATTGTAGGTAGCTGTGATATCGTTAGAACAACTTGGCACACTGATCCTGCACTTCCTTTGAATCAAGGTAACGGACGATTTGGAACATGTTTCTCTCAAGACGGTCTGCAATACCGCCCGGAAAACCGTGAACAAGACCAGAAGTATGGCAATACTACCTTTCTCCATCTACAGCATTTCGTCAGAGGTAAATACGCGACGGACTATCTGCTGCCTTTGCTGCGCATCTATTGGCGTGACTCACTTCAAAATGTGACAGACTACCAACAGCATCAGTCGTTCTACGATGGCACTCTCACGACAACATTCCGCAATCAAGGTAATCAAATGGAGGTATGCAGTTGGTTCGACCCCGTTGACCGCGACTTAGCCTGCATAACGTTTAAGGGCGACAAGGACACCACCTTCAATCTCGTCATTGAGTCAGAATCAACGATGAAGGTACACTACGGACAGGAGATACCACAAATCGTCAGCATCAGTCAGTCAGGAAATCAACTATGGCAGGTTAAGCTTCAGACAGACAACAAGGAAAGTACCTATTATGTCGCCACCAATGCCGATGCAAAGGTGGTTGACGGGAAACTGCATCTGGCAGTAAAGGGTGACCGCTATATACAGATTGCATATAAGGAAAGACCGGCAGTTAAGATAGACAAGTCGCTTTCCCAGACAAAAGACTGGTGGCATCAGCAATGGGAACAGACCACATGTATTCAGTTCCCGGACACGACAGCACAGAAAATGTGGGTGCGCACAATGTACCTGTTGCTCTCTACCTGCAATGATGACAAGCTCGGATTACCACCACCCTGTGGGTTTGCAGCTAACAGTTGGCCCTTCGCTTTCCCGCAAGACCTCTCGTTTATCCATGCTGCCTTGTTGGCAACGGGGCATCAGGATATCGCAAAAGCTTGGATAGAGTATTTTGCAGAACGTGTGGAAGGCATGAAGGAATATACCCGCCGACTGCTCAAACAAGAAGGCATCATGGCTCCTTGGGTATTCCCGTACGGTGACTTCAAGGGCTACCATGACCCTGATACACCTAATAAGTTCTATTATGAGATCCATAACTCCGGTTATCTTGCAAAGATGGCTTACGAGACTTCAGTTTTCGTGAACGACTCAGCATGGACTCGTCGGAACGCAGAGCCACTTATCCGTGAGTGCGCCAACTTCTACAAGAGCATTGCAAAGAAAGAATCCGACGGACTATGGCATCTGTTCGTAGAACCCGGTATGGGGCAGGATGAACGTGGTGGCTTTAACCAGAAAGACTATCTCTGCGCGCTCTACAGTGCCAAATACTGCTTTGAGAAGATGGTGGAGTGCAACCTTGATCATACAGGTGAATATTCCAAAATGCTTGCGGACGGGCTGGCTTTCGCACCACTTAGGAGTGAAAGGGGCTACTATTACTCCTGTCAGGGAAGCGGACCAGAAGACTTTGGACATCAGAAACATCCTGTACAACTCAACGAACTGGCATATCTGCCTACAGAGACATCTCCTTCCGAGGAAGCCCGTACAGTCTATCGCCTACGCTATGACATCACTCAAGATGCCCGTCAACCCTACTTCTACGGCTGGACACTTGGAGAGTTCCTGCTCGCAGGCTCAAGATTAGGTGATGCCGAGGGCTGGCAGAATGATTGGGATAACTTACTGAAATCAGAATATGTTGACCCCGATTTCATCCAAGTATATGAAACCAGCAAGACTTATAAGATGTCATTCTATACCACCACCAACGGACTGATAGCCCAAACGTTACTGGCAAATCTCGTCTGCGACTGGTATGGACATCTTGAAGTAGCCAAATGCTATCCATGGAAGGGCAACACCACTTTCCGTAATATCTGGTCTGCTCTCGGAGTGAAAGTAAGCGGACAGATTGCAAATCAAAAGGTTTCTCTGAACATGGAGGCATGGAAAGACTCCAGTTTCAGATTCCTTGGCGAGACAATCACCCTCAAGAAAGGAGATACCATCACCCGCATTTTCTCACTGTAACCGAACGTGAGTTTTATATTCCACGTAACTTTTATCTAAGAAAGTCTTGAAACACCCTTCATGATTCTTGACTTTTCACCGATCCACTCTTAAGGTTTATCGGGGAAAAGCTAAGAGTCATTAGCACTGATTCAAGGAAAAATGATCTCTTTTTTCACTTTACAATATAAGTATTTCTAACACTCCGAATCCTCCGGACTCCCATCAGTAATCGTCAAGTCAAACCACAAACATCATTTTTCTCCTTGTCGTTGAGAGATGCAGCAAGGCAAAAAAAGAGAATTACATCTCTGTAACTCTCTAAATCTCAATGTAGCGGGAGCCGGGATTGAACCGGCGACCTCATGATTATGAATCATGCGCTCTAACCAGCTGAGCTATCCCGCCATCATTCTAATGCGGGTGCAAAGGTAATTAAAAAACTCTAATATCCAAAATTATTTGGAATTATTTTTTTGATATATGAAAAAAAATAGTATATTTGTCAAAATTATATTGTAACCCATTTTGATGTTTATGAGAAAGCAGAAAATTACTTTAGAAAGAGAGCTCAGGTCGAAGTCAGCAAATATCATTTGGCCTTTTCTCAGCACGCCGGCCGGACTAGCCAAATGGGTGGCAGACAGTGTGGAACAAGAGGGAGATACTTTCTCATTCACATGGGGAGAGATATGGAAACACCATGAGGTGCGCACCGCCACCGTGATCAGTGACATAAAAAACGACTTTATCCGTTATGTATGGAAAGATGACATCGATGACAAGGCATACTGGGAATTGAAGATCGTACGAAGTGACATTACCGGTGACTATATTCTCATCATCACCGACTTCGCGGAAGATGATGACATCGAGACGCTCTATGATCTGTGGGAGGCAAATCTGGAAAGGCTCCACCATGCCACAGGATTATAACCGTCATTCCTCCTGCGGGCTAAAGACAAGAAAAATAATCATGGAAATTTAATAAATACTAATTTATTTTGTTCTCAATGTGATTTGCATTAACTTTGCATTTTAATTGTAAAAGCTGCAATCGGCTGAGACATATCATGAGAGGAATCAAAAAACTTGATATATTCATTTCAAAGCAGTTCTTACTGCTGTTCGTAGGAACATTCTTCATCTGTCAGTTTGTACTGATGATGCAGTTTCTATGGCGATATATCGACCAACTGATCGGCAAAGGACTGTCGATGGAGGTTCTGGCACAGTTCTTCTGGTATATGGGACTGATGCTCCTGCCGCAAGCACTGCCTCTGGCTATCCTGCTCTCCTCCCTCATCGCCTTCGGAAACCTGGGAGAGAGCAGTGAGCTGACAGCCATCAAGGCGGCGGGCATCTCTCTGATGCAGACTTTCCGTTCCCTGATCGTCATCGTCATCCTCATCGCCTTGGGATCCTTCTACTTCCAGAATGTGGTAGGCCCTCATGCCAATACCTCACTGGCACAGATCCTCATCTCCATGAAGCAGAAGAGTCCGGAGCTTGAGATCCCTGAGGGTATTTTCTATGACGGTATTCCCAACAGCAATATCTACGTGCAGAAAAAAGACACCAAGACGGGCATGCTCTATGGGATTATGATCTACCAGATGAGTGGAAGTTACGAGGATGCCGCCATTATCCTGGCCGACTCTGGTATGCTGCAGTCTACCGCCGAGAAGAAACACCTCCTGCTCACCCTCCACAGCGGCGAGTGGTTCGAGAATATGAAAAGTCAGGAATTGGCAGGAAATGCGAGCGTCCCCTACCGCAGGGAGACTTTCGCTGAAAAGAAGATCGTGCTCGACTTCGATGCTGATTTCAGTCTTACCGACGCTACCAGCATCTCCAACAACGCCCGTGGAAAGAGCCTGTCGGAGATCTATCACGATATCGACTCGCTGAACCACCAATACGACAGTATCGGCAGGGTGTATTATACCGATGTGAAACACACCCATTACTATCAGCAGCCATTAGACAAGAACGACTCCCTGAAAGCGGTGAAGGCCGTCGCTGCAAAATCATTCGATTACGACAGTATCTACGACAAGCTTTCCACTGAGAAAAAACAGAATGCTGTCTCATCAGCCCTTGGAAGGGTTCAGAATGAGATGAACGACCTGGAGTTCAAGGCTATGCTGACATCAGACGGAGACAGGGTTATCCGTCAGCATCGTATTGAAGGCATCGGCAAATTCACGATGGCATTGTCTTGTCTGTTGTTCTTCTTCATCGGCGCTCCGCTGGGAGCCATCATTCGCAAAGGAGGTATCGGCATTCCGGTCATCATCAGTGTCCTCGTGTACATTATATATTATATACTCGACAACACAGGTTACCGTATGGCAAGAGGTGGTATGTGGGCTGTTTGGTTCGGTAAAAGTATCTCTACAGCCGTACTGGCTCCTCTGGCGGCATTCGTCACCTATAAGGCAAAAAACGACTCGGTGGTCTTCAATATCGATCTGTATCGAAACATCTTCATGAAACTGTTAGGCCTGCGACTCAAGCGACATGTCTATGTCAAGGAGGTAATCATCAACGACCCTGACTACGCCACAGATGCCTCGTCGCTCGCCATCATCAATGAGGAGGTGACAAACTATGCACACACCCACCGGCTGTATAAACTGCCGAATTTCATACGTGTGTTCTTCAAATATGAGCCGGACAACGAGATAGAGCGTATCAACACCGCCCTGGAACAAACCATTGAGGACCTTGCCAACACCAAAGACAAGATGATTCTTACATTACTGAACAGATATCCCGTGGTGTCTGTAAAGTCACATACACGCCCGTTTGAGAGACAATGGCTCAACGTAATAGCTGGATTGATAACACCCGTCAACCTGTTTATCTATTTAAGGATGTGGTTCTTCCGCCTGCGACTGCTGCGCGACCTGAAAACCATCAAAGAGGTGAATACAGAGATTATTAAGCGAATTCATGAAGTACATAACTGTTAATAATATAATAAGGTATGGAACATCAAAAGTTAAATACAATAGAGGAAGCTGTAAAAGACTTTAAAGAAGGAAAATTTGTCATTGTGGTTGACGATGAGGACCGTGAGAACGAAGGCGACCTGATTATCGCCGCAGAGAAGATCACCGCGGAAAAGGTGAACTTCATGCTGACACACGCACGCGGTGTGCTCTGTGCACCTATCACCATATCCAGATGCCAGGAGCTGGACCTTCCCCATCAGGTGAGTGACAACACATCCGTGTTGGGAACTCCCTTTACAGTGACAATAGACAAACTGGAGGGATGCTCCACAGGCGTCTCCGCACACGACCGAGCAGAGACTATCAAAGCCCTGGCAGACCCTGCATCTACCCCACAGACCTTCGGACGCCCCGGACATGTCAACCCCCTCTATGCACAAGAGAATGGTGTCTTGAGGAGAAGCGGACACACGGAGGCGGCCATTGATCTCTGTCGTATGGCCGGACTGTATCCAGCGGGTGCCCTGATGGAGATTATGAACGAAGACGGAACGATGGCCCGTCTGCCGGAACTTCTGGCTTTCGGCGAGAAATATGGGTTGAAGACCATCACCATCAAAGACATGATAGCCTACCGACTGAAAAACGAGTCACTGGTGGAGAAAGGGGAAGAGGCTGACATGCCTACCGACTACGGACATTTCAAACTGATCCCATTCAGACAGAAAAGCAACGGATTGGAGCACATGGCGCTTATCAAAGGAGAATGGGAGGAATGTGAGCCCGTTATGGTAAGGGTGCATTCCTCCTGTGCCACCGGTGATATCCTCGGGAGTAAGCGCTGCGACTGCGGAGAGCAGCTGCACAAAGCCATGCAGATGATTGAAAAAGAGGGCAAAGGTGTCGTGGTATATATCCAACAGGAAGGAAGAGGCATCGGCTTGATGAACAAGATAGCTGCTTATAAACTGCAGGAAGAGGGCTATGATACGGTGGACGCCAATATCCACTTAGGCTTCAAGCCCGATGAGCGCGACTATGGCTGCGGTGCACAGATACTACGACAGCTGGGAGTTAGGAAGATGCGCCTGCTCACCAACAATCCTGTCAAACGGGTGGGGCTGGAGAGCTACGGACTGGAGATCGTGGAGAACATTCCCATCGAGATCACGCCCAACCCCTATAACATCAGGTATCTCCAAACCAAAAAGGAAAAGATGGGACATACACTCCATCTGCAATCAAAAGTTTAGGATATAGTTTATTTTTGCTTCTATTTCATCCATTTTCAGAAATAAAACCACATTTATTTCGTTAATCAGAAGATTATTGTTATTTTTGCAAAAGAATAAAATGACTATGACAAAATTATCAGAAAGACTCCAAAGACTGGCTCCATCGGCGACGCTGGCAATGTCGCAAAAGAGCAGTGAGATGAAAGCCCAAGGTATTGATGTAATCAACATGAGCGTGGGAGAACCCGACTTCAATACTCCCGACCATATCAAGGAAGCTGCCAAGAAAGCTATCGACAACAACTTCTCAAGATATTCTCCCGTACCCGGATATCCCGACCTGCGCAAAGCAATCGCAGAGAAGTTGAGTAAGGAAAATGCCCTCTACTACACCACCGAGGAAATTCTGGTCAGTAATGGTGCCAAGCAATCTGTATGCAACGCTGTCATGGCGCTGGTAAACGATGGTGACGAGGTGATCATTCCCGCCCCCTACTGGGTAAGCTACCCGCAGATGGCAAAGCTGGCCGGCGGCATCCCCGTTTTCATCAACGCAGGCTTCGAGCAGGAGTTTAAGATCACACCGCAACAACTGGAATCAGCCATAACACCTAAGACCAAGATGCTGATCCTATGCAGTCCGAGCAATCCTACCGGCAGTGTCTACTCCGCAGAGGAACTGAAGGCGCTTGCGGAAGTGATCAAGAAACATGATGGGCTGTATGTGCTGGCCGACGAGATCTACGAGCATATCAACTATACGGGCAACCATGCCAGCATCGCAGCCGTAGAAGGGATGAAAGAGCGTACGATCATCATTAACGGTGTGAGTAAGGCCTATGCCATGACCGGATGGAGAATTGGTTTTATGGCAGCCCCGGAATGGATCGTTAAAGGTTGCAACAAACTGCAAGGACAGTACACCAGTGGTCCTTGTTCGGTAAGTCAGAAAGCTGCCCTTGAGGCTTATGTCGCCTCCCAGACATGCGTCGAGGAGATGCGTCAGGCCTTCGAGCGCCGTCGTGACCTCATCGTAAAACTGGCAAAAGACATTCCCGGCTTAGAGGTGAACGTACCACAGGGAGCTTTCTACCTCTTCCCAAGGTGCAGCTCTTTCTTTGGAAAGTCGGACGGCCAACATGTCATCAACAATTCCACCGACTTAGCCATGTATCTGCTGGAAGTGGGTCATGTAGCCACGGTGGGTGGTGACGCTTTCGGAGATCCCGACTGTTTCCGAATGAGCTATGCCACCAGTGATGACAACATCCGTGAGGCATTACGACGTATAAAAGAATCATTGGCAAAACTGCAATAAAAGAAAACTGATTATTCCCAAAACCGGAATATGGCCGATCAGAAAGAAATAAGTTGTTAAAACTCGTTAAACAATTCCGTATTTTGGCATTATTTGTTATCTTTGCGAGGTGTATTAAGAGGAAACTACTAAAAATCGAATCCTTCAGTATGCAAACAGAAGAATTTATATCACTTTAATTTATTAATAACTAAAAATTATCACTCAATTATGGCAAATGCACAAAAAAATGCGAATCCTAAGAAAAAATCAGGATTCCAAGGTGTAAGAGACGCAATTTGGATTATTGTGGCTTGTTTTATTCTCGCAGTTTGTTTCTACAAATTCGTGTTGGGTAACCCAGACAACTTCGTTAACGGCGATCCCGCAAACGCAGTGAAGGACGGTAGCCTCCTCGGTACAGTGTACAAAGGTGGTATCGTGGTGCCTGTGATTATCACATTGTTGTTCACCGTTATCGCTTTGAGTATTGAGCGTTTCTTCGCTCTCCGCACAGCTTTCGGTAAGACTTCCCTGACCAAGTTTGTGACCGACGTCAAGGCAGCTATCAATGCAGGTGACATGGCTAAGGCTCAGCAGATCTGTGACAAGCAGCAAGGTGTGGTAGCTAACGTTGTTGGTGCATCTATCAATGCCTACAAAGAGATGGAGGCTGATACCAAGTTGAAGAAAGCCCAGAAGGTTGCTAAGATTCAGCAGGCTCATGAAGAGGCTACACAGCTGGAGATGCCTACCCTGCAGATGAACATGCCTATCCTGGCAACTATCGTAACCCTCGGTACTCTTACCGCTCTGTTCGGAACCGTTGTCGGTATGATTCGTTCATTCGCCGCTCTGGCATCTGGTGGTGGTGGTGACTCTCTTCAGTTGTCTGAAGGTATTTCTGAGGCCCTTGTAAACACCGCTTCTGGTATTTTGACATCATGGTTCGCTGTGATCTCATACAACTACTATTCTAACAAGATTGATAAGTTGACATACGCCCTCGACGAGGTTGGTTACACTATTGCTCAGACCTACGAAGCAAACCACGCAGAGGAAGCTTAATTTTTGCTAACCCTTTAAAACGTTTATCACCATGGGTAAAGTAAAAGTTAAGAAAGCGGACGTCTGGATTGATATGACCCCGATGAGCGACGTGATGGTGCTTTTGCTGACCTTCTTCATGTTGACATCAACATTCGTGAAGAATGAGGCAGTTAAAGTGATGACGCCGGCTTCTGTATCGGAGATCAAAGTTCCAGAGACGAATGTCTTAACCATCCTGTGTGACAAGCAAGGAAAAGTCTTCCTTGGCATGGACACTCCAGGTAAGATGGAGGAGCTCCTCACAGGTATGGCTGCTCAATATGGTGTAAGCTTAAACGCTAAGCAGTTGGAAAACGGTCGTAGTGCGGCTACTATCGGTGTTTCCATGCAGGATTTGAGCTCACTGTTGAGTCAAGACACGGAAAAAATGAATGAGTACATGGCTACTCGCGGTATTCCTACCGACAGTATCGACGGTAAGATGAGCGAGTTCCAGGACTGGGTCACTGTTGCGCGTGACAACAACGGCATTGACATGAAGCTCGCCATTAAGGCTGACGCAGACACGCCTTACAAGACGATTAAGAAGATGATGTCGGAGTTGCAGGATATGAACGAGAACCGTTATTATCTGATTACCTCACTTAAATCAAAATCGGAGGATTAAGACATGGCAAAGAAAAAGCAAAGCAGACAGAAAAAGATGAACACCCGCGTGGACTTCACGCCTATGGTGGACATGATGATGCTTCTTATTACGTTCTTCATGCTCTGTACATCACTGGCTAAGCCCCAGACGATGAACCTCACGATGCCGAGTAACGATAAGAACATCTCAGATCAGGACCGTAACGCAGCAAAGGCCTCACAAACCATTACCATGTATGTATGTGGCAATGACAAGATCTATTACGTAGAAGGTATTCCCAACTATGATGATCCCGCTTGTTTGAAAGAGACCACCTGGGGTAACGACGGTATTCGTGACGTCCTTATCAAGCACGTTACTGAAGACGGATTTACTCCTGTAGCAGATATCATGGCAGCTAAGATCAAGCTGGACCAGAAGAAACTTGAGAACCCGGCACAATATCCGGACAGTATCTATGATCAGGCCTTGGCTAAGATTAAGAGAGGTGAGCTGGAAACGGGTAAGATACCGACGATGACTATCATCATCAAGTGTACAGACGAGTCTTCTTATAAGAACATGGTTGACGCTCTCGACGAGATGACTATATGCAGTATTGGAACATACGTTATCGATAAGATTAATGAAGATGATCTCAAACTCTTGGAAAAGAGAGGTATCAAATAATATCGGTAACTAATAATTAAAGAAGGGAATAGCAAATGGCAAAATTAGATTTGGTATCCAATGAATGGACCGACCTCGTATTTGAAGGTAGGAACCAGGCATACGGTGCGTATAAACTCCGAAAGGGTACTACTAAACGCAACGTTTGGTCAATAATTATTGTTGCATTAGCTGCAATTTTACTCTATCTCGGACTAACTCTGCAAAAAATGGTAGAAGCCAACCGTTCTGTCGAGAACACCCAGGCTATCGAGCTCTCTGCACTCGAGCAGAAGAAGAAAGAAGCTAAGGTGGAGAAGAAAGAGGTTGTCAAGGTGGAACCAGAAAAAGTTATTGAGAAAGTAAAGAGTTCTATCAAGTTCACCGCCCCTGTGATCAAGAAAGATAACGAGGTGAAAGACGAAGATCAGATCGACTTGCAGAAAGTAGAAAACACGAACACCTCTATCGGTGCTTTCAACGTTGAAGGAAACGACGAAGTTGGTGGTGAGGTGCTCAAGGCTAAGGAAGAGATTGCTCAGCCAGAGCCCCCGAAGCACGAGGAGGAGAACAAAGTCTTCGATGTCGTTGAGGAGATGCCTTCATTCCCCGGTGGTATGGGCGCTTTGATGAGTTGGCTGAGCCAGAACATCAAGTATCCGGTAATCGCTGCGGAAAATGGTGTGCAAGGCCGTGTTATCGTACAGTTCGTCGTTGAGAAAGACGGTTCTGTTACTGACGTACACGTTGCCAAGTCTGTAGACCCGTCACTTGATAAGGAGGCTACCCGCGTTGTCAAGGCAATGCCGAAGTGGAATCCTGGCAAGCAGAACGGTTCTGCCGTACGTGTGAAGTATACTGTACCTGTAAGTTTCAAACTTCAGTAATAAACAGCAAATGTATAAGAACATATTCTACGGTATAGTAGGATGCATACTTGCTTTCGGTTTGCTCTCCTGTGAGAGCAAACCGAAAAGCGGTAGAACAGATACCTATTCGTCAGGAGCGATAGCATTCGCTTCTGACGAAAGTTTTAGTCCTATTATCGAAGAGGAAAGAGTAGTCTTTGAAGCCATGTATCCAAAGGCAAAGGTTACTCCGATCTACACTAACGAGTTGGAGGCCATCAACCTGCTGCTTAGCGACAGCCTGTGTCTGGCCATCACCTCAAGAGATTTTACCAAAGAGGAATTCGACAACCTCAGGGCAAAAGGTTATCAGCCCGTAGCCATACCTATTGCGGAAGACGGTCTCTCCCTGATCTGTAACAACCAGAATACAGACTCATGCATCAGTGTGAAGGATGTCAGGCGCATCCTGTCTGGAGAAGTTACGAAGTGGAGTGAGATTCATCCAGGCTCGAAGAGAGGTGAGATATGGGTGTGCTTTGATGATCCCAGTTCCAGTACGGTACACTATTGTGTGGACTCTATTTTAGGAGGAAAGCCCATCAACAATCCAAATATCTTTGCCGCCGAGTCGAGCAAGGATGTGATAGATTATGTCGAGAAGACACCGAACGCCATCGGTATTATCGGTAGCAATTGGCTTAATGACAAGCGTGATTCTACCAACACTACATGGAAAAAGAACATCACCGTCATGTCGGTAAGTAAACTGGATGTTGCCACTGAGATGAACAGTTGGAAACCATACCAAGCATGGCTGTTAGACGGAAAATATCCGTTTGTGAGAAGAATATATGCCCTACTGAATGATCCACGCCGTGGCCTGCCATGGGGATTTGCTCATTTTATCGAGCAGCCCAAGGGACAATTGATCGTTTTCAAGTCAGGTCTCTTACCCATAAGGGGGGAGATTATGATTAGGGATGTAAATGTTAAGAGTGAGTAAAAAATAATAGCTTATACTTAAACCTATTTTATAAAATAACATCAAACGAGTGAGTATTAATTAAAAAAATAGAGAATATGAAAGCAATCAAATATCTTTTCGCAGGAGTAGTGATGCTAGGTCTCTCTACTCAGGTACAGGCACAAAATCTGAAGTCAGAAATTGATGCTATCACCAAAGTTGTCATCGACAATAAGAACAATCCAAAGGCCGCAGAGCCTCAGATCAAACAGTTCCTGAAAGACAACAAGAAGAACGCGGAAGCTCTCGCCGGGCTTGGACGTGCCTATCTTGACATCAAGGACCAGGCTAATGCTTTGAAGTATGCAGACCTGGCTATCAAGGCTAACAAGAACTCCGCCGCAGGTTATATTCTTAAAGGTGATATGGCAGCCATTAACGATAATGGTGGTGAGGCAGCAATGTGGTATCGTAATGCTACGACACTCGATCCTAAGAATCCTACCGGCTACATCAAGTATGCCCGTATTTATCAGAAGGTAGATGCCGCGGGCGCTGAGGAGATGCTGCGTAAACTCTCAACGATCGATCCTAACTACCCTGTAGATGCGGAGATCGCACATATGTATTATGCTAACAACAAGTTTGCCAAGGCTTTGGAGAACTATCAGAAGGTTGACAAGTCAAAATTGACGGATGATAAGCTGACGGAGTATGCTTTGGCTGCTTATTTCACCAACAAGCCTGATGTTTCACTTGAGGCAGCAGAGTATGGAACAAAGAAATATCCGAGAAGTGCAGGTTTGAACCGTCTGACTTTCTACAACCATACCGACCTAAAGAATTACGATAAGGCATTGGAATATGCTGATGCATTATTTAACAACAGTGACAGCGCTAAGTTTGTGAGCCGTGACTATCTGTATCTCGGTCACGCACAGAAAGGTGCTGGAAAGCATGACGAGGCTATTGAGAACTTCAAGAAGGTGTATGAGATGGACAGCAAGCAGACAGATGTCCTGAAGTTGATCTCTGACTCTTATCTGGAGAAGAAAGAGCACGACTATGCAGTACAGTACTACCAGAAGTTTATCGACAGCCAGGAGAAAAAGAAGGCCAGCGACTATGAGGCTATAGCACGTATCTATTTGGATTTGGCAGAGACTGAGACAACTCCGGAGGCTAAAGAGGTTGCTTATCTGAAAGCTGATCAAGTATATGCTGATCTCGCTGCAGCTATGCCAAACAATGAAGATTATTCTACTTATCGCCGCGCGATGATCCATCACCTAATCAATCCTGACCTCAAGAAAGGCGCCGCTAAGCCATATTATGAGAAATATGCTCAGTTGATGGAGGCAAAGACTGATCGTTCCAATGCTGAGAAATCATCCCTCGCTACTGCATACAACTATCTTTGTGTGTACTATATCCAGAATGATAATGTGACCATGGCGAAGGAGGTTGCAGCGAAATTGCAGGCTATACAGCCGGAGAACGAGACAGCAAAGCAAATCCTGGATCTCTAAGACACCATAAAAGGAAGGCTTCAGGCCTTCCTTTTAATAGAATAAAAAAAGAGATGACCTGACAGTCATCTCCTTTTTTTTTATTTGTATTGTTACTCAGGCAGAGAAATAGCCTCTGACGGACAAACACCAGCACATGTTCCACATTCTGTGCAAGCATCTGGGTCGATAGAATAACGATCACCCTCTGAGATAGCGCCTACCGGACACTCATCAATACATGTACCACAAGCGATACAATCTTCACCAATTACGTATGCCATAATTCCTAATATTTTTGTTAATAATTACCTTATACTTATTTTTGATGATGCAAAGTTAATAATAATATTGATTGATACCTACTTTTAAGTATGATAAATTCGATAGATTAACAATATTTCACATAAAAGTAGGTATTTAAAACAGATTTCATCATCATGCAATATTCAATAAGAACTAACGTTATATTATTAATGAAGGAACGTCTACTTACAATTATTCTTCTTTCTTGTGTATCTATCGCTGTTAACGCACAGGAGCGAGTGGTTGAGAACAGGCCTTACTGCGACCTGCGACCTTTCCACTTCGGTGTGCTTATCGGTACTCATTTTCAAGATATAGAACTACAGAATGCAGGTCCCCAACAAGTTATTAACGAGGATGGTTCAGAAACGGAGAAGCTCATTTCCTGTGAGCACGACCGTTGGGATGCCGGTTTTACGGTAGGCGTTCTAGGTGAGACACGTTTAGGAACATATTTTGCATTCAGGTTAGCACCGGCCATGTATTTCGGAAACAAACATCTCTCTTTTCTGAATCATTCTGATATGTTGGAAGACGGGCGCCCTATAAAGGTGGAACAGGACATGAAGATGATCTATATCTCTACGGCCGCAAGTATTATTTACAGTGCACAACGGTTTAATAACCACCGGCCATATATTGTGGCAGGGGTTAATCCTATGTTGAATCTCTCCGGTAAAGATAATGACTATATTAAGCTGAAGCCTTTCGACTGTTTCCTGGAAGTTGGTATGGGATGCGATTTCTATTTACCTTTCTTTAAACTTCGTCCGGAACTGAAGTTCAGTTACAGCCTTGTCAACACATTAGATAATAACCATGTTAACGAGCTCAAGGATCGTAACATGGTTATGTACACTAATTCCGTAGTTAACAAGACACGGACAAAGATGATATCCCTTACCTTCTACTTCGAATAATCATTTCTTTGTTAAGTCAAGCACCATCTTTCCTACAAACAGGGCATGCTTACCATTCTGATCACAAGGGATATTCTTTCCATCCTGATTCTTTACATACCGAAGACTCTCAAAATAAGTATGTGAATGACCACCTAACACCAAGTCGATATCGCGTGTTCCGGTAATCAGATACTCATCCCCTTCCTTGGAAGAATTCTGCCACCCTAAGTGTGAGATACAAATGATGATATCACACTTTTTCTTCTTCAATATCTTCACTACCCTATTGGCTTCCGTTACCGGATCCAGATACTTCACACCGATACAATTATCATTAGATACTAATCCTGACAGTTTAGGGGAGAGGCCAAACACCCCAATCTTGACGCCTTTACGCTCCAGGATGACATAGTCTTTCACCAAACCTTCCACCACAGTACCGGTAAAGTCATAGTTACTGCATACGATAGGATAATTAAGATTACGAAACATCTTCGCCATCGTCTCAAGACCAAAATCAAACTCATGATTACCAATCGTCCCTGCATCATATCCCATCAGATTCATCAGTCCTACCTCCACATCACCTTTATATAAAGTAAAATAGGGAGAACCCTGACAGAAGTCACCACTGTCAAACAACAGTAAGTCAGGGTGCGCCTTACGCTCCTCCTTCAACATCGCGATGCGACGGATGAAACCACCGCGGCCGGCCTTCATCGTATCCGCAAGATTGGAGTTCAACGGCAATATAGTACTATGTGTATCATTGGTGTGCAGAACTACCAATTGTTTATCCTGTGCCTTTATAGCCAAGGCGCATGAAAACAGGAAAATTATAATGAAATATTTTCTCATAGCTTACTGATTTTCAACGATTATTCTTCCTTCCAACTGTGCATCGACCACTTTCCCGTGCTTGTCCTGTTCACGGAAATAGTCCATAATGATATACCTAAGATTATTGCTGTCTTCCTGGGGAGAGTTCACATCCATCTTACTCTTAAGCGCTTCCATCTTATCATTACCTTGAGCCAGATAGTCGATGGTTGCAATGCGGTAGTTCGACTTCGGATCGATAGGCTTCCCATCAAGGAGAACCGACTTCAGCCGATGGTCTTTTGTCATCACCATTCTTACACTGTGACTGACAGCCTCCCCACCTGTCGATGCGATCTGTTGAAAGAGTTCTGTCAACTTCTCCCCTGTCAATGTCAGGAAACAGATCTTATTCTCAAAGGGAGCGACATCAAGCACGTCACCATATGTTACGTCGCCTGCGGCAAAGGCAGCACGGATACCACCCATATTATACAAACCAAAAACAGGCTTCTCGTTATACATCTTCCCTGCCCATACCAAGATATCAGCCAATAAGTTGGAGAGTGTACTCTCCGGTTTGCCAGCTGCCATATAACGGGCGATACGTCCAACCTTCGGACTCATCATACTGTCCACCACATGCCTATAAGGTGAGATGAATGTCTCAGCCTCGTTATTGGGAAGAGCGTCGTATCTGTCATCTACGACTATCCTTGTACGCTCAATGCCTGTCATCTGGTAATGAGACTTGCAAGAAACGAATAACAACTGGCTTACCGCCAGCACAAACAAAAAAATCTTCTTCATAAGTTATCTGACTTTCTGAATTTATCAAAACCATTATACTGTCAATATGCAAAAATACGAAGTTTTTTTTAATAGACCAAGTGATACTATTGATTTTATGATGTATATAAGATAAAACCTATAGATAAAACTTTCCAACGATTTCCGCACAAATGATTAAAATGATTAAAATTCAAATACCTTTTCAAAATAATCTCGGAAAATTTGGTTATTCAAAGGATTCTTTGTACCTTTGCAGCGCTTTTTCGACGTAACCGATGGAAGGAAGAAGAGTGGCCTGTCTATGTTGCGCGAAACTATGAATCATTAATTAATAAGAAAACAATGGATTTGATTAAAGTTGCTGAAGAAGCATTTGCGACCGGTAAGAAATTCCCTGAGTTCAAGTCGGGTGACACTATTACTGTTGCTTACAAGATTATCGAGGGTTCAAAGGAGCGTATCCAGCTCTACCGTGGTGTTGTGATTAAGATTTGCGGCCATGGTGACAAGAAGCGTTTCACTGTTCGCAAGATGTCAGGTACCGTAGGTGTTGAGCGTATCTTCCCCTATGAGAGTCCTAACATTGAGAGCATCGAGGTGAACAAGGTTGGTAAGGTGCGTCGCGCTAAACTGTACTATCTCCGTAAGCTCACCGGTAAGAAAGCACGTATCGCTGAGAAGCGTGTTGTTACCAAGAAAGAGAACTAAGAACTCCTCACTGAAGAAATTAAAAGCTTTGCTCTGCAAGGCTTTTTTTGTGCAAAGCATCCTCTGCAGAAACGATGTTATACCGTAAAGTATTAAGGCAACACATTAATCTCACATCGAAAAATAATGTATATTTATAATCAAGACATCTCAATTATAAGAGAAAATCACTTGATTTAAAAAAAATAATAAGGAAAAATTTGTTATTTGTTATAAAATGACTACCTTTGTAAGGAGAATAAAAAAGAGAGAATGAGTTTTAACTATACCATAAAGAGTTTCGCATTGTGTTGTTGCGCTAATCAACTGATTAGCGACATGCAGTGTATATATAAAGTATAGATAATACTTTCATACAACACTAAGAAGGCTCCGCTAATCAGCATTGGTTAACGGAGCCTTCTGTTTTTTTACCCTGCAACATCATTTTTATTTTATCACATCAATATTTATTATTATGATTTATAAAAAACTTTCAGAATTAGTAGGTCACACTCCATTACTGGAGACGACGGAGAGAGAAGGACAACAAGCCAGAGTAATTGTCAAGTTAGAGTATTTCAACCCAGGCGGTAGTGTGAAAGACCGTATTGCGCTTGCAATGATCGAAGATGCCGAGAACAAGGGACAGATCAAACCGGGAGCCACCATCATTGAGCCGACAAGTGGCAATACTGGTGTAGGCTTAGCATGGGTAGGAGCCAGCCGGGGGTATAGAGTGATACTCACGATGCCGGAAACAATGAGTCTGGAGCGTCGCAGGCTGCTGCACGCATTTGGAGCAGAACTGGAGCTGACACCCGGTGACAAAGGTATGAAGGGAGCTATCGCACGTGCCGAAGAGTTGTGCCAAAGCATTGAGGGTTCTGTTATTCTCGGACAGTTTGTCAATCCCGCCAACCCTGCCATACATCAACGCACAACAGGTGAAGAGATATGGCAAGAAACAGACGGGCTCGTGGATGTATTTGTAGCAGGTGTTGGCACAGGAGGAACAGTGAACGGTGTCGGCAATGCACTGAAGAGGCACAATCCGAAAGTGCAGGTTGTAGCTGTTGAGCCTGATATGTCGGCTGTGCTTTCAACGGGAAAACCTGGCAAGCATAAGATTCAAGGTATCGGGGCTGGTTTCGTACCACAGACGTATGACGCAGAGATTGTAGATAAGATTCTTACCGTAAGTTACGAAGAAGCACAGTCAGGCAGTCGTCATCTCGCACAATGCGAAGGACTGTTAGTGGGTGTCTCTTCCGGCGCGGCATACGCTGCCGCCCTTCGGTTGGCAAAGCAACGAGAATATGCCCATAAGACCATCGTGGCGCTTCTGCCTGACACAGGTGAGCGTTATCTTTCTACTGAACTATTTTGAACATTCCATATATCAACATACGAAATGAACATCAACGAAATAAGCGATAAGGTGGTTCGGAGAATGACGACCCGCAACTCTGTAACAGGAGAGCATATCCCTGACTCAAAAACGAGTCAGGGAACGAACTCCCTGTTCATATTACTCTCAAAAGAAAACATCGACAGGGTTATGAGCGACCTACGACATTTTATATTCCCCGATGTATATCTCTCACGTGAGGAGTCTGACCCTGCGACGATTTACCAACAGTTACTACATTCGATCATCCAACAGATGCACGTATTGATAGAGGCAGGATTAAGTATTCGACCATCCGACTCAGGTGTCAGATTATCCTGCATAGACATTACGAAACAATTTGTTGAAGAACTGCCACGGATACAAGAGATGCTCATCAGTGATGTCGAAGCGGTCCGGAGAAATGACCCTGCGGCGACCTCACGCATTGAAATCATCTGCTGCTATCCAGCTATTACCGTGATGCTGCACTATAGAATAGCCCATATCCTATACAAAATAGGAATACCTTTATTGCCACGCATGATTACCGAACACGCCCATTCCATCACGGGCATCGACATTCATCCTGCCGCACAGATAGGTAAATCGTTCGGTATCGATCATGGTACAGGCATCGTAATTGGAGAGACCACCATTATCGGTGATGATGTTATGATTTACCAAGGTGTCACCTTGGGGGCAAAAAACTTCCATAAGAGCGAGGAGGGTGATATACTTAATATACCTCGGCATCCAATCATTGAGGATCACGTAACAATCTATTCCAACAGCACTATATTGGGAAGAATTCGCATTGGGCATGACACCATCATAGGCGGTAACCTATGGATAACAAAAGACATTGCCCCATACTCACGGGTAAGGCAGTCGAAACCTCAAAAATTCTCAGGATTCATCGATGGGGAAGGCATATAGCAAGACAAAGAGGGACACCTGTTACTTCTTGCGGCGCACTACCCCATTCCTATCAATTAACAACTGATTGTTGGGAATATCCTCTATGCTCAACTGCCGGATCTGCCGAATCACAGCGCCTGTCTTATCCTGTCGCGGTCCTATACCCCACCGCTGGATAAAAGGAATAATCTTACCTTGCAGGAACTCTCCTTTACGGTTCACCTCTAAAGTGAGGATCGGTGCATACCCTGACACACCTGAGATACTTATTCCCTTAGGAGTGCAGAAATTTCCGAGACTGTAAGCAATCAACCGGCCACGGTATAACTCCATGCAACGTACCACATGAGGTCCATGGCCGAACACGACATCAGCACCTAAATCCACACAGTAATGAGCGAAGTCACGCAGATTCCCCCTGTTCTCCTCATAGAAAATCTCTTTACCGTAAGGCAGATGACTCCTGGTCCTTCCTTCAGCTCCCCCATGGAAACTGACGACAAGGATATCCACCTTCGGGCGAATCATGGTAAGCAGACGGAAAACAGTAGAGGAGTCGGTGTGTAACACGGTATAGTGGTTGTGCCCGAAAGCACAGATTCCAATACGCAAGCCATTCTTTTCTATCACAGTCCATTCCTTTCGCCCTTTCACACCCGCATATTTAATACCAAGAGAATCGAGGACATGTTCGGTACTCTTCAGACCATCCCATCCGAAATCCAGTGAATGGTTGTTGGCAAGACTCAAGAAATCAAAACCAGCATCCTTGAGCAACCAAGACATGGATGTGGGTGTACGGAAGGCATAACTGATCTTTGAGACTGTTTTTCGTGACACCCCACTGTCACAGAGCGTTCCCTCCAGATTTCCAAAGGCTAAGTCAGCTTTCCTTAACGTTGCCTTCGTATCGTTGAAAAGGAATCGCCCTCCTTTAGAAGGCAGAGCCGTATCTGGATAGGTTGTCCCCATCATGATATCCCCGGTAAAGGCTAACCTGACCGTATCTGCACTCTTGAAGGGGCTGTCGGGAATCTCGTCGGATAAATAAACAGACGATGCTGACAAATGATTGTCAGCACCTAATGAATATGCGATTGTCAAGACACCTGTCAGGAAAAACAGGATGAGATATTTACTTTTCATTCTTTCACGCGACGAACTCCAACATAACGCCTCGCATAGTAGCCATCAGTGGATTGGCTTACTTTCACCCCTTCCTTCGTACTGGCGTGGATAAAGCTGAAGGTACGTGTCTCAGGATCGACATCCACCACGATACCTACATGACCGACGCCACGACCAGATCCCGGACTGGTAAAGAACACCAAATCACCCGTCATCATCTCACTGTCCTTAATCGGTGTATTCTTGGCATACTGATCACGTGAGGAAGAGCCGATGAATATGTTCATCTTTCCATAAACATAGCTTGTAAAACCGGAACAATCGAACGCAGAAGGACCCTTACTGCCACTTCTGTAGCGGGCACCGATATGAGAGAAAGCCTCATCCATCAAATCATTAATCGCAGACACACTGTAGTCAGCATCAAAATCGGTACCGTCATAGAGGAAATCGTAATTGTCGATTTCCTTATATCTTATTTCGCTCTTAACTGGTTTGCGCACCTTTGCCTTCGACTTCTTCTTACCGGCATTCAACGGCATGACAGAAGAGATTACCATCAGCAGCGCACAAATAATTAATCGATTCTTCATTATTCTTTCTGGTTAGTGAACAAAAGTTCAATAATTCCGAAGGGAAAGCCTGTTAACACCTGTAATCACGACGATCAAAACCAAAAACGCATAACAAGTGAGGGCTATCCTCATCATTACTTCGCAAAGATACAAAAAAAACAGCAGCGAAAAAAGAGGGTTTACATCTTTTTGGATATAGCCGTCTCCTGCATCTCCATACGAACGTACACGTTAACAACTATATTACAATAATTTACAAGGAATAGGCAAAAGGGAAGATTTAAAAGAGGCATTTATATTTTTTAACAGTAGCAGACTATCCAGTAACCACTCAGCACCCTATATTGCATAAGTAAGTTACTAAGCGAAGAAAGCGAGTTAATAAATTATAAACTTCTTTGTGGGCCGATTTCAAACAAATGCAAAGGGCTTTTCTGTAAGGTTGTTTAGTGGGTAGTCATTTTACGACAGTCACCACAAGGCCGTATGAGGTCGTCAGTTACATTGTCTCATCCGTAGAGTCAATCATGTCCACCACACAAGGGAACGACCACGAGTGAAGATTTTGGATTTTTGTTCATCGCGAATTTGCTGTTAAGGGATGTGAACCTGCATTTTGCCGTTTCGTGAAAGATGCCTATCTTTGCCGATGAAATGGCAAAACAGTTCACCGACACTGAGGAAGTCCTGCGCCAGATAAACCAACGTCTGCGTAAACTGGAGAAGTCCGACTCCGAGAAGAACGAGGAGAAGAGTATCTCAACGAGCTGGACACCGGGCAGGACTGGTCACGCAGATTCATCCATCTGATAACACATGCCATGAATCTCAGACGGGACGCTGGGGTGCTGAGTTACGTAGCCAGTAAATGTCAATATGTTATTTTTCGATTGGGAAAGGCCACTAAATCTTTCCAATTCTCGAGAGAATTCAGGCTAAAAGATCCCCTTTTGCCCTGAATTTAGTACCTATTTCTCTCCAATTCTCGAGAGAATTGGATGTTGCGTAGCAACAAATGGAAAATGGATAATGGATAATTGCAAATTAGTGTAGGGACTTACTTCATGTATGTCCGTTAATACCAACACAGAGGTACTGAGTTTCAGAGAATTAATAATTATTTCCTCCCCCCTTCGGGGGAGTTACAGGGCTCCATTGTGTGACAGCCTCGTGACAACCTTTGACAACCTCCAACAGGTT
>FLNV01000556.1_pt1 | contig 53501 bp, 43 predicted proteins | sample 1140351 | NCBI WGS metagenome assembly FLNV01 (sample SAMEA3878207, study PRJEB12797) | bioreactor metagenome | biome: Moose rumen | place: Sweden | collected 2011-10
AAATCGGGAGCAGAATATAAAAGATTCTAAAAGTACTCAGTTTCTTTGGCTGCATGAAGAATTTTATGTACCTTTGCAACCAGTAAGAGCGTTCTTTGGATTTGTGTAAAACGTGTAGGAATATGTAAGTCCTCTCGTTTCCAAAGTGTTACCTGTCTTATTATGTCTTATAGGTAACACGCTGATTTCCAAAAGAATTTAGAATTGCTAACGTTTACGAACGTTTTTCTTCTATCGTCGAATCTCGCAAATTCCGCACCAGAAGAAAGGCAACTGGAACGTTCACGTTGGTTTATTATACGACCTTATTTAATAGGAATGCATTAATGTCATTTGACTTGAAAATGCATATTAATTAAGTATTAGGTTTTTATAATATCCTTTGGCGTGGGCTAACTCAAGTTGCTTATCCTGGTGCAAGGCAATGCGAGAGCCCGACGGTGGGATAAGTACGATGTAGAGACTCCCACGTCTTTTTATTATTTTTTATTAGCCGAATCTGCCAGTCTATAGGCTACCATTACTGCTATGAAACATTTTCTCGTTTCGGGATGTTTGTTTTTTATCATGACATCAACATTTGCTCAACAAATGTCGCTAGTTGTTTGGGAAAATGATGGTTCGAAAATGTATTATGACTTGTCTGAAAAACCAAAAACTTTTTTCTCTGATGAAAAATTGTATATAAGTACGATTGATATGGAAATAGAGTATCCATTAGAAAAAGTCGTAAAATATACTTATGAGACATCAACAACTGCTCTTGATAATGTGAAGAAAGATGAAATTCGCATTGGTCAAATAGCGGAAACTCTAAACATATATAATATTTCTTCTGAAAATAATGTAAAAGTCTATTCTTTTGATGGATTGGAAGTAATAACGGACAACTTTAAAAAGTCTGATGGAATCTTAACGATACCTCTATTACATAATAAGGGATACATAATAAAGATTGATGATAAATCATTTAAAATACTAAAAAAATGAAGGGCAGAAAAGTTTCTTTTGTTTTGGCATGTATATTAATGATTACGTCAATTAATATATGTGCACAGCAAAATAATCAAGCATTATATTTATATCGAAATGATGGTGATTTTAATGCTTTTTTTCTTAATGAAGTAGACAGTATTGTATATAGTCAATATGATCTTGATAGTGTAATGTATGATTATGATGTTGTTCAGGAAATACACACAACCGATAGCGTTTATAGAATTCTATTGCAAAATATTGATAGCGTGGGATTTGTACAACCTCCTGTAGTATTCAATGAGCATGTTATTAATATTGATGATGGATTATATGATTATCTTACGGATGTCAAAGAGATGAATTTGACGTTTTCAAAATTTATTCCTCAATCAATGATTCCAGCTGTTGGAGATGTCTTGATATCAGAAAAATATGATGACCTGTATTTTAATGAGGGTTTTGCAGGGAAAGTGTCGGTTGTTTCAAACAAAGACGGATATATAAATATTTCATGTGATTCAATAGATGACATTACTGATATATACGAAAAATTAATTTATGTGGGAGAGTTGGGAGAGAATGTTAATAATGTAAAATCTAAGGTCAGAGATACATGGAATCTTCCGGTCATTCCTTTAGAATTTTCACTAGATTATAAACTGCCTAAGATTGCTGGGATTGACGGAAAACTTTATGGTGCATTGAATGCCGATTTAAAAGGAAAAGTTATTTATGATATAAACAAAGAAAGACAATTCTTAAAATTAGAACTTTATCATGACTGGTATATTTCCGCTGGAATGGAGCTCGAATTGAAGAAAAGTTACGAAACTGACATAAATAAAAAAAATTTATCTCCTTCTATACCTCTTCCATATTGCCCATTCTTAAAATTACAATTCAAAGGGGCACCTTTTCTTAAAATTGAAGGTAATGCGGAAGCTTATATGAAATATGTGGGTGAAAAACACTCATATCGTTATGATTTGAGTTATGATAGTGGAATGTTCAAGGCAAATAACGTTCGTTTAAGAAATAATGGTAATGGTGATAATTCTCCACATTTCGAATCTGGATTCTCAATTAATGGTTCAATTTACGCTGGATTTGATTTGCAATTATACTTGGGAACTGTGGAATATTTAAAAAACAAAATATATTCAGCTGCTGATTTTTATGTGGGACCTAAATTGAGTGGGGATATATCTTGTGATATAGCAAGTAATGAATTGTTTGAAGTGTATTCTGCATTTAAGGATTCGAATGTGAAATTTGATATTTTGTCAATGGAAATGGTGGTTTCTGGTAATGCCGATATTCTAGGCGAAAAAGTTTTTAGTAAAACATTTTACCATCAAGAGTTCGATAGCCCTTTTACAAGAAAGTGGTATCTCTTTCCTGAATTTGAAAAACCTGTTGTTGTAAAAAGAAATGGCAATATATTGGTGACATGTGAGCCTAAGAGAAATTTGCTGTTTCCTGTTCAACTTGGATTTGCATTGTATGAAAATGATTGTCAGGTAGATTCCAGTTTTGTGGATTTACCATATAGGTTAAAAAGTAAATGGAATAATTCTGCCTTTACAGAGGTGTTCAAGGATTTTACTTATAATAGTGATTATAAATGTTATCCTATGATTCGTCTATTCGATATGGATATTTTAGCGGAACCTTCAGAAGATGTGCGTTTCGAAATAAAATTTGACAATCTGAAAACTGATGACATTGATTATTCTGGGGCTACTCTTTTGGCAGAAATTAAAGGTGATTTTGAGGCTTTGGATATGAACTCAACTCGTTTCGGATTCGATTTATGGTATGAAGGATGTAGAGAAGAAGAAATCAGACATATATATACACAACAATCGCATGGTCTCATTTGTTCAAAAGTAGACGATTTGTTAGCCGGACTAAACTATTATTATCGACCGTTTGTCGAGTTGTCAGATACTATAATTGTTGGTAATAAAAAATCTTTTAAGACCAAAATGCCTGTAGAAATAACTAAATTTGAAAAGAGCATTGGAATATATTATCCGGATAATTTTACATACAATGAAGATGTGTATTCGTTTAGATACAATGGCACTGTTTATATGAAAGCATATAATACCAATAATGTAGAAGACTGGGGATATGTCGTAGTAGAGCCTGATGGTAGTTGGAGACATAAAGGACTTGCGAAATACGGACGAACCAACATTGCTGATCCTTCGATTTCTACATTCAGCAATAATACTTCAACATATATCGAATTCATTCCGTATGTTAAATATGCCAATTTAAACAATGTTGTTTATGGTGAAAAAGTTGTGTTTCCTGTGGAATATACAGAAGACGTTGCAGTAAAGTTCACGCGTTGTGAGTTCGTGGGAACAGAAAATAATCTGAGCTATAATGGAAAAAATTATGATTTCTGCTCCACATTTAAATTTTATTTTAATGCTGAAGGTGCTTATTGGTTGAATGTTTCAACTGCTTCCGAAGGAAGTGGATGGGAGTCGTGGAGTATGATTCCTGACACAAGTATGCATCCTGCTGACGGGGAGAATATCATGACTGTTAACTATTACTATAACAAGTCTGACGTAAAAGGCAAGTATGCCGTTAGACTATATGTAAGTGATAATAAACATGGACTTAATTTTAAATCAGATGAGTATGTGATTCTTAATTATGATGGCGGCTGTTTTAATGGGTGCACATTCTACAAATCAAATAATGAATAGATAATTATCAAAAATAACAATATGTTTAATGTAAAAAAAATAAAATGAAAAAGATTCTATTATTATCATTATTGTTTGCTATTTCAAGCACAACGTTTTTTTCATGTTCAAATGAGGAAGAAGAAGATCTGAATGACTTTAATAAAGAAGTCTATAGCCGTTTTTCTGTTAAAGGTAACTGGATATCATCTTATTCACATGAAGCATTTCCTCAGTCAAATATGGATGACAAGACTGATGGAATAATTGTAGAAAAAGATGACGATAACAGCAACATTATAAATATAAAAATTCCTAAGGGGCATAAGTATGACTTCTTTTATGTTGGAATGAAGAAATTAACCGGATATTTTAAAGTTTATACTGTTCCATATTATGCTGTATATTCTAATAAAAGAATTAATAAAGTCAATGAAGACGATGAATATTTTGTAATTCCTTTGGAATTTAATACAGAAACAAATGGCACTCTAATTATATCTGGTGCTGATGATGAAGGAAATATATCAAAACCCTTTGAAGCTACAATTAATTATGAAAGTAAACATTCTGGGGCTGAAGATGTAACTATAACAACGAGTGTGATGGGATATTCTATGAGTGAAACTAAAATTAGGTATGATAAAGAGGGCAGACTTGTTTCAGTTAAAATAGATGATTCTGAATCTTATGGAGAGTTGGAAATTGTATATAATCCCATGAAAATCACATACTCAACTCGATCTTATGATGAAGATGAGCTGGAATCTACGTCGTTTGCTCAACTTTCTGATATAAAACTTAATAATGACGGCTATATTTCTAACGCTATTTTCACGAATAATGAAGGGTCTAACGAAAAAATAGACTTTGTTTATGATAGTAAGGGACATTTATTGAAAATGGGATCATTGTTTAACTATTCGTGGTCGGGCGAAAACCTTACTAAGGTTACTGCTTTAGGCAATACTTCATGGGTTATAAAATATGGAAATGAAGTTAACACTCATAATCAATTTACCTATTCTTCAATGTATTACGATACAATGTTTGTGGGGTTGCTAAGTTCTGGATTATTAGGCAAAACCAGTAGAAACCTGGTGGCAGGTATTGAAATAAATGGTTATAATGAAGAAGGTGAGCTAACTAATACTACGTTAAATGTTTCGTATAAGCTAAATTCTGATGGAACCATAAAAACTGAAGAAATAAGTTTTCAGAACATGTCCAGTATTATATGTAATTATAAATACAATTAAATCATTTAAATCTAAGCAATAATACTATTTATGGGATTACAATGTAAATAATGGTATTTGAATTTTTATTAAATTTTTATCTGTTATATAAGTATATTTATAAATTAATGTTTAATATTAAAAATGTTAAGATTATGAAAAAGTTTTGTCTATTTATTTGTTTTACTGTTTTTACAACAGTTTCATTTGCACAAAAAGGTACTTCTCAAATTGGTGTTGACCTTAAATATGGATCTGAAAATGATAATATTGGTTTAGGAATAAGAGGACAACATAATTTTACAGATCATATACGAGGTGAATTGGCTTTTAGCTATTTCTTAAAGAATGATTTCTTGACTAACTGGGACATAAGTGCAAATGTTCATTATTTGTTCCCTGTAAGTCAAAAAATTACGCTTTATCCTATTTTGGGTTTGACTTATACTGCATGGAATAGTGAATTTTTCTCAGAAGCCATTGATAGATTAGGAGCAAATATCGGTGCTGGTGCTCAGTTTGACTTATCTTCAAATTGGTGTATAAATGCGGAAATTAAATATCAGTTGGTGAGCGATTTAGATCAGGTGATACCATCTATAGGGGTAGGGTATAAATTCTGATTAGGAATATTTGACTTATAGTCCTCAACGTATTTTATTATAACGTTGAGGATTTGTCTTTTTAATTTATGATTATGTGTAACGTTTAAATAATCTATTTATGAAATATTTAGTTTTTACTCTTTTCTTTACATTGTACGCTGTGGCTTCTGCACAACAACGTACTTATATCCCTAATTTTTCTGCTGAAACACAAAGGAGATCTTCTAACGAGTCAAATCAACAAGAGGTCGTATTGCCACAATTGTCAGCATGCTATGCTTGTTTTGGACGATGTTTTATTCCGACTCTTACAGGATGGATACCATGTGCAACCTGTGGAGGTTCGGGTGCTGTTACTGTATATGTGAGACAGAAGGTTAATAATATTCCTAATGCTGGAGTAATGCCAAATGTAAATCAAAATAATCCCAGTACGTCAGCTGCAACTGAAAGACCTAAAGGTAAATGCAGATTGTGCCACGGCTCTGGAGTTACATTTGTAACAACTTCTTATCATAAATGCCCAAATCAATGTAATTTTATAAACTGTACTGTTTGTTATCAGAATCACTGTGTTAACCAAATTCATACAAGATGCAAAACATGTGATGGCACTGGATACAGTTATTAGTTATCATAAATATCCAACCGTATGAAAAAATATCTGATTCTTTTACTTCTGGCTATGTCCATTTGTTCCTCACATGCACAATCCTATACTACACGTGTCAAAATTTACAAAATGTACAATCAGGTTAATGAAGGAGGGAATGTTGGTAGTGCACAAATAAATTATGTCATGGATACGGATCTTACGCTTAGGATAGCACTGGGACCCGGACCTACTCTTGTGGTTCAGACATCCTCATTTCCAGGTACACAATTGGGTCTTTCTATGTTTTATAATCATGAAAATAATGCTTTTTTCAGAAATGCATCGGAAGTGGAAAAGAATGGGGCTTTTGATATGTATTATATTGTAGGAGATTATTCGATTGCATTTTATAATTATGCAAATGATGGAACAAATTTGGGAATGCGTATTAACTCTGATACTTCTAAGGAATATATTATAGAGTTAACTCAAAAGCAATATTGGGATATTAAGATATTCATTGTCGAGAATTGTAGATCTTGTATGCGTTTCTATCAATAATAGAGTAAAATATGCACTTGCATCATTTTTATGGTCTTATAACAATGGAATTATTGGGGCTTATTTTTAAGTAATACATAGTAATTAAAAATTTTTTTGATAACTGAATAACTGACTGATTTTTAACAAGAACATTTTAATTTCATTTTTTAAAAAGATCAATTTAGATTTTTATTACTATGAGAGAGTATGTAAATAAATTTGCATACTCTTTTTGTGTAAATACCATTTATCTCACCAGTACCTTGCGGGTGCTGCTGTCCGACATTTGGATGATGTTAACACCGGGAACCGGCTTGTCAACAAGCAGACCCTGAATGCTGTAGCGGCCAACTTCCTCCAAATTACTGCTGTCATCATCCTCATGCACCGACTTAACAGATGTGGTGCTCTCCTGAACATCATCTGTCACGATCACAATTGCCATCTGACCGAACTCTCCCTTAGAAGTGATGAAAGAAGTGGGGTAGATACGCTTCACATTGGTTGGAATACATATACGAAAACTGTTGTCGCCTGATAAGGCGCGAAGGGCATTAGGAGCTATCTCTTCGGTCTGAGGCAATACCGACAGATAACTCGGATCATCATAATATAATATGGCTACTAATGTCTTGCCGTCTGAGCTATAAAGCCCTGTGGTCTCGTAGGTATAATATTTGCCTTGAATGCTCGAACTCATCATGGCAAAGCCGCCTTCAGAAATTATTACACCATTCTCCACATTCTGTGACGACATACTCATATAAAACGATAGCATAACTGCCAATAAACTAAGCTTTTTCATATCTTTCAGGTTTTATTTATGTAAAAAATAGGATTTGTTTTTCATCAACAATTGGGGAAACATATGCAAATATAAATAAAATCATTCTATTTTGATTATAATGAACACCAAATTTATACTTAAAATCAGCATTATGTTCTGAAATTATATGATGGATTCAGATGTTAAAAAATGTACCATCACGAAAAGAAATCATAAAAAATGTAATTCTATTTCGTTATTCACTTTAAATTTTTGGTTTCTACACTTTTTAATCGTAACTTTGTCGTTTGAGTAACAACGGCGTCGAATATGTCATTTTTGTTTAACACTGAAATCACCTAATAAAGTCATTGTTATTCACCATAATAACATTTTTTCATTTTATCCTTACCACTTGATGAATAATCGATTAAAATATTTATTTGTATTCGTTTTGTGTTTGTTCTGTACGGTTAACTATTCCTCGGCCCAAAGAAGACCTAAACAGTCAAGAATGCAAGATCTTATATTGCCGGCTGAACCCGACCCTATAAACCAAAGGTCAAGACCCGACCAGTCTGCACCAACTATCGAACCACCTACAATGGCTGCGTCAAGGCTTCAAAGACAATATGAACAAGGTTTGAAAGGGATTGATGTAAGCCACTATCAGGGAAGGGTCAACTGGAACGAAGTGGCTAACGACAGGAGAGTTACATTCGTGATTCTGAAAGCTACTGAAGGCAACAACTTCGTCGACAACACATACCAATATAATTTCAATGAGTGTAAACGACTCGGAATTCCCGTTGGCAGTTACCATTTCTATAGGGCTAATGTTGATGCTGAAGCACAATTCCAGAACATGATGAGAAACATCAACCCGCAGCGACAGGATATACTGCCGGTTATAGATGTTGAACTCACAAACGGAGTTTCACCTGCATTGTTCATCAACCGACTTGAAATATTATGTGACCTCGTTACTAAAGCATACGGACAGAGGCCGATTATATACACAGGAAGAAATTTCTATTCAAAATACTTCAACAATCCACATTGGAGACAATTCAAATTCTGGATTGCAGCCTACACGTCAATACAGCCTGAATTGCCTGAATACCGCGAATATATCATGTGGCAATACACCGATAAGAGCCGTGTAAACGGAATTAGGGGCGATGTCGACATGAGTGTATTCGTACTCGGACATACGCTCGAAGATATTGAATACCACAGTAGATGAAAATTTCCATCTCGTTTTCATTGATTACTGTTTTTGATAATGAAACGAATGTCTTGAAAACGTTTATAATGCATAATTGAATTCCATGAAATCATTCTTTTTTTCACTATTAATCATGTGCATTCCTTTCATGGCAAATGCACAGGAAATAGAATACACACCCGAAGACAGTGTGAAAATTGAGGCTATTCTCAAAAATGCAGTCACTAATAGAAGACCGGAGGATAATCAGATGCTGTATTTCGGAAGACAGTTCCTCGGAATACCATATGTGGCGCATACTCTCGAAAATGGTGACAAGGAACATCTGATTGTCAATGTCCACGGACTCGACTGCACCACATTCGTTGAAACTGTCCTTGCTCTGAAAATGTGTGACGATAAGAATCAAAGGACATTCAGGGATTTCTGTGACAACCTCACTGCTATCAGATACAGAAACGGAAAAATGGATGATTATCCTTCACGACTACACTATTTCACTTGGTGGGGGGAAGACAACGAGCAACTCGGAATCGTGAAGCAAGTGGTGTTCAACGACTTCCCATTTAATGCCAAGCAGACGATTAACGTCAACTATATGACACGTAATCCTAACCTTTATAAGCAACTTAAGAACCACCCGGAATTCATCAGTGTTATACGTAGGTATGAACAGGAGTCTAATGGAAAGGTTTACAGATATATCCCTAAACAAAATCTGAATCTTTCGCGGGCTTCACTCGGCATGTATGTACACGACGGCGACATCATCAGCATTATTACAAACAAACCGGGACTCGACACATCACATATCGGAATTGTATTCTGGAAGGGTGGGGTGCTGCATCTGATGCATGCATCAAGCTTGGCAAAGAAGGTCATAATGGACACAAAGACTTTCTACAACTATTCCATGGGACAGAATGCTCACCTCGGTATCAGAGTTTATCGACCTCTGACACAAATGTCCTTAAAATCACAATAACCACACTGATGCTCGTTTGTGGTCTGGATGAACGGAAGGTCGGGACTGAATATCTCGTTGAGCAAAACCATCAGCTGATCATGAAATTCTGATTTTACGTCAGAGGCAAAGTCTGTCACTGCTCTTCCGTTTAATTTCACTATACTCTCATCCTCTTTTGCTTTTTCATCTGGCATTGACGCCGCCTTTATGTACATAAGGGCAGGGGATACCTTACGCTCTGAGTGCTCGGTATAGATGTCTGCATAATAGAAGGTCTGGAATATGTGGTAAGCACGCTTGGAGGTATCACTCATGAAGAGTTCGCCTGACGTCTTGCTCTTCTGGGAACTGCTGCTTGTCTTGTAGTCTACTATCCTGTGACGCTCACGCGACGGGTCGCCTATGTGAATCGTGTCTATACGGTCGATTATTCCCCCAAGACGAAGAGTCAACCCACACACATCATCTATCAACATTTCATGGCTCTTGTCTTCTATGCCTTCTATGCGAAGGGGACACAGAGTGCAGTCGTAGCGCAATTGTTTCTGAACGTATTTCACGAGTACCTCGAAGTTCAGCAACTGCTCACCATTGAAATGAAGTGGCTCTGTGCTATCTTCTGGCTGATTGAAGAAATGACGGCGAAAACTGCTTTCCACTGTCGAACGAATCAACGACTGGTCGTTCGACAAACGCAACAGGGTTGATTGACTCAGTATCTCACCGATATGAGGCTTGTACAGACGTTCCATGCTGTCGTGAAAAATAGTGCCGAATAGGTCGTTGCCTACTTCATCGCTCATTTCATCTTCGGCTTTCAAACCGGCTACATATTTAAAATAGAATTGCAGAGGACAGTTTATGTAGGTGTTTATTGCGGAAGGAGAAAAATATTTACGGTCATTAGGATCGTTGATTATCACCCCGTCCTTCAGCAATATATGGTATTTCTTCTTCAATATCTCAATCACTTGAGGGGTCTTGCTCACTTGAAGACGTTTCAGGCCACGACTGCTGACGTGGCTTTCCAAGCTCTCGAATTTTATGCGGGTGGAGGGATTGAATACCTCGTCTTGCTCCACTAACAACTGGGTCATATAGCGGCTCATGTCACCGCTGCTCATACCATCGGTTGAACTGTTGTAGAGTATCACTACCTTTTCTGCACGTTGGAGAAGACGGTAAAAACTGTAGGCCTGAAGACTCGAACGGGCCTCCATTGTCGTCATACCATGTGCTTCACGAAGCGTGTAGGGGATGAACGACGACTGATGGATGTTCTGGGGCAGATTGTCGTCATTCGCACCTAATATAATCACTTGCTTGAAATCTATGTTGCGTGTGTCGAGCAGGCTGAGGATCTGAATCCCCTCTGCAGGCTCTCCGTGAAACGGTATAGAGGTGCGGCGCATAATCTCGCTCAAGAGGCGGACCAGACGCTCCATGCCCATCTCCTCGCTGCGGATACATTCAAATTCCGGACTGACGCTTACCATCTCAAATAGCGACTCAAGGCGCTGAGTGATGCTGAATGCCGTATACACGGATTCCTGATTGAGATAAACGTCGAAATCACTGGTGTCCGATTCTGATTCCTTCGACTTGAACAAACTGCTACCTAAACGACGGAGAAGGTCGGAAAGATAGTGGACCAAACCACGGGGATTGGTGTGACGGCTGAACACTGTAGATAGAAGCTCGTCATCATCGAAAAAATCCTTCCGTATAAAAAGTTGATTGTTCTTACGGACAGATTCGGCTTTTGCAAGACTCAACCCATTGCTCATCTTAACACAATAGGGATGACGCAGCACCTTGGTCACATAACTGTGACTCCAATACAGATTGCCTCGCTCACCGAACACCTGAAGGTTCAAAACCGACATGATGAAACTGTAGACGGCGGTGTCACATATGGGAAAACCCATCGTCACGTTGATGTTGTAAGGAGGGGCTCCGGCAGGAACGTCCGGGATGGAATGGAGCATGCCTTGAAGCAAGCTGTCGTGACACAAAACCACGGCGGTCTCGTTCAGATGGCTATCCGAAGGCACGTTCTTTTTTAGCCATTCACGAGCGAAACGCATCTGACTGTTATTGCTTGGAGAACTGATATATGTGATGTCCTTCAACGACTGCATGTTGGAATAGCAAGAATCATCAGAAGAAAAAGCATTCCCGAAGTCCGACAGGTTGCGGACAATGAAGCGGCCTGCCTCGAATTTCTTGTCGGTGTTAATATAGGATGTGTCAAAATCCCAGTAAAAGAGGGCTTTACCTTCCGACTTCAGATACATCATCAGGCGATGGTCTGTAGCGGTAAGGACATTGAAACCCACGAATATATATTTTTCTGAGGAAAACTTCTCGCCATGCAGACAATGTTCTGTCACGTCACGGCAGATCATGCCGTCATAGCCGATTCCACTGGCTGAAAGACGTTCTTTGAAACGTCTGTAAATAGGGTAGAGCAGATTCCAGATGCTTAGGAATTTTTCCTTTAACTTGCTCTTGCTGTCTTTCTCAAACGAACCGAAATAGCGCTCTATGGCTTTCTGCTGATCTTCGCTCAAATAGTCAAAAGTCGTCAGGTCGTCTAATTCCTTCAGATTGCAGAAGATGTCTTTCGCATGCGACAAGTTCTTGTCTATATCGTCAAAGTCGTTCAGCATCACCTCACCCCATGAAAAGAATTGATCCAAAGGCTGGGCAACGAACGATTCGGAAGAACCCTCTGGTAAGACACCTTCCATCCGACCCGCTTCGCAGTAGGCGGCATAAAGATGATAAACCAAGAGTAGATGGTCGGCAGATTCCAAGTCTGACAATTCTTCATACATCTCACTTAGTGTCTTGTAACAAGGCGACCAGAGTGGACGATTCGCTATCGAGGCAAGATATTGGTTGAAAAACAAACCGGCACGCTTACCCGGAAAAACTATCGTCACATCACGAAGATTGCCTTCAAAACGATTGTATATATCTTTAGCTACTCTATATAGAAATTTCATTATATCTGGGTTTTCTTAAATTTGACTGAATACAGCATCTAATAATCTGACTGCCACAAAAAAGTCTTGTCAATCACGCACCTCATATATTGCTTCTTTACGTATATACCATAGATAACCGTGGACATCGGGCATACCCATTGACTTAAGAAGTTGGATGTATTCTCTTACCTGATCTTCATGCGCTTCGTCATATCTGCCCGTCTTATAGTCTATCACAATGGTCTGAATGCCATCGGTGATGATGCGGTCGGGACGACGACGGTGAACATGACGGCGGATACTGCCGTCGGACATTACTTCATCAGTCGTGAACACTATGTCGTGTTCGTTGATCACTGTCCAATGAGGGTCAAACCAACCCTTGCTCAACGGACTTACAAATGCTTTCTTGACCAGACGCTTCACATTCTCACGTTGCCAGGCATCGGCAAAACAACCCTCATAGTCCAAATGGCGGATGGCATTGTCTATGTCCGACTCGGTGTTCACACCACTCAATATCTCATGAAACAGAAGACCTTCATTCTGGTAATTACTGCCATTCTGTTCCATGTCTTCTCCGTTGACAAAACGCTCGGAATTGTTCGACTGACGGAACTGAGCGGCCGACTTGCCTGATTCGAATCGTACGCGATGGCTCAAGGAAGCGCTTTTAAACACATTGGAACTGGACTCTTGCTTCTCTAATACTGAAGGCTCAATGCAACTGCCTTTAGTGAACGTGTATAAATCATCTGCATAGTCTATTTGACCTTCCATGCTCCTTGGTATCGATTTCACAAGGACGTCGTATATAGTCTGCATCTTAACTGAAATACTTTCTGACGTGGCTTCACCAGGAAGAAGATGACGAATAAGTTCTGAACTGTCTGAAAATGGTTTTTTACCATTTTTGCCACTTATGCATGACAAAGTTCCCGACTCTTTATCGTCGCTTATGATTATCAGATTCTTGGAGGCGCGGGTGAAGGCCACATAGATAAGGTTCAGATTGTCTACGAATATCTTCAGGTATTCTTTCTTCACCTCATCTGAATATATGCTGTTTACCATCCTCTCCGACACGTCTATCGGTACCAAAGGCAATTCGTTGAACGGTGGAGTTTCACCGTCGCCTATGCACCATATCTGGCCACCACGGTTTATCTTCCATGAGCAGAATGGAACAACCACACTGTGGAATTCCAGACCCTTCGATTTATGAATGGTCATTATCCTGATTCCGTCGTCTGAACCGTCGTTCACGGTCTTTTGACGCAGTGTGCTTTCCCAATACTCAAGAAAACTGTCGATGTCGGTCAGGTTATGCTCCATGTAGTCGGTAAGATAGTCAAAGAACTCAAACAGGTAGGAGTCTTGACCTTCCATGCACGACATGCCGAAGAGACGGTAAATCTCTTCACATAATTCATAGAGAGGTACTGTTTGAAGATTGTCCATCTCGTTTATGAATCCTTCAGGAAGATATCTCTGCTGTTCGTCTGCTGACATCAGAAACAGGTGGTTGAGGTCTTCTGAAAAATCGGTGTTCAATTTCACGTCTGTCTGATAGTGAAATGCCAGCATGCACAGCGACAGACGGTCGGAGGGGTTGGATATAACGCGTAATGCCCAGATGATGATGTTTACTGATGGGGAATTGCCCAGCTCATAGGCTTCAGAACTTACAATCTTTATCGCATTGCCGTCAGTGTCTAAGACATTATGGTCGAAATAGTCGCAAATAATCTTTGCGTGATAGTTTGTGCGGATAAGTATGCAGATGTCTTTTGACGCTACGCCTTCTGAAAGCAGGTGCTTTAAATTCCATTCCAGACGACGGCATTCCCATAACTCTGAATCTGAAAGGGCCATGCTCGTGCATGGAGCTGGCGCGTCTATATCAACATCTGAACTTATCGAATCTTCAGATGATTGGGGCAAATGAAGCTCTATTCTTATATAACCCTTGTCATCCGTTCGCCAGAGGGGCAATTCCTGACTGCAGCCTTCGTAAGCTATGTCTATGTCATCGGAGGGTGCATTAATAGTGGAGGAGTAGTCCGACTGAAGGGCTGAGGAGGAATTCTGGAAAAACTCATTGTTGAACCTCACCACATTGCTCAGGCTACGGTAATTGGTCGATAAAGGCTCTGACATCACCTGACTGGCAAAGTCGGGATCGCGAGATATGTTGTTCAGTATGCTCCATTCGCTGTTACGCCAGCGGTAGATGCTCTGCTTCACATCGCCTACGAGCATGCACTCTTCATTGCTGTCTAAGGAGTTTTTAATCAATGGCTTGAAATTCTTCCATTGAAGACCCGACGTGTCCTGAAATTCATCTATCATGATGTGGTCAAAACGAGAACCGGTGCGCTCGTAGATAAAAGGCACATCACTGCCTTCTATCATCTGGTTGAGAAAATGATTCGTGTTGGCAAGAAGAAAGTCATTGCGCTCACTGGTCACCATTTGAACCATTTTACTGATAGTGTTAATCAGCGACAGATTGTTGAGATTCTTCAATACGGCACGGGAGGATATCGTCAGAATAACGGATTTTCTGACTTGCTCCTCCAACTGTTTTAAAAGGGATACCAGTCCCGTTTCGTCTACTTTGGCCACAACGGCGCTGTCCTTACTCCAGTGTTCTGAGCCTTCCAGACATTTCAATGCTTGTTTGCTGAAGCTGACATAGACATTGTTTTTTACCAGGTCGTCTAAGTTTGCAAGTTTTTCCAGAAAAGCATGAATACCTCTGGTCTTCTGAATGAAATCATTCTCGCCCAAACCATTAGAATGGCATAGGTCAAGCATCTCTTGGGATTTCTGCTTCACATCCTTCAACGACTTGCTCACTACGGAATTCAGACGCAATTTTATGTCCTTGATAAAGTCGGGATGGTCCAGCTTATGACGGAGCTCTTCACCGTATTCCAGAAAATTCTCATTGAAGATATTCTGTCCGAATTTCTCCATCTCCTTCGACACCGACCAGTTCTTGTTGTCCTCCATCTTTGTGAACACGAATTCAAACACACGCTTCTTCGTGTCTGAGTCAATGGCGATGGAGTCAATAACCTTCGACACGCCTTCACGAAGGGCGGCATTGTTGTCAAGCTCCACTCTCAGGTTGGCGGTCAGGTCCAAATCATGGGCAAGCTCACGTACGATGCTTTGGAAGAAGGAGTCTATGGTTTCAATGCGGAAGCGATGATAGTTGTGGATTATCTCTGTCAACGCCGTTCTGCAGCGGGAGCGGATAAACTCATCTATAGGCTTGCCACCTGTATCTAAGTGCTCTTCCAAAAGCAATTCCTTCAGCTTCGCCATGTAAGAGTCGCTCTCTTTCAAACCACGACTCAAGCCATACAACTGACTCAGTACGCGCTGCTTCATCTCTAAAGTGGCTTTGTTGGTGAAAGTCACTGCAAGGATGTTGCGGTAAGATAAAGGATTCTTTACCAAGTGCTTTATGTATTCCACAGCCAAGGTGAAGGTCTTTCCGCTGCCGGCTGAGGCTTTTATAATCTTCAGTTTCTGCATTCTTTCGGTCCCTTTTCACTTTTTGAATTTTCATTACAATTTGAAAAACTCAATTCAAAATTCCATTTCAATTTTAAAAAATACATTCAAAATTTTCATTACAATTTGAATAACTCAATTCAAAATTCCTTTTCAATTTGAAAAAAAACAATTCTGCTGATTTTCAAAAAACTTCTCGCCAACAGCCTCATCAGGCAGATATTGCTGCTCTACCCAGTGACCGGGATAATCATGAGGATATTTGTAACCGTCATGATAGCCAAGTTCCTTCATCAGTTGGGTGGGGGCATTGCGGATATGAAGAGGAACAGCCAGATTTCCTGTCTGGCGAACATATCCCAAGGCCTTGTCAATTGCCATATATGCGGAGTTGTCCTTCTTCGAACGGGCTAGATATATCGTGGTCTCTGCCAAAGGAATCCTGCCCTCGGGCATCCCTATGTTCGACACTGCCTCAAAGCAAGCATTTGCCAAGAGCATCGCATTCGGGTTAGCCAAGCCGATGTCTTCACTTGCTAATATCACCAGACGACGAGCGATGAAACGGGGGTCTTCTCCTGCCTCAATCATACGGGCAAGGTAATAGATGGCGGCATCGGCATCACTGCCACGCACCGATTTTATGAACGCACTGATCACATCGTAGTGCATCTCGCCGTCCTTGTCGTAGGCAAGAGGATTCTGAAGCACGGTCTCGTTCACTAAGGCGTCGGTGATTATTATCTTCTTTACTGATGACTTGCTATCTGGTTCTGATAGTCCATTCTCTGATTCTGATGTAGAGGAATTTGAACCGTCTGATTGGTCAGAACCTTCCACTGCACTGATTTGGGAATTTACAGTCAATTCCAGTATGTTGAGCAGCTTACGAGCGTCACCACCACTCAGACGCATCAACGCTCCACTCTCTTTCAATTCTATCGGAAGCTCTTTCAGTACCACGTCTTCACGGAGAGCACGGTCGAGTAATTTCTGAAGCGACGACTTGTCAAGAGATTTCAATACGTATACCTGACAGCGGCTTAGCAAAGGACGAATCACTTCAAACGAAGGGTTTTCTGTTGTAGCACCTATCAGAGTGATGATCCCTTTCTCAACGGCGCCAAGAAGGGAGTCTTGCTGAGACTTGGAAAAACGGTGAATCTCGTCAATGAAGAGGATAGGGGTGCCGTTGAGGGAGAATAAGCCACTGTTCGACTTGGCACGCTCTATCACTTCACGAACTTCTTTCACACCGCTTGTCACGGCGCTTAGGGTGTAGAATGGCACTTCTAAGGTGTTGGCGATGATGTTGGCCAATGTGGTTTTGCCTACGCCGGGAGGACCCCATAAGATGAATGAGGATATACGTTTCTGGCTGATCATACGGCGAATAACAGAACCTTCGCCAACCAGATGATCCTGACCTATATATTCGTCCAAATTCTTCGGACGCATCCGCTCTGCTAATGGTGACATTTCGTATCGATTTGAAATGATTATTATCTTCTTTAAAACTATATAGCAAATATATCATTTTTTTTCCATATTTCATCCCATTTCACTCTAAAATTATCAACAAAAAAGAGGACATGCCATTTTTTGACATGTCCCCTTGGATTATATTTTCTGATGAATTATCTGCCAAGAATATTGCCTACTTTCTCAAGACCTTTGTTTACTGCATCGTCAACTGCTTTGCCCACTTCTTCCTTAGCGGCTTCAACAGCTTCATTTCCTTTCTTCACTACATCGTCCTTTACCTCTTCTACTTTTTCCTGAGCGGCTTGAACGGCTTCGTTATTCTGGATGGCTTCTTTGGCCTGATTGGCTGTTTCCTTGATCTGCTCACCTGCGGCTGCAGCTGCAGCACCGGCTTGCTCTGCTGCACCTTCAACACCAAGTGCCTCGCCTGCCTTGTTGATCAGGTCGCCTGCATCAACACTCTTTACCCAGTCAAGGGCGCCTTGAACATACTGGTTGTCACCGATTACGGAAGTCACCTTGTCGGCGTTTTCGCTCAAGAACGACTGAATCTTCTCAAGAATACCCTTTGCTTGTTCGCCCTTACCTTCTTTCAGCAAGTTCTGGGCCCATTCTTTGGCTGCATCAATCTTGCCTTTCAAACCTTCACCATCGTTTGCCTCCATGGCTTTTGTCAGGTCTGCTCCTAATTGCTCTGGATCTTGAATGTCACCTTCTTGAGCTTCTGCTACGATTGAATCTGCTGCGGCTGCATTGTTTTCATCGGCTTTCTTCTTGTCACCACAAGCGGTAAATGTCATTGCTGCGACTGCAGCTAACATCAAAAATACTTTCTTCATTTTTTTTGATAATTTAATTGTTAAACAATAATAAGTTATTAAATAGTTTCATATCTAAATGGATAATATCAACTACTATCCACCTTTTTCTCCACTTAATTCAAAATATGGTCAAGCCATTTTTAATAAAGACATTCGTCGAGTGCTGCGGCAATGGCTTTCTTATCCATCTTCTGACCTATGAAAACGAGCTTTTGCATGCGGTCGCCATATTCGTCGTCCCAATCGCGCTGAAGACCCGGATTATTTGCCTTGAAGGCTTCCAGTTCATCGGCTGGCATCGTGGCATACCATGCACCGGCATTCTGCAATCCCACTTGTTTGCCGGCCTGCTCAAACACATAGCAGGTGTCGATCTCGTTGCGGAAATAACATATGCCTTTCGCGCGAATCACGCTCTTTGGCCATTTGCGGGCTACAAATTCGTCAAAACGTCCCAAGTCAAACGGACGACGACGATAATAAACGAATGTGCCTATACCATATTCTTCTACCTCTCCGCCATCATGGTGGTGATGGTGATGATGGTGGTGATGTCCATGCTCATGCTCGTCATCATCGTCATGATCATGATGGTGGTGATGTCCATGCTCATGCTCGTCATCATCGTCATGCTCATGGTGGTGGTGATGCTCATGCTCATGCTCGTCATCATCGTCATGCTCATGATGGTGGTGATGCTCATGCTCGTCTTCGTCATCATCATCATGGTGATGATGCTCATCCTCCACACTCATATCCTCGTCGGAGGCCTCGCCCTCTACCTTGCTGATCCAGGTTGCCGATGTCGCAACCGACATGAAATCGAACATCCCCGTGTTGAGAATCTTGTCGAGTTCCACGTCTGCATAGTTGCATTCTATGATTTCGGCTTTGGGCTGAAGAGCACGTACTATTTCCTTTATCCTCTTCAGCTCATTCGGCTCCACATCGCCTGCCTTGTTGAGCAACACTATATTGCAGAACTCAATCTGCTGAATCACGAGGTTTTCAATATCTTCCTCGTCAATATCTTTTTTCAAAAGGTCGTTGCCCGATTGGAATTCATCCTTCAGTCTTAATGCGTCGACAACGCTCACGATGCAGTCTAATACTGGCATGCCGTTTGTTAGCAGTTCTGCATCGCCCAACTGAGGAATTGAACATATTGTTTGGGCTATTGGAACAGGTTCGCATATACCGCTTGCTTCTATCACGATGTAGTCGAACTTGCGCATTTTGGCAATGTCTTTCAACTGCTCTATCAAGTCCATCTTCAATGTGCAGCAAATGCAACCGTTCTGCAACGCAACCAAACTATCGTCTTTCTGCCCAACGATTCCGCCTTTCTCTATAAGGTCGGCGTCGATGTTCACCTCACCTATGTCATTCACTATAACGGCGAATTTTATACCTCGCTCATTCTTAAGTATCCTATTCAACAATGTCGTCTTTCCGCTGCCTAAATAACCGGTAAGCAGCAAAACCGGTAGGTTCTTTTGCATTTTTATTTCGTTTTTTTGATTTTAAATTGATTTTTAACTATTTATATTATTCTCAACGGCTTTTGGTTATGTTCCAAAAATTCAAATCGCATTCTGATTCCACAGCCGACTCTATGTCGTCGGGTAGATTGCAGAAGAAGTCAATGCCTGTGCGTCTCTCCAATTCGTCGATGCTTATGGCGTAATCACCGAAATTGGTGTTTTTGTCTATCACATTCTCGTGAACGGTCCAGAATGCTATGGCATGGTAGGTGTTGCTCGATTTGTTGTAGTGCAGGAAAGCCATATAGAAATATTTTGGCACTGGCAATTCATAACTGCCACTTGAGCATGTCCGGTCGGTATAGATGCCACTAACTGTGTTGCCATCAATTGTTACATCGCTGATTGTTGCTGCTTTCACCACATAGAGGGTGTCGCATTTGCTATCACATCCGTTATTTGCAAAATCGCGGGCCAGCTCCTCCATGCGCTCCCACAACACACCGTTGTGGTTTTGGTATTGTGGCTGCATGTTCGTCATGTAGAAGGTCTGGCTGTTCTGCTCACGGGAACACAAGCGGTCAGCGCTCGGACAGAGGTGCCCCCTTGAATAGCCGCTTGAGTATTTGTTGGTAGGACTGCGGTATACGTCAGGATCCTCCTTGAACGAGTCCGAACGACTCACGTTGTTCTCCATATTGCCGCTATGTAGAGTGTAGCAGGTCCAGCGGTTGGCTATCTTCCCGTTGTCCCATTCCAGCGAATAGGTGATGCCGTATTGAGTTGTTGATTTCACAACAGTCTGATTGCCATTACGATTGCTTGTGCTATAGCGGTTACTATTCAGATGTGGATATTCTAATCGATAGGCATACGACAGGTTACCACTGACAGTGGAACTCAAGTCGAATTCAGACCAGTTGGCATTCACGTTGTTGTCGTCTATAGGTGTGCTACCACCAATCTCATATTCTATCTTGGTCATTTGAGAAAACAAATAGTCGATACATACCGATTTGCCAGATAGATATATCTTCATTCCTTCATTGCCTACGTATGTCACTCGCTCTATCTCCTCAAGTGTGTAGGACTGAACGTCGCCATTGACGAAGTAGATGGTCATGGCATGTACTCCACCATCATCGGGTGCTCCAGCAGGACTGACAGTCACTGTATGAGTACTTTGGGCGTATAAGGTCATGCCGACAAGTGTAAATATAAATGATATGATAATTCGTTTCATAGTGTTCGGCATGATTTATTTGATTAGTAATTTCTTTCCGTTCACAATGTAAAGCCCTTTTGATAACTGGCTCACTTGCTGACCTGAGATGTTATAGATGGGCATCCCACATTCAGATAGAGCTGATTCTTCCATCAATTCATATATGCCCGTTGCATCTCCCACGACTTCCACTGGAGGATAACCCTCAATATAGATAGGGGCTAGTTCGTCCTTATTGCCGTAAGGGATGGCAATACCGATTACATTCACAATCTTTCCGGATTCGGGCTGAATATATATGTCGCTGCTCAGGTTGAACTTGTTGTAGAGAACATAGGAGAAGCCGTCCTTCTCTACGGTCATGTTTCCGCCGCTCTCTACAGTTTCCATCTCTGTCAGACGTATCCAGTCGGCATAATAGGCCCCGAATTCTTCTGCTTCTATATTCTGAGGCTCAGTGGCTGGTTCGCTCACGGGGGATGCAAATAATATATAATCTGTCGTTGTGTTGCTCGTCGATACAAATTCAGGCAGACCCTTGTAGTTGGTGTATTTGCCTATCATCCAGCCGGCAACATGCTGGTTGTGTGCAGGCTGAGGATTAAACTGACCGCTGCTCATGAAAAGGCAGATGGCACCGGTGTTGTCGCGTAGATATACCTCGCCGTTGTTGTTATAGAGCACGCGGGCATTCATCGCGGATGAAAGATACAGGCGGGCCTCGCTTCCATCGGCCAGCTTCTTGAATTCGGCTATGCTGTTCACGGTCTGACCCAGTGTGTACGTGGCGCTCGACTCTTCACTCATCTCGCTGCCTATTATCGAAATTGCACGGACTGTGGTCGTTGTGCTTATTTTCAATTCTGATGCCTTGCTTATCTTTACTCCGTTAGTAAGGCTAGGAGTGCTTCCGTCAACCGTGTACACCACTGTGCTGCCTTCGCTCGATGGCGATATGCTTACTGTACGCTCTGGCGTCTCGGTGGTCTTGGGCCAAAAAGTGAACGGAGCACTCAGCAAAGGGGCAGACAGACTGCCGTCTCCCACGTTGTAGGTCACGCTGATGCCTGATATGCGACGATGACCGCTGTTGCCTTCAACGGTGAATGTCACTGCATCGCTGCCGCCCATCCATGTGCCGTCGGAATAACTGCCGGTATTCACGCTTATGGCGTTGCTCTTGTCACTCTCACCGAATTCAAGAACTATCTGGGTCATGTTCTTGCCGCTCACTGTCATCGTGTTGCCAGGATATATGCGGACGGAATTTCCGCTGGTATAGTATTTCGGTGTGTTTAAGGTATTGGTGCCGGCACCGAACGACACACTCGTCAGTGCGTCTACGGTATAGCTCGAACCCGACATGTCTGCTGCATTACCCAAGTTCTCACCGCTTGCGCTCCAACTCACGGTCACTGTGCCTGCCCAAGCCGTAGAACTCAGAAATGCCAATAATAATAAGGTTAGATTCTTTATCTTCATCGTTTAGATATTTTTTTCAAAGTTATGCAATATTCCAAACAAAAACAAATATTAATTCGCTTTTTATGTTTTTTTTAATTATTATCCTGGAGTACTATATGTTGACTTCTGCTTTTCCGGTATTCTTAAAGCTTCCTATTCCAAAAAAATGTCTAAATTCGTTTAATTCGTGGTTGTCAAAATAAATTCGCGTAAAAAAATCCCCATAGCGCAATCTGCGTTGTGGGGATTCGTATTCAGGTTTCAAGGTTGTCATTCCCAGTAAGTCGCCGTGGCCTCCACGGTCGCTTCTATGTCGTCTGGCAGGTTGCAGAAGAAGTCGATTCCAGTTCTTTGCTCCAGTTCGTCAATGGAAATTCGATTGCTAATAACTGTAGCTGCAGATTCGTTGTTACTACTAAGATGCTCTGTCCATAGAGCAAATGCCTTGTATGAATTGGTTGACTTCTCGTAGTAGAGGAATGCCATGTAGAAGTATTTAGGCACTGGAAGGTTTTGACCATTATCGTCTTGACAAACGTAATCGTATACTCCAGAACTGGTTGTACCATTGAGGGTCACATCGTCTATAGTTGCTGCCTTAACCACATAGAGTGTGTCATTAGCGTTGGAAGGCGACCATTTGGTTCTTACATAGCCCTCAAGGGTGCCCCATAAGCCACTATTATGATTGCTGTATTGTGGTTGCATATTGGTCATGAAGAATGTCTGCTTGTTCTGCTCAGTTGAACATAGACGGTCGGCGCTTGGACAGAGGTGACCGCGGCTATAGGTCCCGCTGTTTTGATAAGATTTTGCAGGGGATGTGGTAACGACTGGATCTACCTTGAAATCATCTTGACGAGACACGTTTTGTTCTGTGTTGCCTGCATGCATCGTGTAGCAAGTCCAGCGGTTGGCTATCTTTGAGTTGTCCCACTCAAGCGAATAGGTGATGCCATAGCTGCTCGTGGCTTTCACCACTCGCTGGCAACTGCTTGAGGTATTGATATGTGGGAATTCCAGACGCCACGACCAGTCATCAGTGCTTTGGTTGGTGAATGTTGGATTGGTAGTATTGCTACATTGAGGCACGTTCATGCCTGTGATATTCCAGTTGGCATTCACGTTGTTGTTGGTTGGGTCAGGTGTGCTTTCCTCGATGGTGTAAACTATCTTGCTCATCTGGCTGTAGAGGTAGTCTACGGAGGTGCTGCTGCCTGTCACATACACTTTCATACCCACGCCAGGCAGATAGGTCACACTCTCGAGGTTTTCGGCATCGTAACTCACTGTAGTGCCGTTGAGCAGATATAAGGTCATTGTGTGCACTCCGCCGTCGCTAGGTGCTTCTGCTGGTTCTTTGGTTTCTATCGTGATGTTGCTTGTCATTACAGGGATGTCAAGCGTCGCTTGCTCGGGTACTATCACGCTGTCGCTGACTGCAATGTCTAGGACATCGTCCCATATCTCTGTGTCGACATCTTGGGCAAATCCACTTGTGCCGAACATTGTCAATATTGCTACTAATATATATTGTTTCATGATTTCAGTCGTTTTGTGATTTTTGTTTCCTTTCATGCATCCTTTCACTTGTCTACCAGAGGCCATTTTCAAATGGATTTGATTCTGTTTCCAACTCGTTTATTTCCTTGACGCAACCTTCGTCGGCATCTCCGCCTTCACCTTCGCCACCAGGAAATACCACATTATTGTCTTCGTTGATGTGTGGATTGCTGTTGCAGAGGAGGTCGCTGCTCAAATTCATCTCTTTTATCATCATTGGTGATATATATTTTTTTTTCATTGCATGACCCTCCTCTTATTTGATTAGTATTTTCTTGTCGCCTACGATATACATTCCTTTAGGAAGGTTTTCCATACGCTTGCCAACATATTGGCCGCTGATGGTATAGATGTCGGCGTCTTCGGTTATGATCTCTTCTGATATGCTTTCAATCATGGTGGAGAAGTCGTCGTCAATCATCACTTTCACACCCGAACTGCCTGCAGGCGCAACGAAATAGGCACGCATGCCCTTCAGGCGGCCTGCAGATTCGCTCGACGGATAATACAGGTAGCCGTCGGTCTTCAGGAATAAGTTCGTTCTGTCTTCTGTGTAGATGTCGGTAGGTGAATAAATGCCGTTAAAACTGTATATACCTTCTTCTACATTCTCGGCAGGTTGGGCAGTTAATGTTATGTTTTCATAAACAGGATTTTCAATCGGCTCATCTGGCTTAACTAAATACGGTTTGCCGGCTTCTATTTGAGAATCATCCGCAAATACCATAGTCTGTCCATCGGCATGCTCATATTTTCGGACGTTTCCATCGAAGTCTTGCAAATCAAACGGTATGCAGAATGTATTCCAGTTTGAGCTGCTTAATGTGCGGACCAAACGTACTGTCGCGTTCTGAATGTCTGCATTTGGAGACCGAAATTCCTTGTTCTCGTCAATGACATAAATGATAGGACGTTTGTTGTTATAATAGATCGGCACAATCTCTTTGTCTGTGCCGTATGGCACTGCCAGACCGGTCAGATCCACCAAGGCATAATCGTATAGGTCTTGATAATAACTGTCACTGTTGAGGTTGTATTTGTTAAAAAACTTGAAGGTGTTGCCTGCATCATCAGTCACATCATTGTTGCTTTCTGCACGGATGTCGCATATCTTCACCCAGTCGGCTTTGTAGTTGTCGAAGTCGTTGGGACTGATGGTCACAGGCTCGGTGGCTTCTTCTGTCACAGGAGCGGCCATGGCAAGATAATCCATGGTGGTGTTGGAGGTCGCAACAAATTCAGGAAGGTTGTTGTATGGCTGATATTTGCCGATTATCCAGCCTGCCACATGCCAGTCGTGCTGTGGTACCGGGTTTTGAAGACTGGTGGCAAGATAGAAACACATGGCACCGGTGTTGTCTCTCACGTATATCTCGCTGCCGCTTGCATGAAGTACGCGTGCGTTCATCGAAGGGGCGAGATAGAGCCTAGCCTCTGTGCCTTCTGGCAAATCCTTGAAGGCGGCGATGGAATTCACCGTCTCACCTAAAGTGTAGGTGGCACTGCTGATACCGCTTGTGCTGGTACCTACATAGGCGATGGCTTTCACTGTGGTGGTACCGTTGATGGTGATGTCTGTGGAACTGGTAACGATATGGCCGTTCGTAGTGCTCGGATCGCTGCCGTCTATAGTATAACGAACGGTGGAACCGGTTGTTGTAGGGGCTATCGTCGCTACCATGCTTGCCGCTTCTGTGGCCTTTGGCCAGAACCTGCAAGATGCAGTCAGAGTAGGTGCATCTGGAACATTGCCGCTCGCCAACTCATAGTAAACGGTCACTCCTGTAAATCCGCAAGTACCGCCTATTGTGGCAATGATATTTGATGTCCCGCTTGTTGGGGTCACTGTCACGGTAGTGCCGCTTACGCTTGCAGTGGCGTTAGTCCATGTGCTGTTGTTAAAGGTTGAGGCATAACCAGTGGTGGTGGCAACGAATTCTATGCTCTTGATCTTATAACCGGATGAAGGCGAAATGGTCAGAGTACCATTTGTATAGAAACGGGTGCTGGTTCTTGTTGGTGGTATGTAATTATTAGCGTTTGTATTTGAACCGCTGGCTTTAACATAGTTCATCGACGCGAAAGTGCTGGTCCATATAATTTGGTCTTCAGTCGCAGAAGCATATTCTGCTTTAGTCAAATCCCATGTAAACGAACTGCCGCCACTGGCGCTCGACACCGTCAGCGTATAAGTGCCGCTACTGCCTTTATAGCTGGAGTTTCCTTCGAAACTTGCGGTGATGATAGTTGTACCTACACCTACAAGGCTTATCTCACCATTACTGCTGTTTACAGTCGCAACTGATGTGTTGCTGCTGCTGTAGCTTATGCTGCCAGCTAATGAAGGACTCAGCGTGGCTACAGGTGAGCTGAAGCTCTCGCCTAAGATGGCTTCGTAACTGCTGGATGGGAATGTAATGCTGGTCGCGGTCCTGCCGTCTGCTACATTCAATGTGTAACTGCCGCTGCTCTCGTTATAAGTGGTGTTGCCGGCATAAGCTGCGATTATCACGGCTGTGCCGGAGCCTTTCAAAGTCACTGCACCTGTACTGCTGTTCACTTCTGCAACTGAGCTGTTGTTGCTTGAATAAGTCACTGTCGCACCGGATATCGCAGCATGAGTGCTGGCATTAGCCACCGTAGCAGTTGGCGCTGAAAAACTCCCTGGGTAACTCGTGGAATAGCTCTCCTGAGGGAAGGTCACCTCCGAATCGGTCTTCGGTGTCCCATTGTCATAGGTAATGGTTATTTTACTGATGTAGATTGAATTTGTGGTGCATGTAACGGTTAACTTTACATTGCCACTTTGAGCACTGCTTGGTGTATATTCCAATGTTCTTAAGGTGGTGCCTCCAGTTGAAGTGACATTTTGTGAAAGGGCGGTATTGCTTCCTACTTGAACGGCAATACTGCCTGCTCCTTTAGATGCGTTAGTACAATAAGTAACCACAATCTTTGTCACATTTGTGTAACTTGTAGGCGAAGTGGCATTGGCACCGGATGCTCCGGTTGTTACCTGAACACCTTGACCTGAAGTCAATTGATTGCCGTCTTTACCGCTTGTCCAATTGGCTGTACTTCCATTTAAAGTGGCTGCCCACGACTTGCTTGTGAATGTATATTCATCGGTCGTACTGGCACCTGCACTTCCACCCCCCACCACGAGCATCATGCTCAGCAGGAGCCATTTAAGGTTTTGTGTAAAAGCTTTCATTTTAAATATGTTAGTTTTGTTTATTTCGTTAGTCAAAAGACTGATGCAAAAAAACACTGCTCTTGTAAGTTTTAACTTACAAAAGTACGCTTTTTTTGACAATTAAGCAATTTTTATAATCAAATTAACATAATAATTGCTCATTATTCCCTTTTTTTGAAAAAGCAATTATTAGCAAAATAAAAATTATTACAAAAAGTTTTTATAAGTATTGTTATTGTTGTTGAAGATAATTTGCTGACAAATATACAAAGCCAGAAGATTCATTTCTTCACATTGTTTTTTTGTAAGATTTGTTTTTGTTGACTTATATTCAAATGAACTGACCAATAATAGTTTACTTTCTGAACAAAGGTCAAAATAAATACCTGATGGCTTATACAACGGTGGAAAGCCGTTATTCATGATTTTGATCAGGCAATAGTGATTTTCCAACGCAATCTTCTCTATGGCTTTTTCTCCTGGACTGATAAAAGGTGAGACTAATACCACACCTCTAGAAGCTTTATCAATATAATACCTGGTCAGTTTGTTTATTTCATCATTGTTGTTCTTTCGTGAACATCTAACTTGGATCTTGTCTTTTGAGTCAAGAAGTTTTATATTTCCAATCACAGAAACTGTTATGCCGTTAATGTTGATTTTTCTAACCTTAAAATAGTCTCTATGCAAATATTTGAGCATTAGCCGTCTGGGATTGTCATGAATGTAATCTATCATGTGTTGTAGTTGATCCTTCCCAGATAAAATTCTATCGTGATATTTGGCTGAAAACAACTGTATCTTTTGAGTAGGCTTACTCTGGGCCAATAATCTCATACATGCATCAAAACTCTTTCCCTGTTGTGTTTCAGACCTCTCCGAGGTCGTCAGTAAAATACCGGCATCCTCTCCCTGTTGTGTTTCAGACCTCTCCGAGGTCGTGGAAAGATATTCCAGATATGCCCCGTTGCATCCTGCTTTGTAGCCACTGATAATCTTGCTTAGATGAACAGAGATTCTTTCTGTGACGTAAATGATGAAATGGATATGGTCTGGCATAACTTGTCTCGCTATTATCTTTATTTGTGGATAAATAGTTTTGATCTTATCTAATTCATCATTTACGAACATCCCTAGTGGAGTTAGGATAATATGTGGATTATTGTCATTATGAAATAATTGCCCTAAAATTGGCTTGCGATACTCGGTAGTGAGAGTTATCATGTAAATATGCGGCTCAGTGTAATCATTGAAAGCTGCTCGATAGGTGTTTGGTGGTGATGTTTTTTTCATTTGTTTATACTAATCCAAAGATGTGTTTTTGATGCCGACCTCGGAGAGGTCTAAAACTCAACAGCATCCTCTCCCTGTTGTGTTTCAGGCCTCTCCGAGGCCGTCAGTAAAATACCGGCGTCCTTTCCCTGTTGTGTTTCAGACCTCTCCGAGGTCGTCAGTTTTCAGCTTAGCTTCTATCAATAGATATGCTCTTCGTCTTCAACCTCCTGCCGGTCTATCTTCTTCTTGTCCATGTTACGCCATGCATACCAGATATATGCCAACACGAACGGTACAAGCAAGCTCACCCAAAACATGGTTCGCAACGTGAATTCCGAACTGCATGAATTCTGAAGGGTCAGCGAACTCTGCAAGTCGGCGGTGGAAGGATAGTAGGCGGTGTTGCCCCAGCCGGCAGTCAGCAGAAACGCAAGAACAACAAGCACCACGCCCGTTCCAGCATACCATATGCCCTTGGTATAGGCAACGTCGCTGTCCAACTTAAGCCATGTCTGAACTATTCCCCACAACACACCTAAAACACCGGCAACGAATATAAGCGTCAAATACCACTGGCTCGTGATGTTGTGGAAATATTTCAACGGCTCAATGCTGATGACCTGTGTTGCAGGGTCGACTGCATAGCCGTCCTTCAGCATCACATGAACGAAATAGGTGAGGAAGAACACCAGGAAAAATACAGTGTTTATCAGCAACGGCCGCTTCGAACGACCACGTATCTCGCTGTCGTCCACGTTGTTCACGAAATAAAGCAATCCCAAAACTCTCGCCAAAAACATGATGGCAAGGCCTAATACCCATACCCAGGGGTTCAATAACACGTCTAAACCGTGACTGCCGTTTGCCCAACGAGATATCACTGGCTGAAGACTGTCGGTGATATTACTTTTTTCCACTATGAAATTGCTGCCTTCAAAGAATGTAGCTACTGCTCCGCCGATAAGGAGAGGACCAAGCAGGCCGTTAAGAATCAGACAATACTGAAAAGGCTTGGCACCAAGAATATTTCCTTTCTTGTGCTGAAACTCGTAACTCACTGCCTGAACCACAAATGTCAGCAATATCAATATCCATATCCAATAAGCTCCGCCGAAACTGGTGGAGTAGAACAAAGGAAACGAAGCGAAAAAAGCACCGCCGAAAGTGACGAGAGTCGTGAACGTCAACTCCCATTTCCTGCCGGTGGAATTAATCAGCATCCTGCGCTCTTTCTCATCTTTGCCCAATGTGAATATCATGGAGTTTCCGCCCTGAACAAATAACAGGAACACGAGCAGCCCGCCCAGCAGACAGACTATGAAACACCAGTAATGTTGCAAAAATTCGTATGTCATAATATATTTGTTTAAAATGTGTGGTTTATAGATTTTCAATTTCAATTGTTATCAAGAAGCATGCCGATTTCTAAAATTCAAGCCTATAATTCAGGACCTTTCTTAATCTGCTTTATCATTATATTCAATTCCACGATAAGCAAAGTGGTAAACAAAGCAAGGAAAATGAAGAATGTGGTGGCTACGCCTCCGGATCCGATGTCACTCACCGATGCGCCTACAGGAAGCATGTCCTGAATAGTCCAAGGCTGACGACCTAACTCAGCTACAAGCCAACCGCATTCACTGCATATATAAGCAAGAGGTATCATCCAGAAACCAATGCGCAGAAGCCAGCGCTTTGAAGGGATGTCCTTTTTCTTCCAGTACATGTAGAGCAATACCATGAAATAAAGGATAAAGAAACTGCCAAGACCTACCATTATGCGGAATGCCCAGAAATTCACCGGAATATAAGGCACCAATTCACTCTTGTCCTTTATATAGCCATAGCCGAAATATTTGAAATTATCCATCAGTATCTGCTTCTGGGACTCCGCTTCCGCAGTGTTCCCGCTCTCCTTGGCTTCTCTATAGGCTGCTAGGGCGGCTATCGCCTTCTTGCCGCGTTCTATCTTATCGTCTGCACTCGGCTCTACGGTTCCGTCGGATTTGGTATAGCCGTTAAGTATGTCATTCACCCCGGGAACAAAACCGTCTGTGCTGCGGGTTGCCAATATCGACAAACCATGAGGGATGGAAATGCGAAGTGGGGCTTCTTCTCCTTTGGCATAGTCAGGCTGCTCGAATGGATTCACCCACGACACAACTGTCAGACTCTGATTCTCACCACCATTATACAAAGCCTCCATTGCTGCAAGTTTCATAGGCTGAACCTCGGCTATCTTGTATGCACTCTCGTCACCGCTTATGGCTGTAAGAACAGTGGCTATCAATCCCACGATTCCGCCTATCTTCATGCTCTTCAATGCCATCTCTTTCTCCGATTCACGCTTCTTCAACAGATACCAAGCACTCACTCCTACTACAAACACTGCTCCTATAACCCAGGCGGATAAAACCGTGTGGCAGAACTTGTCTACGGCAAAGGGGGACAACGCGACATCCGAAAAACTCGTCATCTCATTGCGCATCGTGTCGGGATTGAATTCACAGCCCACAGGATACTGCATCCAGGCGTTGGCTACCAATATCCACCAAGCGGAAATGGTAGCGCCCAAAGTGGTAAGCCATGTGGAAGCCAGATGGAATCCTTTGCTCACTTTGTTCCAACCAAAATACATCACTGCTACGAAGGTCGACTCCAAGAAGAATGCAACAATTCCTTCGATTGCCAATGGGGCTCCGAAGATGTCGCCAACAAACCACGAGTAGTTGCTCCAGTTAGTGCCAAACTCAAATTCTAGTATGATTCCAGTTGCTACGCCCATTGCAAAGTTGATGCCGAACAAACGTTGCCAAAATCTCGTAGTTGTTTTCCAAAACTCCTTGCCGGTCTTGTAGTATATGCTTTCCATTATACACATAATCAGTCCAAGACCAAGAGTCAACGGTACAAACAGCCAGTGATAGATGGCTGTCAAAGCAAACTGGGCTCGAGCCCAATCCACTGCTCCTAAGTCAACACTTAATAGATTCATGTCATTATATTAGTTTAAAGGTTGATAATCAGCGATAAGAATATTATACAAACTTCATTTGTCTCTAATTGCCTAATAACTGCTCGGCTACATAATCTGCTTCATGACCTTCATCTGCATGTTCCTTGATATGATTCGGAAAGAAAAACAGCTTTAAAATCAAAAAGATGATAACTAACTTCACACCGATGACAAGCCACAACGTCTTGCCAAGTGTCATGCTGCGAAAACCGTCATAATAAAGATGGAAGGCTTTATACCAAAATCCGTGCTTTTCCATCACATAAACTTTTTAAGGTTAATTATTTCGTTTTTCTAATCGCAAATATACGGAATTTTTTATTACTCCAAATAAAAAACAATAAATTATATTATTGTGAACCACTTTTTTGCCTAAATTTGCACAAAAGTTCGTTTATATGAGAAAATCAATCTTGCTTTTCCTGACTGTTGTTTTCCTATCCATCGTCGCCTGTTCTGACAAGAATAACGACTCTATTCATAGCGCATATTATTGGACCACTAAATTCGAACTCTCGAAGCAGAAAACGGATTTCATCTCTAAACATAATGTCAAGAGACTGTATACAAGGTTCTTCGACGTGGTAATGGACACTAAAATGATGCCCGTCCCTAATGCCACAATACAATTCGTGGATACAGTACCCGATTCAATCGAAATCGTTCCCACTGTCTTCATAATGAACGAATGTATGATGGCTGAAGCCAATTCACTTGCGAAGAAAACGGTTAAACGGATTCTGCAGATGTGCAAGACCCATCATATACGCAATGTAAACGAAATACAAATCGATTGCGATTGGACTAACAGAACGCAAGATCAATATTTCGACTTTCTGGAAAAAACAAGAAAAATGCTGAAGGAAAACGGTCTGAAACTTTCAGCTACTATACGACTTCACCAGCTTGCGCTACCAGTGCCGCCGGTGGATAGGGGAGTGCTTATGCTCTACAACACCGGTGATGTCACCGACAGAAACGTCAAAAACCCCATTCTCGATTTCAATGACGTGAAACCATATATGCGATTTCTGAAAAACTATGAACTCACACTCGTGGCGGCTTATCCCGTTTTCTCGTGGGATGTGATATTCAGAGGAAGGCATTTCGTGGGCATCAAGCATAACGAATCGGAATATCTCACATCACCTGCCGATACCATAATTACATACAAGTCGGAAGCCGATGAAATAAGGAAAGTGAAACAACTCGTCGACCAAGTTAGGCCAAAAACCAACAACGAAATCATCATCTACGACCTATCCGACAAGAACCTGAAAAACCATTCTGCATGGGATAAAATCCTGACTATGTGAAAAGATAGCGGGTAAAGAGGATGTCGTCATTCGTTACCTGAACACTTTATATACATACACCCCACACAAACAAATCGTCTGATTGACTACTTAATAAAAGAGCCAAAGCCATTTCCGGTCTTTGTCTTTACCGGAAATGGCTTTAGGCTATATGCTATATCTTTAGAATTACCAACATTTTCCTTCACTATTAAAATAGTAGCCAAGGATGTTCTTTCCTGTATTATTATTAAGGGCGATGTCCCATGATGAGATTCGTTTGTCATCGCCTGTCTTTAGGTTTACAGTATAGCGATTTGCCCAAAGTCCATGGTCGTAACTGTTACTCGACCAATAGTATTCGTCTAATTTGCCAAGTTTGAGCTCTTGTAAGGCCGCGTCTACAGCAGCTGCAATATTGTTGTTCTTAATGTGCTTTGCAAAGAATCGAAGAGTTTCATCTGTACAGTTGCTGGTGTGACTATAATAGGAGCCGTTTGTAGTCAGAGGAACAATGATTATTCCGTCATGACCATTGCTGTATTCGTTTATGCATAGTCCTGTAGGATAGCCGTGCTCTGCATCAGGAACACGCACGGGTTTCAAATATCTGTATGGAGAAGTGGCTTGAAATCCTAATCCTGATTCTGGCCAAGAATCGTTTTGAACATATATGATTTTTGAAATTTCCGGGAACATGTCTGACGGCGAGAATGTTACCTGAGCCAAATGACCCTTTTCGTTTTCTGATAATGCGCTGAAATAAACGTTGCCCTGAGGATTGTTTTTGCTGTCCTTCAAATTAAAGGTTATGTTGTCACCGATTTCTATGCGTTCTATGTTATCGTTAATATGACTAAGAAAAGATTCTTTCGCGGCAGACAAGTCCTCCACGCCCACATAATACTCGGTTGGAGCCGATTTGTCTATTGCTTTACCTATTGTTGGAATACGTTCATTAACACTCTCATCGGGATTATCACGCAATAGGGCGGCGGTGAGAATGCTCAAATCATCATTCCGCTCGTTTGTCGGTTTGTTATTATTGTTGTCATCATCATCCGAACAGGAGACGAAACCTATGGACAACACCGCAAGCAATGCGATAAAAATGGTCTTTGTTTTCATTGTGAATAAATTTTAAGCTTATTATTCTTTTTATTAAAACTTTCAACTATCACTACTGCTCCACAAGACTCAGCACACGTAATGCTTTTGCTTTCTCTTTGTCGAACAGTTTATAGTCTGCGGAAAGACCGTCAGATGTCTTATTGTTGAAATTGTTTATCTTATTCCTGATTCCTGATATGTCGCTATTGCTGAACATCTTGATCTCTGGAAGGAATCTGCGGGCAAAGCAATATTGACGGTCACCTATGTCGAAGGTAACAACAACGGCTACTCCAAGATTGGCGAAATGGTTTTTCACTGGGTACAGACCATTTGAATTACGGGGAACATATACGATTGGACTGAAAAACGCATTATAGGGGGCTATCTCATTAGGGAAGTCTGAATAAACACCGCCATATTTAAACGTGTAGCCCGTATTACCTAGGTCATCAGCTAGATATCTCATCGTCTTATATGTTAATTTGCCGTTTTCGGGGTCAAGAAGAAGGTCTTTGTCATTGCATTCTACAAGACGCATCGACTTGCTGTCGCCGGTGAATATGTAATTCCATGAGTCGTCCTCGGTGGTAAGGCGTAATTCCTCATTTGATATCTTATAATAATTATAGAATATATCAGGGGAATCATAGCTGGTGTCTTCATACATAAAGTCGTAGGCTACTACCTGAACGTTCTTTACATCATCGTGAGGGAACATGCTAGTATCGTCGTTTATATAAACCTGTATGGAGGATGGGTCGAGGAAACTGGCATAACGCAGATTCTCATCATTACCGAAAGAGGTTATGGTGCTACCGTCACTGTTATACTCGGTTCCGTACTTGCTTTCATTATAGAAAAGTACGTCTTTGGATACGTATATGGTCGGTGTCTTTACAAGATTCCACACACCGAAGTTTATTTTTTCATTCGTGCCTGAATCCTTCTGTGGAGAACGACGTGATTTTGATTTATAGGCAATCATGTATTCAAACAACGAACCGATATTCATCGTTATCGGGGTGAAATTATTTCCTCTATAAGTAATACTCTGAGTGTTTATCTTCGTCTTACCCGAAAATTGGAAGTCCAACGACATGGTGTATGCTATCTGGTCTTTGCCTGCCTCATCGGCTTCTATGCAGTCGGAAGCTAAATTGAATATAAGACCGGCACCACCAATAATTGCTACTGCAGCAGCTCCACCGGCTCCTGCACCTGTGGCGCCGGTCATGGCTGTGTTGGCTACAAGACCTCCAACTCCCTGTAAGAAGTTACCTGCAGCTGCTAAACCCAACGAGGTACGCTTAGTAGAACTTCCTGGACTCTTAATCTCAATATTATCATCTTTCATCTTTATTTCTGAAAAATCTTGAGTGCCTGTGGTGTTTGTTATGTCGCAGGAAAGCAGAGAGATGGTTATATCTGTATTTTGATTTGTTATAATGTCATTAACAGTGTTGAAGGTGGAGGTTAAAGGTATGTCAAACGCTACCCAGCCTGGACTGATGCTCCCGGTCAAATTACCACATACCGGGGCTATTATCGTCGATGACATATTGACTGGAATATTTTCTATCAAACTGTCGGTTGGCATATTCCAGCGGTTCTGCGCAACATCCATCGGAATCGCCCAATTTAAGTTGTCGCCGGAAAGAATGGCGGAATTTCCTTTGTCTACACTTACTACAAAATAACAGGTTGTGGCATTTGATGGAGTTTCCATAAAATAAACATATACACGCAAGGTGTGATTGTTTATGTTAAACAGGCCGAACATCTGAGTGTCTGGAAGATTCGGATCGCTACAGGTGTTGAAACACAGTTTCCATAAATCATGATTCTTGTTCACCTTGCGGTATTCTGCCGGCATTGCGGTCGGAGCACGGCTTGCCCATGGAAGATTCACGCTCCTTAATGCGTTTAGGTGACGGTCGTAGATGTTAATCTCTTCTACTTCAAACCAGTTGGTTACATCAAAACCTGAATTGTCTGAATGAAAACCTAAATTAGAATACTTATACGATTGAGTAAAACTCAAATTCACTACATCTCCTCCTTTTGTCTTCAAAACCACCTCAGAATCACGCGACTTGCCTCGAGGGTCGGCTTGAACGTCTATCTTCATTATTGGATGACCTTTTTGGTCAAAACTCAACTGCTCCATCTTAATCCATTCTGGCAGATTCGTGATTTCAGTCACTTCCGACTTCACACTGTCAAGATTTATTTGGAGGGAATAATCGTTATTCAGAACGATTACATCATAATGATAATTGCCGGCTATGTATTTAGGCAAATCATCATCATCGTCAGAACATGCCACAAATAAGGTGGGTGAAAACAACAATACACCCAATAACAGTAAAATGGACTTAATTTTCATAGTATATATTGTTAATTAGTTGCAACTTCTCCCGATAAAACTTGGATTTGCAATGTCTCTGATTGCAAATGTAATGAAATAAAATTTAACATGTATACTTTTGGGTAAAAAAACACTATTTTTTTCTTTGCATTAATGCATTAGTGCCTTAATAACTAACAAACACTTACTCAACTAGACATGTTTAAATATACCGATTCTCTTTGATCTTTTTTTTTATAGGATATTTGTTTAATATGTTTAAATTATATTTTACCGGAAAACACATAGAACAAAAACTCAATACTTTCTATATAAAAAAACATCTGGGTGAATCCCAGATGTTTTTTATTTTATTATTAGCACTGTGCCAATTTGCCGTCGGAACCGAGAACATTCACAATCTTGTGGATGTACATCTTCTTCATGTTCTCGCGTGCTGGCTTCAGATACTGACGTGGGTCGAAATGGTCAGGATGCTCTGCCAAGTGCTTGCGGATAGCGGCTGTCATGGCAAGACGAGAGTCGGAGTCGATGTTGATCTTACATACTGCTGACTTGCTGGCCCTGCGAAGCTGGTCTTCTGGAATACCGATTGCATCTGGCAATTTGCCGCCGTAGCTGTTGATGGTTGCTACCTCGTCCTGAGGAACTGAAGAAGAACCGTGGAGAACGATTGGGAAACCTGGCAATTTCTCTTCAATCTCTGCCAATACGTCGAATGCCAATGGCGGCGGTACGAGCAAACCGGTCTTTGGGTCACGGGTGCACTGCTCTGGAGTGAACTTATATGCACCGTGGCTTGTGCCGATAGATATTGCGAGTGAATCGCAACCGCTCTTGCTTGTGAAGTCTATCACTTCTTCTGGCTTTGTATAGTGGCTTTCTGTTGCTACTACATCGTCTTCAACTCCTGCAAGCACGCCAAGCTCTGCCTCTACAGTCACGTCATACTTATGTGCATATTCAACTACTTTCTTTGTGATTGCGATGTTCTCTTCGTATGGAAGAGCGCTACCGTCGAACATCACTGAAGAGAAACCCATGTCGATGCAGTCCTTGCAAATCTCGAAACTGTCACCATGATCAAGGTGAAGAACGATTTCTGGATGTTCGCAACCCAGCTCCTTTGCATAGGCTACGGCTCCTTCTGCCATGAAACGAAGAATAGTGGCATTGGCATAATTGCGGGCGCCCTTTGATACCTGCATGATTACAGGCGACTTGGTCTCTACGGCTGCCATGATGATAGCCTGCATCTGTTCCATTGTGTTGAAATTGAATGCAGGTATTGCATAACCGCCTGCAACGGCTCTTGCAAACATATCACGTGTGTTCACAAGTCCTAAGTCTTTGTAATTTACCATAACAATTGAATTTTATTGTTTTTATGTAATATAAATAGTTGCTGTTCTTTTAACGTATATTGGATGTCTGTCAGCCTACACATCTTATGATTCCTCATCAGATAATACTATAACCGATTCGTTTATCGTATATGTGTCGAGCACAATGACATGTAAACTTTCTTTCAACATACAAAGTTACTATTTTTTTTCGGCTTATGATGTTTGTTAATAACTTTTTTTGATTTAATAATTTATTAATTATCTTTAATAAAGGCCTTGCACCTTTCTTGATAACTAAACTTTACAATCAAACAGACCTTTCTCTTTTATTTCGACTCTTCCGACTTCTTACTTTTCTTCTTTTTGAAATAGTCGTTGTAGATCTTAATTATAAATACTATCAAACTACTGGTTGTGGTTACCAGATTGGTAATGAACAACGACCAGATAGGCTCAGGCTCATGAAGAATGCCTTGAAGCATGAAGCAGACACCGCCTACAGCCATCATCAGGAATGTGGGGAGGGCTATGCCGTCGGTGTTGCGAGTGCGAAGGGTGGTGATGGCTTGTGGTAAATAACCCAAAATCATACTTATGCTTGCCACCCAGCCACAGATAATATAAAATGTTCCTTGTTCCATGATATTCTTATTTTAGTTTTTTTATACAATGGGTCAGTCGAATGGATGATTAAGGTTTACTTATGCTTTCATAATCTTTTCTGTCGAACATGCCTGACGACCGGTTCCACAACAACATACAGCGATTCTCTTTACGTGGTCGCTCTGATTCCGTCTCACCTTCAAACAAAGTCACTGGTTCCACCTCCAAAACATGCAAAGTGGATTTTTGGGGTACAACGGTCAATTCTGTAAAACAATCGGGATGGAGTATCTCGAATTGATTAGCGGAAGGGGCAAGACTCCAGTCTGAACGGTAGACTTCCACGTGACTGTCATAAAGCGAGTCGGTACGAGTGGTTGTTATCATGTAAATAAGAACGTCGTCTGCTCCTTGGGGCAATAGCTTGAATGTGGCAATACTGTGCGAGGTCAACTCAATACGTGCATAGTCGTCCTCAAGCTGGGTCATACGGCTCTTGCCATGCATACGATTCGTCACCGCCGACTCCTGACCGCTTTCTATGAAGTCTATGAAGTCAAGTATATTGTTGTGAGTAAGCAATGGGACGATGCTGTCGGGCATTAACTTGAGAAATTCACGCATGTGGATGCCCTCGTATTTGTAGGACTCACTCGCTGAACCGTCGCGCTCTACAGCAGTCTGACCATGAACGGAGGTCGACACGACTGTCAGCAGCAATGTAATAATATAATTCCTCATTAGATCTTTTGTTTGGATGTCTTTACTTGTTCAAATTTATGATTCATTTATCACCAAGGGGAAACTTGCGTCTTCTCGCTTCTTCAAGAGAAAGCTGGGAGTCATCTTCCTTTCTTTTCTTATGCGATGCAACGAGTTCTGCATTATGACGCTTCAGGGAGTCTATGAGTTCGTCCTTCTTCTCGTCGTTCAGCAGGTCGTTGGCTGCAGACACGTTTTGAGAGGCGTCTTTCATCCAGAGTATCGGAGCGTCGTAAACGGGGGATATCTTCAATGCGGTATGAAGTTCGCTGGTGGTTGCACCGCCTATCATTAGTGGGATGTGAAGACCTTCACTCTGAAGTTCACGGGCAACGCTAACCATCTCCTCAAGCGATGGGGTAATCAGACCGCTCAAACCGATTATGTCCACATTCAGCTCCTTGGCTTTCTTCACTATCTCACTTGCCGGAACCATAACGCCCATGTCTATCACTTCGTAATTGTTGCAGGATAGCACCAAACCTACAATATTCTTGCCTATATCATGAACATCGCCTTTCACTGTAGCTAAGAGTATCTTGCCAGCTTTCTTACTTGATCCATGTGAGGATTCTATGTAAGGCTCGAGTATCGACACGGCTTGCTTCATCGTGCGGGCTGTCTTAACCACTTGAGGAAGAAACATCTTACCGCTGCCGAACAACTCGCCAACCTTGTTCATGCCCGACATCAGAGGACCCTCTATGATGTCAACTGCATTGGGATATTTCCCCAAAGCCTCATTCAAGTCTTGCTCAAGATAGTCGCCATTGCCACGGATCATAGCATATTCCAAACGCGATTCCACACTGCTGCCGTTTCGCCAGCTTTCTACCGATTCTGACGATTGCGTGGATTGGCTCTCGCTTTTCACTCGCTCCGCAATGGCAACAAGACGCTCTGTGGCGTCTGAACGACGGTCGAGCAGCACGTCTTCAATCGATTCCAAAATATCGCTCGGAATGTCGGAATAAAGCACTTTTGTTGACGGATTCACAATGCCAAAGTCCTGACCTGCTTGAATCGTGTGATATAGGAATGCGGAGTGCATAGCCTCACGGATGTAGTTGTTGCCACGGAATGAGAACGACAGGTTGCTCACTCCACCGCTTACGTGGCAATGGGGAAGGTTGCTGCGAATCCAGCGAGTAGCGTCGATGAAGTCCTTGGCATAGCGGTTGTGCGACTCAATACCGGTGGCAACGGCAAGCACATTGGGATCGAAGATTATGTCATGAGGGTTGAAACCGACTTTGTCCACGAGAATACGGTAGGAACGCTCGCATATCTCTATCTTACGCTCGTAGGTTGTGGCCTGGCCCCGCTCGTCGAATGCCATCACTATAACTGCGGCACCCAAACGCTTGATCTCACGGGCATGGCTGATAAACTCCGACTCGCCGACTTTCAACGATATGGAATTCACGATGCTCTTGCCCTGGATGCATTTCAAACCGGACACAATCACGTCCCAGTCTGAAGAGTCTATCATTATTGGTACCTTGGATATCTCAGGATCCGACATCATCAAATTCAGGAACGTGACCATCTCATGCTTTGAGTCAAGTAGCGCGTCGTCCATATTCACATCAAGCACCAATGCGCCGTCTTCTACCTGCTTACGAGCTATCGACAAAGCTTCGTCGTAGTGCTTCTCATTTATCAAACGGAGAAATTTGCGAGAGCCGGCCACATTGCAACGTTCTCCTACATTGATGAAATTGCTGCGTGAATCCACTCGAAGCGGTTCTAAGCCCGACAGGGTCATGAAGTCGGATGGGGCACATGGCTTGTGTGGCTTTATATATTTGCCTGATGAGTCTTTTACCAGGTCTGAATAAAGACGGATGAAGGCGTCGGTCGTACCGCAACAGCCGCCTATGATGTTCACAATGCCGGACTCTACATAACGTTGCATCTGTCGCGACATCTCTTCGGGCGTCTGGTCATAACCGCCTTCGGCGTTCGGCATGCCGGCATTAGGGTATACGCTTATGTAGTAAGGGGCATTGGATGCCATCTCTTTCAGAAACGGATATATCTGCTCTGCACCAAACGAACAGTTCAAACCTACCGACAATATGTTGGCATGGCTGATACTCGCCAGAAAGGCGTCGAGAGTCTGACCGGATAGGGTGCGACCACCTACACTGCTGATTGTAACACTCAGCATTATGGGAACATGAATCCCGGTCTTATCCATTGCTTCTTCAGCGGCATATAAGCCGGCCTTGCAGTTCAATGTGTCGAAGATGGTCTCAAACAAAAGCAGGTCTACTCCGCTTTGAAGCATCGCTACAATCTGTTCCTTGTAGGCTGAACAGAGTTGGTCGAACGTGATGGAACGTACAGAGGGGTCGTTTACGTCTGGACTGATACTCAGACTCTTATTCGTCGGACCTATCGAACCGGCAACAAAACGGGGCTTGGAAGGGGTCTTGCGGCTGTATTCGTCGGCAACAGTTCGGGCTATACGGCAACCTGCCGACACTATCTCTGCACAATGGTCTTCCATGCCGTAGTCCGACATCGAAATGCGCTGCCCAGAGAAAGTGTTGGTCTCTATTATGTCGGCACCGGCTTCTAAATAGCGGCGGTGAATGTCGGCAACTATATCCGGACGTGTCAAATTCAAAAGGTCGTTGTTCCCCTTCTGAAGTATAGCAACATCCGAAAAACGACTGCCACGATAGTCTCTCTCTTCAAGGCAATAACCTTGAAACATAGTTCCCATAGCACCGTCCAAAATCATAATGCGTTCGCATAATATGTCGCGTATATCTTTCATTTATTTCTTGATTATGCCTCTTCTGAGAAGTTCTTAAATTGACAAATAATATGCTCGCCTTGAATTTCTTGATTATGCCTCTTCTGCTAACTCGTTAACTTGCAAAATAATATGTTGAATTTAAAATTCTGCTAACTTGCCAAATAATATGCTGACCTTAATTTAAGAAAGGAAATTAATCTCTTGGAAAAAGAATCAAAGCGAAGCCTTATATGCGCGGTCCATCTCGCGACGGTCTTCCTTTTCCTTCAGTGTCTGGCGCTTGTCGTATTCTTTCTTACCGCGAGCCAAAGCAATCTTCAATTTCGCACGGCCATTATCGTCTATATAGAGTAGGGTGGGAACTATGGTATAGCCGGGGGTCTTTGAATCGGATTCCAGATGACGGAGCTCCTTCTTGTTGAGCAACAGTTTACGCTCGCGACGCTCTACATGATTGTTGTAAGAACCATAACTGTAGGCGGCTATATGCATGTTCTTAACCCACAACTCTCCGTTTACGAAATAGCAGTAGGTGTCTACCAAACTGGCCTTGCCGTTGCGGATTGATTTTATCTCAGTGCCGGTCAATACTATACCGGCTACATATGTGTCGACAAGCTGATATTCAAATTCTGCGCGCTTGTTCTTTATATTTACTTTTGATACGAATTCTGTCTTGCTTCCCATCTTGTTTCTTATTTGCTTCCTAATGCATTAAGTAAGTTTCTGTCGTCTTGTATTACTGTTTCCTTCTTAACCCATCCTTGCCTCAACCATCCTTGCTAAAACTGTCCCTGTTTTATCTCACCCTTGTTATAACTGTCCCTGTTTTAATTCGAACTAAACAAATTGTCTACGAATTCTTTCTCGTTATCTCTCACATAATTAGCAACCAGAGTGCTTACCTCTTCCTCCATGTCCAGAAAATCATCACCATAGTTGTTCATCGTGTCAAATTCTTCGTACATCGCCATAAAGCCTTCATCAGTTTGTTCTGATTCTAAGGCTGATTTGTTCCTTAGGTATTCCTTTCTTACTTCATACATGAACTTGCCGAAGTCGGTCAAACCCCATTCCTTCTTTATCATCATCGGGAACGGACCTGCCAACACGTATGGGCCATAGCCGTTTTGAATCAGTTGGATAAAGCCGCCTACCTTCACCTCGTCAAGCAGAATCCTGTATGCAAGGAGGGTGTGTTGGTTCAATGTCAATGCCGACATGTTGCTCTCTGTCAACTCTCCGTCTAACAAGTCAAGATATGCACTCGTTAATGCATAAATATATGTGTCGGGGCCACTTGCCCAACTGGTGTCTAATATCTCTTGTGATAACATATGCAAATCTGTTATAATCTGAATTTATGAATTCCTCAACTAAAAATAATATCTGCACTCATCTCTATAAAGTCTCTCAACTAAAAAAACTATCTGCACTCGTCTCTCGACTCTCGTCTTTCAAAAGGTCTCTCGTCTTTAAAAAATCTACTTCAGCAATCCGTTACGATATGCGTAAAGCAACTTCTTGAGATTCTCAACACGAGCCTGGATCAACTTTCCCTTATCGGTATCCTTCACGTACATACGGTGCTCGTTCATCTCTACTACTTGAACACTGCTCTTGATATCATCGCCTTTCCTCACGGCTTCTTTTGCACTCCTGAAAGGCTGATGCTGAACCAACTCCAAACCGCGGGAATGGAAAATAAGCGTGTAGCCAGCTATACCCGTTTCCGGTTGATAAGCCTTGGAAAAACCGCCGTCTATCACCAGCAACTTGCCGTTGGCTTTGATCGGCGTCTCGCCCTTTGTGGTCTTCACCGGCACATGGCCATTGATGATGTGGCGATGAGTCCCGTCAACACCGAAATTGTCTAAAATCATGTCAACGGTCTTCTCGTCGTTGTTGTAACTGTAATAGTAGCCCTTGGTCTCTTTGTGAGTCTGGCTGTCATTGATGAAGTAGCGTTCGAAAGTCGACATCTTGTCTTTGTCGAATAGGGGAGAGTCTGAACCACACCACAAATACCACATATAATCTACCGCAAATTTGCGCTTCGACGATGGTATGTCTGGATTAAATGCATTGCGAACTATGCGGTCAATCTTTTGCATCAGACTTATGCCACTATATTTCTTACCTTCTATTTCAACTTCTTTCAACGTGCCGTCACTATTGAGAGGAATCGAGCCGTGGAACATGAGGTTGGAATTGCAAATCTTGTACATGCCGCCACGAGAAAGCAGGCAGTCGATATGACGGCGGAGTTTCTCGCTCGCACGAAACGACTTCTCTATCTTCTGCATCAGGCGCTCCTCTTCTTTCGTCAGCTTGTTGGGAGATTCTGGCAACAGGGTAGGCAAATGGTTGTCCTTCAGTTGGTATGTCTTGCTGCCTATTCTAACTACGCCTTTCGTCAAGTCAATATGTTCTAATAACTTACGGTCCGACATGCCATACTCTGGACGACGGTCGATTATCTTTGCCTCTTCCTTGAACTGGATGATAGTGATTGCCTTGTGCATCTGAGTCATCAGACGCATCGTCTGATCGTCTATGCTGCCGTCTTTCAGCAAGTCACGTACCTCGAATTCGGTGCATGGGTCATCCTTGTAGGTCTCCATCGCAAAGGTGGCGAGAGGCAGGAGGTTGATGCCATAGCCGTCTTCCAAGGTCGACATATTGCCGTAACGCATGCACAAACGCAGAACATTGCAGATGCAAGCGCGATTGCCGGCACAGGCTCCTATCCATTCCACATCGTGGTTGCCCCACACGATGTCGAAATGCTTGTAGTCGCACAGTGTGTCCATAATCTTGTCGGCACCGGGACCACGGTCGTATATGTCGCCCAGAAGATGGAGGCGGTCTATAGCCAGACGCTGGATCAACTTACTTATTTCACATATGAATGCATCGGCACGACCGGTCTCGATTATCGATTCAATTATGCGATGGTAGTATTTGTGCTTCTTCTCACCATAACCACTGTACGACTCGTGAAGCAATTCTTCGATGATATATTCGAAATCCTTAGGAAGCTCCTTCCTGATTTTTGAACGAGTGTATTTCGATGACACCTCCCTGCAGATGCTGATCAGACGGAAAAGGGTGGTGCTGTAGAATTCTTGCAGGTTGTGTTTCTCTACCCTCAGCAATTGAAGCTTCTGCTCCGGATAGTAAATCAGGCTGCACAGCTCTTTCTTTTCTGATTGGCTCAATTCGTCACCGAACAATTCGTTTACCTTGCGCTTTACATAGCCCGACGCGTTTCTCAAAACATGGTTGAACGCTTCGCTCTCACCATGTGGGTCGCTGATGAAATGCTCTGTAGGCTTGGGAAGGTTCAGTATCGCCTCCAAATTGATTATCTCAGTGCTGGCATCTGCTATAGTAGGATAACTGTGGGATAACAATTCCAAATAGCGCAAATCACCTCTTATCGAATCTTCATATGTCTGTCTCTCTTCTTTATTGCTCATCATTTTCACACTTTTGCATTATTTTCTGCTTGTGCCTATAAGATTACAAATTTATACAAAATTCTCCAATTATTGACTATAAAACAAAAAAAAAGCATACCAACCGGTATGCTTTTTTATGTTTCATGTTGCTTAATGCCTGTTCCTGTCGTTTGGGCCTCTGTGATGAGGACGGAACTTGTTCAAGGCTTCACGGTCGAAATTGTAGAGTGCGTGACGAACTTTGAACACCTTCTCCCAACTCAGCATTTCATGAAATTTCTTGAAATAGGTTTCTTCTATCTGCTTGTTCTGAACGTCTATCTCAAGCAACTGCTTCACCTTTGTGCCATATTCAGCCTCTGTGGTGCCTTCGTTAACGCTACGGATTATTTCCATAGCTCTCCTGCCGTTCTTGCGTTGTTCACCACGCATCTCCTTGATTAGAGGTATCACACCGGCGGCTTCCGACTCTGTCAAACCGGCCTCACGGGTGACAAATTCCTCAAGAGCATTCCAATATTCCTCCGGATTAAAATCGCGACGCTGAGGACCGTCGTTTTGTGCAAATGCACCGATGCTCATCAATATGCTCAATAATATTAGTGATATACGTTTCATGTTTTCTATATTTTTTCAATAAATTTATTCGGTTAGTGAAAGCTAAACGGTTGTGAAACTTTAGTCAGCTTGTCAACTGAACATCTCTCGCCTAACAAATTAATAATATTCATTGCCTGCAAGATAATCATATATCTCGCTGCCGCTCATTTGTGTGTAGTCGAGCACATCGTAGTCGTTCATGTTCTCAAGAGTGGAAGCAAGCGATGTGCTTGGTTTCGACTGAACCGACGGACTCACTGCAGGTTGCTCCTGACGAACTGCTGGAGTACTCTTGGATGGCAATGTCGACGGCGATGAAGATGTAGCCTTCACTTCCGGCTCCACGTTGCTCACTCGCTTCACTGGTGTGTAGGCTGCATACTGATAGTTGCGTGCAGGCTCTGGACTGTAGGCACTGCTCTTGCGGCGAGTGCTCAGGTCGTAGGCGTTGTTTGCATATTGCTTCGCTACTGGCACCGATACAGTCGACTCCTGAACATCTTCTTCGTCTGAAGCCACTTGAATCTTCTCTGCAGGTTTGGTGGATGCCAACTGACCGCCTTCATCTTCCTTCGACTGGTTGGTCAAGAACAAAGCCACGCCACAAATGCAAGCTGCAGCGGCTATTGTCCATTTCAACCATTTGCGGTTACGCCTGTGTGGCATCAAGCCAACTACCTTCTTCTTCGGGGTGGATGATGCAGAAGGCTCTGCAACTGAGCCGGCCACAGGAACGCTCTCAGAAGGGATCTGCGACATCACACGGCTCGTCAGACTCTCGAAATAACCTTCAGGAGTCTTCATCGGGTTGCGACCTTTCAATGATTCTATGTTGAATTTCTTTTCCATAATGATTCCTTTTTGTCTTTTTGACTGATGTCGTGTGAGAAAGTTTAATCGTGTGAATTAAAAAAATCTTCTATTTTCTTAACGGCTATGTGATAAGACGTCTTCAATGCTCCTACACTCGTGCCGGTAATCTCTGACATCTCTTCATATTTCATGTCATCAAAATATTTCATGTTGAACACCTGACGCTGCTTGGCAGGGAGAGTGCCTATGGCGGCATGAAGCATCTTCTCCGTCTCGTCACCGTCAAAATATGGGTCGCTCTCAAGCTGGTTGAGAAGGGTGTTGCCGCCTTCTTCGTCGCTCTCAAGTGTGTTGTCAAGCGATAACGATGGATGCTGCTTGCTCAAGAACGTCAACGTCTCGTTATATGCTATTTTGTAAAGCCAAGTTGACAGTTTCGAATCACCGCGAAACGAGTCAAGGCCGTTCCACGCTTTCAGAAAGGTGTTCTGAAGCACATCGTCTGCATCATCATGATAGGTCACCATCCTACGGATCTGCCAGTAAAGGCGGCTGCTGAAGTGATTTACCATCTCTTCAAAGGCCTGACGACGGGTGCCGGGATCTGTTAACCGATTTTGTATGTTGGACTCTTTATCTTTGGACATCGTGAGTTTATTGAAAAAAAAACTTGCCTATAGGGAATAGACAAGTCTTATACGTTCGTTTTGTCTGGGGATAAACTTGTTATCCGGTTATTTTTAACGGAGATATACCTTACGGGCTACATTTCCAATCTTGATGATATAGCAGCCTTTTGGAAGATGACCCAAATCCAGTGTCTTGGATGGACTGTCACAACGGAATTTCATCACTTCTACGCCTGCCATGTTTATCACAGATACAATCTTCTTGTCGGCGTTCTTGATATGTACCGTTGATTCTGTTACGGATATGGATATTGGCTGTTGGTCCTGCTCGATTGGAGTACGGGATATATCTTGTGCGCATACGTCTGAAGGACTGGCCAGAAGAAATGCGCCGATGGTCAATATGAGTAGCTTTTTAATCATAGGCTTACGCATTTTTATATATAAAGTGTTAGACACACTTTTATACTTTCAACTGCAAATATAGGATTACTATTTGAATCTGCCAAAAAAAAAATAAAAAAAATACAATATTTTTGTTTTTTTTCGTTTCTACCTACATTTTATCTTCCACTTATAACATATAATAAAATGATGAAAACGGCTGTCTTTCATTTTTTTGTGTCTTTGTATTGTAATCAATAATTACAAGGGGATATTTCTCGACGCTCTTAAATATATAAGAATAAACCAACCAAGCACGAAGATGAAGATACACGTTTTTTATTTTCGGTTTGAAAAATTAAGATTCAGTCTTGTCAAGATTGAATTTTGATTTCCAAGGGAGTGATTTTCCCTCCCGCTTGGATGGTTTATCAATTACAAAATTAACCTTATTAATATAAGTATGAAAGAAAATTCAGAGAAAAAGTCTAGCTGAGGTGGATTTCGTCCGGGTACAGGCCGCAAGAAAACCACGGAAAAGAGATAGCTGAATCTGAGATTTCATCAATTCTTTTTGTGATAATCAATGTGCCTTTTTAAATAGACCTGTTTTCCATTTACACGCATTTCCATAAATAAATCGTGCTAACTTGCGGTGAAGTTAGCACGATTTTTTATTTTTATGAAAGTCAATTACTATTTATTATAAAAACATATCTCTGAGATTATCCATTTCTTTTTGTTAACATGTGTTAAGTGGATGAAGTGGATGGGATTCAATGCCTTTTATATTTCGGCATTTTCTTTATTATTATATCAACGCTTTTTACAACCAACTCGTCTACTTGTTTACCCGTCTACTTGTCAACTGATAATAAATTTTTTTTAATCATTCACCGTCAGGTGAAATACAAATTTGTCCGATTGATATAACTAAAGTTCAACTAGTTCTCCTGTTCGTAATAGTAAGAATAGTCTATGCCCTTCATGAAAATTTCGCGGTCGTCTATCTTATCAGTCATTGCATTTCGCAACAAATCTTTTATCATATATGCATTGGTAGTGCTCAGTCGCATGGCTTTTAGATAGTCTTTCTTGCTAATGAGGCTCCAGTCCACACACAACCCCAATCTTTTCTTGAATATCAAATCGAGCCATATACGTGTGCTGCGGCCATTCCCTTCCATAAACGGGTGAGCCACATTCATCTCTATATACTTGTCAGCAATCTCGTCAAATGTGTTTTCAGGCATTGCCTCTATCTTCATTAAGTTCTCATGCAAGTACTCAGCACGGCAAAAGAGCGTGCCATCTTTCCATATGGTCTTTGTTCTGATTTGCCCGGCAAAGTCATAGAGCCCGCCGAAAATATATGCATGAATCTGTTGCAGACATTCCACAGTTCCTGGTATCATCGAGTCAAGCAAACCGCTCTCAATAAGCATATATGCTTTTTTCTTGCTCCGCCCGTCAATCGAATTGTCGGAATAGGTGAACCAGTTAAGAAATGCGTTAGCGCGATTGTTTGGATAATGTTGAGCCAGTGTCTGTACTGCCGAGCTGTCGAGCGCATCGGCTTTTCTCTGTTTGCCGTCAGGAGCCTCGAATTTGAACTGGTTAGTGACACTAACCAGTTCGACACCATCTTTAGCCATTTTACCCTTGAGATATTTCCAATAGTTACGACTTTTGGTGTAGTCATCTTCCTCATTTATAGCGCGCACAATATCGGTGGCGGAGAACCACCATTTACTGTTTTCTTCATCCCATACGGCTCTGACCTTTCGGTCATTATAAAATCGTATTGATTTTTTGCTCATTTGTTCGTTTTGCTTTATTTGTTATCTATCACATACTGCAACATTCTGCGCTATGCATCAGGATTGTTTGGTCTTGTTTATCTTCTCCATAAATCCCGTTTTTATCCAACTGCAAAGTTACGAATATTTTTGGATTTCAATCATAACCAATACTCCTTAATCCTTTTTTTTATTTTTAAAAATAGGTCGATTATATAATTTTGCTGTGACCGAATTGTGACAGAGGGGGTACAAAGATTCATTTTGACGTATTGCGTTTACTATGTCTCAAATTAGGATTTCGTCTCGACTCGACAATCCATACAAATTTGATTGTGCTCGCTGCTCCTCAATCTCAGCATTTTCTTTATTATTATATCAACGCTTTTAGTTTTTACCCCCATTAAATAATACCCAATTAAAACACCCGAAAAAGAAACGTTTCGTTTTGTTGAGCGGAACGCTTCGTTTTATTTTTTCGGAACATTTCGTTTTGCGGATTATACGTTCTGATTTATTCAGAAATACAGAGCCTCTGAATCACAGAAACAAAAGAAATCGTGCTGGCATTACGAAAATCCAGCACGATTTCTTTTCTTTATAAATCAATAATTCAAGTACCTCTTTTTTTTATATCAAGAAACCATCAGGTTCAGCGAAGCCAATTTCAAGAATTATTGGAATTTGCATTTTAAGCTTACTTTATTGTCACGCTTTCAAGAATGTTTTTGATTTCCTCATCTTCAGGTCCGACCTCTTCAAGAGAAATATATACACATTTGCCTTCACCGGCAGCAGTATACAGATAAGTAGGTTTGCCGTCGGCCTGCTCTTTTTTCAGGACCTTCCATGTGATTCCGTTTGCAGTGACATCAGCCCCTTCTGTTACAGGAGTAGATGATCCGAGAGTTTTCTTGTCCTGTTCCATTTTTTTGTCCACAGGAGTCTTCAATCCTGTGATAGTAAAACTCTTCAGATACTTGAATGTGTCGGCATAATCTTCGGCCGGGAGGATTGAACTCACGCGGTTGTTTCCTTCTGTAGGTTGTTTCCATCCTTTAGGTATTGTGACAGTGAAAGCCTCCATGTCGATTGTCTTGTCTTCCGTCAAGAGATCGGAAGTAGTGGCAGATGCATCTTGGCCTTCTGTCTGTTCAGCCTGTTGTTCCACCTTAGTTTCCATTTCAGAGCCTTGTTCTGTATCCGTTGCCTGAGTTTCTGTTTTCTTGCTTCCACAAGAAACCATTGCAATTGTAGCGATAGCAATTGCCAAAGTCAAAAATGTTCTTTTCATCTCTTTATGTTTTTGTTATTAAGTTGTAATTGAAAGACAAAGTTAACTATTTATCCCCAATTTACCCCCCCCCCGATAGTTAAATCTTGTTAAACAATTTATAATAAATTGATTTTCAGAATTTTATAAAAATCATCTTAATAAATATTGCATCAATCTAATAATATGGCCAAGTTTGATATTAAACCCACAACAAAGTTTCAAAAGGATTTGAAATTAGCCAAAAACAGATATAACAAAAGCGGTTGGAAATCCAGCCGCTTTTGTTATAATTCAGCAATCGATTGCCATACAACAAGTTAATAATACCCAATTAAAACTATAACATGCGTCTTAAGATTGTTGCTGAATCTGCAGGGATTGACAGGCAAATAACAAGTCACTGGCTTCGTCGCTCAACTGGAATGTTTTTGCTCAATAGTGGATTTTCGATAGAGGTAGTTGCAAAAGTTCTGGGGCATAAGAATATCCAGACAACGCAGAAGGCGTATGCTCATATATTGAATAAAACAGTGGAGAATGCTTTTGATAAGTTGATGGGAAAAAGATAATGGGGCATGTCTAAGACAAGCCCCATCCAAGTGCGCCACAGGCTCAATGGCGTCTTTTGTCAATCGGCAGATGTGAAGCCGAAGCCTTCTATATCTTTTCCGCGGCATTACGGATGCGGTCTGACAAATCAATGAGCGCGCCCTTCAGTTGCTCTGCTTCATTTGTCGTAAATCCGCCTTTTCCTCCATTTCCGTCAATGCCATCCATTTTATGATAAAACCAGGAGCAAGAACGAGAGAAATAAGTTCTCGAAAAGTCCCTCCATGAAACTGCAAACAGGATGTCCTGCAGGCGTTGTTTCATATCTGAAATTTGATTTTGTTTAATAATCATTTCCATAGTAAATATTTTTTAGAAATTTTACGATAATCGGTTCCCCCTTACCGGGGGAACTCGATTTCATCTTTTGGCATGTCAATCATTTTGTCGAAAAGTTCTTGGGCGTACCATAGAAGTTGGGGCTCTCCGTTTGGGAAACTTTTAATATAGTTTCTGATGGCGTGAATTAGCTCATCCTCTTCGGGGGGTAACCTCTAATTTGATTTTCTTTTGTTTAGTTTTCATAATCACATCTTTTTTATTTTGACAATGCAAAGATACTACAAATTTTTGTATTATGCAAATAATACTACAAATTTTTGTATTTTTTTGAAAAAAAAGTTGATTTTTCTGAAAAATAGAGGAATTTCCCCTCTATTTTCCGATTTTTGCCGAAAATCAATCATTTTGCTTACGTCGGCAAAATGATATTTCTTCTTTTTTCTGCCAGTATAAAAAAGAAGAAAATCGCCTCGTCATCTCGACGAAGCGAAGTCCTAAAATGAAAAATACATTCGAAAATTTAAAATGTTGTCATAAGGAAAAAGAGAGTTACTTTATCGGATTAAAGCCTGCTCGATTAGCGGTGAATATCATCGGATAGGTTTTGCAATTCGGGAAATGCTGCATGATGTAGGCTGATGTGATGCGCTCTGCGATGTTGCCTCCGATGCGATATTGGAATGGAATTGACGGGAATGAGGTTTCCTTCTTAAGATAGATGTGTGGATGTGAGTTGATTCGGCCGATAATGTCGGCTCCGTAGATCTTCCGGTAAGTCTCGTTATACTTGTCGCGCTTCGTCATGAGGAAATCATTGATCACCCAGTCCGCGAATTCAATCAGCCTCGGGTCAAGCATGTCGGTCATCGCCTGCATCATGATGTAGTCACGAAGCCCGTCGAGTGAATAGCGGCCGTCGAGCTGGCTCTTGCGTGCCTGCACATCGGCGATTACCTGCTTCTCGTAATCGGTCAGCGCTTCGCCCGCTTCCGCCTTCCTGAACACTTCGTTTATGTAATTCACAGGCAACCCTTTCTCCGCCGCCACCTGAGTCGAAGCGTCTATCGCGTTAAGCATGTCGGCCTTCGAGTTGTAGTTGTATTCCATCGTGTCGATTAAGTTGAGCTCCGCCTGGCGGTTGATGCTCTCCACCTCCACGTCGGCACGTCTCTTCGAAGTGAACGTGCGGCTGGTCACCACTCCTTCTCGACTGAGCGACTGCACGGTGTAGCTCACCACTCTTCCGCTCTCGTCCCTGTTCTCTATAACCTTGGAATTGATAACCGTAGAAGCCGGCAGACGGCGACCTGTAAGATACCAGTACATCTTCGCCCTTGCGGCTTCGCTCACGTTCTTGTCCTCCATCAGCTCCTGGAAGCGGTTGAGCGGCACCTCCCCGCCCTCTATCTGTTGGTTACCCGACGGCGTTCCCGCGTTTTCACCACGCCTCCTGCCCGCCACGGCGCGGCAGTCGTCGATAAGTTTGTCGAGATCGTCATACCCGAATTTCTTAAGCTCCGCACGTTCGTCAGCCGTCAGCGCCATCGACGGCTGCCCGTCGAGCATCCAGCGCAGGCGTGTCTCGATTCCCGCGCGCACATTCCCAGGATTTTTCGCCAGCTCAGCCAATCTTGACCACACGGATTTTATCGTGCCGTGAATTTTGAACCCGATCATCATCGCCATGCTGTCGGTCCAGACGTCCCACAT
>FLNV01000737.1_pt1 | contig 53143 bp, 42 predicted proteins | sample 1140351 | NCBI WGS metagenome assembly FLNV01 (sample SAMEA3878207, study PRJEB12797) | bioreactor metagenome | biome: Moose rumen | place: Sweden | collected 2011-10
TGATTTGCAACTTGCTCTGAAAGAGCGAAACCCTGTTGGCGAAGGACGGTACCTTGGCCAATGCGATGTCGGAGATCTTCTTCGGCATAATACTGAAGGGAAAGGGGTTTTTACGGCTCAGCCCAACGCGGGCGGCCGTGCCCCCTTGACCAACAATAATATAACGAAAAAAGTGAGAATAAACGGAAATATAAACAAACAAACCGCACGAGCCGCAAGGCTTCAGCTTTTACGCTACGGCGGAAATTAGTACAACTAATTATAAAATGACAAAAGCAGAAATTATTAACAGTATAAGCGAGAAGACCGGTGTAGCAAAGCGCGACGTGATGGTCACGGTGGAGGCGCTGATGGAGGAAATCCGCAACACCATGGCCGTGAAGAAAGAGAACGTATATCTGCGCGGCTTCGGCACCTTCCTTGTAAAACGTCGCGCACAGAAAACCGCACGCAACATATCGAAGAACACGACCATCGTCATAGACGCCCACGACATTCCCGCCTTCAAGCCATGCAAGAGCTTCATGGCAAAGATGGACCAGAACTAACGGCAGACCAAGCCAAGTGCAGCCAAGACACGCATACAGGGCAAACCTATTACAATTCAATAATAAATAACATTTTTCACAACTATGCCAAACGGAAAAAAGAAAAAGGGTCACAAGATGGCTACGCACAAGCGTAAGAAGAGGCTGAGAAAGAATCGCCACAAGAGCAAGTAAATCCTCGAAAGGCCGACACGGCTGGACAAGCCGGCATTGGCACACAGAGGGTGATACTGACGGCGAAAGCCGCGGCCATCAAGGAATTGAAAGGAGTGTACCCAGAGGGCATAGCCGACAGAGACGGCAATGTCTGAGGGTACACCCTTCTGTTTTGGCAACGACAGGAAAAGACACAAACAAGAAATATGACAAGCGAACTGATTATTGACGCCGGGCAGAAAGACATTGCCATTGCCCTGCTGGAAGACAAGTCGCTGGTGGAATACCAGAACGAGTCAAGGCAGGCCACGTTCAGCGTGGGCAACGTCTATGTAGCCAAGGTGAAAAAGATAATGCCGGGCCTGAACGCATGCTTCGTGGACGTGGGCTCAGAAAAGGACGCATTTCTCCACTATCTCGACTTGGGACTGCAGTTTGACAGCTACGAGAAGTACCTGAAGCAGGTGGAGAGCGACCGCAAGAAACTGTATCCGATAGCCAAGGCCCAGCGGCTGGCCGACCTGCCAAAGGAAGGAACCATACAAGACTACGTGAAGGTGGGACAGGAGGTGCTGGTGCAGGTGGTCAAGGAGCCCATCAACACCAAGGGACCGAGGCTGACCTGCGAACTGAGCTTTGCCGGACGCTACCTGGTGCTAATACCCTTCGGCGAAAAGGTAAACGTATCGTCAAAGATAAAGCGGAGCGAGGAGCGCTCAAGGCTGAAACAACTCATACAGAGCATTAAGCCGAAAAACTGCGGCGTAATAGTGCGCACCGTGGCAGAGGGGAAGAAGGCGGCAGAGCTGGACGCCGAGATGAAGGTACTGCTGAAACACTGGGAAGACGCGCTGACAGCGCTACAGCAACAGCAGCAGCGGCCCATGATGGTCTTCGAGGAGAGCAGCCGCGCCGTCGCCATGCTGAGGGATCTGTTCAATCCAAGCTATGACGGTGTGTATGTGAACGACGACGAGACCTACACCCAGGTGCGCGACTATGTGCAGATGATTGCCCCAGACCGCGTGGATGTGGTGAAGCGCTACACGGGCCAGGTGCCCATCTTCGACAACTACGGCGTGACCAAGCAGCTGAAGAGCGGCTTCGGCCGCACCGTCAACTATGGCCACGGCGCATACCTGATTATCGAGCATACCGAGGCAATGCACGTGGTTGACGTGAACAGCGGCACACGCGTGAAGAAGGAGAACGGACAGGAGGCCAACGCCTTAGAGACCAACCTCGGCGCAGCCGACGAACTGGCACGGCAACTGAGGCTGCGCGACATGGGCGGTATCATTGTGGTCGATTTCGTGGATATGGCCTTGGCCGAAGACCGACAGATGCTGTACGAGCGCATGACCAAGAACATGCAGAAGGACCGCGCCCGCCACAATATTCTGCCGCTGAGCAAATTCGGGCTGATGCAGATTACGCGTCAGCGCGTCAGGCCGGCAATGGATGTCAGTGTGGAGGAGACATGTCCCACATGCTTTGGCAAGGGGAAGATCAAAGCCAGTATCCTCTTCACCGACCAACTGGAGGCAAAGATAGACCGCATGGTAAACAAGCTGGGCGTGAAGCGCTTCTATCTGCACGTGCACCCATACGTAGCCTCGTATATCAACCAGGGGCTGGTGTCTCTCAAGCGGAGGTGGCAGATGAAGTACGGCTTCGGTGTGCATATCATTCCATCGCAGAAGCTGGCCTTCCTGCAGTATGAGTTCTACGACACCAACCACCAGTTTATCGACATGAAAGAAAGCACTGATAATTGATAATTGACAATTGATAATTGACAATTGATAATTGACAATTGATAATTGATAATTGGTGGTTGCTCTAAAGACGATATTCTGGCTATGCTTGGCTCTCGTGGTATATACCTACGTAGGCTACGGCGCGCTGCTCTGGCTGCTGGTCAGGCTGAAACGTCTTTTGCGTGCAGGCAAGCCAGACCCAACGGCAACTGAACAGACAGACGACACGGCTCTGCCCCAGCTGACCTTGATGATATGTGCATGGAACGAAGAGGCCGTTATCCGCGAGAAGATGGAGAACATACGCCAACTGGACTACCCCAGCGACAAACTGACCGTGATGTGGGTTACCGACGGAAGCGACGACGGCAGCAACCAGCTGTTGCAGCAGTATCCCGAGGTGACGCTGGTTTTTAGCCCCGAGCGTCGGGGCAAGGCCGCCGCCATGCAGCACGGCCTGAGAGAAAACACGGCACCGTTTGTCGTCTTCACCGATGCCAACACCATGCTCAACAGCGGGGCAATGAGGGAGATAGCACGGCTGTTCCGCGACCCGACTGTGGGCTGCGTGGCTGGCGAGAAGCGTGTCGTGGCAAGGCAACAGGCCGGTACAGACACCGAGGCGGCACGCGGCGAAGGTCTATACTGGCGATATGAAAGTACACTGAAGCGGTGGGACTCTGAGCTTTACTCGGCCATGGGTGCGGCCGGAGAACTGTTTGCCGTGCGCATGTCGTGCTACAGACCAGCTCCAGGCAATGCCCTGCTCGACGATTTCATGATATCAATGCTTATCGTCAGGCAAGGCTATAAGATAGCATACAGCGCCGATGCCTACGCCGTGGAGAACGGATCGGCCAACATGGCCGAGGAGAGCAAGCGCAAGCGCAGGATTGCTGCCGGCGGACTGCAGAGTTCGTGGTGGCTAAGGGGGATGATGAACCCACTGAGCGGATGGCGCGGCGGACTGCACGCCACACTGCGCAGCGCCACCACAGCATTCCAACTGGTGTCACACCGCGTGTTGCGATGGACCATAACACCGGTCGCACTGGTCGTACTGGTGCCTGTCAACGTGGTGCTGGTCATACAAAACGCCGGATGGATATACACTGCGGCCTGGATTGCACAGCTACTCTTCTACATGGCAGCCCTGATAGGCAAGCCACGTGCCATACGCTACTTCCTGTTCATGAACCTCAACGTATTCCGCGGGGTGGCATATCTATTCACACACAGCAAGAGCGGTACGTGGGAAAAATCAAAGAGAGCGTAAGCCAGAGAATACAGACATTCAGAATAATCCCGACCACCCGTACAGGCAGAAAAAAGCAGACATTAGAAAGTTTTTAGACCAAAAAGTTGCACGTTGCAGAATTAATTCATAAATTTGCAGCCGACAATCCACTTAATATCCAAGAACAAGGAGATGGCAATGGAGCAAGACGAGAGAACGCTACTGAAGCAGAGGCTTGAAAGTACCGAAAGCAAACTGCGGGATACACAGGCCAAGCTGGAGGAAACAGAGCGTAAGCTGAAGGAGTATGAGGAGAAAGCTGCCAAGGCAGAGAAGGCCAGCAAGATGAAGACCCTCTTCCTGGCCAACATGAGCCATGAAATACGCACTCCGCTTAACGCCATAGAAGGCTTCTCACGCGTGTTGGTAGAGACACCGACGCAGGAGGAGCGCATGGAGTATCTGGAGATTATCGACAGTAACTCGAACCGGCTGATGTCACTCATCAACGAGATACTTGACCTGTCGCGCGTTGAGGCTGGCGAGATAGTGCTGAAGTATGCGCCATGCAACACCGAGCAGCTGATGAAGAACATACAGATGCTGTTCCGCTTCAGGTGTCCGGAAACGGTACACATGAAGTATGACATACCTCAGAGGGGCATTATGTTCAAGACCGACGAGAACCGCCTGACGCAGGTACTCTCCAATCTGGTCAGCAACGCCCTCAAGCACACGTCAAAGGGCCGTATCACATACGGTTTCCGTATGCTGAACCACGTTGACGACCCACAGCTGGCCGCACGCGGCAATGAGTTCATACAGTTCTTTGTCAAGGACACCGGTTCTGGCATAGCGCCAGAAGACCTTCCGCGTATATTCGCCACCTTTGTATCACGCGACGCAGAAAAGAAGCAGGGATTTGGCCTGGGCCTGGCCCTGTGTAAGGTCATCGTAGAGAAGATGGGAGGCACAATCAACGCAGAATCCACCGTAGGCGTAGGCTCAACCTTCACCTTCACCCTACCCTTCCAGGGTATTGTCACGGGCTACAACACCCAGCAGGCCAACATGTCAACCACAGGCCAGCGCACCATGATGACACAGGCCCTGAAGAAAGACGCAAGCAACATGAAGACCGTGCTTGTGGCCGAGGACGAGGACAACAACTACGAACTGGTGAGAGTGGTGCTGCAGTCGCGCTACCGACTACTACGGGCGCACAACGGCATTGAGGCCGTGAGCATGGCTGAGGAACAGCCCGACCTGATACTTATGGACATAAAGATGCCCGAGATGGACGGTCTGGATGCAACACGCATTATCAAAGAGGTAACACCCGACCTGCCCATCATAGCCCTATCGGCCCACGTATTCGATGCCAACATACAGGCCGCCAAGATGTCAGGATGCGACTATTTCCTGAAGAAGCCATTCACCGTGGAAGAACTGATAGAAACGGTGGAACATTTCCTCGAAAAGTAGTTGTTGCGTCATGGCTCGTCTGGCTGTTTACAAATACTTGGCATTTATGATGCTCGTGGCCACGGCCCTTGTCACCGCCTTCACCTTGGCGGGGCTCATTGGCGGTTTCTTTGCACCGTCAGAGGGCAATACGGCCCTGGCCATGCTGGTCTATGTGCTGCCACTGCTGGTGTTGGCCAATGCAGTGTTGCTGGTCTATTGGATACTGCGCCGCAAGTGGATATGGTGTTGCATGCCAGTGGCAACAATGCTGCTCTCGCTGCCGTACATAGGCACATTCTACCGCCCCGGGCTGTTTGCCTCGCAGACAAAGGGGAAAAGCTCGCTTATCATTGCGACATACAACGTAGCCCGCTTTGCTAACGAGGTGTCGCCTTTCCGCTCAGAAAGCATACTGGCCGAGATGAGACGCCAGCAGGTTGAGATACTATGTCTGCAGGAATATCGCGACTATAGCGGCGACCGCAGCAACACCGAGCGCTATCAGCAGTTCTATCCCTACAAGGCCGTCGGGGCAGACGATATGGTCATCTTCAGCCGTTTTCCAATACTGGACAGTCAGACCATCAGCTTCGGCGAGGGCACGAACAACAGCGCGCAATGGGCCGAACTGAACGTCAGGGGCCGTCGGCTGCGCATTATCAACGTTCACCTGCAGACAACGGGTATCAGCAGGTCGCTGCGACTGGCCCAGAAAGCCAATTATCAGGGTCAGAAGGTAGAAGGCAACAAGCTGCTGCGCATGATTTACGGCAACTATACTCAGGGCATGGCCATACGTGGCGAACAGGCTGACATAGTGGCAGGCGTGCGCGACGAGTCACAGGTGCCCTGCATACTGTGCGGCGATTTCAACGATGTGCCTTACAGCTATGTCTATCGTACCCTGAAAGGCGACATGACAGACGGATTCCAAGAATGCGGCACAGGCTATATGTACACCTTCACCGGCAAGAAATCGGTCAGAATCGACTACATCTTCCACGACGAGCAGCTGAATGGCCTGGCCTACTACAAGCAAAACCTGTCTTTCTCCGACCATCTGCCTGTATATATGAAAATAGGACTCTGACAAGGCCGTAACGCCAACAGGGAACCAATCCACACAACAAACATGGGAAACCACGATGCATACCACCCCAGCCTCGACCTGGAGCAGTTTGTAGAGCAGCAGATACTGCCGCGCTACCAGCATTTCGACCGCGCACACGGTATGCAACATGTGGTAAGCGTGATACGCCGGTCAATGGTCTTGGCACGCCAGCTGGGTGCCGATGCCGACATGGCATACACAGTGGCCGCATACCACGACCTGGGCCTGGAGGGGCCACGCGCCATACACCACATAACCAGCGGGCGCATACTCGCCGCCGACCAGAGACTGAGGCGATGGTTCACACCAGAGCAGATACAGATTATGGCGCAGGCCGTGGAGGACCACCGCGCATCGGCAGCCAAGGCACCACGCTCGCTCTATGGCAAGATAGTAGCCGAGGCCGACCGCGACCTTAATCCAGACGTGGTTTTCAGGCGTACGGTTGAGTTCGGACTGGCCCACTACCCAGAGATGACACAGGAACAGCACTGGGACAGGTTCAGACAGCACATGGAGGAGAAATACTCGGCCAAGGGGTACATTAGACTTTGGACGACAGCGTCGGACAACGAGAAGCACCTGAAAGTCCTGCGCGAAACAATAGCTGACAAGCAACGGCTACGACAGGCCTTCAATGCCGCCTATGCCGAAGCCACTACCAATACTTAGCCCCCAACAAGCCTATGCATATCACAAACAGAAGAAAGCTTAACACAAGGCATATACGCCTAACAGCGGCATGCATGGCCGCAGTACTCGTGTTGTGCCTACCACAGACGGCCACGGCACAGCCGCTGCAGGCCTCGCTGAGCCACTACAGCACGGAAGATGGGCTGGCAAGCAACTCTGTGGCATACATCGCACAGGACGACTATGGCTACATGTGGCTGGCTACATGGAACGGACTGAGCCGCTTCGACGGCTACAACTTCTACAACTACCGCACAGGTAACGGCAGCCATATAGAGAACATGCACAACCGTATCATGGACTTTGTGATTGATGGGGCGCAAAACATCTGGCTGCGCATGTATGATGGGCGTATCTTCACCGTGAACCGAATGACGGACAAGATAGTATTCCCATTTGAAGATGTGAGCGGCGGCGACGATTTCCACACGTCTATACCCATGCTGACCACGACCAATGGCAACGTGCTGATATACATAGACAACGTGGGACTCTTCATCATGAGGCTCGACCGCAACGGCATACGCCACCAGCTGGTCAATGCCGACAGATACAAGATAACGTCAATGGCCGAAGGCTATCAGGGCGACATCTGGTTAGGCACTGACAAGGGCGTACACCGTCTGGACGTAAGCAACCTGAACATTGAGAACAACGCCGTCTTTCCAGACGAGCATATAACATGCCTATACAGCAACGGCTATAACATCTATGGCGGCACAGACAACGGCAAGGTCATCTACTTTGCATACGGACAGGAGCCGAAGGTCCTAAAGAGCGGCGGCAGACGAATACTGTACATTATGTCTGATAGCCACGGACTGGTGTGGTTCTGCGACGAAGACGACGGTGCCTCGCGCATAGACCCGGCCACGGGCAACGTGAAACGCTTCACCCAGACAGTTCCGGTCAGGCAGTACGACGGCAACGGTATGTTCCGCGAAGCTGCAGGATATGTGTGGGTCAGGATGACGCACGGCGGATATGGATACTACAACAGGGAAACCGATCAGGTGGAATACTTCCACAACGACCCGTCGAACAGTTGGAACCTGAACAACAGCATAAATGCCGCGCTCGAGCTGGACGAGGGGGTTATATGGGAGAGTACGGCACGCAAGGGACTGGAAAAGCTGGAGCTGCTGAAGAACACCATAGAACGCCGACTGCTGGTGAAAAATCCGCAATCGACCAACGACAACGAGGTGAGGGCCATGATGTTTGACAAGCAGGCAGGGCTGATGTACATGGGCAACAAGTCGGGAACGATGTATGTCCGCTCGGCCGACGGCACCACACGCACCATAACCCACGACAGCCAAGGCAAGCCTTTCGGACGCCTGTATGGCATTGCAAAAGCCAGGAACGAGTTGATGATATCGTCGAAGGACAACGGCCTGTATGTCATGGGTCGCGACGGCCATTTCACTCACTACCAAAACGAGCCTGGCAACAAATGGTCAATGAACAGCAATGCTGCCTACAACGCTGTGCAGGACAAGGAGGGCAACATCTGGGTGGCAACATACGGGGGCGGTGTCAACGTTGTGACACGCAAACACGACAAGGGCGGACAACAGACTGTGCAGGTACTGCATCCCGACAATGCCATGCGAGGCTATCCGCTCAACGGTTTCAGAAAGGCCAGGGCCATAGCGTTAGACAAGCAGGGCAACACATGGGTGGGTACGACAGACGGACTGCTGGTGATGAGCCTCAGCGATGGCAAGCTGTCGCTGCAACGCGTGGAAAACTCAGTCAGGTTTCCCGACAAGATACTGATGAGCAACGATGTGGTCTGCATGGCTCTCGACCCCCACGGCACACTGTGGATAGGTACCAATGGCGGTGGCCTGAGCCGCGTGATAGGCAAGGATCGCGATGGGCGCTACCTGTTTGAAAACTTCGGTGCAGCCGACGGGCTGCCGTCGGAAGAGATACGCGGCATAACCTTTGACGAACAAGACAAGGTGTGGTTCACTACCGACGCTCTGATATGCTCGTTTGAACCTACACGCCGCATCTTCACCACCTACACCACACTTGACGGCGTTGACAACACACAGATCAGCGAAGGTGCGGCCGTGGCATTGCCCAACGGCGACATACTGATAGGAACCCTTGAAGGCTACTACTTTGTCAACCGGCGCAAGCTGGTAAGCAACAACGGCAACGCACTGAAACTGCGCATCACTGATTTCTTCCTGGACGAAGAACTGCAGACACCACGCCTGAACGACCACTACGACTTCTACGTGCCAGACGCGCGCAGCGTGACCCTGCCGTCACACAACAGCCAGATATCGCTGCGCTTTGCCTCACTCAACTATCAGCTGCAGCATCGCGTACATTATATGTATATGCTGGAGGGCTATGAACACCAGTGGCTCAATGCCGACAAGTCACGCACCGTGACCTACAGGAACCTGCCTTCTGGCAGCTACCGCTTCCGAGTGAAAGCATTCCTGCTTGAAAGTCCAGAGAAATATGACATGCGCACACTTGAGGTGGTGGTGCCACCGCCATTCCTGTTGTCGGGTGCCGCCGTGTGGCTGTATATCCTGCTGGGCATACTACTGACCCTATGGCTGATGTTCCGCAGGCAGAACAGCTTGTGGCGCCACTACCATCCCGGCGAAAAGGCAAGCTTCATGGGTATAGCCAAACCGCAAGGCAAGAGCCGCAAGGAAGAACAGAACCAGCAACAGAAAGAACCAGAGCATTATGAAGAGCCTCTTGACGATGAGGGCGTAGAGTTCATCTCTGACGATGATGTCATTGACAACAGTCGCATTTAGCCCAAATTGGTCGTTGGAAATTTTGGCACGGAAAAACACAGAAAAACACGGACTTTATTCATAGAAAAACAAGAAAAGCCGTGTTCTTCCGTGTTTTTCCGTGCCTAAAGTCCAATCTGGGTTTATAAGGAACATTCGGTACAGAAATTTGTCAATAGGCCATAACCCTGTCCCACCCCACTGCATAGCACCACTGTAGCTTACGCAGTCCGCCAAGATAGTCGAAGCTGCTTGAGTAGGTGTACGAGCTGAGCGGCACAAACATGCTCAGTCCGGCAAAGGTGTCCTCTGTATAGCCGGCAAAACGCGAAAAGTACATCCTATTGGCACGTTCGGACAGCCAGCGAGCTGAGAAACGCCTGTAAGGCACGGCTCTGTTCAGGGCCGGCAACCACTGATCAAATGTCTCAGCTGGCAAGTTGCGCCAAGCATAGTGCGCCATGTCGTGCATGACGGCTGCGTCTATATTGAAATAATAGGCCACGCTGTCAAGACTGACATCGGCAGTGGGCAGCACCAACTGACGCGAAGCCTGTGCCAGAGCCTCCATCTGCTGCATATCTACGCAGCTCAGGGGCACGCTGTATCCCGACAGTGCGGGATAGACTGTAGAATAGTTCTGCAGATAATAGTCGAAGTAAACGTCAATCAGTCCACGATAGAATTCTGGGCTGTCGCTGAACAGCTCCGGCAGAAGTAGATGATAGGGGGCGCCGTCGGCAGGTATCTCGGCAGGCGAGCCTATCATGTAGCGGCAGGTGTGACGCAGCTCGTATGCAGCCTCGACCGACATCATACAACAGCAATCGGCAAAGATGAACAGGCGCTCGGGCAACTGCTCCAGCGCCTTTGCCATCTGCGGCATATTCATCCATCGCGACATGGCAGACTGGGTGGTGTTGCTGCCCGTATCCTGCCCGTATGCCTTGCGGGGAGCATACTGCTGAGTACCAGCCGACTGCCTGCCATCGGCTGTCTGCGCCGTACTGTCATTTGTAATCAGCCAGCCGGTGGCATGCCCCCACAGCACAAGGCCGTAGCTCTCAGCAGGATACATGCTGTCAACCCTGGCTATCACATCGCGCATACGCTCAGGGGCAGAGCTGTAGAAGTCTGTATCATATCGATAAACCACCAGTGTGTCGCCGTCCTTCACCTGAGCCAGATATGGCATTTCACCTCTGACGGCTCTGTCAACAAAGATGATAAGATGATCGTCTGCTGCCAGCGACTTCGAGCCCTGCATCATCTCTGCAATGTCGTCAACGGCATAGCTGCTCAGACTGTTCTCGGCAGCCATATATACCAGCACGGTGCGGTGTCCCTTCTCGTGAACCACAGGCGGAGCAGGCGTCTCATTCTCATCGCCGTTGCACGACAGTAGTAGCTGACCACCCAGACACACGGCAAGCATCAGACCGGCCACATGTCTGAGTTTCTTGCACACTATATAATTTCTCATTTCCTTTTGCAACTTGTGGGTATTATGTATCATTTACTTCAGAAATCCTATATGTCAAGTACCATTCCGTCGTAGGCCAACTGTATGTCAGACGGCAACTCGGCGTTCACCTGCCAGTGCAGGCCCACATCGTGGCACATGTGTGTCAACAGGGTGCGACGCGCACCTATACGCCGTGCGAAACTAACAGCCTCGTCAACGGTCTGGTGGCTGTGGTGCGACGGTGCATAGCGCAATGCATTCACCACCAGGGTGCCAGTTTCCTGCAACAGCGGCAGCTCACTGTCGTCAATAGTCTTCATGTCTGTAATGTAAGTCAGCCGCCCCATGCGGAAAGCCAATATCGGCATATTACCATGCATGACAGTAAAGGGCTGCACTTCTATATCGCCTATCGTCAGCGGCACGTGTGGTTTTATACGGTTCAGGTGTATGGCAGGCACGCCGGGATAGCGGTGTTCGGCAAAGCAGTATGGTATGGCGCGCATCAGCCCGTCGGCCGTATGGTCGTCGGCATATACATTTATTTCACCAAAACGGCAATAGGGTCTCAGGTCGTCCAGTCCACCCACGTGGTCATAGTGGATATGCGTCAGCAGCACACCATTGATTTGACGGAATGGGTGTGGCAGTATCTGTTCACGGAAATCAGGCCCACAGTCGATTAGCAGCCGCGTTGTGTCAGTCTCTACCAATGCCGACGCCCTAAGCCTACGGTCATGAGGGTCGTCACTGCGACACACTTGACAGTCGCAGCCAATGACGGGTACACCGCACGAAGTTCCAGTTCCAAGAAAAGTAAGCCTCAATTAAATATGAATTATGAATTATGAATTGCGAAATATGAACAACTATAAAATAAGGATTATATATTATGAACTATGAACTATATTCACTTCTGGCTGCAAGTCTATGCCATACTTGTCGCGTATGTCCTGCTGAATGGCACGGCACAGACGCAGTATGTCGCGCCCCGTGGCCCCGCCTTTGTTGACCAAGACCAGAGCCTGACGGTCGTGTACGGCAGCCGAGCCCATGCTACATCCTTTCCAGCCGGCACGGTCTATCAGCCACCCAGCCGGCAGCTTCACCTGATTGCCAGATGCCGGATAGCTTGGCATGTCAGGGTACTGCCTTAGCAACGTATCATATTGGCTTCGCTCCACCACGGGGTTCATAAAGAAGCTACCGGCGTTGCCCTCTACATCGGGGTCTGGCAGTTTCTGACGGCGTATGCTGATGACAGCGTTGCGCACATCCCATGCACTTAGGCCTGCGTCATGTTGAACGTCAACCACAGCTCGCAGGTTGCCGTAGTCGAGCTGAGGACTAAACTGGCGGCTTAGGCGATATGTCACGTGTGTGATGAGAAAACGATTTTTCCATTCGCCCTTAAAGCGGCTCTGTCTGTACGCGTAACCACACTCTGCTGCCGACAACTCTGCAATACGCCCCGTACCAATCTCGACAGCCTCGACACTATATATTATATGTGAAACCTCAGCGCCGTATGCTCCGATGTTCTGTACGGCAGAGGCTCCCACATCGCCCGGAATAAGCGACAGGTTCTCCATGCCATACAGCCCCATGCCAAGAGCCTGCTCAACCACTCTATCCCACTCTTCGCCTGAACCACAGCGCAGCAGAACATCAGAACCATTCTGTTGCACAATCTCAATGCCTGTGACGGCAGAACGCAGCACCGCTCCAGGAAAATCGCCGGTAAGCAACAGGTTGCTACCCCTGCCAATGATGAGCATGGGCTGCAGTTCGGCTGGAGGCAACATGGCCACCTGACACGCTTCTTCTACTGTGTCATACTCTATGAAGCGCCGACACTTTACATCTATACCGAACGTGTTGTGCTTCAGAAGGCTATAGTCTCTAAATTCTTTCAATTTTCAATTTTCAATCTTCAATTTTCAATTTTCAGTTTTCCTACTGCCTCAGTGTGGTCAGGAACCACTGCTGTCCCCTACGCTCAAAGTCAAGTTCAACCTGCGAGTCATTGGCAATGCCGCGAATAATGAACAACTTGCGCTGAGACTCCGTAGCATTTGGACGGCCATACACGATGTTGTATATGGTGTTCTGCGGCAGCTCTGGCACAAAGGCCTGCCATGTCTCGGGCGTAATGACACCATCCATCGTCTCGAAATCGTTGTCAGGGTCAGGGGCACTGAAGCCGATTACGTCGGCCAGATGCTGGGTCTGGAAGAGACTGTCTGTGGAGAAACGCTCATAGAAGCTGAGGAACGAGGCATTCCCAGAGGCTCCCATCTCAATATTCTGCAGCGAAATGAGCATCCACTGTCCCTGATGCCGCTTGAAGACGAAACGCTTGATGGTATGAGCGTTAAGCTGTATGCGCTCCACCACGGCCTCATGTACCGACGTGTCGCTGACGGCCTCCATCTGCTGCTCGCTGTCGAAGAGCAGGGTATAGTAGTCCTGACGCATGAAGAAATGCTCCATGTGCCATTGCTCGCGTCTTACGGTCTCGGTATTGCCGTTCAGCTGAACATTGGGCAGAGGAAACACAATGCGCTGCATCTGCAGTCGCCGATTGGCGGCAAAGTTGAATACGAAGTCGTCAAACAGCTCGTCGGCGGTGCGTTCCATCACCGTACTCTCTATGATTTGCTCTTGAGCGTCGGGCACCAGCGAGTCGGGAGCCAGCGAGTCAGTGCCGATGGTATCGACCTCGGCCACCTCGCCAGCAGCGTCATCACCGCCCCCGCTTCTGCCTCGCGTACACGATGACATTACGACAGCAAGGCACAATGCTGTGATGAATATGCGTTTCATCTAAAAACAGCCATTTTTCTGATTTTGCCCGCAAAATTACGCAATTATTTTCATTCAACGAAAATCTTTTTTCTTTTTTCTTGGAAGATTGGAATAAAAGCACTACTTTTGCCCCAAAACTTGGGAAACTATGCGACGTAAGTACAGATTACTATGCTTGATGTTGTTCATGGCGTTCAATTCGACCGAAGGCATGGCACAGAAGGTCACTCTGGGCAGCGCGATCACAAAGGATGGCGGCGACTACCAAGGCGAACTGGTCAGCGGCAAGCCTCACGGCAAGGGCAAGACTGTATATAAGAACGGCAGTACATACGAAGGCGAATACGAGAAAGGACGGCGTCAGGGCTACGGTATATATACCTTTGCCGACGGTGAGAAATATGAAGGCGAATGGACGGCAGACCACCAGAATGGCAAAGGCACATACTATTTTGCCAACAACAACCGCTATGAAGGCCTGTGGCTGCGCGACTTCCAACATGGCCACGGCGTGATGTACTACTACAACGGCGACATCTACGATGGCAATTGGGAGAAAGACATACGCTCGGGCAAGGGTAAATACACCTTTGCCGGTGGTGCCTACTATAGCGGAGAATGGAAAAACGACAAAAAGAACGGTCGGGGATTCTTCGATTGGGGCGACGGCTCAACTTACGACGGACAGTGGGTGGACGACCAGCGCCAAGGCAAAGGCACATACATCTTCACCGACGGCGACATGTACACAGGTCTCTGGAAAGGTAACCTGCAACATGGAAAGGGTATCTACCGATTCAAGAACGGCGATATATATGAAGGCGACTACGTATTAGGCGAACGCAGTGGACAAGGCGTATGCAAATATGCAAACGGCGACAAATACACGGGCAGCTTCAAGGACGGAGTAAAACAGGGCCAAGGCACACTGGTGTGGGCCAACGGCGACACATACGTGGGGCAATGGAAAGCCGACTATCCCAATGGTCAAGGCAAACTGACCAACAAAAATGGCGACGTCTTCGAAGGCCAGTTCCGCAACGGCAAGATTGATGGCGAGGGCATTGCACACTATGCCGACGGAGCAAAGTTCAAGGGGCAGTTCCGCGACGGACTGCGTAATGGTCCTGCCATTGAGGTCGATAAGGACGGCCTACGCTTTGAGGGCAGCTATCTCGAAGACAGACGCGACGGCAAGTTTGTGGAAAAAGACCGCAATGGCAAGGTGGTGGCTACCGGCACCTACACCCGAGGACACAGACAAGTGGAAAGATAATACAAAGAAAATATTAGCCTAAGAACCAAGAAACGGATATAGAATAGTAAAACCAAATAAACTACAAAACTAAAACGATGAAAATACAGACTGTTGGCTTAGCCAGCGACCATGCCGGCTTCCAGTTGAAGCAATTTGTAAAGAAGTATCTCGATGAGAAAGGCTACCCATACAAAGACTATGGCACCCTGACGGAAGACAGCTGCAACTATGCCGATTTTGGCCACGCACTGGCTGAAGGCATAGAGCGCGGCGAAGTGTATCCTGGCATAGCCATCTGTGGCAGCGGCGAAGGCATTTCCATGACACTGAACAAGCACCAGCAGATACGAGCCGGCCTGTGCTGGCGTCCAGAGATAGCCCATCTGATACGACAGCACAACGATGCCAACGTGCTGGTCATGCCCGGACGCTTTATCTCCGAACAGACTGCACGCGAGATTATGGACGAGTATTTTGCCACTGAATTTGAAGGTGGACGCCACCAGCAGCGAATCGAAAAAATACCACTGCAGCAGCATTGAGTCCGACAACGAAGGCTTCCCTCCGATGGACATATAAAGATAATACAAAAAAACTAAAAGTTTTCGCAAATTTTTTGCCATATAATAATAAATATGTACCTTTGCGGCCTATTTCATAAGTATGACAAATAGGTTATATATCACTTTGGCGGCACTGCTCTTTACGGCTACAGCCGCCTTGGCTCAGATTACTGGTCAGGTGCTGGACGAAAGCGACGGTTACCCTGTGCCATACGCAAGCGTCATATATAAAGGCAACAAACAGGCCGTGGCAGCTGACGGCAACGGCCGTTTCTCCATACCACGGCACAACGGATGGCGTATAACAGTGAGCAGCGTGGGCTACCAGCCGCAGGTCATCACGGTAAGCAAGGATACGCCAAACAATCTGGTCATACGGTTGCGTCAGGACGCACGCAGCCTGAAGGAGGTGACCATCAAGAGCAAGCAGTCGGGCAAATACAGCCGAAAGAACAATCCTGCCGTTGAGCTGATGCGCAAGGTGATTGCCGCGAGAAAAAAGACCGACCTGAAACAGCACGATTTCTATCAGTACAACAACTACCAGAAAATCACCTTCGCCCTGAACGACCTTAGCGCAGACGACCTGCAGAAGGGCATGTTCAAGAAGCACTCTTGGCTGCTGAACCAGGTGGAGCAGAATCCATACAACGACAAGCTAACCCTGCCGCTGTCGGTTGAAGAGACGCTGACGCAGAAGCTGTACCGGAAGAAGCCACATTCGGAACGCGCCATCATAAAGGGTAGCAACTCATCTGGCGTGAACGACCTGTTCCAGACGGGCGACATATTGAACGACGTGCTGAAAGAGGCATTTACAGACGTAGATATATACGAAGACAACGTGCGCCTGTTCCAGTATCCATTCACCAGCCCCATAGGTAAGGATGCCATCACTTTTTACCGTTTCTACATCACTGATACCATATACGTTGGGCAGGATCGATGCATACATCTCGACTTCGTGCCCAACAACCAGGCCGACTTCGGCTTCCGCGGGCAGATATACATTCTGGACGACAGCAGCTATCAGGTGAAGCGCTGTGAGCTGACCATACCCAAGAAGAGCGATGTAAACTGGGTGGAGAACATGCAATGCCTGCAGGAATTTTCACGCCTAAGCAACGGCGAATGGGTGCTGACCATTGACGACATGTGGGTAGAGTTGTACATGAACAAGTTTATATCGAAGTTCCTCGTAGTACGCACCACACGCCGCAGCGACTTCGCCTTCGACGAGCTGCCCAAGGCCCTCTTCAAGGGCAGTAAGCCCGTACTGAAGGACGCATACGCAGAAATGCGCGACGACAGCTTCTGGGACCAGTACCGTCAGGTGGAGCTGACCAAGAGCGAGAGTTCGATGGAGCAGTTTGTGCGCAACCTGCAACAGATGAAGGGCATGAAATACATTGTCTTCGGCCTGAAAGCGCTGATAGAAAACTTTGTAGAAACAGGCGACAAGGACCACCCGAGCAAGGTGGATATAGGTCCCATCAACACCATATTCTCGCAAAACTTCTACGACAAGTGGCGCCTGCGCGCCTCTGCACAGACAACGGCCAACCTGTCGCCCCATTGGTTCTTCAAGGGCTACTATGCCCGCGGCATGAAGAGCAAGCAGAACTACTACTCTGGCGAGGTGACCTACACCTTCAACCGCCCTGGATACCTGCCACGCGAATTCCCAAAACAGGCCATCACACTATCGTCGATGCGCGACGTGGCACTGCCGTCAGACAAGTTCATACAGACGGACAAGGACAACGTGTTCACGTCGTTCAAGGTGACCGAGATTGACAAGATGTTCCTGTACAACCGTCAGGAGCTGTCGTTCGAGTATGAACAAGAGTTTGGCCTGAAACTCTTTGCCAGTGCCAAGACCGAGCAGGTGCAGCCAATAGGCAACATAGCCTTCAAGCCCTTGGCCACACCCGAAACCCCGCTGGACCGCATACGATACACAGAGGCCACGGCAGGAATACGCTATGCCCCAGGCGAGACCTTCATCAACACCAAGCAGCACCGCTGGCCGCTAAACCTGGATGCGCCTGTGTTCAGACTGCAGCACACCATGGGCTTTGACGGACTGCTGGGCGGACAGTATCGCTACAATTTCACTGAGATGGAGCTGTACAAGCGCTTCTGGCTACCTATGAACTGGGGAAAAATGGACTGGAGGCTGAAAGCTGGGGCGCAGTGGAACCAAGTGCCCTACCCTCTTCTCATCATGCCTGCAGCCAATCTGGGATATATCATGGAGGACCAGACATTCGACCTCATCAACAACATGGAGTTCCTGAACGACCGCTATGCCTCGCTCATGATTGACTGGGACTTGAACGGAAAAATCTTCTCACACATACCACTGATACGCAACCTGAAATGGCGCGAATGGATAGCCGTGCGTATGCTGTGGGGACAACTGACCGACAAGAACAACCCTTACCTGCCACAAAACCAGCAGAGTGCCACACTGATGACCTTTCCCGAAGGCTGCAACGTGATGGACCCCAACAAGCCATACTGGGAGCTGTCGCTCGGCATACACAACATACTGAAACTGGTGCATGTGGAATACGTGCGCAGAATGAATTACCGCGAGTTGCAGACAGCCAACAAATGGGGCATACGCTTCATGATAAGAACCACATTCTGACAATGGCGGCTGCGCAACAAAAAGACGTAACAACTAATAAAAAACTAAAAACTCATAAATCAAATCATTATGCCACAATGTAATGTTAAGCCTGCCGAGGGCAAACTCGGAATTATGGTGGTTGGCAACGGTGCCGTAGCCACAACGTTTATGACGGGCGTACTTATGACTCGCAAGGGTCTGGCCAAGCCCATCGGTTCAATGACACAATACGACAAGATGCGCATAGGAAAGGGTGCCGACAAAAAGTACCTACACTACAAGGACATCGTGCCCTTGGCTGACCTGAATGACATTGTCTTCGGCTGCTGGGACGTCTATCCCCAGAATGCATACCAGAGCGCCATGTACGCCGAGGTGCTGAAAGAGAAGGACATCGAGCCCGTGCGCGACGAGCTGGAGAAAATCGTGCCCATGAAGGCCGCCTTCGACAAAAACTATGCCAAGCGCCTTGATGGCGACAACGTGAAGACCAACGACAAGGGCCAGATGCCCACACGCTGGGAGATGGTGGAGGCCCTGAAGCAGGACATCCACGACTTCAAGGCCAAGAACCAGTGCGCACGCATAGTGGTGCTGTGGGCTGCCTCTACTGAGATCTATGTGCCCGTGGACGAGCAGGTACACTACACCCTCGAAGCTTTGGAGAAGGCCATGAAAGACGACGACCGCGAACACATCGCACCGTCTATGTGCTACGCATACGCCGCACTGACCGAGGGAGCACCATTCATCATGGGCGCTCCTAACACCACCGTTGACATTCCCGCCATGTGGGAACTGGCCGAGAAGACCAAGATGCCCATCGCCGGCAAGGACTTCAAGACCGGACAGACGCTGGTCAAGAGCGGCTTCTCGCCCATCATCGGCACCCGCTGCTTGGGCCTGAGCGGCTGGTTCTCTACCAACATTCTGGGCAACCGCGACGGTCTGGTGCTGGACGAGCCCGCCAACTTCCGTACCAAGGAGGTCAGCAAGCTCTCCACCCTGGAAACCATTCTGAAGCCCGACGTGCAGCCCGACCTCTACGGCCACGGCAACGACGAGGACACGCAGTACTACCACAAGGTGCGCATCAACTACTATCCTCCCCGCAACGACAACAAGGAGGGCTGGGACAACATCGACATCTTCGGCTGGATGGGCTATCCCATGCAGATCAAGATTAACTTCCTCTGCCGCGACTCCATTCTGGCCGCACCGCTCTGTCTGGACCTCTGCCTGCTGAGCGACCTGGCCGCACGCGCCGGACGCTATGGCACGCAGCGCTTCCTCTCGTTCTTCCTCAAGTCGCCCATGCACGACTACACGAAGGGTGAAGAGGCCGTCAACCACCTCTATCAGCAATATACGATGCTGAAGAACGCTATCCGCGAGATGGGTGGCTACGAGGCCGACGAGGAGATTGACTGATAAAAAACAGAAAACGACAAACATGGATAAAGGGCTCTGGTTGTGACACAGCCGGAGCCCTTTTGGACAAGAATGACGAAAGACGACTTACGCATAATCTTCATGGGCACGCCCGAGTTTGCCGTGGCCTCGCTGAAAGCACTCGTTGACGGCGGCTACAACGTGGTGGCTGTGGTGACCCAGCCCGACAAGCCCGTGGGGCGGCACGGCTCGGTGCTGCAGCCCCCCGCTGTCAAGGTGTATGCCCAGAGCAAGGGGCTGCCCATTCTGCAACCGGAGAAGATGAAGGATCCCGACTTTGTTGCCCAACTGCGTTCCTACAATGCCAACCTGCAGGTGGTGGTGGCCTTCCGCATGCTGCCAGAGGTGGTGTGGGACATGCCAGAGCTGGGCACGTTCAACGTCCATGCCGCCCTGCTGCCACAGTACAGGGGTGCAGCGCCCATCAACTGGGCCATCATCAATGGTGAGACCACAACGGGCGTAACGACCTTTTTTCTGGACCATCAGATAGACACGGGCCGCGTTATCCTGCAACGGCGCTTCGATATCAGCGACGACGCCAACGTTGAGCAGGTATATGACGCGCTTATGAGTCTTGGCGCACAGGCATGCATAGAAACACTCGACCGCATAGTCAGCGCCGGAGGCCACCCAGAGAGCATACCACAGGAGCAGATGACCTCCTACAGTGCAACACTGCACACAGCACCAAAGCTGTTCAAGGAAACCTGTCAGATAGACTGGTGCCAACCAGCCAAGCGGGTTTATGACTTCATACGCGGTCTGTCGCCCGTACCTGGTGCGTGGACTCAGGATGGCAGTGGACATATATATAAGATGTACGCGACATCAAAAACAGAAATGCCCAGTACACTGCCGCCTGGTTCTATAATAGCCGGACGAAAGAACCTGTACGTATGTTGCAGCGACATGCTGCTTGAAATCAGGCAGCTGCAACCTGCTGGAAAGAAACGGATGGAGGCGGCCGACTTTCTCAACGGGAGTCGCAGCCAGATAGAGGGACTATGCCTAAACTCTCCAGTACAAGCTGACCAAAGCTCCTGATGAAGTACCGCCATGCCATACTTGCAGCCCTGTTGTGCGTCATGGAGAGTCTGGCTGCACTTGCCCAGAAAAACATCTATGGCGAGGTGAAACTGGACAACTTCAACTACGACAAGGAGAAGAACTACTGCATGAGACTGTATGGCTACCATCGCTGCACGCACGACGGGTGGGCACAGGTGAAGGACCGCGAGGCGAAGCTCTACCGCATATACGAAGGTGTCAGTGCGATGGACGTGCGCTACAAGAAAGAGTATGACGACGGAGCAGAACTGATAGTGGGCAGGAATCTGGTACATCCAGAACAGGCTCCAATGAAGATGGGATTCTACGAGCTGAAGCCATACACCTTTCTGGAGCAGGCTCGGAAAGACGGGAAGCTGTACAAGGTGGATACTCAGGGCGACACCACACGCATATACACAAAACACGGGCTGGCGGGAACAGCTGTTCGCGACACCGCGCGACACGAGCTGCACATGCGTTACAACGCACTGGCACCTGACACCACGTGGAGCCTCAACCTACTCATTATCAAGGGCAGCCTGACAAACCTGATGGCAGACGCTGTCTATTCAGCCGAGGACAACGATGTGGACTATGTACCACAGGGCGCACTGAAGCGTATCATCTTCGAAGGCGACATCACGATTAGCGTAAGCGGAAACAACGAGGAACACATGGAGATATTCCACGAACGCACAGAATTCTATGTGGACAGCGTGGCCTATCTCACCAAGGACGAATACAAGACCTCGCAAAGGATGAGCAAGCAACAGAGGCGTGAGCAGAGCCACTATACAGAGGCCGACATCGACCGACTGAAGAAAAAATACGGCGTACCCGACCTAACCCCGCAGCAACGGGCACGTATCGAGGAACAACTGGACTGGGAAGAAGAGTTTGCCCACATGAAGGAGGCTGAAAAGTCGTCCAAGCGAGTTCTTGAGAAAGCTGCAAAGAAAGCTGCCAAGCAAAAAGCGGCCGCATACCTTGACTGAACACAACAACAAATAACAAAGCCAGACAAAAAGCATGGAAAAACATTTTTTAGCGTCGCTGCTATGTAGCATCATTTCATTCTCGGCATACGCCGAGACGATGGGCGACACACTTGTCATCGAGAACGTAAAAAGGGTGAAGATAGAGACACGCGACACCGTACAGCGCATTGTCATCAACGGTGCCAAAGACGACCCATACTTCCACTACACACAACGGGTATCCATTCCCGACACCTCGGCCGTCAGACGTACCATCAAAAGTGTTAAGAATCTGAACAAAGTGCCACTGCTGAAGAAGAAGGAGGGGAAAAACAGTGTCGATGTGGCCATGCACCTGCTACTGGGACTTAACACCATGGTAGGTGCTGAAGGTGGATGGAGCTTCAAACTCTTCCCTGCTTTTGAGGTGGGCCTGATGGCACAGGCCGACTGGCACCCATACGGCGAGAAGAACGTGTGGAGCCTCGGCTTCGGCATAGACTGGCGCAACTACCGCCTGAGCAACAACTGCGACTACATGGCCGACCTCGACGGACACACCGTGACGCTGCACGAGTTTAGCCTGCAGGTGCCCCTGATGTACACCCACTACTTTACCGACAAGCACGGGTGGGGATTCTCGCTCGGAGCCATCGCCAACTTCAACACAGGTGCCCACATGCGTGACATATATAGCATAGAGAATAACGACTACACTGTCAAGACCAAGGGTATAGGCCAGCGCAAAGTGACGTTCGACGGCATCTTTGTCTTGCACAATCCTGCCATCGACCTCTACTGCAAATACACGCCTATGAAATTCTTCCGCAACGAGTGCGGGCCAAAAATGCAGCAACTGAGCTTCGGTATTTACCTGTAGTCCGCCCCCATTCACCCTACAACTCACTCAACTCCAAAACTCCACAACTCCTCAACTCCTCAACAAATGCTTCAAATAGAAATTGACAGCGGCAGCGGCTTTTGCTTCGGCGTGACCACCGCCATCAGCAAGGCCGAGGAAGAGCTGCACCGACCGGCGGACGAAGACGGCAAGAGCGGACTGCTCTACTGCCTGGGCGACATCGTACACAATGGCATGGAGGTGGAACGCCTTAACCAGCTGGGACTGCAGACCATCAACCACGACCAGATGTGCCGTCTGCACAACGTGAAGGTGCTGCTCAGGGCACACGGCGAACCGCCTGAGACATACGCGCTGGCCGAACGCAACGCGATAGACATCATTGACGCCACATGCCCCGTGGTACTGCAGCTGCAGAAACGCATTAAGAAGCAGTACGACTACCTGCGCGAACAGGTGGCTGCAGGACATCCGGGCGGTAGTATTGTCATCTTCGGAAAGCGAGGCCACGCCGAAGTGCTGGGCCTGATAGGACAGACACACGGCGAGGCCATCGTGATAGAGAAGCTGGAAGAGGCGGCCACGCTCGACTTCACACACGACATATACCTATACAGTCAGACCACCAAGTCGCTCGATGAGTTTCACCGCATAATAGAGTACATCCAGCAGCACATCGCCCCTGGCAGGACATTCCAGAGCTTTGACACCATCTGCCGACAGGTAGCCAACCGCATGCCGGCAATAGCAGCCTTTGCCTCACGCCACGATCTCATTCTCTTCGTATGCGGCAGGAAAAGCAGCAACGGAAAGGTCCTCTTCAGCGAATGCCAGCGAGTCAACACTAACAGCTATCTCATTGAAGGGCCGTCAGAGATTGACCCCGCCTGGCTACGCGACATCAAGACTGTGGGTATCTGCGGTGCCACCAGCACACCAAAATGGCTGATGGAGCAGTGCCGCGACAGAATAGAGAACATAACCGCATAACACATCCCCTCTCTGGAAACCAAGAAATCATACCAAGCCGACCTGGAACACCGCCGATGGCTATGGTTTTCCGGTGGACTGCTGCTCTCTGTAGCAGTCCTCACTGCCGTGCTGATGGTCCCACTCGCACCCACTGATGCCTGGGAAGACCCCGAACTGACAGAAGAGCTGCTGCACGACATGGAGCTACTGCCCATACGGCAGGAGCAACAGCTGCTGATAGCCTCAGCTCCCGAAGAGTCTAAGCCTACCGAGAAGCTGAAGGTGGTGGACGAGGAGGTGGACACACGGCAGCCAGAAGACCAACAACCACAGCTCGCACTGGAAGGCGACACAACAGAAGAGGACGAGCAGACAGAAGGGCAAGACACTATTCCGCCGACCGAACCAATCAACATACCCGACGTGGTGGCACAGTTTCCAGGTGGTCCCGGCGCCCTGGCCCGATGGCTGACAGAACACATCAAGTACCCCAACAGGGCACAGCAGTGGAAACAGCAAGGACAGGTGGTCGTCAGCTTTGTCGTAAACACCGACGGCACCCTGTCTGACATATCCCTTGCACAGAGCGCCACCTCCTTGCTCGACCGCGAGGTGCTGCGCGCAGTGTCAGGAATGCCCCGCTGGACACCAGGCACGCTACGCGGACAACCCTGTCGCAGCGTAGTCCAGATACCCGTCATCTTCCGACTGTAAGTTGGAGTTTCAAAAAAGTAACATTGCCGTTTTCAATCCTCAAATCCTCAATCCTCAATTTTCAATCTTCAATTCTCCAATTCTCAACTTATGAAGACTTCAAACGAAATTCTCAGTATCGTCAACGAAGCTCTGGCCTCGCTTCCCTATGATCGCCAGCCAGAATCACTCTACGAACCTGTAAAGTACGTCCTCTCACTCGGAGGCAAACGCATTCGCCCCGTGCTGATGCTACTTGGCTACCAGCTGTTTCGCGACGACATCGAGACCATTCTGCCACAGGCTCTCGCCTTAGAAACGTACCACAACTATACCCTGCTGCACGACGACCTGATGGACAACGCCGATGTACGCCGCGGCCACCCGACAGTACACCGCCGCTGGGATGCCAACACCGCCATACTCTCTGGCGACTCTATGCTGGTCCTGGCCTATCAGCGCATGGCCACCTGCAATCCACGCCATCTGCCGCAGGTCATAAACCTTTTCACCGAGACGGCACTTGAGATTGGCGAGGGACAGCAGTATGACATGGACTTCGAAACACGACAGGACGTCACCGAAGCCGAATACATCGAGATGATACGCCTGAAGACCTCTGTCCTGCTGGCCTGTGCCCTGCAGATTGGTGCTATCATGGCCGACGCCTCCGCCCACGACGCCCAACTACTCTACAAGGTTGGCGAACAGGCCGGACTAGCATTCCAGCTGCAAGACGACCTGCTCGATGTCTATGGCGACCCGAAAGTGTTCGGCAAGGCTATCGGCGGCGACATCACCAGCAACAAGAAGACATACATGCTCATCAACGCCTTCCTGCGAGCCGACGAGGCACAGCGCGGCCAGCTCACACAATGGTGCACGGCCAAAGAATTCGACCGCGACGAGAAGGTGGCCGCCGTCACCGCCATCTACGACCAACTGGGCATACGCCAGCTGGCCGAGCAGAAGATTAACCATTATTTCGACGCAGCACTCAGCTATCTCGACCAGGTGTCGCTGCCATACAGCCAAAAACAGCCACTGGCCGACTATCTGCACCAGATGATGCACCGCAAATCATAACAATTCACTGCTCTTTTCTATCTTCAATCTTCAATTTTCAATCTTCAATTTTCAATGTTCATCGACACCCACTGCCATCTGGACGGCAAGGAATTTGACGACGACCGCCCCGCTGTCATTGAGCGCGCAAAATCAGCTGGCTGCATAGCCATCTGCGTGCCGGCCATCGACCTGCCGTCAGCCCAACGCGCCCTACAACTATGCCGCCAACACACAGGCTTCCTCTTCCCCATGCTCGGATTGCACCCCGAAGAGGTGCGCGACGACTGGCAACAACAACTGTCACAGCTCAAGGCACTCATAGACAGCGAACGCAACAGCGTTGTAGCCGTTGGCGAGGTAGGACTCGACTTCTATTGGAGTCGCGAATATCAGCAGCAGCAACTTGACGCTTTCGAGCAGCAGGTGCTGTGGAGCATTGACACCGGACTGCCCCTGATGATTCACTGCCGGAAGGCACAGAACGAGATGGTGGAGCTGTTGCGCCCCTATCGCGACAGACTGCCTGGCGGAGTGTTCCACTGCTTCACCGGCAATGCACAAGAGGCTGCACAGCTGCTATCATTCCCGTGGTTTATGCTGGGCGTGGGTGGCGTCAGCACTTTCAAGAGCAGCCATCTGCCAGAGGTGCTGCCATCGGCAGTGCCGCTGGACCGCCTGGTACTTGAGACCGACGCACCCTATATGGCTCCAGTACCCATGCGAGGCCAACGAAATGAAAGTGCCTATATCACTCACATCATAGCACGCCTCGCCACAGCCTATGACATCAGCTGCCAACAGCTGTGCGAAACCACCACCACTAACGCCCACCAGTGTCTCAACCTCCCTCTGGCATGACTTATGTCCAAGAATAGCCTCCTATATCCTTGATTTATATCAAGAACATACTTTGTTTCGTTTATAAACGTCAAAAAAAAGGATAAATATTTGGCCGGTTTAGATTTTTAGCGTACCTTTGCACCCGCAAATCGGAAACGATAAGTACACATGCAAAGCGTTGCACCCGTAGCTCAGTTGGTAGAGCACCTGACTCTTAATCAGGGTGTCCAGGGTTCGAGCCCCTGCGGGTGTACTAAGTGCAAAGAAGGCAAGTCTAAACGGCTTGCCTTCTTTCATATCATTTCCTATTAACGGGAGGGTTACGTACGATTTCCCGTGAACGGGATGATTACGCTCAATTAGCCTATGAATAGCGAAGTGCCTGCTCTCGGACAGAGAACAGGCACTTCGCTATACTACAATTTCTGGATTATGCCCAACTTGGTAGCGCGTATGAAGCTGACCACATTGCGTATCTCGGGGCCGTCAGGCACCTGTTCCTCGACCTGGTTGACAGAGTCGAACACGCTGGTCATGCCATGGAAGATGAGGCGGTAGGCGTTGGCGATGTGCTTCAGCGTCTTTTCGTCAATGCCATACTGCTGGCAGCGCACTGTGTTCACACCACCAAACTCACCCTTGCGGGTGCAGATGATATATGGCGGTATATCCTTAGAGAAGGTGCAACCGGCCTGAACCATCACACCTTCGCCCACGCGCGCACCGGCATTGGCAATCACGCTCGACGAGAAAACAACACCATTGCGTATCTCGCAATCGCCGGCAATCTTGGTGCCATAGCCGAAGACACAGGCATCGCCTACCTTGGCATCGTGGGAGATGTGCGCACCCTCCATGAAGAAATTGTCGTTGCCTATGACAGTCTGGCAGCCGCGGTGTGTGGCGCGATTGACCACCACGTTCTCGCGGAACACGTTGTTGTTGCCGATTATGAGTTCCGACTTCTCGCCGTGGAAGTTGAAGTCCTGCGGTAGCGCACCTATCACGGCTCCCTGATGTATCTTGTTTTTGTTGCCCATGCGAGTGCCGTTCAGTATGGAGGTGAAGGGGAAGATGATGCAGTCGTCGCCTATCACCACGTCGCCCTCGATATATACGAACGGGAATATCTTGCAGTTCTTGCCGATTTTCGCCTTAGGGTCAATATAATTCATTTCATTCATAAATTTAGAATTTAGAATTAAGATTTTAGAGTTGTTCTCGCTTCGCTGCGATTAAGAATTAGTGAGTTAAGAATTATTGAGTGCGACAACTCTTAACTCTTAACTCATAACTCTTAATTCATAATTCACTTCGCTCCTCCTCCCAGCGCCTGGTAGAGTGTGACGATGGCCTGCATCTTGTAGAAGTCGTCGGCCACCTTGGAGAGCTGGGCGGAGAGCAGCTGGCTCTCGGCTGACAGCACCTCAAGATACGAGCTGGAACTCTGCTTATATAGCAGCTTGGTGTCTTCAACATTCTGCCGCAGCACATTAACCTGCTTCTCCTCAAGTTCGGATTTCTCCTTCGACGTGTTATATGCCACGAGGGCATTGCTCACCTCGTTGCCAGCCTTGAGTACTGTGGCCTGGAATGTATTGAGTGCCTGGTCATACTGCAGCTTGGCCACTTTCAGACCGGCCACGAGCTGTCCGTTGGCGAAGATGGGCTGCGTAAGCGACCCGACAAGCGAGGTTATCCATTTGCCAGGATTGACTATGGACCCGCCGAGTGAGTTGGTGTACATGCCAGTGGCAGAAATATTAATGCTGGGGAAGAAACGTGCACGCGCAATCTTCACGCCATAGAAGCACTGTGCCAACTGCATCTCAGCTGCATGTACGTCTGCGCGATTGTCCAACAACTGCAGTCCGATGCCCGTACTCCACTGCGACGGCAGTGTCTGACGCTCCAGCGTGGTGCGCTGCACCTGATGGCCGGCCTCGCCCAACAGCAGGCAGAAGGCATTCTCAGTCTCACGTATCTGCTGGCGCAGACCTGCGGCCTGAGCCTGCACGCTGTAGTAGTTGGCCTCGGCGCTCTGCACCGACGTGCTGCGTGCGCGACCCAGTCTGTGCTGCATGGCCATCATGTCCCAAGTGTCCTTGACCAGCTTCTCCATGTTGGTCACTATCTCAAGCTGGCGATCCAACATAAGCAGCGTGTAGTATGTGTTGGCCACTCCGCAAACGATGCCAGTCTGCACGGCCACCTGATAGTCCTTGGCCGCTATGAGCTGCATCTTGGCAGTGCGGCTGGCAGCCATCAACGAGCCGAAGAGGTCAAGGTTCCACGAGGCTGTGATGGGCAGCTGGTAGGTCTTGCTGGTCTCAGCGCCCGACATCTGCACGCGGCTGATGGTGCCGCTGGGGGCTATGGCTATGCTGGGTATGAAAGCCAGCTTGGCCACGGTCAGCTGGGCCTCAGCCATCTTGATGTTGTCGGCAGCATTCAGCAGGTCGGTGTTGTGCTTCAGCGCCGTATCAATATGAGCCTGCAGCACGGGGTCGGTGAACAGTTCTCGCCACGGCATCTGGCCGAAGTTGTTTGGGTCAGCCTCGGCATTCAGCGTGTCGTTGGCGGCCAATGGGTCGCGTATGATGCCATCGGTCTTTATCTTGTCCGTAGGACGCTCATATTTGCCGTAGAGCGCACAGCTGCTGAGCAGCAATGTGGCGACGGCTATGGTAAGTAGGTTCTTCATGGTCTCTTATTCTTCTATTTGGTACTCAGTAGGCTTGTGTGCATACTGTGCAATCTCAGTGGCCAGGTCGCTCTGCATGTCGTCGCCCTCAAACTTCATCGGCCTGAGCTTCTCCTGCAGCGACTGGAAGATGACGAACAGCGTGGGCACCACGAACAGCTGCAGCACCGTGCCTATGAGCATACCGCCCACGGCAGCGGCACCCAGCGTCTGGTTGCCGTTCTTGCCCACGCCCGAGGCGAACATCATGGGCAGCAGGCCGATGACCATGGCCAGCGAGGTCATAAGGATAGGACGCAGACGCGCGGCCGAGCCCAGCACGGCCGACCACGAGATGGCCATGCCCGTCTGTCGGCGCTCCAGTGCAAACTGCACAATCAGGATGGCGTTCTTTGCCAGCAGACCTATCAGCATGATGAGCGAGATCTGCATGTAGATGTCGTTGGCATGTCCGAAGAGCATGGTGAACAGGAAGCAGCCAGCCAGTCCGAAGGGCACTGACAGCACCACGGACAGCGGCAGTATGTACGACTCGTACTGTGCCGACAGGATCAGGTAGATGAACATGAAGCAGAGCAGGAAGATGATCCACGTGGTGTTGCTGGCCTTGGCCTCCTCGCGGGTCAGACCCGAGTAGTCGTAGGTGTAGCCTGTGGGCAGCATCTCTGCAGCCACCTCCTGCACAGCCTTGATGGCGTCGCCGTTAGAGTAGCCGCCGTCCGTGTTCACCGTGGCCGTCACGTTGATAGAGGTGAACAGGTTGAAGCGGTTGATGTTTGACGGGCCATAGACGCGCTCCAGTGAGCAGAACTCCTCCACGGGCGACATGCCCTTCGGGGTGCGCACATAGACGCTCTTCAGCGACTCGGGCGTCATGCGGGTCTCGGGCGAGCCCTGCACCATGACGCGGTAGAGCTTGCCGTAGCTGTTGAAGTTTGACGCATACAGTCCGCCGTAGTAGCCCTGCAGGGTGTAGAGCACGGTCTGCGGCGAGATGCCCGACTGCTTACACTTGGCCACATCCACATGTATCATGTACTGCGGGTAGTTGGGGTTATACGAGGTCATGGCCATCTGTATCTCCGGGCGCTTGTTCAGCTCGGCCAGGTAGTCCTTCACGATGTCGAAGAACTTGCTCAGGTCGCCGCCCGTGCGGTCCTGCATGACGAGCGAGATACCGCTGTTGGCCGAGAAGCCAGGGATCATAGGCGGAGCGAAGGCCAGGATAGAGGCGTCCTTGATGTGGGCCGTCTTCAGGTATATCTGCGCCAGCACGCCGCTGGCCTCATACGGGTTGAGGAAGAAGCGGTAGATGCCGTCGCCCTGCCACAGTCCTGACACCTTCCACCAGAAGCCTTTCTGTCGCTCGGCGAAGGGCTTCAGCTTGATGATGAAGGTGGCCTGGTCAGAGCCTGCACCAGCTATGAAGTTGTAGCCCTGTATCTGCTCGCGGCTCATGATGGCCGGGTCGGCAGCCAGGATAGAGTCCACCTCGTTGATGATGGTACGTGTGCGGGCCACGGAGGTTGCGGGGGGCATGGAGATGGTGCAGAAGATGGTGCCCGTGTCCTCGTCGGGCACCAGTCCGGTCTTGGTCGTGGCCATGGTGACGCCCAGCACGGCTATGCCGACGATGACGGCCAGACCGATGGCCAGCGGCTTACGCACCAGCTTCTCCACGGCGCCCTTGTACTTGGCCGTGGTGGTGGTGAAGGCCGTGTTGAACGACTCGTGGAAGCGGTCTATCACCGACATCTTCTTTGCGTGTCCGTCCTTGTCGTGCGGCTTCAGGAAGATGGCGCAGAGGGCGGGGGAGAGCGTCAGGGCGTTGAGCGCCGAGATGACGATGGCCACGGCCATGGTGACACCAAACTCGCGGTAGAACGTGCCCGACGTGCCACCAATGAACGACACCGGCACGAACACGGCGGCCATGACCAGCGTGATGGAGATGATGGCGCCCGAGATCTCGTTCATGGCATCGATAGAGGCGGTCAGCGACGACTTGTATCCCATGTCCAGCTTGGCGTGTACAGCCTCGACCACCACGATGGCGTCGTCCACCACGATGGCGATGGCCAGCAGCAGTGCCGACAGCACCAGCAGGTTGATGGAGAAGCCAAACACCTCGAGGAAGAAGAACGTACCGATGAGCGACACCGGCACGGCGATGAGCGGTATGAGCGTGGAGCGCCAGTCCTGCAGGAACACGTAGATGACGATGAACACCAGCAGCAGCGTGAAGAAGAGCGTGAACACCACCTCCTCGATAGAGGCGTAGAGGAACTCCGTCACGTCGTAGTTGATCTTGTAGTACATGCCCGGCGGCATCAGCTTCTGCTGGGCCTCCAGCTCAGCCTTCACCTCCTTGGCTATCTGGTTGGCGTTAGAGCCGGCCACCTGCTGCACCATGCCCATCACCGAGGGCAGGTTGTTGTTCTTCATCGAGACCGAGTACTGCAGTCCGCCCAGCTCTATCTCGGCCACGTCCTTCAGCTTCAGCGTCTGTCCGTTGGCGTCGCTCGAGATGATGATGTTGCCAAACTCTTCAGGCGTCTTCAGGCGTCCGGTGTAGCGCATGGCATACTCGTAGGCCACGTCGCTGCGCTCGCCGAAGGTGCCCGGTGCCGCCTCGATGTTCTGTTCGGCCAGCACGCCCGAGATGTCGGTAGGCATCAGGTTGTACTGCTTCATCACGTCGGGCTTCAGCCAGATGCGCATAGAGTAGGTCTTCACACCCGGGCTCTGCACGTCGCCCACGCCCTGGATACGCTTGATGGCTGGCACGATGTTGATGTTGTTGTAGTTGGTCAGGAACTCGTCGTCGTACCGGCCGTCGCTGGTCAGCGTGAACATCAGCACCTGCGAGGTCTGACGCTTCATCACCGTCACGCCTATCTGCGTCACCTCGGCGGGCAGCAGTGCCTGCGCCTGCGAGACGCGGTTCTGCACGTTCACGGCGCACATGTCGGCGTTCAGTCCCTGGCGGAACAGTATGGAGATCTGTGCCGAGCCCGAGGAGGCGGACGAGGTCATGTAGTCCATGCCCTCCACGCCGTTGATGCTTTCCTCCAGCGGCGTGATGACCGAGTTTTTCACCGTCTCGGCGTCGGCACCGGGATAGCTGGTCCAAACCACCACCGTAGGCGGTGCGATGTCTGGGTACTGCTCGATGGGCAGCGAAACCAATCCTATGGCGCCCAGTATGACGATGAGTATGGAGATGACCGTCGAGAGTACAGGGCGTTTGATAAATGTTGTGAAAGTCATTTTTCGAATTTAGAATTTAGAGTTTAGAATTTAGAGTTGTTCTCGCTGCGCTGCGATTAAGAATTGTTGAGTTTAGAATTCTTCCCCCTGTGCCAGGATAGGCCAAGACTTGCTCTCTTCAATGTTCTTGCAATAATTCTTAATTCCTAATTCTTAATTGCCGCAGGCAACAACTCTTAACTCTTAATTGTTAATTCTTAATTTTTCTTCATCGAAGAAACAATGTCTCCGGCCGTCATGGCCTTGGCTTGTTCCTGTATCTTCTGCTGGTAGCGCTCGGGCGTGATGGGCACTATCTCCATGCCGTCAGAGAGCTTGGTGATGCCGTTGGTGACATACTTGTCGCCAGCCTTCAGGCCCGTGCGCACGATGTAGTTGTTGCCGTCGTTCTGCGGGTCCACGGTGATCTCGGTGTACTTCACCTTGTTGTCCTCACCCACGGTATAGACAAATTTCTTGTTCTGCACCTCCATCGTAACGCTCTGCGGAATGACCACCGAGGCCGTGTCCTGCTGGGGAATGACGATGGCACCCGACGAGCCCGACTTCAGCAGGCGGTCGGGGTTGTCAAAGCGGGCTATTATCTGCACCGTGCCGGTGGCTGCGTCCACCACGCCGCTGGCTTTCACCACGCGGCCGCTACGGTCGTAGATGCTGCCGTCGGCCAGCTGCAGGCGCACGTCGGGCAGCTGCTCCAGTGCCTTGTTCAGTCCGCCGTCGGCCTTGCTCATCTCCAGGGCAGCCTTCTCGGTCATGGAGAAATAGACCTCCATGGCAGAGTTGTCGCTGACGGTGGTCAGAGCAGGCGTGCTGGCCGAGCTGACCATGGCACCCACCTTGTAGGGCAGCGAGCCCACCACGCCGCTGGCGGGGCTCTTCACATAGCAGTAGCTCAGTGTCTCCTTGGCCGAGGCCAGTGCGGCCTGTGCCTGAGCCAGTCCGGCCTTGGCGCTCTCGAAGGCGTTCTGGGCCGACTGCAGCTCAAAGTCGCCTATCACGCGGGCCTGGTGCAGCTGCTTTGAGTTCTCGTAGGTCAGCTTCACGGTGTTCAGCTGTGCCTCGGCGGTGTTGACGGCAGCTTGTGCCGAGCGCACCTGTGCCTGGTAGGTCTCGTTGTCTATCACGAAGAGGACTTGTCCGGCGCTGACGCGCTGTCCCTCCTTCACACACACCTGTGTGATGAAGCCTGCCACCTTGGGACGTATCTCCACGTCCTGCACACCCTTGATGGTGGCTGGGTAGGTTGTTTTCAGTTCCGACTGCTGTGTCTGCGCAGCCGTCACCGGGTACTCGTTGTCGCCAAAGTTGGGGCGACCGCCACCGCCGCCACTGCAGGCGGTAAGCACTGCAGTCGCAGCCAGCAACATGAGTTTGGCTGTTGTCTTCATACTTTACTTGAATTGTTGTTTTTGTTTATATTGTTATGTTTTGTACGTTTTTCCATCGTAACTGCCGCGGGCCAACAGTCTGCAATGGCTTGGCAGGCGAAAACTGAATGACCCACGTATAGTTTTTGTCGGTGTGCAAAGTTACATATTTGTTTGCTACAACGGAATAATTATATCAGATTATTCTAAATCTTTAACTTTCCTTTGCAGTGCAATTCCGTACAGGGCCTCTGTACGTTTAGTACACGGGCCCTGTACGTTTAGTACACAGGCCCTGTACGTTTCGTACACAGGCCCTGTACGGAATTGGTGGAAGGGATGGTGGAAGCCGTGACCGCCGTCGCTGTCCGACATCCACCGCAAGAAAAGCTGCTTGCCTGCTTCTTTCCAGCTCTATTGGAAGAACTGGGAGGCCAGGCGATAGCCAAGGAAGTTGCCGGTGCCGCCTGGCGAAAAACTACCGCGGCGGGTCACGCGGCAGCCGGTATCGCCGTTGAAACAGCTGCCGCCACGAATCACGCGGTCGGAGCCCGAGACAGGTCCAGTGGGATTAGTCTGAGAATCTGCACCGTAACTACCATACCAATCCTGACACCACTCCCACACGTTGCCGCTCATGTCGTACAGTCCCAACTCGTTTGGCTGTTTGGTCTTTATGTCATGCGTAGAGTCGCCACTATTGTTGTCATACCACGCTACGTCACCCAACATTTCGCTGCCACTATACTGATAGCCGCGGCTATTATTGCCACCACGGGCCGCATATTCCCATTCTGCTTCAGTGGGCAGGCGGAAGCGTTGGCCTGTCAGCTGGTTCAGCTTGTAAAGGAAACATTTCGGGTCAGTACCACTCCCATCCCTGCCACAGATGTCCTCCCAACTCACCTGCTCCACAGGCCGGTTGGGGCCTTTGAAAAATGACGGATTGCTGCCCATCACGGCCTCCCACAGTGCCTGAGTAACCTCGGTCTCGCCAATGTAATAGCCAGAAAGAGTGACTTGATGGACGGGGACATCCATCTGGAATGTGCCGCCCTCCACATACACCATCTTGAATGTCACTCCATTCAGTGTGATGACAGGGTTAAATTGCAGTGAATAGGCAAAGGTCTTGCTATGAGAATGACTATCGATGGTTATTTCCTCAGATATAGGATAGTAATACGGTTTTTCTATACGGACTGTGTGCAATCCATGAGACAACTTGACAGTATGCCCGTCAGCTACGCCAGACTCCTTGCCATCAATATAAAGTAAAGCAGAATGGTGGTTTTTACAGATGAAGGATACATCGCAGTCCTCTCGTTCCAGCGTCACACTGAATGATCGTGTGGTGGAACTGACATTTATCGTTTTGCTATACGTCTTAAAGCCATTGGCTGTGACCTTCAGTCGGTACTCTCCTCCCTTCAGTTTGTAGGTACCGTTCATCTTCCCCAACTGTATGCCGTCAACAGACAGCAAGGCAGTGGGCACGTTGCAGGTGAAAGTCACCTCATACTGTCGCGTGATATGTCCTCCAGGTTTCTGCGCCAGCAGGAGCATTGGCAGCAGGAGAGAGAGGATTGTTAATACTATTCGATGTTGTCTTATTTTTGAATAATTCTATTGATTCTGTTCTATACAAATGATTCTTGGACATGCCAAGCGTCACCATTCTGGATGCTGAGCGGCAAGCTACCCAAGGTAGAGGGATAATAAAGTCGAGCGATGAATTTACAACGACAATGCCACACGGAATCCACAATCTGGATCCCTTCTATCTGGGCCGCCACCAGAACGGTCAACATAGGTACACGACCATGCATCTTCGGCATCCCAACTTCCGCCTTTCATTATACACATACCTTCGTCCCATTTGCTTTCACACCACTCTCCCACATTGCCACTCATATCATAAAGTCCCAGTTCGTTTGGCTGTTTTGTAGCCACAACGTGGGTCTTACTGTCGCTATTTTCAGGGTTCCATGCCACCGCATCCAGTTCATTACTACCGCTGAAGATATAACCATGGCTTTTATTGCCTCCGCGTGCAGCAAACTCCCACTCGGCTTCGGTAGGCAATCGGAACTGTTTGCCTGTCATTTCATTCAGTTTCTTTATAAATACCTGACAATCGTCCCAACTCACACTATCTACAGGCAGTCTCTCTCCTCTAAAAAAAGAGGGGTTATTTCCCATCACAGCGTGCCATTCTTCTTGGGTCACCTCATGATTACATATATAAAAGGATGAGACTGTTTTTTTTAGCCCTACTTCCTTGTCATCAGGATCCTCTATGGCGGGCTCTGGAGTGGCACCCATCCAGAATGTTCCGCCTTCCACATACACCATGCTGCGAATCAAATTTTGAATAACGACAGACAAATCTGCTTGAACAGTAAGGTCATTTCTTCTATCAGAAGAGTTTAACATAGACTTACCTACAAATAGAATAAATGCAATAGAAATAATAGAAATAACAGCTATACCTACATGCTTGACAAGCGGCCATTTAAAGGCTGGCCTACCCATAGGGGACTGAGCCAACGGTAATGCAGAAACATTGGCCGCAAATGTAGTTTCATCATCTGCACTCCTTTGCTCTATTCCATTTGCCATCATGCCCTCTTTATTTCTGTCTGCACATTCATGCTTCTCGTCCAACATTGAATAAATATCCTCTACAGTCTGCGGACGTTTCTTCCTGCTGGGACTCATCAGCCAGACTATCAGATTACGCATCTTTGCACTTACACTTGCAGGAAAATCAAAAGCCTCCTCGCCTTCATGCACACTGATGTCTCTCGGCGACCGGCAGGTCAGCAGGTTGTAGAGCGTGGCACCAAGGGCGTAGAAGTCGGTCCAAGGGCCTATGTTCTCCTTCACACCGTTGACCTGCTCCAGCGGGGCGTAACCCTGCGTATAGGTGAAACCGGTGGTGGCCGACAGCAACTCGCCGCCCTCGCTGTCTATCTGCTTGCTGGAGCCGAAGTCTATCAGGTAAACGTTGTCCTGACGGTCCTGCATGATGTTGGCGAGCTTCAGGTCCAGATGCAGCAAGGGTGGCTGCTGGCTGTGCACGCAGTCCAGCGCACAGAGCAGCTGGTGCAGCACACGCTTGACCTCTTCCTCCGAAAGCGGCTGGCCCGTGCGCTCCAGACGCTTGGCGAGCGACTCACCATCGATGTAGTCCATCGTGTAGTAGACCGTCCCGTTCTCATAAAACAGGTCATGCACGCGGACGACGTGCGGATTGCTTATCTTACTCAGCCGCTTGGCCTCCTTCTCAAACTTGGCCCGCTGGCTCTCAAAGGTCGCCTTGTTGTCGGCCACACTCACCGTCACGTTGCCGTCCACCCGCTGGTTGACCCCGCGGATGAAGAACTCCTTCATGGCGAACACCTTGTCTAAGCGGTTGCGCACCACATAGGCATTGCCAAAGCCGCCGGAGGAGAGTTGACTGATCACCGTCAGGTCACCACCACGTAACGGGGTGCCGACGGGAAGCATTTGATTCGTATTCATGGTTGTTGACTACTATGATTGTCGGTGATTACGTTCTGGTACAGTGCCAAGCGTAGCCCTATGAAATCGTTTCTGTAAGAAGGGCTGTAACTATAGCGGCACGATACGCGGCAACCTATTGCATCATGTAACCAAGCTCCGCCACGCAGTACACGTTTATCCCCCAAGGTGGGACCCGAATGATTGTTTTGAGCAGAAGGCGAATATCTGCCAAATTTATCCTGACACCATTCACTTACGTTGCCGCTCATGTCATAAAGTCCTAACTCATTGGGGCGCAAAGTCATTACTTCATGGGTCATAGGACCGCCACTATTACCCCAGTACCATGCTATGCTATCCAAGTTGTCGCTACCGCTGTATCTATAGCCACGACTCTTGCTGCCTCCACGAGCAGCATATTCCCATTCTGCCTCTGAGGGCAAACGGAATCGTAGGCCCGTCATGTGATTCAGTTTATATAAGAAGCAGTTAATATCCGTACCATTTCCGTCCTGTCCACACACATCTTCCCAACTGACATTTTCAACAGGACGTGTATTACCCTTGTTCCACGATGGATTATTACCCATCAAGCTCTGCCACAGAGATTGTGTCACTTCGGACTCTGCAATATAAAATGAAGAAATTGTAACGCTATGAGTTTGTTCCTCGTCTTTATAATGCGTATTCTTCTCACCCGTACCGCACATCTGGAATGTTCCGCCCTCCACATAGACCATCTTGAATGTCACTCCATTCAGCGTGATGACAGGGTTAAATTGCAGTGAATAGGCAAAGGTCTTGCTATGAGAATGACTATCGATGGTTATTTCCTCTGATATAGGATAGAAATACGGTTGTTCTATACGGACCGTGTGCAATCCATGAGACAACTTGACAGTATGCCCGTCAGCTACGCCAGACTCCTTGCCATCAATATAAAGTAAAGCAGAATGGTGGTTTTTACAGATGAAGGATACATCGCAGTTCTCTTGTTCCAGCGTCACACTGAATGATCGTGTGGTGGAACTGACATTTATCGTTTTGCTATATGGCTTAAAGCCATTGGCTGTGACCTTCAGTCGGTACTCTCCTCCCTTCAGTTTGTAGGTATCGTTCACCTTACCTAACTGTCTGCCGTCAACAGACAGCAAGGCTGTGGGGACGTTGCAGGTGAAAGTCACCCCATATTGTCGCTTAATCTGTCCTCCGGGCATCTGCGCCAGCAGGAGCGTGGGAAGGAGAAAGGATAGAATGAATAGTAATAATCGATGTTGTATCATGGGCTGAGAGATGTTTTTTCGCTTTGTAAATGCTGATATTAGGTTTCTTGTTCCCTTTTCTATGCTTTTCATCTCCTTTTTTGAGGTAAGGGGAACTCAAAGGGCGAGGCGCAGGCCGAGGTAGGCATAGCGCCTGCCTGACGGGAACCTGAAGCGCTGGGCAACGCGGCAGAACTTGGCGATAAATTCCCAGCCGCCACCACGGCTCACGCGGATGGAACCCAAGGCTGGACCAGTAGGATTGGTTTGAGAAAAGTTGCTGTAGTCGCCAAGCCAATCCTGACACCACTCACATACGTTGCCACTCATGTCATACAGTCCCAACTCATTAGGAACCTTGGTCTTAACGTCTCGCGTCCCTCGGACATTTATTGTTTCTATATACCATGCTACCTCGTCCAACGTATTGCTACCACTATACTTATATCCACGGCTCTTGTTGCCACCACGGGCTGCATATTCCCACTCAGCCTCGGTGGGCAGGCGGTACTGCTTATCCGTCATCTGGTTCAGCTTATACAGAAAACAGTCTGGGTCTGTACCCGTACCGTCTTTACCACAAATGTCTTCCCAGGTGACATTCTCCACAGGGCGCTTGCTGCCCTTGTGATATGACGGGTTACTGCCCATCACCGCCTCCCAGAGAGCCTGAGTCACTTCGGTCTCGGCAATAGAGAAAGACGAGAGCGTCACACTGTGGACGGGCTTCTCATCATCATAAGCATCGTTTCCCTGCTCGGGCGTGGCTCCCATCTGGAAGGTGCCGCCCTCCACATAGACCATCTTACCGACAAGGGCAAGAATCTCGTCTTTGGTATAGACCTCTTTCTGAGGCTTTGGTTTCTCAGGCGGCTTGATATGTTTACCTGGCATCTGGGCCATCAGAAGCATGGGAAGCAACAGGGAGAGGAAAATGAATAATGCTCTGTGTCTATTCATTGTAATGTGAGTTTTATCAGAAGTCTTTCAGCGTCACGCGGTGAACAGGTATTATCTGACTGCGTTAAGATGCACCAAAGAGGCTTTGCACCATGCGATGCCACCACGACTGGTGGGGGAAAACGGCATTCTCGCCGTACTCAATGCGGGCGGCATTGCTCTTCGTACTGTCTTCGTTGTGGGGGGCATCGTCGTCGCCGAGCTCCGGATCCACGCCGGCCACGGTGACAGCCCATGCCGAGTGGTTGTCCTGGCTGTCGGCGGTCATACTGATGAGCGCCTGCCGTCGTTCACTGTCGGTCATGCCGGAGGCGAAGAAAGCGACCAGCCGTGCATCGTCGGTATGCTCCAGCACGCCGTCGGAACAGAGCAGAAAGACATCGCCTGCCTGAATGTTGGTGGTATGAACGATGTCGGCCCTTGGCGGCTCCTCCTCGCCTGCAAGGAGAGCGCGTGTGATGACGTTCTTTCGTTCGTAGGTGTCCATCTCCTCACGAGTGAGTTCGCCTGCAAGGTAGAGGTCGTAGGCCAGCGAGTGGTCTCGGCTCTTATAGAGTATGCGCCGCTCACGTGGTCTCAGATGATAGATACGGCTATCGCCGATGTGCGCCATGGTGGCTCCGCCACGGTGCAGGCACAGCAGGGTAAGGGTGGTACCCATCTGCTTGGCACTGCCGGTGCTGAAGGTGTTCAACTGTCGTTGCACCTCAGCAAGCGCCTGCTGTATCAGCGGGTCGGAGGGCGCATCACCGTCCCAGCGTTCCGGGTCGAGGCACTCTGCCAGCACCCGGCAGACCGTCTGGCTTGCCACCTCGCTGTTGTCGTGCCCGCCCATGCCGTCGCACACCAAGAAAAGGCGCTGTTCGGTTGACGGTATGTCAGCCGATGGGTAGATGCTGTCTTCCTGATTGTCTCGTCGTCCCAGTTCGTGTATGGCCCAGGGCTGATGGATTGTTATCTTCATATACTTGCCACTGTTTACTTTGAATCAAAGACCATTTTCAGTTCTCCTACCTGTATGACATCGCCTTTGCCCAGCACTATCCTGTCAGGTTTCTCCAGTCGCACCCCGTTGAGTAGCGTGGGCAACTGACTTATCTTGTTGTCGTCGCGCAGGTCTCTCAGAATATACTTGGACATGCCTTCCTGCAACTGGACCAACTCTATGGCGAGGTGTTCACGGCTGAAGAACTTCTTCCCAGCGAAGAACTGAACGTCGGCCTTTGACGAGTCAGCCTCCCGTCCGATGACGTTTAACCCCTCGTGCAGGGGCATCTTCTTTCCGTCGGCCAGCAGGTAGCCGTTGCCTTTCTCTTGCTTGGTGCTTTTGGTCAGCACGGTATGTCCTGTGGCGAAGTTGACTCGCAGAACTGCGCCACAACCCTCGGTGGAACATGACACTTTGAGCTGTTCAGCATCGTTAGGATTGAGTACCTCAAAAATCTGCTTGCAACGCGGACATTTAATTTTCTTTTTCAGCATGGATAACTATTTCCTATTCTTCTTTTTCTTGCTCCAGTCGATGACAATCATGTTGTCGTCAAAGTTGCCCCACATCACTGGGTGCTGGTCCAACTTCTCCATCTGGTCGTTAGACCTTTTGTTCACCTCTGTGGAGACATAATTGAACAGTTCGACTGCCGTGATTCGCTTGTCACGGTTGCTGTCGGCAGCACCTCTCATGCCCCGTTCCAGGTAGGCAATGAAGAAACTGTTCTTCATGTCAGACCGTTCCCACGACACCTGCCCCGACCGGGATGAGAGGAAAAACATGATTTGCTCGTTGAAGTGCTTGTCGGTTCGCTCGCTGGTGTAGCGTGCGTTGCCGGAGTAGCAGGCGTTGACGAAGACCATCTTTTTCTTAGCCTTGCTTGTCTTCATGGCGTTGACCACCTCTTCATAGAAGATGTAACTGTTGTAGCAGGCAAATCCCCCTTGGAAGCCATGACCAGCAAAGATAAAGACAATGTTGTCTTCGGCCTTGGCTTTCCTGAAGGCCTGCCTCATGGCAATTTTTATCTTATCGGCCGTGGCATCGCTGTTGGTGAGGGTGATGACGTAGGCATCGCCGTTGTTGAGGTAGAGCTGCTTCATGACCATTGCGTCGTTAGCGGCAAACCACAGGTCACGCTCCCCTTCCTGATAGTCGGAGATGCCGGCTATCACCACGTAGTTCTTGGCCTGCAACAGGGTGCAGACCAAGAAGAGTGTGAGTATTGTAAAGAGTCGTTTCATGGCTCCAGGACGTGAAGTGTTACACGTTGGCATCAGACATATAGTCGGGCAGCTCTGGGTCGATATTCTCGGTGATGGCTTCGCCTTGACCATAGTCGTTGGTGACGGTGAGGTCTTCTGAGGGCTGCTGGTTTTCGGTTACCTCGTTGGCAAAGTCGTCAAGTGAACCGCCTTGCTCCTCCTCGATCGGCCCGTCCTCGGAGATGTCTTCTGCCTCTTCCTCTTCAGTATCCACGTCAATGGCCTCAGCATCCTCATCATGCGAGCCTACTAATTCATCGTAGGCTTCCTTCACTTTCTCTAACAGCGTGGCCTTTTCATCATCGTCTGAACTGACCTCCTCTGCTTCCTCCTCCGCGTTTTTTTCCTCCTCAGCGGATTTCTCCTCCTCGGCGGTTGTCACTTCCTCGGCGGATTTCTCCTCCTCCTTGGTTGTCACTTCCTCAGCAGGTATTTCCTCCTCGGCAGATTTTTCCTCTTCCTTGGTTGTCACCTCCCGGTCGGTATCATCAGCCTTTAACTCTTCTTCTTTCTGGGGGTCCTCAACGGACTCAGTGACCGGATTCTTCACATCGTTCTGCGGGTTGTTCTCTTCACCACCCGGATTATTGTCGTTGACGGCATCGCGTGCAAACTGTTGCTGCTGCTCGGCGGTCATGTCATCCCACTCCTCTTTGGTATGTGTGCTGTAGGCACCTCCCCGCCAAAAAAACACGCCATCAGGTCCCAGCGTGCGGCGTGCCTCGGCAAAGGCCTCAGAGAACGACTGTCCGTCCTCTTGTCCGGCTTGCTGGTCCTGCTCTTGCTCATTAGAGGGTTCTTCCTTCTGTTCCTGTGGCTGCTCGCTGTCGGGCTTGATAAATGAGGAGAACAGTGCTGCAGCACCCAAGAAGGCAGCAGCCCCTCCGCCCACCTTCACCCATTTGGGTGTGGGTACGGCCTTTTTCTTCCCCACTTTCTCGTTACCTACGAAGACATCTTCTTTTTTTCCGATTTCGGTCTTCTCATTTCCTCCGAGAATGGTTTTCTCTTGTTCGTTCATGGTTTTTTGGGTATAAATAGTTAAACATCAAATGTTGTCTTTGTGTTTTGTTCTGTGTCAGCATCGCTTTTGATGTAGATGCCTCCGCAGTAGGGACACTTCTTGTTCTGCGACAGTATCTCGTAGTCGTTGGCTCCCATATAGTGCCTGCACTTCGGGTTGGGACAAACATAGTAACGGTGGAATTGCTTCTCCAGTTTATGGTACTTCTTCGGCATGGCAGAGGCATCCTTCCATGACCTAACTGTGAAGAAGATGGAGACGCTGATGGCCAGAACGTAAAACACAAGGCGCAGCGAAGCACCACTCACACCCACGTCTACCGCTCCGAGTATGAAGGCCGACATGGTGATGAGGCTGGTGAGCGACTTCAGCACGTTGAACTTTTTTTCCTTTATCTGGTAGTCCATCTTCTTCGTCTGGTAATCCTCCCACACATGTCTCAGGGGGCTGATGTCTATAAACACTGGTATGAAGGGAGTGATCATGCTCCAGTCGAGCCGGTAGTGTTCCTTTCCCAGTTCGATGACATCGCCCTGCCTCAGCAGTTTTTGTTCAACGGGCGTACCGTTGACGTAAGTATCGTTCTCTATGTTCAGGTTACGCAGAACGATAGAAGCGTCATCGCCTATGGTGATGAGTGCATGCTCTCGGCTGACGCTCATGGGCACGCTCTTCTCTGCGCCCTCTGCTCGCTGTTTGCCACCCACAGCGATGTGCAGTTTGCCAGTGGCCTGGTCACGGCCATACTTAACTTCTATCATATTTTCATCTATTTACTTTTTCTCTATTCCTTTCACCAATTCATAGCTTTTTTTGCCGTCTTTGCTATACCAAATGCCCGTATAGGGCTTTCCGTTTTTGTAGCTGCCTTGGAAGTAACTGCCGTCTTCCTTGACGGTGTATTTGCCTTCAAAGAAAAGGTCGTTCTCAAAACTGCCCTCAAAAGTGTCGCCGTTCTCATAGACGAAAACGGCTCCGTCACCCTGCATCACGCCATGAACAAAGGGGCCGGTGTAGCTACAGCCGTTCGAGAACTTGGCAACTCCCTCGCCGTTAGGCTTTCCTTCGCCGTCCACCTGACCTGAATAACTGTACTTGCCATACGCATGATCGAAAGTGACATCGGTCACGGTCTTACTGGGTAGACTAGGCCCAACCCGATCAAACACACTCGGCACGGCTATGATTGAATCAGACTGCTGTTCAATATCTGCTACAGCGATTTGTTCACCGCCTCCTGACTGTTTGCTATACATGAAATAGCCTCCACCTATCAGCAGAATAACCGCAGCCGCAATAGGGATTACTTTCGTTAGGTGGTCCATCTGCTGGGCGACAGGTTCGTACCATGGTATCGGCTCTGAGGGAACGTCCTCATCAAGGTCTACTCCCGAATCGGGGTCTTGCTCAGGTTGTCTGGGCGGCTGTTCTTCTGTCTTTTGTTTTTTCTCTGTTTGGTCGCCGATGGTGGTCTTTTCCTCTTCCTCCTTGGGCAGTACGAAGGGCCGCGCAAGAAAGTCCCTGACCTCGTCAACCGACTGCGGGCGCTTGTGTCTGTTAGGACGCATCATCCAACGCACCAGCCACTTCATCTTCTCGCTCACCGGCTGCGTATAGGTGAAAGCATCGTCCTCCATCATCTCAGAGATGGTGGGTGGCTTTCTGCACGTGAGCAGGCGGTAGAGCGTAGCACCAAGGGCATACAGGTCGGTCCAGGGACCTATCAAGTCCATGGTCTGCTCTATCTGTTCTGTGGGTGCATAGCCTGGAGTGCAGCACAAAACCGATGAAGAGAGGCTCTTCTCGTCGCTGTTGCTCATCTGCTTGCTTGCTCCGAAGTCGATGAGCCAGACGTTGCCCCGCTTGTCGGACATAATATTGGCCGGCTTTAGGTCAAGATGCCATATTCCGTGCCGATGCACCACGTCAAGAGCCTCCAGCACCTGCTGCAGTATGTTGGTGACCTCAGCCTCAGAGAAAGGCTTTCCCCCTCGTTCAGAAAGCCTCTCTGACAGCGATGCTCCGTCGATGTAGTCCATCACGTAGTAGGCGGTACCGTTCTCCTCAAAGAGGTCATGCACCTGCACGATGTGCGGGTTGTGCAATTTGCGCAGTCGGCGTGCCTCCTTCTTGAACTTCTCCTTCTGCTGGTTGAAGGTACGTTCGTTCAGGCTGTTGCTGACCACCACCGATGTGTTGTCGTCCAACCTGGCACTCACACCGCTGATGAAGAACTCTTTGAGTGCCATACGCTCCTCAAAGGCTACGTTCATCACCTCATAAGTATTGCCGAAGCCACCCGAAGCAATATACCTTTCTATGCGGTACTTGCCCCCTTGCAGGGTAGCCTTCAGCCTCAACATCTGCGATTGAGCCTCATTATTCTCCATGTTTCATGCTTGTGTCTATGTCAGAATCTGTGTATATGGATATATGTGTAAAACTCTCACGTGTCCCCCTTGCCTCTCGAGCGAACATTAATATATTATACGTCAGAAGCGTGAAGCCGATACGCTCCACATCTCTGACTTGAGGTCCTAGGAAAACCTTGTAAGAAAGATACAGATACAATCAGCCCACGCTACGCACGTGAACCGCTGTCTTCTCCGTCTTGTCTTACTCTGAAATTTCCTAGGTTTCAAGTCACAAGATCGAAGCACAACGCTTCATTATTCCATGATGTCTGCCGACAGTTTCACCCATCAGACGCTGCAAAGGTACGAATAAGTATGCAAAGAGCAAAAGAAAAAACAAAATATTTTTCCTTTGCTCCTTCAGGTTACATTTCCTTCAGCAATAGTAAAAAAGGTACCATGGCCGGCTTTGCAGCACAGCTCGACGAGAAGGCTTGCAGGCCAAGAATGGTACCACACTGGCCTTTGAATGAAGATGGAACGGTTTACGATAGTTACAGCTGGTCCTGTACGAACTGCAGGACGAACAGCTCGGCCTGACGGTGGTGTAATGGATGGTGGAAGCCATGACCGCCGCCCTTCACCAGCGACAGGCGCGGTCGGTTGTAGAGCGGGGCGGCACGTTCTATACTCTCTACTGGCACTATGTCGTCCTTGTCGCCATAGATAATGTTGACGGGACCGCGATAGCGGCCTATGACATCGTATGGATTGTAATCTACCAGCGGCTCGTAGTACTTACGGCTGAGTTTCATGCCCCAGAATTCAAACTCATCTGGTCTGTCCTTGGTTTTCGCCAACATGTCGCGCGCAGTAAACGGTATGATGAAGGCTGGATAGACCAGCACCAGTGCGCTGTAGCATTCTGGCTGGGCTGCTGCGGTGATGGCCGAGACAAGTCCGCCCTGGGAACAGCCCAGCAGAATGACGCGAGTAGAGTCTATGCCGCCTATTGTCTTCACGGTGCGCGTGACAGCCTCCAAGTCAGCCTGCTCGGTAAAGATACTCATGTCGGTGGTGCGGCCCTCGCTGAGGCTGTGCATGCTGCCTCCGCAGAAGTCGAGCACATAAGCAGCTATGCCGTGACTGGCCAGAGTCTCGGCATAGAGCCGCGGCTCCTCATGGGTGGCTCCGAAGCCATGCGCCATGATGACTATGGGCAGGCCACTGTCGGTGCGGTAGTCTGACGCGCATGGCATGTAGAGGCATCCCCAGATGTCGCCGTTCTTGCTACGCGAGTGCAGCTCGCGCGTGGCATAGCACGTGGTGTCGCCTGCCGCCTTACCCTGTGCCTGTTCGCTGAAGGTATCAACGGTATGCGTGGGCTGGTGGCGATTGTCCTCCTGGCCCATACCACTGCGCGGCATGAGCAGCAAGGCCGCTACTACTGTCAGCCTGCATAAGAATGAGCTGCAGGCAAAGCTGATGTTACTTGACATATACTGTTTTCGTTGATTATTTGTGGCAAAGGTAATGTTTTTTTTCGTTTTTCCAAATTTATTTTTACCTTTGCAGCAGAAAAACAACAACTCTAAACATCAAAGAAAACCATGGGACTTATCGGATCAATCATCATCGGCATTCTGGCCGGACTCTTTGCCAACAAGATAATGGACAAGAACAGCGACGGTTGCTGGTGGAATCTTTTCCTCGGCATCATTGGCGGTTTTGTTGGCGGATGGGTGTTCGACCTGCTCAACATATCGTGGGGTGGCACCATCGGTCAGCTTGGCACCGCCATTGTGGGCGCCGTGCTTGTGCTCTGGGTGGCTGCACGACTGAAGAAGTAATGTAACAACTCCTCAACTCCACAACTCCTCAACTCCCTATAATATTAATGTGGAACGAACACATCACTCTCCACGAGCCTCAGTCTGGCGCGTGGAGCAGTAGCGAGATTGAACGTCTGGCCAGTGAGGCCACACGCGATTATGCGCTGATACACACCGTGGCCGCGCCCTGCAGCCTAGGACAGAATGCGCTGGAGCGACTGCTGCGCGTGGCGCACGAGACGGGTGCGGCGATGGTCTATAGCGACTTTGCCGACCTGAAGCAGCAGGACGGACGCGAACAGCTGGCCCCACACCCCGTCATCGACTATCAGGAGGGCAGCCTGCGCGACGACTTCGACTTTGGCACACTGCTCCTTGTGCGCAGCGACTTGCTGCGCCGCTATGTGGCCTCGGCCCGCAGGCGACAGTCGTCTTGGCGCTACGCCGCACTGTACGATCTGCGCTTATGGCTGAGCCGTCACGGACAGCTGGCACACCTGCGCGAGACACTATACACGCAGCAGGCGCGAGACATGAGGAAAAGTGGCGAGCGCCAGTTCGACTATGTCAACCCGGCCAATCGCGACGTACAGATTGAGATGGAGCAGGTAGCCACGCGCCACCTGGAAGCCATTGGCGCACGCCTCTCTACGGCCGGCTATCAGGTGCCCGATTTTGGCGAACAGCATTTCGACATCGAGGCATCGGTCATTATTCCAGTATATAATCGCGAGCGCACCATTGCCGATGCCGTCAGGAGCGCCCTGAGCCAGCAGACGAGCTTTCCCTTCAATGTCATTGTGGTGGAAAACCACTCTACCGACGGCACGGCCGAAAGGCTGTCGCAGATAGCCACGAGCGACGAAGAATGGAGGACAAACGACGAAGACGGCGGCCACCCTGCACTGATAGTCATCACCCCGGAACGCACAGACCTGGGCATCGGCGGCTGCTGGAACGAAGCCATCAACCACCCGCAATGCGGACGCTTTGCCGTCCAACTGGACAGCGACGACCTCTACTCTTCGCCCCACACGCTGCAGGCCATAGTAGATAATTTCTACGAACAGCAGTGCGCCATGCTGGTTGGCAGCTACAGGATGTGCAACTTCGAACTTGAGACTCTGCCGCCAGGACTGATAGCCCACCGCGAGTGGACGCCAGAGAACGGCATGAACAACGCCCTGCGCATAAACGGACTGGGCGCGCCACGTGCTTTCTTCACCCCACTGCTGCGACAGGTGCAGCTGCCTAACACAAGCTACGGCGAAGACTATGCACTTGGGCTGCTCTTCTCGCGCCACTACCGCATAGGACGCATATACGACGAGCTGTATCTGTGCCGTCGCTGGGACGGCAACAGCGATGCCGCGCTGTCGCAGGAACGCATCAACCGCAACAATGCATACAAAGACCAGCTGCGCACGGCCGAGATACTTGCCCGCCAGCAGATGCTGAAGCAGAACGAGAACGGCACCACCAAGGACCCCGCGGCCGACCACCACTACGTCAATCCCTTTGCCACGCCCCTGGAGCGCTTCTTCCAGCAGCAGCTGAAGGTGTGGCCAGAGGCTGCCGAGAGATATGCCGCGATGCAGAATGTGCAGACACGCGAGATGGTCATAGGTCAGTTTACAGCCCTGGTGCAGCACAACCCCGCGCGCATACACAGCACAGGGGCCACGCTCACGCCAGAGGCCATCGCCAAGCGGGCCTGCTTCCTGTGTGCTGACAACAGGCCACGGCAGCAGATGACCGTCATGCCAGAGAACAGCCGCGGACAGCGCCCCGACGCTGTCTGTCTGCTGACGAATCCCTACCCCATTCTGCCGCGACACTTCACCATGCCCACGCTGAACCATCAGCCACAGCGCATACTGACGCTGCTGCCACAGATGTTCAGCCTGATGGACCAGTACGACCGCCTGATGGTGTTCTACAACGGGCCGGAGAGCGGAGCCTCGGCACCCGACCACGCACACCTGCAAGGGGGCGACGGCTGGCAGCTGCCACTGCTCAGACAGTGGAGCCGCCTGGAACGCAGTCTGACGCCAGTGTTGCTGACAACGACAACGGCACCTGCGTCGGCCGACGTTCAGACAAGCCGGCCAGAAGGTATCTTCACCATCGACGACTACCCCTGCCCCGCCCTGCTGCTGCGCAGCGCCAGCGCCGCAACGGCGCAAAAGCTGTTCATGCAGCTGTACGACGCTCTGCCGCCAAGGGAGCCCGAGCCCATGATGAACATTGTGGCATGGCGCCGCCACGGACAATATCTGATGGTGGTGTTCCCGCGCAGCTGTCACCGACCCGCCTGCTACTATGCCGACGACGACGCGCAACGACGGCTCGTCAGCCCCGGAGCGCTCGACATGGCCGGACTCGTCATCACGCCACGCACCTGCGACTATGAGGCCATGACAGGCGATGAGGTGCAGGCCATACTGAACGAGGTCTGCCTCAACCGGCAGCAGATGGAACAGGTGTGCCATGCCATAGCCAGACGTCCACAGCAGCAGCCCGAAGACCACCACGTCGAGCCACGCACCGTCACCGTCGGCATCGTCTCGGCAGAGCGACTGGTGTTCCAGCTCAACAGCCCATACACAGCCAAGGGCGAGACCCTGCGCGGACAGCAGGAAGTGACATTCAGCGAGGGCGGACTGCTCTGGCGCGGACAACAGTATGCCGAGCTGCGCTTCGTGCCTATGAGCGAAGACGCCACCTTCACCCTGAGCGACGTGACCATCGGACGGCAGTTCCACTGGCAGCGACAAGAGCCGCAGACCTTTCAGGGCATGCTGCGGCTCTGCGTCGAGGCCGACCATGTGGTGGCCATCAACGAGCTGCCCGTGGAACAGTATCTGGCAAGCGTCATCTCAAGCGAGATGAAAGCAACATCGTCACTCGAGCTGCTCAAGGCACACGCCGTCATCTCGCGCTCGTGGCTGCTCTGTCAGCAACAGCGCCGACGACAGCACGGAAAGACGGGAGCCGCGTTCTTCTCGTTCCAGAAGAAGGACGACGAACTGCTCAGATGGTACGACCGCGACGACCACACGCTCTACGACGTGTGCGCCGACGACCACTGTCAGCGGTACCAGGGCGTCACACGAGCCACGTCGCGGCAGGTGGAACGAGCCGTCAGAGAGACTGCCGGACAGGTGCTCACATACAAGGGCGAACTGTGTGACGCACGCTTCTCTAAATGCTGCGGAGGCAGGACAGAGGAATACCAGTACTGCTGGGAAGACACGCCCAAGCCATACCTGAAGTCGGTGGAGTGCCCATGGTGCAACACACACGACCCACAGGTGCTCAGACAGGTGCTGAACGACTACGACCAAGAGACACCACACTTCCACGACTGGAACGTGGAGCTGACAAAACAGGAGCTCACACAACTGGTCAACGACAAGCTGCGCCTGGGCTTCTCAAGCATCGACGACATGACACCACTGGCCCGCGGCACCAGCGGCCGTATATGGCGGCTGCGCCTTCAGGGTACCGACGCAACCACCGGACAGCCAAAGCAGTTCACCATAGGAAAGGAACTGGAGATACGCCGCGCGCTGTCGCCAACGCACCTGCTGAGTAGCTGCTTCGACATCAGCTATCCGACCAGCTACTCCTTCCGGCTTACCGGCCACGGATGGGGACACGGCGTCGGACTGTGCCAGATAGGTGCAGCCGTGATGGGCGAGCAGGGCAAAAGCTACGAGGAGATACTGAAGCACTACTACACAGGCGTGGAAATAACCAACATCTACGAGGGCAACAAGGCCCAAGGGCCGCTCGACAGCTCCGTCCGGTAAACTGCGCCACCGGCGCAGTCAGCCCCCCACCGGCGCAGTCTGCCCCAAAAACATAAAGAACTCACAATGATAAGAACAACAAAAAAGAATCCCTGGTCATGGGTCCCTACGCTGTATTTCGCCGAGGGACTGCCCAACGTTCTGGTCATGGCGGTGGCCGTCGTGATGTACATGCAACTCGGCATGACCGACACCGAGATAGGCCTTTACACCAGCTGGCTGGGACTGCCCTGGGTGGTCAAGCCGCTGTGGAGCCCCTTTGTCGATCTCTACAAGACCAAGCGCTGGTGGCTGCTGACCATGCAGCTGCTCATCGGTTCGTCGCTCGCAGGCGTAGCCTTCACGCTGAACGCGTCGTTCTGGTTTCAGGGCACGATGTTCTGTTTCTTCCTTATGGCCTTCAGCAGTGCTACCCACGACATTGCAGCCGACGGCTATTACATGCTGGAGCTGAGCGCTCACCAGCAGGCTTGGTTCGTCGGCATAAGGAACACGTTCTACCGCATAGCCGTCATCTTCGGCAATGTGGTGCTGGTCTATCTGGCCGGACAGCTCCAGCTGGTGTTCCGCGACCGCACCGCCTTCACATGGAGCCTCGTCTTCTACGGAGCTGCCGGACTGTTCATTGCCCTGTGGCTTTACCATGCCTTCGTCATGCCGCATCCCGCCGACGACAGCCCGCGCCAAGGCCTGACAGCCCGACAGACATGGCGCGGAGTGCTGGACATGCTGGCCAGCTTCTTCAGCAAGATGCCGGCACGCCCCATGCTCTTCGCAATAGTCTTCCTGCTGCTATACCGCTTCCCCGAGGCCATGCTTACCAAGATGTCAACCACCTTCCTGCTGCGCCCCGGCTCCGAGGGCGGACTGGGGCTGTCGCCACAGGAGTTCAGCCTGGCATACGGCACGGTGGGACTTATCGGACTGCTGGGCGGAGGCATCGTGGGCGGATGGCTGGCCTCACGCGACGGCCTGAAGCGCTGGCTCTGGCCCATGGTGTGCGCCATCACGCTGCCCGACCTGGTCTATGTCTATATGAGCTACGCCATGCCCGCCGACCTGATACTGATCAGCTCGCTGCTCTTCATCGAGCAGTTTGGCTATGGCCTGGGCTTCACCGCCCTGACACTCTATATGCTCTATCTGGCCCAAGGCGAGTTCAAGACCAGCCATTACGCCATCTGCACCGGTATAAGCTACCTGGGCCTGATGTTGCCCGGCATGGTGTCGGGCTGGCTGAAGGATGCTGTGGGCTACCGCCAGTTCTTCATCATCGTCATGGCGTTCTGCGTTGTGACATTCGTCGTCACCGCCCTTATCAAGATTGACCCCACGTTCGGACGCAAGGAACAGGGAACGGAGAAATAAAGAGTTATCGCCGCCGATTATGAATTAAACGCTAAGGAACTGACACTAAATAAAGTTTGCATTTGAGACCTATACGCCAATATTTATTGCATCAGTAGCAAATGCAGATTGAAGACTGAAAACTTCGTAAATTGAAGATTGAAGATTTTGCAATCCTCTGTTCACAAAATCTTCAATCTTCAATTCACGAAGTCTTCAATTCACGAAGTCTTCAATTTACGAAGTCTTCAATTATCAGAACGCTAAGACCGGACGGACAAAAAGTTTTTCCACTTTGTCCCAAGCCTGCGCAAAGCCATATTGGAAATTGTAGCTCCAGGCCCAGTGGTTGTCTGAACCCATCTCGTCAAACTCGGTACTCGACCAGTATGCGTTTGAGGATGGTTTTTCTTCTTCGCTGGATGTCAATCCTAATGGGTATCCTCCTGCGGCTTTCTCGATATATTTGTTCAGGTTTGCGGCACTGAACTCTTCATTTGAATATAAAGGCTCGTCGTCGCCCTCAACCAATTTCTGGCCGAACTTCAGGTCTGTCCTCGTGGCAGCCAGTCCGCGCACAATCATGTTCCACTGTCCGATGGTGGGAAGGAACCACTGGCTTGCACCCGGTGGGGGGGTGTGGCACCATTGGTCAGAAGAAGGAAGCCAAACGTCCGCGTCGTACACAAGTGTTATCAGCTCTGCTGCGTCGTGGCTATGCGGGTCAGCGCCCTGTCCTTCGGCTATCAACTTGTTGGTGTTGTCTATGCCGGTGAGCAGGTATGCAGAGGAGGAGGCGATGCTTTCGCCCAAACCGATGGCGTATGACGTAACGCACTCGCCGCCATTCTGTGTAAACCATTGGTTACCTGGACCTTCATTTACGTCTTCCAACATGATGGCGAGTCCATGATATGCCGACGAGCCGTTGGCAGAGGGGCTTGTCTCCACCAGTCCCGTCCGGCCCACATAGCAGACCACTGCCGTCTTCCGCTTGTGGCAGCTAAGGGGGTTGTGCTCGTCAGGTGCGTCGTCTTGTGTGAG
>FLNV01002072.1_pt1 | contig 52830 bp, 45 predicted proteins | sample 1140351 | NCBI WGS metagenome assembly FLNV01 (sample SAMEA3878207, study PRJEB12797) | bioreactor metagenome | biome: Moose rumen | place: Sweden | collected 2011-10
GAGTATATGCGGTTGCTCCAGGTAGAAATCTAGTAAAGAGCCAGTAAAGGTGATAGATGAACCGCGCACCAATTGTAACGAAAACAAGGTCTTCCGTTACGGCATATTTAGTGGTTTTTGTCAACAAAGAAGAAAAAAAGAACGCCCTTTAAACTTTATTAACGGGCATTCTCTTGGTTTTATCTTAGAAATCATAAGGGTTTCAAGGCGAGGTATATGTTTGGAAACATGTACCTATCATGTACCTAACATATACCTCATCATATACCTTCAGGCAGCCTTCAGAAGAACAACCTTGTAATAAGGTCTGTTGCCCCGTTTGGTCAGTTCATATCCAGCCTCCTTCATCGCCAGACCGATATGTATCTTCGTGCTTCGGGTGTTTGCCACCAGAGGATACTCCTTCTGTATGATCTCAAGCAGCTGTTTGCAGTCCATCGACTGCACCACTTCACCATCGTCTGGCTTACGGATACATGCATTCAGGATTTCAGCGATGTCCTTCTCTTCCATGAAGTTCTGGTTCAGCTGCTGGATCCGCTGCACTTCAAGATTGTTAAACCAGTAAGGAGCATTTTGGTCTCTAAGTTCATAAAGCACCTGAGCATAAAGCTGGCCATAATCGATGTCACCCTCATTGTCAACCATTTGGCCGTCTGGTATTGCCAGACAGATGTAGCGGCGTGAGCCTGTTGGGTCGGAAAGTGGATGAGGATTATTGGTCGTTGCCACAAACGAAGCAAAGCGAGGACGATCCTCTTGAGTACGTCCGAAAACAGGACGAGCATTTACCTTATTCTTAGAGAGTGTCTGTTTTAAGGCAGCATGCTGACTTGGACGTATGGCATCGAGCTCATCGAGGTTGACCAGCAGGTTGTTCGTCAGAGCCATATCCTTGTCGAACTTGTTCGAGAGATTCAGGTGGTCCATGTAATACTCTCGCAGCTGAGGAGGCAGCAGACGACGTACGAACGTGGTCTTACCACATCCCTGATTTCCGATGAGCGTTGGTACGCACTCATTTCCATGAAGCACATCCATCTGCAGCCAATGAGCCACTACAGAACGTATCCATACAGCCAGAAATCCATGCTGTTCTGTGCTGATACCGGGCAGTCGGCTGAACAAAGAAGCCACATGGTTCTTACCGTCCCATTTAGGCAAGCCATTGATGAACTCCTGAGCAGGATTGTACTGAGGCACTTCCTCTGAATTCACATAAAGTTTGATCTGTGCAGTAGGATTTTCTTCCTCCAACACATGTTCACGTTCAGCCCTGAGGATGATACTGTTCAGGGCTTCCTGAGACAGCGGACGCCAAGCAGAGCCATCATTTTCAGGCAAGGTTAGAAACTCTACCTTTCCGCTAAGTACATTGCGGCGGAATCGGTAATTGTCAGTAAGAAAAACCTCGATAAGAAGAGGTAATCTTTGAGAGGTCGCAACAGCCTCACCGTTGATTAAAAAATCATTTTTCATTTTACAAAAGTTTAATAGATGAATATTATTACTACATCCATGCCTCTTGGGGCACTTCAGTTTGTTGGTCGCAAAGGTACAAAAAATAATTTGTGCTTTACAAAAAATAGATGTTAAAACACGTAAAAAAGACACGTTTGGGCGATTTGCGCCTAATAAGCATATATAAAATAAGGTATATGTTGAGGTACATGTTAGGTATATGATAGGTACATGTTTCCAAACATATACCATGTCTCAAACCCTTATGTATAAAGGCTTCCACGAGGGTATAGGTATATGTGGGGCTGAAACTGCGTAAATCTATGATTCTTTTACTTTTTTGGTATGAAGAACATTTTTTGAGCATAAAATTTTGTTTTTTCAAAAATAATCACTACTTTTGTAGCGTCCAAGCCGTAAACTGATGCTTTCGAGTTGACGTGAAGGGCGGGATGCATATTTATGGAAAGGGGTTTACAAAGCGTCTTGTCTTTGGCAGACCAGAATCTCGCAAATTCCAAAAAATCCCCAATTTAAAGGTGTTTCAAGCAATTTGTTCTTAAAAGTTGTTCTTATCCTGTCAGATTCTGTTTACATTGCAAAGGTAACAATTTAAATTCAGATAAACGAATTTTGTGCCTACTGATGATTAAAGCTGGCGAGGATGCTGCACGACATCAATGGAAGAAACTATTGACTATACAATAGAGGATTTTATATGGAATTATTGCCTGTGCCCGCAAACAGTGTTAATTTTTGATATTTATCAACCATAACAGAAAAATTCTTAGTACCTTTGCAAGCCGAAATGAAATTTTAATATGAACAAGAAAATAATTTTAGCTGGAATAACCGTAGTGATGGCTCTGACACTACAGAGCTTTACAATGAAGCCTGCCGATGACGGAGTGATGAAGAAGGAGGACGGTGTGTATGTGGTGAACACCACCAAAATAGGTAAGGACATCGAGGGATATAACGGTGCCGTACCACTGAAGATCTTCATCAAAAAGAATAAGGTCGAGAAGATTGAGGTTCTGAAGAACCAAGAGACACCGAAATACCTGGCAAAGGTGAAGAAAGCTCTTCTGGAGTCATGGAACGGACTGAAGGTGAAGGATGCACAAAAGAAACTGGTTGATGCCGTAACAGGAGCCACATTCACTTCAGAGGCAGTAATAAAGAACGTTCAGATAGGTCTGGAATACTACCAAAAGAACAAATAAAATAAGAAAACTATGGGATTTTGGAATAAACTTTTCGGAAAGAAAGAAGAAGAACATAAAGTAGGCGGAATGGAGGATTTCATGACTCTTATCCGTGTGTATTTCCAGGCAGCAATGGCCGCTGACCTTGGTATCTCAAACCTCGCAGCACTGCCTGACTTGCGTGTGTTTAAGTCGACACTGAAGGTGCCTACGGTAAATAACAAACTTGGAGTTGGCGAGCGTAGCCGCTGTAAGAACATGCTTAAGTCAATGTACGCCATGGATGATGATTTCTTTAAGGAAATCGATACCAGTCTGCGTAAGCGTTGTAAGAAGATACAGGATGCGCAGACTTATCTCCTGCAGTTTCAGGGATTTACTCAGGAGTTAATGATGCTTACCGGAAACCTGATGAAGTTTAAGCTTCGTCTGCCAGGATTCATGAAGAAGGCTCTCTACACGATGACCGAGAAGACCATTAATGACATCTTCAATAAGAATGACTACAGCGATCCCGCAGTTATGAAGTCTGTTATCGCAGTACGTCAGTACAGCCAGCGTCTGGGCTTCTCACAGAAGTGGATCACCAACTTCGTGTATAAAGTTGTGATGCTCGCCAAAAAGGAACCGAAGCCAGCAGACAGCGATACTAAATAGTTAAGAATCAAGAAAAACCGCGGCCAAAGGTTAAAACCTGTTAATCGCGGTTTAACTCTTAAATCCCTATTCCTTTTTTATAAATAAAAATGTCTACCTTTGTAGACAAAATAAAGAATTTATGAGTTCAAATGAGCAAATGATTGCTGTTTTTCAGACCCGTGTGAGGGATCTGCTTGAGCGCTTCAAGCAATTGAAGCAGGAAAATGCAGACCTCTTGAAGACGGTGGAAAAGAACGAACAGGACATCAAGGATCTCCGTGCACAACTTGCTCAGGCGGACAACGATTATAAAGCCCTGAAACTAGCTCGAATGATTGAGATTACTGACGGTGACATCGAAGGTGCAAAGACTCGTATCGGCCAGCTGGTGAGGGACATCAACAAGTGCATTGCCATCTTGAGTGACGAACAGGAACAATAAGAGAAGACACGATGCCAGAAGTAAACAAAGAGAAACTACATATCCGACTGCACGTCTACGATGAGGAGATAGAAGTGACGGTGAACAGGGAGGACGAAGAATTCTACCGCCTTGCCGCCAAGCTCATCACCGACCGCTATAACGCTTATGCGCAGGCATATAAGGGCAGAAAGACCGAGCATACAATCTCGCTGATGACCCTTATCGACATTGCCCTGCTATACCAGAAAGCAAAGCGTAGAAACGACACCGGCCCATATAATGATATTCTCCAGAAGTTGACTTCCGACATTGAGGAAGCTCTTAAGTGAGAATATTATTTAACTACATATATACATTTTTATGGATTTAATTTTCGTATTACTAATTGCCGCAGGCGCACTCGCATTGGGTGGTGTCAGCGGATATCTTATTTTCAGATACGTCCTCAAGGGCAAATACAGAGAGATGATCGACACTGCCACCAAAGAGGCTGATGTCATCAAGGAAAAGAAGCTGCTGGAGGTTAAGGAGAAGTTCCTTAACAAGAAGTCAGAACTCGAGAAAGAGGCACAGCAGCGCAACCAACAGTTCCAGCAGAACGAGAACAAGCTGAAGCAACGTGAGATGACCCTCAACCAGCGTCATGAGGAACTCGGACGTCGTAAGAATGAACTCGACAACCAGCAGCAACGTATTGAGAACGAGAAGAAACTGCTTTCTATTAAGGCAGAGGAACTCGAGAAGATGCAGCTCAAGGAGCGTGAGAAGCTTGAAGAGGTATCAGGTCTAAGTGCTGAGGATGCCAAAGCACGTCTTATCGAGTCGATGAAGGACGAGGCTAAGACTGCTGCTGCCAGTTACATCAATGAGATTATGGATGAGGCAAAACTCAATGCTGACCAACAGGCAAAGAAGATTGTTATCCAGACCATCCAGCGTGTAGCTACCGAGACTGCTGTGGAAAACTCAGTCAGTGTATTCCATATCGAGAATGATGAGGTAAAAGGTCGCATCATTGGTCGTGAGGGCCGTAATATCCGTGCTCTTGAGGCAGCAGCAGGTGTTGAAATCGTGGTCGACGATACACCTGAGGCTATCGTTATCAGTGGTTTTGATCCTGTTCGCCGTGAGGTATGCCGTCTGGCCCTCCATCAGCTTGTCAGCGATGGACGTATCCACCCCGCACGTATCGAGGAGGTTGTTGCAAAGGTAAAGAAACAGCTCGACAACGAAATCATAGAGACTGGTAAGCGTACAGCCATCGACCTTGGTATACATGGTCTGCATCCTGAACTCATACGTATCATCGGTAAGATGAAGTATCGTTCAAGCTATGGCCAGAACCTCTTGCAACATGCACGAGAGACAGCCAATCTATGTTCTGTAATGGCAGCAGAGTTAGGCCTTAACCCGAAGAAAGCAAAGCGTGCAGGATTGTTACACGATATCGGTAAGGTGCCCGATGAGGAGAGTGAGATGCCTCACGCACTTTATGGAGCTAAGATTGCCGAGATGTTCAAGGAGAAACCCGATATCTGCAATGCAATCGGAGCCCACCACGACGAGATGGAGATGCAGACACTGCTGGCTCCAATCGTCCAGGTCTGTGACGCTATCTCCGGAGCACGTCCCGGTGCACGCCGTGAAATCGTAGAGGCTTATATCAAGCGCCTTAATGATCTCGAGGCTATCGCAATGTCATATCCTGGTGTAACCAAGACCTATGCCATCCAGGCTGGTCGTGAGCTGCGTGTTATCGTTGGAGCCGACAAGATGAGCGATGCCGAGACAGAGGCACTGAGCGGTGAGATTGCAACAAAGATCCAGAACGAGATGACCTATCCCGGTCAGGTTAAGATCACCGTTATCCGTGAGACTCGCAGCGTAGCGTATGCTAAATAAGGAGCTAGAAGGAGTTAGAAGGAGATTGAAGGATGAAAGGAATAGTTTTAGCAGGCGGCAGTGGCACTCGTCTCTACCCTATCACAAAAGGAATCAGCAAGCAACTGATACCAATCTTTGATAAGCCGATGATATACTACCCCATCTCGGCACTCATGCTCGCAGGGATTCGTGAAATACTTATTATTTCCACTCCCCACGACCTGCCGGGATTCAGGCGATTGCTTGGTGACGGCTCTGACTTGGGCGTGAAGTTTGAATATGCAGAACAACCATCGCCCGACGGACTGGCACAGGCTTTCATTATCGGAGAGCAATTCATCGGTAATGACTGCGTATGTCTGGTACTGGGAGATAACATCTTCTACGGCTCAGGATTCACAGGACTATTACGACAGAGCGTGGAGAACGCTGAGAAAGACGGGCTGTCAACGGTGTTCGGATACTATGTAAACGATCCCGAGCGCTACGGTGTGGCAGAGTTTGATGCCGATGGTAACTGTCTCAGCATCGAGGAGAAGCCACATAATCCAAAGTCGAACTATGCTGTGGTAGGCCTCTATTTCTATCCTAACAGTGTAGTAGAGATAGCCAAGAACATCAAGCCATCAGCACGTGGAGAACTGGAGATAACAACAGTAAACCAAGAATACCTTGCACAACAGAAACTGAAAGTACAGACACTTCAACGTGGTTTCGCCTGGCTCGATACAGGTACTCACGACTCTCTCTCTGAGGCCTCAACATTTATCGAGGTAATAGAGAAGCGTCAGGGACTGAAAGTTGCTTGTCTTGAGGAAATTGCCTTCAAACGTGGATGGATTACTAAGGAGAAGCTCCAAGAGATGGCACTGCCGATGGCAAAGAACGACTACGGAAAATATCTCCTGAGTCTTATAAAATAAATAAATCCCGCCAGATGGCGGGATTTATTATTTAGAGAACTCTTTGATTGCGGTTACAAGAGCCTGAGGATTACCCATATCGTACATACGACCTTTTAGTCGCACTCCCACCATGCCACTGCGCTTACGTACTGCCTCAAGGGCTGAGGTAAGTTCAATCTCTGTAACATGGTCTCCATCAATCTCCTTCTGCATGATATCCTCATGCAACTGTGAGAATACCTCAGGCGTGAGAATATACTGTCCGAACACACTGTAGTACTCCTTCTCACCATCCTTGTTACGTACCCCCAGATACTCTTCGGCATAGCTGGCCTTGGGTTTCTCTATCATTGTAGCTACATTGAGCAACGTACGAGCCTTATCCTCCCAGACGCCATGCATAATACCATAACGGCTAACCTCTGCCAGAGGAATAGGATGAATGCTGACCATCAGAGAGTTACAACGCTCATATTCCTCTACCATCTGCAGGGCACAAGGCTTGTTTGAGTCACTGCAATATAGAGTATCGCCCAAAAGCAGCAACACCGGCTCATTGCCGGCAAACTGGGCTGCCTGGTATACAGCATGTCCGAACCCCCGTTTCTCCCGCTGATAGACATAATGCAGACGTTTTCCTATGTCGAGGATATGATTCTCATACTCCTGTGCTTCAGGATTCAGCTTACGCAAGTGCTCGTCGGATAGAGGACACTCGAAGAAGTCTGCATACTGCTGTCGTTCCTCTTCAGAACCCAGAACGAGACATATTTCCTCTATTCCGCTCTGGACAAGCTCCTCCAAAAGGATAAGGATCACGGGACGCACCATACCATCAGGGCATGGTATAGGGAAGAAATCTTTCTTAATGGCACGTGTGGCAGGATAAAGTCGAGTGCCGAAACCTGCGACAGGTATGATGGCACGTCGGACTGTATGGACAGGCTTCAAAGTAAGTGTATATGCCTTCATGCCATGTTCGTTAAGATACTGCACAAGCCGTTGCTGAGCCTCCTCACTTCGGGCCAGAAACTGTACAGAACCGTCGCCATGTGAGCCAACACCTTTTCCACCCCATACCAATGGCTGGATATTGGGGTCTTCAAGAACGCCGTGCAGTTTGGGTGACCACAGGGCTGGCGACATAGGAGCCACCTTGGCGTCGAACAATTTCTCTGCCTCAGTCATCAGACGACCAAGCTCCTCAGCATTGCCATCGGCCATATACTTTATCGCACGGTCAACAATTTCAATATTGTCTTTTCCCAAAGCATCGTGTTCAGCACGCTCCGCATCAGTATTAGCGAAAGGATATGCCTTGTTAAGATCGGAAAGAATCCTGATGGTATCTTTTTCGGCACAGAGGTCGGCAAAGACCCAGTAGAGATGCTTTTTTACATTCAGCGAACGCACCTCTATCTCATCACCATCAAAAGTCATGAGGTTTGGCTTCACTCCGAAAGCACAGGCCTGATCCAGACGTCCACATCGGCTGGAGGTGCGTAACTCACCAACGTAGGCGATGTTCATCTCGCCAAGGGTATTAAGGTTCAAATTATATAATAAATTGAACGCGCGTGCAACAAGCACGCATATCGCTGCAGAACTGCTGAGTCCACTCTTCATTGGGAGTGTCATCGAGGTGATACGGATGCGAACACCGCCTACCTTATACCACTCAAGCATATAAGAGGCCACTCCTGCACAATAACAGAAGAAAGAACCGCTCTTTGCAATACGCTTCAATTCCGCTTCGTCCATACGACAGGAGAAATCCTGCCACAGGTCAGAAATCTCAGGGGCAGTACTATAGAGTTCAAAGATACTCGACTTCTCTACTTCAGCATAAATACCCTGTTCGATACCCGTCACGATAGCTGCACCAGGAGCAATATCTGCATTCATCGTACGATAGTGCCCAGCCCAGTCTGTATGCTCTCCGAAAAGGCACAAGCGTCCAGGAACAAATAGTTTCATCATATTATTTTAGATAGTTACTTTTGCAAAGATAATAAAAAAATCCACAGGATACACTTTTTCCGATGATTTTTTGCTAAAAAATTTGGATATTTCATTAAAAATGCCTACTTTTGCCAGCAAATTATTAACAATTTAATTATTATTGCCTATCGAAACAGACTTTACTCAATTACAAAATGATTGAAGTATGAGTACATTTAAAGAGATGACCGACGAACAGTTGGCATTGCTTTACATCGATGGTAATAACAAGGCATTCGACGAACTCCTTGCTCGCATTCAGGACAAGATCTTCTCCTACGTCTACTATCTGACAAAGGATGAAGATATGGCTAATGACGTATTCCAAGATACCTTCGTTAAAGCAATAATGAAGTTGAAGAACGGCCAGTACACTGACTCAGGAAAATTCGTTTACTGGGTAATGCGTATTGCCCACAATGTGTTTATTGACCACTATCGTGACATAAAAGGCGAACGCATCGTGGACATAAGCAAGAACAATGATCTTCAATATCTCAAGGTGACGAACCGTGAGAATGAGATGGTCAACGAACAGGTAAGACAGGATGTCACCCGTCTGATGAACGCTCTGCCTGAGACACAGAGAGAAGTAGCTTTCATGCGATATTTCCAGCAGATGTCGTTTAAGGAGATTGCAGAAGAGACTGGTGTGAGTATCAATACCTCACTTGGCCGCATGCGCTATGCCCTCATCAATATGAGGAAGATGTCGCATAAGCACAAACTGAATCTCGCTATTGAGCTGTAAGAATTATAGGGCTCTCAGATCGCTGATCACCTTATGGGGATCCTTGGCTCCGAATACATAACTACCGCTGACAAGTACGTCGACACCAGCGGCAACAAGTCGTGGAGCCGTCTCCCCCTGTACTCCGCCATCCACCTCGACAAGAGTCTTGCAGCCCTTTTCTTCGATCATCTGACGAAGACGCTTAACCTTATTGATGGTGTTCTCAATAAATTTCTGACCTCCGAAGCCAGGGTTCACACTCATCAGCAGAACCATCTCCACCTCACAGATGATATCCTCTAACATGGATACTGGTGTGGAAGGGTTGAGGGTGACAGCAGCTTTCATTCCTGCATTGTGAATCTCCTGAATAGTACGATGCAGATGTGTAGTTGCTTCGAAATGGACATTCATCATCATTGCACCAAGCTTTGCTGTCTGTTGGATATAACGCTCAGGTCGTTCTATCATATAGTGAACATCAAGTGGTTTGGTACATGCTTTTGCGACAGCCTCGATCACAGGGAAGCCAAAAGAGATATTTGGAACGAATGAGCCGTCCATAATGTCGAGATGAAGCCAGTCAGCCTCACTGGTGTTGATCATTTCAATTTCGCGGTCGAGATGAAGAAAGTCAGCTGCTAGTAATGAAGGTGATAATAATGCCATAAATCCTCTTTTTTAGTTCAGACTCTTGGTCTGAGGGTTAGTTACACGATAGGTGTGAGCAAACTGGCGGATAAACTCGAGTGTCTGCTCGCGCGGCTTCAACGTTTCTGGAGTAAAAATCTTCATAGGCACAACTTTTGTCATTTACCATAGAAACGTGAAACACACCTACTTTATTATATAAAGCCACAGATTTTCACAGATTTTCACAGATTGTAATTTACACTGATTTTGAAGTGTATATACAACGAGATTCTGTCAGATTTTTATTTCCATTAAGAAAGTCCTTGGCCGACATTCTTTTCTTGCCTGCCAATTGGAGTTCTTCAATACGCAATAACCGTCCTTGTTTGGTCGCTATGAATAATGACTTGTCTTCTACAACGATTGACCCAGGACTTGCTGAGCTTACTTTATCGGATATATCGGTTTTAAATATCTTCAGTACTGTTTCTTTTCCTGCTTTATCAACTATTGTAGTCCATGCAGAAGGAATAGGACTAAGACCTCTCACAAAATTGTATATACTCTCTGCTGATTGATTCCAGTCAATGTCACATGTTTCGTTGAAAATCTTTGGAGCCAGATTAAGTTTTTCTCCTGGTGCTAATAGATGATCCTGCGGAATAGAATCTGGAAATCCTTTTGAAGCGACAATTATATTCAATGTCTCAATACAGAGCTCTGCTCCTCTTTTCATCAATCCATTATACACAGTTTCAACATTAAAATGTTTATATATCCGATACTCTTTCCGACAAATAATTTTACCTGTATCTATATCCTTATCCAAGAAAAACGTTGTTACTCCCGTTTTCTTTTCTCCATTAATAATAGCCCAATTTATTGGAGCTGCTCCACGATACTGAGGAAGCAATGCAGCATGCACATTAAAGGTTCCATATTTTGGCATGCTCCATACTACTTCTGGCAACATCCTAAACGCTACAACCACCTGAAGATTTGCTTTTAACTTTTTCAGTTGACTGATAAACACAGGATCTCTCATCTTTTCCGGTTGAAGTACAGGAATCCCTTTCTTCACTGCATACTGCTTAACTGCCGATGGCTGCAATACACTACCATGTCGTCCAACAGGTTTATCTGGCTGTGTTACTACTCCCACAACATTATATCCATGACTTATCAGTTTCTTTAGTGTCTCAACTGCGAACTCCGGTGTTCCCATGAACACAATCCTTAAATCTTCCTTTTTCATATTAATCTCCTTATTAAAAGACGAATCGTTTTTGCTGGTTTCCTACCTTTATAATAAATATTTAGGCCCACCTCCCGTTGATAAGGAATCCCCCTTTCTTGGAATTCAATTTCTAGAGCATCACCATAAACAACCTCAAGAAATCCACCTCCTAGATTCTTGTGGACCTCCATTGCTGCACCAATTATCTGATATGTTCTATTGTCTTGTTCCATTCTCCCTAGACAAATCAATAATCTGTGAAAATCTGTGTAATCTGTGGCTAATCCTCCGACATGTCATGCACCATCTTACGATAAAGCGTATATAGCCTCTGGCGTGAGATATAACCTTTCAGGCGGTTATCTATATCTATCACAGGCAACCAGTCAGCACGAGTACGATCGAAGGTGCGCATGACCTCTGCCATTGGAGTACTCTCATCAAGTGTAGCCTTTGGCTCGATCATCAGCTGGGCAGCCTTGAAGTGATGATACAGTTCTATACGGAACATCACATTTCTTATCTTCATAATCTCCACCTCACCAAGAAGCATTCCTGCAGCATCAAGCACAGGCAATACAGAAGTGTGGCTGCGGCTTATCTTATTTACTATCTGTCCCAACTCCATATCTGGCGACACATAATCGAAGTCTCGCTCGATGACAGAGTCGAGGTTCATAAGCGTCAGCACTGCATGATCGGTATGATGAGTAAGAAGTTTGCCTTCCTTTGCCAATCGGGCTCCATAGATGCTGTGAGGCTCGAAGATGATGATTGTAAGATACGAACATACACTCACCATCATCAGAGGGAGTAACAGGTTATATCCTCCCGTGAGTTCTGCTATGAGGAACATTCCTGTAAGAGGAGCATGCATCACTCCCGACATTACTCCTGCCATACCCATAAGGGCAAAGTTCTTCTCAGGGATATACACACCTATCTGATACATGTTCCATATACGCGAGAAAAAGAAACCTGTGAAACAACCAACAAACAGACTGGGAGCAAATGTTCCGCCACAACCTCCTCCGCCATTGGTGGCCGATGTAGCTATCACCTTCATGAATATCACTAAGGCAATATACAACAGCAACAGACTACCCTGCCCTGCCCACATAGAGTTGTTAAGAATCTGGTTCCAGTCAGCCTCCGTACGCCCGTTAAGAAGCAGGTTTATGCTGCTGTATCCCTCGCCATAGAGTGACGGAAAACAGAATATCAATAGGCTAAGAGCCGTCCCACCTATCGCCAGTTTGACGTAAGGTTTATCCTTATATCTTGCAAAGACACCCTCGCAAACACCCATCATACGGATGAAATAAAGTGATGCGAGACCACAGGTTACTCCCAGAAGGATACAGGCGGGTATACGTTGTACAGACCATTCGCTGTCAAGATGGAATGTAAACAATGCAGCATCCCCGCTGAAGATATAAGTAAAACATGTTGCAGTAACACATGACACGAGAATCGGCAACATAGCCGACATTGTCATATCTATCAGCAACACCTCTACAGTAAACACCAATCCCGCTATCGGAGCCTTGAAGATTCCTGCTATTGCACCTGCAGCACCACAACCCACAAGGGTCATCAGCATCTTACGGTCCATGTGGAATGCCTTTCCCAGATTAGAGCCGATGGCAGAACCAGTAAGTACTATAGGAGCCTCAGCTCCCACAGAGCCTCCGAATCCGATGGTAATAGCAGATGCTATCACCGACGACCAGCAGTTATGCGATTTCAGTCTCGACTTATTTGAGGAGATGGCATACAGGATACGTGTGATACCATGAGAAATATTATCCTTTACGATATATCTCACGAAAAGAGAGGTAAGATAGATACCTATAACTGGATAAACCAGATACAACCAGTTATATGTCGACTTCTCGAAAGAACTCGTAAGCAACATAACGATCTGGTTTATTATCCAATGGAGCACAAAAGCGGCAACGGCAGCAAAGAATCCCACAAGGAGAGCGAGGATGAGCATAAACATCCTCTCGCTCACATGCTCCACACGCCACTCATGCAGGCGCTGTAGCAGATTTGGATTTTTATTGACAACTGCCTCCATCGCTGTTCATTATTCACTTCCTGATAATCATGACCTCTCCGTTTTCTTTCAAGCGGATGATGCTCGACGGAGTATGCGGTTTATGCTCTTGACGACGGCTCCAACAGACATAGTCTGCAGCCGCGAGAATGCGGGGATCGATGTCGCAGTAGTTCTGTGCAGCCGGTTCTCCACTGATATTCGCAGATGTCGAAACTATCGCCTTCTGAAAACGATAGCACAGCTCTTTTGAGAAAGGCTCATTAGTTATGCGGATACCAATACTACCATCCTCTGCGATAAGATTATCCGCGAGATTTATGGCTCCATCGAGGATTAGTGTCGTAGGCTTGGCATCAGTGTCCTGAAGACTATCGATGAGCTGCCATGCAACATCGGGCACATTTCTTATATATCTCTGCATACGGGCATCTGAATCAACAAGACAGATCAAAGCTTTTGAATCATCGCGCTGTTTTATCTCATAGACACGTTTCACTGCCTCAGCATTTGTGGCATCGCAGCCTATTCCCCATACGGTATCCGTAGGATAGAGTATAATCCCACCTTTACGCATCACTTCAACTGCCTGCCTTATATCTTCTTCTCTTGTCATTAAAACTCACTTGTAAAGTGGAACTTTATATGTTTGAAATCCTCCTGCGCCATAGAGAGCACATAACCGGAATCTGCAAGAAAGACATCGCGTCCCTCCTTATCCTTTGCCATATACTGGTACTTGCGTTTCTTAAAGTTCTCAAGTTCAGCATCGTCATCACTCTCTATCCAACAAGCCTTATAAAGATGAACGGGCTCCCAGCGACACTTGGCGTTGTATTCATTCTCAAGACGATACTGGATAACCTCAAATTGCAGCTGACCAACAGTACCGATAATCTTACGGTTATTAAACTGATTGACAAACAACTGCGCCACGCCTTCATCCATCAGCTGGTCTATGCCCTTCTGAAGTTGTTTTGACTTCATTGGGTCATCGTTCTCGATATATTTGAAGAGTTCTGGCGAGAAAGAGGGCAGGCCTCTGAAATGCAACTGCTCTCCTTCTGTCAGGGTATCACCGATCTTAAAGATGCCGCCAGTATCCGGCAGACCTACGATATCTCCTGGCCATGCCTCATCGATAGTGCTCTTTCGCTGAGCCATAAACTGTGTGGGAGACGTGAACCGCATCGTTTTTCCCTGGCGCACATGGAGATAGGGCTGATTACGACGGAACTGACCACTACACACCTTACAGAAGGCGATACATGAACGGTGGTTAGGATCTATATTTGCTGTTATCTTGAAAATAAATCCTGTAAATTTCTTCTCTTCAGGCAGGACATCACGCTCTTCAGCTTTCGTGGGACGAGGACTTGGAGCAATCTCAACAAAACAGTTCAGTAGTTCCTGCACACCGAAATTGTTGAGTGCAGAACCAAAGAACACTGGAGCCACCTCAGCAGAGCGATAAGTTTCCACATCAAACTCTGGGTAAACACCATCCACAAGTTCCAGATCTTCACGAAGCTTTGCTGCATCCTGGTCGCCTACTCGCTTATCCAGTTCCTCGCTGTCGATGTCCACCTCTACCTTCTCAGTAACTCGCTGCTTGTCAGGAGTAAAGAGGTCGAGTTTATTCTCATAGATATTATATACGCCCTTGAACTTAGCTCCCTGGTTTATAGGCCAAGAGAGAGGACGTACCTTAATCTCCAGTTCCTGCTCCAGTTCATCAAGAAGGTCAAAGGGGTCACGTCCCTCACGGTCCATCTTATTGATAAAAATGATAACCGGTGTCTTACGCATACGACACACAGACATCAGTTTTCTTGTCTGTGTCTCAACACCCTTGGCACCATCGACAACTATAATGGCAGAGTCAACGGCAGTAAGCGTACGGAAGGTATCCTCAGCAAAGTCCTGGTGACCCGGGGTATCGAGGATATTTACTTTATATTCGATATCCTTACCCTCCGGAGTGTAGTCAAACTCCATAACAGACGTAGAAACCGAGATACCACGCTGTTTCTCGATTTCCATCCAGTCTGAAGTAGCGGTTTTCTTAATCTTATTGTTCTTTACGGCACCAGCTACCTGTATCTGTCCTCCAAACAACAGAAACTTCTCAGTCAGTGTTGTCTTACCCGCATCCGGGTGCGATATAATCGCAAACGTTCTTCTTCTTTCTATTTCTTGATTCATAATTCTATAATAATTTCTTTACGCACTCTGCAAGACTCTCCTCCCAATATGGAATCTCGATGCCATAAACCTGCTTTATCTTAGTCTTGTCAAGCACACTATAGTGAGGACGTTTGGCCGGTGTAGTGTATTCCGCAGTATGCAGAGGACGCACATGACAGGTCTTTATGCCTGCAATACGATGAATAGCCTTTGTGAAGTCGTACCATGATATCACTCCCTCGTTGGAGAAATGATATACTCCTGGCACAATGCCCTTATTTATAGCAGCAAATATTGCTACAGCAAGGTCTCTGGCATAGGTAGGGGTACCTATCTGGTCGAAGATCACGCCTAATTCTGATTTCTCATTGCCCAGACGTATCATCGTCTTCACAAAATTACTGCCAAAGGTGGAATAAAGCCATGCCGTACGAATGATCAACGAATTCTCACAGAATTTCTGAACATTCAACTCTCCTACGAGTTTCGTCTTTCCATAAACGCTGTTGGGGCAGGTGTCGTCATCTTCAGTATAAGGTATATGCCGAGTACCATCAAACACATAGTCAGTACTTATCTGTATCATCCAACCTCCTCGTTTTCCTACTGCCGCAGCGAGATATGCAGGAGCCTCAGCATTAAGTTTAGTACAGAGGTCCACATTGTCCTCAGCCTTATCTACTGCAGTATAAGCTGCGCAATTCACGATGCCGTCAATATCATTCCCAACAACAAATCTCTCTATGGCATCATTATCGGTAATATCCAGTTCAGCCACATCCGTATTAAAATACTTATGCTGGGGATTCTCCTTCTCCAGCAACTGCATTTCGCTTCCCAACTGGCCATTACAGCCCGTAACAAGAATATTCATATATATCAATCCTCAAATTTCAGTCCTTCAGTCTTATCCTTATGATAGTAATCCGAGAGCATTCCTATGAATGTGGTTATCTCCTTGACTGCATGAGCCGTATCGGGAGTAAGCTCTTTCTTTTGCAATCTGAGAAGCATTACTCCATAAAGCGAGTTGAAACAGGTCTCTATCTCGTTCTCATCCTTATTGGCACCTTTGTTGCGAAGTTCCACAATATATGGCAAGACCTTGTAATACTCTGCATTATAGAACGGGAATTTCGTAGACTGCAACAGCTGCTCATGCAGTTCGACAAGTGTCTGCATCGTAACCTTGTTAATCTGCAGATGCCCTTTCTCACGACACCCTTCCTGATTCATCATACGAATAAGGTTACCAAACCAGTCTAACTCTTCTTCCTTTTGCTCTTCACTAAAACTATACTGTGACACCCACTCATCGCGGATACGTCTCAACTGACAGTCGAAGGCACGTATAGTATCCTCTATCTGCCACATATACAGCAGATATTCAGCAATATTCTTTTTTCTTAATTCCTGAGCTACAAACATCTTAAATAAACAGAAAAAACTGTGCTAAAAGAACCTCACGAGGTTCGTTGTTACCCCAAGTAGCATAATGATGCTTCCTACAATCACAGCAACACCAATCACCTGATTTATAATCTTAATGCCATTAGTATCAAACTTCGTCCTTATCTTATCCACCAGCCACGTAAGCCCCCACCACCATAGCAGTGCACCTCCTACGATACTCGCAAAACCTACCAGCATTTCAAAAGGATGACTCGGCAATACGAATGCAAACTGTGCAAACATAGCGAGAAAAAGGAATATTATCAGCGGATTGGAGAATGTCACGAGAAATGCCGTCCATGCATTATACCATAGTGTTCCTTTCTGCTGACCAGACTGATGCATCTTTCTAATAGGATCAGAACGATAGGTATACAAACCGAAACAGAGCAGCATAATACTACCGCCTATCTGAAGATAAAATCGGTTCTGGTCATTACTGATGAGATCCATCACAAACGACATACCAAATCCAGCAATGGCAGCATAGATTATATCGCTGACGGATGCACCGATACCTGTTGCGAGACCATACCAGCGGCCCTTGTTCAAAGTTCGCTGTACACAAAGGATACCAACAGGCCCCATCGGAGCACTTGCTATCACCCCGATCATCATCCCCTTGAAGATGAAATCCAATATATTTATTGGTACATGAAATGGCATATCAGGTGCAAAGGTACGAAAAAAAACAGATACAACACAGATTTTAGCCGATTATTTTTCTTTTTTCATCGCTTTTCTGCGTAATGACAAGTTTTCACTTCACACTAACAGCCATCATTGTCAGGTCATCATTGGGTTCTGCACCATCACGGAACTTCTCTACTTCTTCCTCCATAACCTCAACAGCCTGACGAGCATTTTGGAATTTTGTATTACTAAGCAGTTCCAACAGATGATCATCTCCGAACTGTTCCTGAACCCTGTTTTCAGCCTCGTTGAGTCCGTCCGAATAGAGGAAAAGCGGACAACCCTTTATATTTTCAATGCTCTCACCTTCATATTCGAGACCGGGCCATAAACCAATAGGAGCATTGGGTAACACATCTACAAACTTACCCTCAGGCATGATAATTGGTGGGTTATGTCCTGCATTACAGAATTCGAGATGACCTGTCTTTAGATCCACCAGTCCGATAAACATCGTAACGAACATACCCTGCTCATTATTCTCTGTTAGTGCGGCATTCATCCGGGTAAGAATCTCTGCTGGCATCATATTCTGAGAGGCGAAAGTACGGAACAGCCTATTGGCCTGTGCCATAAACAGGGAAGCCGGAACACCCTTTCCACTGACATCTCCCAAACAGAAATACAGGCTGTCTCCATCAAGCAGATAGCCGAAGAGATCGCCTCCCACAGCCTTTGCTGGCTTCATGGAGCCAAAGAGATCCAATCCCTCTCTCTCAGGGAATACACTGGGCACCATCGACTGCTGTATATCTCTTGCAATACGCAATTCACTCTCTATACGCTCTTTTGCAGCTGTCGTCTCCTCAAGTTTGTCATATGCCTCCTGCAACTTTTGGTGGGCAGCGGCAAGCTTATGTGTTGACTTGCGCTTAAGTAATATATATATCAGCAAAAAGGTGAACACCAGCATCATAGTCACTGCGGCAGCGATAAGTCTCTGACGCGCCATATCAGCCTGTTGCCGTGCTATCTCCGACTTCTTGCCATTTATGTCATAGATAGTTGCAAGTTCTGCAGTCGTGCTATTCTTATGTGCAACAATAACACTGTCAAGCAAACCAAGAATCTTCGCCCCAACAACTCTTGCAGAGTCCGGGCGTCCCGATTCAGCATTGGCACGATATTTGGGGAGCATATACAACTGGATATTATCCAAGGACAGCTCCAGTCCCACCTCCTCCATCATCCGGTCAAGATAGCGATAGTTATATGCTGCCTCTGCATAACGATGGGCTGCAACAAGATAGTCGTTGGCATTGATATGTCCGCGACTGGTCTTAGAGTAGTCTGTCTTCCAAAAGGCTCTATATGCCTCTGCTGCCTCAGCAGGTTTGTTAAGCCCCAGGAGTGCCACAGCACGCATTATCTCAATCCTACCCTGGTACTCATCGAAATATTCTGACCGGGCATCATGTTTCTCGCGGTACTTATTAAGGAGCATTTCCGTACGGTCAATCCAATAAATCGATTCTGCATAACGGCGGGTGTTAATATATGCCAGGCTGGTGTATACCGTGCCTATCACAGCCTCCTGAAAACCTCTGCTGGTAGTATCAGTCTGCCAACGGTTGGCATAGTGACCTCTGGCTATAAGAAAACTTTCCTTTGCCTCATCGTCACGTCCGAGATTGATCTGACAACACCCGATATTATTTAACAATATCGCATAGTCGATATCCGATCCAAAGCCACCATCCTCCATCTTTTGGACAGCAGGCACAGCTATTCGCAATGAGCCCTCAAAATCTCCTCTCACGAGTAAAAGTTCCGAAAGACGACGTGCCACCTTAATATAACTCACATGGTCGTTATCGTCTTTCACCTCTTCTTCAAGAGCTCTATGGTAGCACTCCTCCGACTTCTGGTATTGTCCCTTATGATAATATGCAGCACCTCGCCATCTGTCGGCATTAAGAGAAGAAATATCGCCAACCTTCTCAAAACTGTCGGTAACAGCTATCATGCGGTCATAGTCCTTCTGCACACCAATATCAAATATCAGGCTGTCAGCCTTAGAGGCTCTTAGCATTCTTGCCTCATTCGTCTGTCCGCACGAAAACATTATGAGGCAAGCAGTAACCATAACACACCAGATTAACCTTGCATGATACCTTTCTTTCATCGATATTCTCATTTCTCGCGGCAAAGATAATAAAAAAAACGATATTAAGATGGTTAATTTCCGTAAAAATGATGCATAATAAGAGTTTTTTTTATAATTTTGTGGCTTGTAAATGACGAATATTAAAAAAACAATATAAAAAAAATATTTATGAACGAACAGAACGCAACAATCAAGCCCTACGTTATCGGCTTGGACTTAGGAGGAACGAACTCAGTATTCGGCATTGTAGACGCCCGTGGTGACATAAAGGCTACTACAGCCATCAAGACTGGCGGCTACGATAAGGCAGAAGACTATGTCGACGCTTGTGTTGAAGCCCTTCAGGTCATCATCGAGCAGGTTGGCGGCATCGAGACTATCAAGGCAATGGGTATCGGAGCTCCTAACGGAAACTATTACAACGGAACCATTGAGTTCGCCCCCAACCTCCCTTGGGCTCATAATGGTGTTGTGCCCCTCGCAAAACTGTTCAGCGAGCGTCTTAACAATATCCCCGTAGCCCTCACCAACGATGCTAATGCCGCAGCTATCGGCGAGATGGTATATGGCGTGGCACGTGGTATGAAGAACTTCATCGTCATCACTCTCGGAACAGGTGTCGGTTCAGGTATCGTGGTAAACGGTCAGCTTCTTTATGGACATGACGGCTTTGCCGGTGAATTGGGACACGTAACGATGGTTCGTGGTGCTGAAGGCCGTAGCTGCGGATGTGGACGTACTGGTTGTCTGGAGACTTATTGCTCTGCTACAGGCGTTGCACGTTCCGCTCGTGAGCTGCTTACAAAGACCAACCGTCCAAGCATCCTCCGTGATATGGACCCTGAGAAGATTACCTCTCTCGACGTATCCATTGCAGCCGGCAAGGGTGATGAACTCGCAAAGGAAATTTACGAGTTTACAGGTAAGATGCTTGGCGAGGCATGTGCCGACTTCGCAGCATTCAGTAGTCCTGAGGCATTCATCTTCTTCGGAGGAATGGTGAAGGCAGGCGAGTTGATCATGAAACCTATCCGTGAGGCTTATGAAGCTCACGTACTGAAGATCTTCAAGGGTAAGGCTCAGTTCCTGGTTAGTGGTCTCGATGGTGCTTCTGCAGCAGTTCTTGGTGCTTCTGCTATCGGCTGGGAGATCTGATAAACGATAATAATCTGTTTTCTATAAGAGTTTCTATAAGAGGTTGGCAGAAATTATTGCCAACCTCTTTTGATAACGTTTACGTTATTATTAATTAATATTTATGGTGTAGAATCACGATTTCTTCGTATATTTGCATCCGGATTTGTGAACTACAAGCCAGCAGAATTTACTGAAAACATAATATGAAGAGATTAATTCAACTACTGATGCTGTCATTGCTCGTTCCCACACTTGCAACAGCGAAAGTTTGGGATGAGGCTCAATATAAGCAGATTGAGCAGAGCATCCGAGTACCAAAGTTTGCCGACAAGGAGTATGTGATCACCAAGTATGGTGCCAAGGCAGACGCTCCTGCAGCCAAGAATCAGAAAGCTATCCAGAAAGCTATCAACATCTGCTCTAAGAAAGGCGGTGGAAAGGTTATCGTTCCCGCAGGGCAAAAATTCCTCACTGGTGCCATCACCCTGAAGAGTGGTGTAAACCTCGAAGTTCAGGAGGGTGCAGTTCTAGAGTTCGCTTTCCAGCCAGAGCTCTACCCCATCGTAGAGACATCATGGGAGGGGCTTGAGTGCTTCAACCTCTCACCATGTGTCTATGCCTTTGGAGCAAAGGATATTGCCATCACTGGCAAGGGCACCATCGACGGTGGTGGGAGCAACGACACCTGGTGGCCCTGGAACGGCAATCCCCGCTTCGGATGGAAGGAGGGAATGATAAGCCAGAGGATTGAATCTCGTCCCCGTCTGCTGAAGAATGGAGAGGACGGTATCCCAATGTATAATGAGAAAGGTGAGCGCTCACCAGAACGTGTGTTCGGACCAAAAGACGGTCTCCGTCCTCAGCTCGTCAGCTTCAATAAGTGCGAGGGTATCCTTCTCGAGGATATCACCCTGCTGCGTTCTCCCTTCTGGGTTATCCACCCGCTCCACTCTACCGACATCACCGTTCGCCGCGTGAAGATGATCAACGACGGTCCTAACGGTGACGGCTGCGACCCAGAGTGCTGCGACAGAGTCCTTATCGAGGACTGTTACTTCGATACTGGTGATGATTGTATCGCTATCAAGAGCGGACGTAACCGCGACGGACGCGAAAGGAACATGCCTTCAAAGAACATCATCATCCGCAACTGTGAGATGAAGAACGGACATGGTGGCGTCGTTGTTGGCTCTGAAATCTCTGGCGGTTGTCAGAACGTATATGCTCATGACTGTGTCATGGACTCTCCCGAGCTGGAGCGCGTGCTGCGCATAAAGACCAACTCTTGCCGCGGAGGAATCATCGAGAACATCAACATGCGTAACGTTACCGTAGGTCAGTGTGATGAGGCAGTGCTGAAGATCAACACCGACTACGAGCCAAAGGAGGTTTGCTGTCGCGGATACTATCCTATCGTACGCGACGTGCTGATGGAGAATGTCACCTGTAAGAAGTCTAAGTATGGCGTTATGATCGTTGGCTACGAGGCCGATTCCCTCTCATATACCATAAACAACATCACCGTCCGCAACTGTAAGTTCGATGGTGTATTCAAGAAACCGGTATATCAGATAGGCAAGGCTGAGAACATCACCTATGAGAATCTCATCATCAATAGCCAGCTCGTACTCCAAGAGTATCCTTACAAGCACTATAGCGAGTGGCTCACCTATTCTGAGATGCAGCGTGTGCCAAAGAGCTATCTGCTGGATTTCTCGACTAAGCCAAAATGGAGCTATGTCATGGGTATCGAACTCGAGGGTATGCTTGACACGTATATTAAATATGGTGGCGAGGAAATCCGTAAGTATTGTCAGGAATATACCGACACCATGATCAATGCCAAAGGCGACATCCGAGGCTACGACATCCTGGATTATAACCTTGACAATATCCGTACCGGACATTTTGTAACACGAATGTATAACCTCTACCCCGAGACCAAGAACCTCAAGGCCATCCAGACTATGATGAAGCAGTTGCAGAAACAGCCTCGCACGATTGCCGACAAGGTATTCTGGCACAAAGCCATCTATGCTTACCAGGTATGGCTTGATGGTATATTCATGGGACTGCCCTTCCGATGTCTGACTGCAGCCAATCTTTATAAGTCAAAGGATGCTAATAAGATCTATGACGATGCTGTAAACCAGCTGAGAATCACCTACGAGCGTACATTAGACCCTAAGACAGGCCTGAACCGTCATGCATACGATGAGACCCGCAAGGCCTTCTGGAGCGACAATGAGACAGGTCTGTCACAGCACTGCTGGGGACGTGCTCAGGGGTGGTTTACTATGGCACTCATTGAGGTTCTCGATGCTATGCCAGAGGACTATGCCCGTCGGAACGAAGTCATTGAGTTGCTGCAGAAGGATCTCGATGCAGTCATCAAGTGGCAGGATAAGAAAACTGGTGTATGGTATCAGGTTATGGATTCTCCAAACCGCGAAGGCAACTATCTTGAGTCAACGGCTTCCGCCATGTTTGCCTATGGTCTGTTGAAAGCAGCCAACAAGGGTTACCTTGGAAAGAAATACCTCGATGCTGGTATAAAGGCTTATAAAGGAATCATTCAGAACTTTATCCGCGTGAATGCCGACAAGTCCATTTCTCTGACCAACTGCTGTTCTGTTGCTGGTCTCGGTCCGGCAGCTACACCGGAAGTTATTGCAGCCATGAAGAAAGTTAATCCAAAGGGCTCTGTAAAAGAGAACACTCGTAGAGATGGTTCATTCGCCTACTATCTCGATGAACCAATCCGCGACAACGATGCCAAAGGTGTTGGCCCGTTCATCTGGGCTTCACTCGAAATGGAAAAACTTGGATATACGACAGACTCATTCAAATAAGTCATGAAGAAATCAATATTTACGATTGCATTTGCATTCACAGCTTTATTTGCCGTAGCTGCTGACAGCAATCAAGACAAGCCCTTCGGCTTCTGTACCCATTCTTCACGTACAGATGCTTCTGCCACCTATAATATTACAGGTGGCGGTTGCCATACCTATCCCGTACCAGAAGGCATAACAAGCGTTACCGTCTTAGAATCTAATGGCCAGGACATGAAAGCTGACATCCAGAATGCCATCAAGCAATATGATGTCATCATCCTTGACGGTTCAAAAGGCGACTTCATCGTGTCGAGCAACATCGGGTTTGAGCGAGGCAACAAGACGTTATTGGGTATCAACAACGCTCGTCTCTGCACAAAATGGTATGTAACAGATGAAATAAAGACCGCCCTCGACGCTGCTGGTGTACCCAATATGAGTACGAGTGGTGGCGGAGGTACGCTATCCAACGGTAAAGCGGTGAAAGAAGAGGCAGAGTTCAATACACGCCAGATTATCATCGATAAGACTGGTGACAGCAATGAGAGCTACCGCAACTCTGGTATACTCACCGTAAACGGTAAAGAGAACATTATCATCCGCAATATCACCTTCGTGGGACCTGGCGCTATCGACGTAGGTGGCAGCGACCTCGTATCATTCACTGGTGCCAAGCACTGCTGGGTTGATCACTGCGAGTTTATCGACGGAATGGACGGTAACTTTGACATCACTAATTCATCTGACTTCAACACTGTCAGTTGGTGTATCTTCCGATATACCGACCGCTCTTACATGCACCAGAACACCAACCTCATCGGTAGCAGCGACAGCGAGGCGACAGGTTATCTGAACACCACCTTTGCATTCAACTGGTGGGGAGAGAAATGCCGTGCCCGTATGCCGATGGCCCGCGCAGGTAAGATTCACATGCTAAACAACTACTACAGCTGCTCCAACAACAGTACTGCCTGTATCAACCCCCGCAAGAATTCCGAGTTCCTTATCGAAGGAAACTACTTTGCAGCGGGAGTGAAGAAAGTGTACAGCAATTCGGATGCGACAGCCACTACATGGAAAGATGACAACGTCATCACAGAGACATCAGTAAGCAAACCTTCTTCACATGGAGAGACTGTCACAGTACCTTATACTTATACAGTAACCACTACCAGTGAAGTGCCAACATTAGTGAAAGAAAATGCCGGAGCTACAATCTTTGGCAATAAAGGCACATCAGGTGAGGAATCCAAAGACTTAGTGTGGGATTACACAGATAATAAAATACCAACTGAAGGTCCTGACAACGGGCTCTACTATGCTGGTTACGTAAACGATGCCCCTAGCAGCAACATGAAGCTTAATGGTGTCAAGCTGAACTCCAGCGGATATGCATTCTTTGCCAAGCCTGCAGTAGCTGGTAAGCTGACACTCACATTCGGTAACAGAAAAAACTCCACTGCATATACAGTTAACGTATATGCCTGCACTATCGCTGAAGGAAAGGCTACCAAGGGTAACCTTATCGGTGAGATTGCAATCGAAGAAAGTCCAGGCTCTGGCAGTCTTGACATTGCGGCCGATGTTACAGGCATATATATCGAGCGTAAGACATCAGCAGAAGGAGTCCTTCAAAAAATTGTCTTCAAGGCCGAAGCCACGGAGGTATCTGAGGTTACAATTACCTATAAGGATCAGAATGGCAATCAGCTTGGAACCAAGAAGGTGTATGAAGGCGACGAGATAGGCGAGATTCCTTATACCGAGGCTAATCTTACCATCCCAGAAGGATATAAGTTCCGCGGATGGGTATATACAAGTGGTGTAAAGGTTAAGTCCACAGACATTGTTACAGGCAATGTTTCAGTCAACGCCAGTGTCACAGCTATCGAGACAGCTCCCACAGTTGGCAGTGTTCAAAACTATAATCTTACACAAGCCACTTTCTATCCCGAAGATCATGAACTGTTCAGCGTCACCAATGGAAAGTACTACAACAATCACGGCTTTGACTTTGCTGCCGAGGGATCATTCACTGTCGATGTAGCAGGCAAGGCACAGGTAGTTCTCACCCTCTGCCAGTACGGCAGTGGTACAACTATAGAAGTAAAGGATGCCAAAGGCAATGTCATTCAGAGCGACCTGGCTGCCAAATCAACGAGCGATGGGGGGGCAGCAGTTCTAAAATATGATGGCAATGCCACACAGCTGACATTCACCTTTGCATCGCAGACCTATCTGCATGCAGTGACAGTATACAATGTGAGCGACTTCATGGAAAAAGATGCCGTCTCAGGCTATTACATCATCCCTTCTGGCGATGCTGCAAGCCTTATCATGGCTCTTAATTCGGCAAGTACTGAGGAAGGAGCAAAAATATTCCTCCCTAATGGAACTTACGATTTCGGTGAGGCAGTAAACACACCTATATCCGGAAAAAATGTTTCTATCATCGGACAGAGCGCAGAAAATACTATCATCGTGTCTGCTCCACCTGTAGCTCTTGAGGGATTAGGCAAGGCCGACCTTCTTGTTAACACTGGCGAAGGACTGTATCTCCAGGATCTCACCCTCAAGAATGCCCTCGACTACTATAGTGCAGGCGGTACAGGCCGTGCACCGACCCTGCACGACAAGGGAACGAAGACTATCAACAAGAATGTTCGCCACCTTTCCTACCAGGACACCTACTACTCTCACAAGACAGGTGGAATCTATTATTTCGAAGGAGGCGAGATTCATGGTACAGTAGACTATATGTGCGGCAATGGTAAGGTATACTTCAACGAAGTAAATCTCGTAAACGAAAAGCATAACAATGCCACCATGTCGGCAAATTCTGAGCTTTACGTTTACAACAACTGCACAGTAAAGCAGTCTGAAGCTACACAGTTCAACTTCGGACGCGCCTGGAGTGATAATCCCGTATGTATCTACCTGAACACTACCCTTGAAGAGCCCGACAAGCTGATCTCTACCCGTTGGAATCTCGATGGCATCAATTGCGACTACAGCAAAGCAGGAGAATACGGTACAAAGAATTCCGCAGGCGAAAATATCACACCGGCAACGAATACCGTAACCTTCAAAAAAGCAAATACAGAGTTGCAGACCATTCTCGATGCATCAGCACTTGAGACTTATTCCATCGGGAATGTGCTTGGCGGCTGGGCTACTACTGCACAGGAACAGGCAAAACAGATTGATGCTCCTGCCGATGCGAAATACGACAACGGCGCTATCTCATGGACTGCTTCCAATGGCGCTTCAGCATATGCTATCTTCAAGGATGGCGTGTTTGCTGGCATCACCACTGGTACAAGTTACAACATCACAGTTGATGCTGATAAAGAGAGCCTTACCATCCGCGCTGCCAATGCAAGGGGTGGTTTCGGAAAGGCAGCTGACGTTGCAGGCACCAATACAGGTATAGACCAGATTAGCAGCGACAACGGATCTGCCACATTCTACAATCTCCAGGGAATGCGTGTTGGCAAAATCAACAAAGGCATTTACATCACTAATGGCAAAAAGGTAGTAATAAGGTAATAGCAAAACAAAAATTAATTATTGACATGAAGAAACTATATTTTTTACTGCTTTCGCTGCTTTTTGCTGGCGCCGCCGTGGCCCAGACTAAATCGGTTTCTATTCTGGGCGACTCGTATTCTACCTACGAGGGATTCATGACACCATCTACCAACGAGCTGTGGTATTACGGCAAGAATGGTGATAAGAAGACCGATGTGAAGAATGTGCGCCAGACATGGTGGCATCAGGTTATCAGCGAGAACGGCTGGCGACTGTGTGTCAACAACAGCTACAGCGGAGCCACAGTGAGCTATACCGGATATGACGGCAATGACTACAGCGCCCGCTCATTCAACACCCGCATGGACAACCTCGGACAGCCGGATATCATCTTCGTCTTCGGTGCCACCAACGACAGCTGGGCAGGAACACCCATCGGTGAATATAAATACGAGAACATCACTTATGGCGACCTCTATCAGTTCCGTCCTGCCCTGGCACGAATGCTCCAGTGGATGACCGACAGGTATATAAACACAGAGATTTATTTCCTGCTCAACGACGACCTTCGCGAAGAGATAGATGAGTCGGTAAAGACCATCTGTGCCCGATACAACGTGCCTGTGATTGAGCTCAAGAATATTGATAAGCTCTCCGGTCACCCGTCAGTGAAAGGCATGCGCCAGATAGCAGACCAGATGAATGTCTTTATCAAGAAACACTCAAGGTAAGAGAACTCCAGACTAGGAGATGTTACAATCCTGTTACGTAACCATATCGTAACAGGATTTTTTTTGTGATGTCGGCATAAGACAGTAATTTTGCGCCCGAAAACAAATCATTTTAAGATAAAAAAGATGGAAACAACACAAGATTATTTCATGGTCTCATTGAAACTGTTAGGTGCATTAGGCCTGCTTATCTTCGGCATGAAGATGATGAGTGAGGCTCTGCAGAAGATGGCAGGACCACAACTGAGACACATCTTGGGACGAATGACGACAAACCGACTGACAGGCATGCTGACCGGTACGGTGGTTACCTGCGCAGTGCAGTCATCATCAGCAACTACGGTAATGACGGTATCCTTCGTATCTGCAGGATTGTTGACGCTCTCGCAGGCCATCAGTGTGATTATGGGAGCAAACATCGGAACCACACTCACGGCATGGATCATGTCGCTTGGATATAATGTAGATCTAACTAACGTAGTGTTCCCCGCCTTCTTCCTCGGCATGGTACTCATCTATCGAAAGCGGCACCGTTATGTTGGCGACTTCCTCTTCGGCATCGCCTTCATGTTCCTGTCATTAGTGATGCTGAGTTCTGCAGGGTAAAGAGATGGACCTGGAGCACAACGAGGCAGTGGTAAGATTCTTCGCATCGTTCGATACAAACAGTCACCTTACCATTCTGGCCTTCCTCACCATAGGAACATTGATAACATGTATCGTTCAGTCATCGGCAGCTGTGATGGCCATTACCATCCTACTCTGTTCTACAGGCGTTCTGCCAATATATTTAGGTATCGCGCTGGTGATGGGTGAGAATATCGGAACCACAGCGACAGCCAACCTCGCTGCCCTGGGAGCAAACACTCAGGCACGAAGGGCGGCTCTTGCTCATCTGTTGTTTAATGTGTTTGGAGTTATCTGGGTGTTATGCGTGTTCTATCCATTCGTGGATCTGGTATGCAGCCTCGTGGGCTACAATCCCTCCACGGCAGGTCAGACAGAGCGTCTGCCTGTGGTGCTCGCAATGTTCCATACCTGTTTCAACGTCACCAATACCGCCCTGCTCATAGGACTCATCCCACAGATGGAACGCATGGTTTGCTGGCTGTTGCCTGAGAAACCTGAGCCTGAGCAGGAGGAACTGCGCCTTAAGTACCTTGAGGGTAACCTGATGCATACACCGGAAATCGCGGTACTGCAGGCACAGAAAGAGACGGCACATTTTGCCCAGCAGGTACAAGATATGTTCTCAAAGGTGATACAGCTGTTTGACGAAAAGGATACTTCCGCTTTCAGCCATCTCTTCAGTCAGATACAGAATCAGGAGGATCTTACCGACCGCATGGAACTCGGGATAGCCCGGTTCCTGGAACAGGTTAGCGAGAACCACCTTAGTGACGAGACAAAGGTAAAAGTCCGTCAGATGCTACGTGAGGTTGGCGAGCTGGAGTCTATCGGTGATGCCTGCTACAACCTTGCACGTACGATGAACCGTCAGCGTGAATCAGCAAAAGATATTACTCCTCGCCAACATCAGCAGCTGACAGCCATGATGACACTCTGCGACGATGCTCTCACACAGATGAACACCGTGATGACAGGTCATCGCTATGAGCATGATATCCGCGAGACATACCGCATTGAGAACGACATCAACCAGATGCGTCAGCGTCTTAAGAACGAGAATATCCGCGCCATAGGTGCCCACGACTATGACTATGCTTCAGGCACTATCTTCACAGACCTCATCAATGAGTGTGAGAAGCTTGGTGACTATGTCGTTAATGTCGTTCAGGCGCGATTCGGAAAATAAAATCCAGAAAACATTTGGCTTTTCATACGATTTAAACTATCTTTGCACCCAGAATGGAAAAGAAAACGATTCTGGTAGTTGATGATGAGCAGGATCTCTGTGAGATTCTGCTCTATAATCTTAATGCGGCAGGCTTTCAGGCAGAGGCAGCATACTCCGGTGAGACTGCATGGGATAAAATCACCGGTCACAAATCTGAAAATAGCAGATGTTTCGATTTGCTGATGCTCGACGTTATGATGCCGGGCATGTCGGGCTTCGAACTTGCCGAGCGCCTAAAATCCGATGAACAGACTTCACACACACCCATCATCTTCCTTACTGCAAAGGATACAGAGGATGATACTCTTCATGGTTTCGGGCTGGGTGCCGATGACTACGTGACGAAGCCATTCTCCGTACGTGAGGTAGTGGCAAGGGTGAAGGCTGTGCTCGCAAGAAGCCAGAGGCAGGAAGCCGAAGACAGGCGGATATCCTCCATGGCGGCACCATCACTGCCCGACGTGCAGAGAAGGGCGGTATGGAGTTTGAGTTTACACTGAAGAATGATACAATAGCAAATAAATAAAGAAAAAACAGAAATATATAATCCAGATGAAAAAGATAACAATGACGGTGGTGATGGCCTTGACGGCTGTGGCTGCCATGGCGCAGATGATGAACCCCGTACATTTCAAGTCGGAACTGAAAACCAGCAAGGGTGCCGAGGCGGAAATCGTGTTCACAGCGACCATCGACGACGGATGGCATGTCTATAGCACCGACTTAGGAAACGACGGTCCCATAGAGGCAACATTCAATATCGAAAAGATGGAGGGTGCCGAAACAGTGGGCAAGTTGCAGCCTAAGGGTAATGTTATCAAGAAGTTCGATAAGATGTTTGAGATGGAGTTGAAGTACTTCGAAAAACAGGCTCAGTTCGTACAGAAGATCAAGTTTACCAAACCCACATACGACATCGACTGTTATCTTGAGTATGGCGCCTGTAACGACCAGAGTTGTCTGCCACCATCTGAAGTGTCGCTGAAGGTTTCCGGCAAGACACCGGTACAGGCTGATGAGGAGAAAAAAGATTATGTGAAGGAAGAAGTAACGGAGAAAAAAGAAATCAACGACAAAGTTGCAGCAGACACCACCAAGGCTGTTGATGCTGTTACACAGACCTCTGACAGCGTGGCAGTATCGACAACAGACGACACTTCACTCTGGACTCCAGTAATAAACGAGCTGCGAACCTTCGGAGCAGGCGACAGCATTGCCGACCACTCCCTGCTGTATATCCTTCTGATGGGATTCATCGGGGGACTACTTGCCGTATGCATGCCCTGCATCTGGCCTATCATCCCTATGACAGTAAGTTTCTTCCTGAAAAGGTCAAAGAGCGAAAAGAGAAAAGGTATCAGCGATGCCGTTACATACGGACTGAGCATCATCGTAATCTACTTAGGACTCGGCCTGTTAGTGACAGCACTCTTCGGCAGCGACACGCTTAATGCCATGTCAACGAATGCCGTATTCAATATCTTCTTGTTTGTATTGCTGGTAGTGTTTGCGCTGTCGTTCTTCGGATGGTTCGAGATAAAGTTGCCCGACAGTTGGGCTAATGCCGTCGACACAAAAGCGTCTTCCACCAGCGGACTGATATCTATCTTCCTCATGGCATTCACCCTTGTGCTGGTATCCTTCTCCTGCACGGCACCCATCATCGGACTGCTGCTCGTAGAGACCACCACCAGCGGCAACTGGCTGGCTCCGGCATTGGGAATGTTCGGATTCGCCCTTGCACTGGCTCTGCCGTTCACACTCTTCGCCCTCTTCCCGTCATGGCTGAAACAGGCTCCGAAGTCTGGATCATGGATGACAACGCTGAAGGTGGTGTTAGGATTCGTAGAACTGGCCTTCGCCCTGAAGTTCTTCTCTGTAGCCGATCTGGCTTATGGCTGGCATCTGCTTGACCGTGAGGTGTTCCTCTCTCTATGGATTGTCATCTTCACACTGTTGGGAGCATATCTCTGCGGCTGGTTGAAGTTCCAGGAAGACGAGGTGGGCGGTGAGCTCAACAAGCCTATGCCTGTGCTCTGTATCATGGGCGGACTGGTGTCGCTGGCCTTCGCTGTATATATGGTTCCAGGTCTGTGGGGAGCCCCCTGTAAGGCAGTCAGTGCCTTTGCCCCACCAATGAACACTCAGGATTTCAATCTTAACACTAAGGTGGTAGAGGCTCGTTTTACTGACTACGAGGCTGGTATGGCAGCAGCCAAGGCCGAGGGAAAACCCGTATTCATCGACTTCACCGGCTTCGGATGTGTAAACTGTCGGAAGATGGAGGCAGCAGTATGGACCGACCCGACCGTAGCCGAGAAGCTTACCAATGACTTCGTGCTTATCTCCCTCTATGTGGATGACAAGACTCCGCTACGAGAGCCTATGGAGGTAACAGATGATGAGGGCCAGACGAAGACCCTGCGCACCATTGGTGCCAAATGGAGCTATCTGCAGAGTCATAAGTTCGGTGCCAACGCCCAGCCTTTCTACGTCATGCTCGATGCCGACGGCAAGCCGTTACAGGGCAGCCGCGCCTACGATGAAGACATCCAAGGATATATCGACTTCCTGAACCAGGGACTCAAAAACTACAAGAAATAACGGCAATGTGCAGAAGAAAACGCATACTTTCGGGCTAAAAGTGAATTTTATTTTTCGATTTAGCCCCAAAGTATGCAAAATTTGAATGTATTGTTTGCTATCTGATAAACAGCAGCTCACGATATTTCGGCAGTGGCCAAAGAGCATCGTCGACAATGAGCTCCAGTTTGTCGATTTCGTAGCGGATGGTATCGAGATATGGCTCCACCTTATCATGATAAGCGATGGCCTTCTCGTATTCATCCTCAATCTTATTAGCCTTCTTGCGAGCTTCTACGAGTTCCTCAACACCCTTCTCGATGGCTGAGGTGCGCTCGGCAATCTCCTGGATGATTTTCTTGTTGCGGGCAGAGAGTTTGTCTGCGGTGTCGATGGGGAACACAACCGACATATTGCTGATGTTCTGCAGCAACTGTGTCTGATAGCGGGTGGCAACAGGGATGATGTGGTTCATCGACAGGTCGCCCAGTACACGGGCCTCAATCTGAATCTTCTTCGTATATGTCTCCCACTTCACCTCGTTGCGGGCCTCGAGTTCCTTCTTCGTCATCACGCCTAAGCTCTCGAACATCTGGATACTCTCCTTGTCGAGGTAGCGCTCAATAATCTTCGGACAACTCTTCTCAACGTCGAGACCACGCTTCTCTGCCTCGATGACCCACTCGTCGCTATAGCCGTTACCATCGAAACGGATTGGCTTGCAGGTCTTGATGTCCTCGCGCAACACGTCAATGATAGCATGGAATTTCGCAGTGTGTTCTGTGCCAGCGAGCTTCTTCTCATACTCGGGAATCTTGGCATCCACACGCTTCTTGAAGCTGACGAGGGCCTCGGCTACGGCACTGTTAAGGGCAATCATAGCCGATGCACAGTTGGCCTCAGAACCTACGGCGCGGAACTCAAAGCGGTTGCCAGTGAAGGCGAATGGCGACGTGCGGTTACGGTCGGTGTTGTCGATGAGCAATTCAGGAATCTCAGGGATATCCATCTTCATGCCTTGCTTGCCGTCCATCAAGAAGATATCGTCCTTGTCAGCTGCCTCGATATGGTCGAGCAATTCGCTGAGCTGTTTGCCGAGGAACGAGCTGATGATGGCGGGAGGAGCCTCGTTGGCACCCAGACGATGGGCATTGGTAGCACTCATGATAGAGGCCTTCAACAGTCCGTTATGACGATAGACACCCATCAGCGTCTCGATGATAAACGTGGCAAAGCGCAGGTTCTGCTCGGCATTCTTGCCAGGAGCATGCAGCAGGATGCCGTTGTCGGTCGAGAGACTCCAGTTGTTGTGCTTACCGCTACCGTTAATACCAGCGAAGGGTTTCTCGTGCAGCAACACACGGAATCCGTGCTTGCGAGCCACCTTCTTCATCAGCGACATCAGCAGCATGTTGTGGTCGACGGCGAGGTTTGTCTCCTCGAAGATTGGAGCCAGCTCAAACTGGTTTGGAGCCACCTCGTTGTGACGCGTCTTACAGGGTACGCCCAACTCCAGCGCCTGAATCTCCAAGTCGCGCATAAAGGCTGCCACGCGCTCCGGGATGCTTCCGAAATAATGGTCGTCCATCTGCTGGTTCTTGGCAGAGTCATGTCCCATCAGGGTGCGACCAGTCAGCAGCAGGTCGGGACGGGCAGCATAGAGTCCTTCGTCCACGAGGAAGTACTCCTGTTCCCAACCAAGATTAGATGTCACCTTTTTCACTGTGGGGTCAAAATAATGGCACACGTCGGTAGCAGCCACATTCACGGCATGGAGGGCACGCAGCAATGGAGCCTTGTAGTCGAGCGCCTCACCGCTATAACTAATAAACACAGTGGGAATACACAGGGTGTCGTCGATGATAAACACAGGACTTGTGGGGTCCCAAGCCGAATAGCCGCGAGCCTCGAAGGTGCTTCTAATACCGCCAGAGGGGAACGACGAGGCATCCGGTTCCTGTTGGACGAGCAGCTTGCCGGTGAACTCTTCCACCATGCCGCCCTTGCCGTCATGTTCTATAAAAGAATCATGCTTCTCAGCTGTACCTTCCGTCAGAGGCTGGAACCAGTGTGTATAGTGCGTTACGCCATTATCCAAAGCCCACTGTTTCATGCCCGCTGCTACAGCATCGGCGATGTCACGGTCCAGCCGGGCACCGTTGTCCATCACGTCGATCATCTTCTCGTAGACATGTTTCGGCAGGTATTTGTACATCTTCTCACGATTGAAAACCTTCTTGCCAAAATACTCAAAGGGTCTCTCCGTAGGTGTTTTTACGTCGAGCGGCTTCTTTTTGAATGCCTCACCGACAACCTGAAATCTTAATGCTTCCATAATTTTACCTTATTAATAAATAATAATTGTTTTCAATAACTATTTGTCTTTTATGGGTGCAAAGTTAAGTCTAAATGTTAGTTATCGATAGCATTTCCTTACTTTTTGTTTGTTAAATCTTCCTTTATATAACATATTGTAAACAAAAAGTATTGCCTTATTTTCTTTTTGCTTTCTTTTTGTTTGAAAAGCCTGTCATTTCGTTGCAATCTGTTATTGGCAACCAAAATATATGCGAATATAAGGCAACATGACTTGGCAAGAGTACGAATATATAACCCTTAAGCTCTTGGAAATCCAGCCAAAACGAATAAACTTTGTTAATTTTGGCTGAATAACTCCCCAATATAGATGTTTTTTTATAATTTTGCCGTATGAAACAGAGATATGCCGTTATCGTGCTATTTGCACTGATTATTGCTTCAAGCCTAACCAGTATAGGCAGTTATCGCTCAACAAGTAGGCTGGTTAATGAAGATATGGACAGAGCACTGGCTCTGGCCTTGGAGGAACAACAGAGCGATGTCATCAGTCAGGATACCATCCGAACGTTCAATAAACACTTGCAAATAGCAGAACTGCGAGGGAAAGCAACGCTGGCTGTGGATACACGAGGACAAAAATTCAAGGCGTATGTCCATTGTTCTGAGGCAACCATATTCAGTCTGTCTGACCAAAGGCCGGCAACCATCCTATGGGTGTTGACAGGATTTTGGGCAATGCTGATGTGGTATCGCCGTCGGCAATCACTCGTGGGTGAACCGTTAGCGGTGACCATAAACCAAAAGGTTGCCTTTGGTGGGCTGACATATTCCGAAGATAATAGCCGTTTCTTTTCTGCCGATGGCAATTTGGTACAACTCACTCCCATGCAGCATCAGCTGATGGAGATGTTCTTCCAGTCACCATCTCATACTCTGACGAAAACGGAAATATGCAATGCTCTCTGGCCCAAAAAACCTGATGCCAGCGAAACACTTTATACGCTGATTCGCAGGCTAAAGCCCGTCATAGAGCAACATTCCGACCTCAAAATCGAAGTTGATAGAGGAAAGGCATACGAACTGAAAGCAAAGTAGAGGCTCCATCAGTAATTTTATGAGAAAATTCATAGACATAAATCGAGGCATGAAATATATTATCTTAGTTCAGTTTCTTTTCCTCACCAGAGTTATAGTCTTTGCTCAGCAAGTGATGCTGGCAGACAGCATCACCAAGAATCCCCTGCCAACTTCAAGAGCAGTTATGCCCGCCACAGGGTAAAGGGGAAAATGAAGAAAATCCCTGGCTGCCCGATGATTATCGTGAAAGGATATGAAATTGAATAGAAATGGCAAAGATTGGATATAGCCATCACAAAGATTATAATTTTTCCGCTATTCCCGTTTTTCTCAGTTCACACTATTTCTTTCTTGACAAACTGTTTTCGCCTTATGTCAATCTCCGTGTTGGTGGATTCGCTCTGTTCAACGCAAAGAATGTAGGAACCAATGAGAAATACTCCCTCTCTAGGGAAAAGCAGAGCATTAGCCTGTATATTTATCGTAGTAAACTGATTCATAGTTTGGGAGTCAACATCGGAGTACGCTTTCAAATTAAGGGATGGTAGATTGTCTCACGAATTGCGAGATTGGTGCTTTTTGAAAATTCTCTCTCAAATAGTGTAATGTTTCTTGGATTATTGCGTATAATAGAGTAGAGACAAGAAACATTAGTAAATCATCTTAAAAGCAAAAGGATTATGAATTGGATTATGATTCCGCTGAACTGCCTCATCATTTTTGGCACCATTTACAAAGTTGTGGAACTGTTTGTGCGTAAGCGTGAGCGGCTGATGCTCATCAGTAAACTGACGGAAATTTCGAATGTGGACTTCAAGGGCATCAGCCTCTACAGCAGCGGCAACAAGTTCACGGCTCTTCGTGTCGGTTGGCTGATGCTGGGCGTGGGACTGGGATTCCTGGCAGGCTTCCTTATCAACATGATGGCCACCTATGGAAAATATGCCTACGACTTTGACAGTGTATGGCGTTTCCATGGCCATGTGGCCGGAGTGGTCTACATTGCCTGTATCTGTATCTTCGGGGGCTGGGGGCTGCTGATGTCATATCGGGCAGAGCGCAAAGCCGAGCACCCAGAGGAACAGAAGAAGGACGATGAGTTTCATATCTGATGCAACAGACAGACGAGCAACGGCTGATAGTGCGTATCCTCAACGGTCACACCGAGGATTACAGCTACTTCTTGGAACGCTACGGGGAGAATGTGTTTCGCCTCGTAGCAAAGCTCGTCACTACCCAGGAGGATGCAGAAGAACTGGTGCAGGATGCTTTCGTTCGTGCATACAACCATTTGTCAGACTTTACTGGCGAAGCATCGTTCTCCACATGGATCTACCGCATCGCCTATAATCTGACCATCAGTTGGCTGCGCAAGCAAAAGGTGAAGTACTTGCAGCTTGATGAAAAGATGGATGTCAGCGACAAAGACATTGACCAACTGCTTGATGACGAGTCGCGGATAGACCAGCTCCTTCAGGCCTGTGCTAAACTGTCACCAAACGAACAGACGCTCATCAATCTCTTTTACTACGAAGACTTGCCGTTGCACGATATTGCATACGTCTTAGGTTTGGAATCGGGTAATGTCGCCACGCGGCTCCATCGTATTCGCAAGAAGCTATACATCATCATAAAAAGAATGGAACAACATGAACTCTTTCGTTAAGCCAAATGACAAAGCACTTCGAGAAGCCTTGCGCCGACAGTCAGAACAGCACATGCGTCTGCCCTCAAATTTCGCGTATACCACCATGCGCAGGATTGAGCGGGAACGGCAGGCACAGGAAAAACGCGAGAAGTTGGCTGCTGTTATCACCATTGCTGCCTGCTGTCTGTTAGGAGTAGGCACTATGGCTTACTTCTATGGTGAAGTATTGTTAGACAGCCTGTCGTCTATGCTCCAGCAGCATGAGGGCTTCGACGTACTGCCAGGTCTTACATTCTGTTGTCTGTTCTTTGCTCTGCTGAATGCCTATTTGCGTAAAAGGTTTGCTTCATAGCAGATAACAAACTGACAATGCACCTGACAATGAAATGTCAGACAAATGTCAGGGAGTTTTTTCGAGCCTTTAGTTATTTGTTGCTACCTTCGCCGGAAAATTCAAGCGAAGTATGATGCAACAAACAACATTCCAAAGAATCAACACCTGTACTGCATGGCTCATGTTTGCCATTGCTGCTATTGTCTACGGACTGACCATAGAGCCAACGGCCAGCCTGTGGGACTGTCCTGAATTCATCGCCTGTGGCTATAAGCTGGAGATTGGTCATCCGCCTGGCGCACCATTCTTCATGTTGGCCGCCAACCTCTTTTCTCATTTGGCCAGCGATACCGCTCATGCGGCAATGATGGTTAACCTTTTGTCTGCCCTTCTGAGTGCAGGCTGCATTTTCTATTTGTTTCTCACCATTACGCATCTCGCAACGAAATTGGTTTGCCCTGAAATGGAAAAACCTACCATTTCGGATGTCATTACCATCGAAACTTGCGGTGCGGTGGGAGCACTGGCTTATACGTTCAGCGATACTTTCTGGTTCTCTGCAGTCGAAGCCGAAGTGTATGCTTTTTCCAGTTTCCTGACGGCCTTGATGTTTTGGTTGATATTAAAGTGGGAAACAGAGGCAGACAGTCCACGTAGCGACCGATGGATCATTCTGATTACCTACATTACAGGCCTGTCGATTGGTGTCCACCTGCTTTGTCTTCTCTGTCTGCCCGCTATGTCGTTCGTTGTCTATTTCCGTCATGCTAAGCGTATTACGACGATGGGGATATTGAAGACATTGGTTGCAGGGGCATTGCTGGTAGGTGTCATCCTTTATGGACTCATTCCTGGTGTGGTAAGGATGGGAGGTTGGGCAGAACTCCTGTTTACCAACCAGCTGGGTTGCCCTTACAATACTGGTCTCACCATCTATATCATACTACTCGTAGGGGCGCTCGTGTACCTATATTATAAGGTGAAGCGCAGAACGTACAAACTCTCGGTAGCTTGTCTGTTAATGATACTGGCAGGCTACAGCAGTTACGGTGTCATCTTCATCCGCGCGAATGCTAATATGCCTATGTGTGAGAATGCACCAGGCAACATTTTCGCCTTGGGCAGCTATCTGAACCGAGAGCAGTATGGGGACACGCCACTCTTCTATGGGCCTGCGTATTGTAGCGTGCTGGACAGAGAACCCATCGGTGAGTATCTGGTTCCCAAACAAGAGGAGGGGAAGGCAATTTATCGTCCTGCAGCAGACTCCACGAAGCACCAATATGAGGTTGTACGCCACGACATCAAGTATCTGTATAAGGAAAACATGCTATTCCCCCGTATGCACTCACAGCGACATGCCAAGGCCTACGAGGACTGGATGGGAGGAGTGAAGAAGAACGGTAATCTGCCCACAGTATTGGAGAACCTGCGCTTCTTTATCTCTTATCAGGTAAACTTCATGTACTGGCGCTACTTCCTGTGGAACTTCGTGGGACGCCAGAACAATATTCAAGGTCATGGCGAAGTGGAACACGGAAACTGGATAACAGGCATCCGGTGGATAGACGACTGGCTGTTGGGCTGCGATACGTCGAAGCTGCCGTCAGACTTGGCAGAGAACAAAGGCCGCAACGTGTTTTATGGTCTGCCGCTACTGCTTGGCTTGGCAGGCATCTTCTGGCAATGGCGCAAAGGTCGCGAGGGCAAACAGCAACTCTGGGTTGTAGCCCTGCTGTTCGTGATGACAGGATTGGCCATCGCGGTTTACCTCAATCAGACACCCCTCCAGCCTCGTGAACGTGACTATGCCTATGCCGGTTCCTTCTATGCCTTCGCCATTTGGATTGGACTTGGAGTGGCTTGGATAAGTGAAAAGGTAAAAGTGAAAAGTGAAAAATTTGCTACCGCCGTTACAGCTATTGTGTGTACGTCTTGTTTGGCAGTCCCCATACAGATGGCTTTGCTGACATGGGATGACCACGACCGCTCAGGGCGTTACACCTGTCGCGACTTCGGGGCCAACTACTTGGAAAGCATGCAGCGCGAAGGCCACCCCATCATTCTGACGAATGGTGACAACGACACGTTCCCGCTCTGGTACAATCACGAGGTGGAGGGGGTTCGTACAGACACTCGTGTTTGCAATATGGAATATCTGCAGACCGACTGGTATATCGACCAGATGAAGCGTCCGGCCTATGATTCTCCTGCATTGCCCATCAGTTGGCAACATGAAGACTATCAAGAGGGACAACTTGAATATCTGCCCATCAATACCGACAGCCTGACCATTGGCTCTGGAAAAGAGAAGATGGTCATCTCACTGAAAGGCAAAAAAGGCTTATACAAGAATGAACTGATGGTACTGGAGATGCTGTCGCATGGGGATTGGAGTCGCCCTATTTACTTATCCATCAGTATGGGCTCAGATATGCTTTCATTTCTCCGCGAGCACTTAATCCTGGAAGGTCTTGCCTATCGGGTATCGCCAACGGTAAAAGGTCAGAATGTCGATGTGGAGCGTCTCTATGAAAACATCATGCACCGTTTCCGCTATGGCGGTCTAAGCACGAAGGGAATCTACGTGGACGAGGACGTGAAGCATCTGGCCAATACGCACCAACTGGTCATGGGCGTACTTATCGACTCGCTGCTACAGCAAGGTGATACCAAACGAGCATTTGCCGTATGCCAGAAATGGCAGCAGGAGATGCCAAATGAAAACGTACCCTATACTGATTCGGCCCTTTCGATGGCTCGTTGTTATTATCAGACAGACCATCCAAAACAAGGTGACAAAATAGTAAGTGACTTGCTGAAGCGTTCAGAAGAGTGGCTATCGTGGATAGAGACCATCACCCCCAATCGTCGCACTGGTTCTTTGTACTCTCAATACACATGGATGAAGACCATGCAGCAGGCTCTTTCCGTGGCAGTAGAATTTGAAAGAAACGAAATATATCATCAATACATCAAACAATATGAAAAATTCATCAATCAGTAGGCGCATAATCATCGTAGCCTGCATCCTCATCATAGCAGGATACCTCCTGATGACCGGCCCGGGGAGCACAGAGCACTCCTTTACCCCAGGAATCTTCTCTGTACGGAGAGTTGTCATTGCTCCAATTCTATGTCTTGCAGGCTATCTGTTGATAGTGATAGGTATTCTCTATTCCCAACGTTCCACGAAGGGCAATACATCAGAGAACAACAAAACCCAAGCACAAAAAATCGGCTCAATACAGATGTAATAATCCTCCCCCTGTCATCGAGACAGAGGGAGGCGTTGTACCTGGAAAGATCATGGGCGCAGCGTAAACCCGAAGACCAGGTAGGCTTTCTGTGAGCACGGGTTACCGGCCACCTGTCCGAAGACAGGGATGGAGAACGAATCGGTAATTTTAATGTCCTTCGTGGCTTTTAGCGACAGGTTTGTGACGGCAAAGCCTGTGGTACCATAGCTGGTAGTGGCCCAGGGTACGGCACCAGCCGTAGCAGTCCAGTCGACTGTAGCAAGTTTAAATGGCACAACTACTTCCACATAACTACTATAGGCTCGCTTACCGTCCTTATTGGCACCGTCGTTGCCCGCAAAATTAGTGTACCACTGCAAGGCCAAAGGTCCGAAGTCATAACCGATGTTGGTCTCGAAGACGTGGTTCGTGCCGTGGGCATCGTACTTGAAGTAGCGGCCATCAGGGTCGAGGCCTCCTCGGTCAAACCAGTAGTCGGTCACGCCGATGTTCAGGCCACCAATGGTGTAAGCTAACGTCAGGTCGAATTCCTTCGTGTCGGCGGTATTCACCAGTCCGTAGCTGCCCCATGCGGTCAGCGACAGACCTTTATACCCTACGCCCAGCGTAGGCTGAACGGCGGCACTTCCCAAATCCTGGCCACGCCAGATATAACTACTCACGACATCTCCACTGATCGTCGTCTCGATTTTCTCTGAATCCTGTGCAAAGGCGGTCATGCTCATAACCAAACCCATTGCAAATAAAACAATCTTTTTCATACCTTTTCCTCTTTAGTTATAACACATTTCTCCGTGTTCATAAACGTCGAGACCTTCTTCCTCGATGCGCTTGTCGACGCGCAGACCGTGCAGTCGTTTGATGCCATAGAACAGCGCGAATCCGCAGGCGGCAGCCCAGAGGTCGATGACCAGGATGCCAAACGTCTGAGCACCGAAGAATCCCCAGCCGTGACCATAGAAAGCACCGTTGGATGTCGAGAGCAAGCCCGTCATCAGCGTTCCTAAGATACCGCAAACACCATGTACAGACGAGGCACCTACTGGGTCGTCGATGTGCAGCTTGTGGTCGATAAACTCAATGGCATACACCAGTACGATACCACAGACGAGACCAATAATCACGGCACCGACAGGCGATACGAGGTCGCAACTGGCGGTGATGCCCACCAGTCCTGCCAGCACACCGTTGAGCGTCAGTGAGAGGGAAGGCTTGCCATATTTCGCATAGGTGAGGAACATCGTGGCCACACCGCCAGCGACAGCAGCAAGATTCGTTGTCAGGAAGACATGGCTGATGGCGATGCGGTTCACTTCGCCAGAGGCTGCCAACTGCGAGCCGGGGTTGAAACCGAACCAGCCAAGCCAAAGAATAAACACGCCCAAAGCAGCCATTGCGAGGTTGTGACCAGGAATAGCTTTGCTCTTGCCGTCCTTGCTATACTTGCCGACACGGGGACCAAGCGCCATTGCTCCGACGAGGGCCAGCACGCCGCCCACGCTATGTACGATGGCAGAGCCGGCAAAATCGTGGAACACGTCGCCAAACGTCGACATCATAAACCCGTCGGCAGCATCGTTGCAGAGCCAGCCGCCGCCCCACGTCCAGTGGCCCTCAATGGGGTAGATAAGCAGCGAAATGACTGCACTATAAATGAGGTACATCGAGAACTTCGTGCGCTCGGCCATAGCACCGCTGACGATGGTTGCACTGGTGGCACAGAACACCGTCTCGAAAATCAAGAAGCCCTCTACGGGCAGATCGCCCTTGTAGAAACTCAGGTCGCCCCAGTTGGGCATACCGATAAATCCTGCGCCCTCGTTGCCGAACATAAATCCGAAGCCGAGGAAGAAGAACAGTAACGAGCCGAACATGAAGTCGACAAAGTTCTTCATCAGGATGTTCGCCGTGTTCTTGCTACGCGTAAAACCAGCTTCACACAGCGCAAAGCCCGGCTGCATCCAGAAAACCAACATGGCTGCCAATAGCATCCATACAGTATCGAGTGATAATCCAATTTCGTTCATAATCCTGAAAATTTAAATCATTAACCTTTAACCTACTTCTTGTCCCGTAGCACCGTGTCGCCATGTTCGCCGGTGCGGATAGACCAGGTGTCTATCATGTCGCTCACGAAGATACGGCCGTCGCCTATCTCGCCCGTGTGGGCCACCTCTAAGATGACTTTCACTGTCGGCTCCACGAACTGGTCGCGGCACACGATGGTCAGCGCCACGCGCTCTATCACGTCCGTAGAGTACTGCACGCCACGGTATATCCTCTCCTGTCGGCTCTGTCCGATGCCATGCACGTTGTGGTACTCAAACCAGTCGATGTCCGACCGTAGCAGTGCTTCCTTCACATCCTCAAACTTCGTCTTGCGGATGATTGCTTCAATCCTTTTCATACCTTAATTACCTTTTTAATTAATACTAACACTCTGAAACGTTTCGGGTGCAAAGGTATGACGTTTTTCTTAAATATTATACAAAACGATATCAATTTGTTTGTTGAAAACGCACACAAGTAACAAAATGTAAAGCTATTAAAGCGATAACGTTTCGTTTTGCTTTCATTTTGAATTCACAACATGCCATTTCGTTACAAAGTGACAAAATGTAAAAGAGAGCTGACATTCATACGAATGCCAGCTCTCCTCTTTATGTCAAAAGGGATTATTTATGCCAGTTCCTGATGCGCTCCAGGGCCTCGTCGGTGCGCTCATGGGTGCCGAAGGCGGTGAAGCGGACGTAACCCTCGCCGGAGGGACCGAAGCCGACGCCGGGGGTGCAGACGACATGAGGACCGTAGAGCAGGGCTTCGAAGAAACTCCAGGAAGACATGCCGTCGGGCGTGCGCATCCAGATATAGGGGGCGTTTTCGCCACCGTAGCACTCGAATCCGAGGGAGCGCAGTGTGGAGAGCATCCGGGCGGCATTCTCCATGTAGTAGTCAATGGTCTGCTGAACCTGCTTCTTGCCCTCGGGCGAGTAGATGGCCTCGGCAGCACGCTGGCTGACATAGCTGGTACCATTGAACTTGGTACACTGACGACGCAACCACAACTGGTTCAGAGGGATACGCTCGCCCTCGAAGGTTGAAACCGACACTTCCTTAGGCACTATGGTGTAGCCGCAGCGGATGCCGGTGAAGCCTGCCGTCTTGGAGTAGCTATGGAACTCGACGGCGCACTTGCGGGCACCGCGAATCTCGTAGATGCTGTGGGGGATCTCCGGGTCGCGGATATAAGCCTGATAGGCGGCATCGTAAAGGATGAGGGCATCGTTCTTCAGCGCGTAGTTCACCCACTTGCGCAACTCCTGCTTGGTGATGACAGTGCCCGTGGGGTTGTTGGGATAGCAGAGGTAGATGACATCGACGGGACGGCCCTTCGGAAGTTCCGGTATAAAGCCGTTCTCAGCCTTGGTTGGCATATAGCGAACGTTGGTCCAGCGGCCCTCCTTGTAGACACCACAGCGGCCAATCATCACGTTGGAGTCAATATAGACGGGGTAGATGGGGTCGGTGACACCGATGAAGTTGTCCCAGTGGAGCAGCTCCTGGAAGTTGCCCGTGTCCGACTTGGCACCGTCGTTAATAAAGACCTCGTCGATGTCAAGATGGATGCCACGCGGCAGGAAGTCGTTCTTCAGGATGGCCTCGCGCAAAAAATCGTAGCCCTGCTCAGGACCATAGCCACGGAAGCCCTCAGCGGTGGCCATCTCGTCGACGGCCTTGTGCATCGCCTCGATGACGGCTGGACAGAGCGGTTGGGTAACATCTCCGATGCCGAGCGAGATGACGTCGGCCTTGGGGTGCATCACACGGAAGGCGTTCACCTTCTTGGCAATGTCGGCGAACAGGTAGTTCTGTTGGAGATTCAGGAAGTGGATGTTTACTAATGCCATATTGTGTTGGATTTTTATCGTTATTACGAGATTTCGTTATTCTGGTATTTCGACCTCGCCGTCGAAGACGAAGGTGGCGGGACCTGTCATGAGGACGTGATTATCCGACTCACGCAGTTCGATGGTCAGCGTTCCGCCGTCCATGATGATTTCTGATTGACGGCCAGCCTTGCCCGTAACGAAGGCAGCAACGGCAGTGGCACATGCTCCTGTTCCACAGGCTTGAGTGATGCCGCTGCCACGCTCCCAGACGCGGACGCGAATGACGGTGGCGACGGCAGAACCGCCGACCACAGTACCTACGCGGGCAAACTCGATGTTGCAGCACTGTGGAAAGGCAGGATGATGCTCTAAAGCCCGCCCCTTTTCTGTCACCTGATCCACATCATCGATGAAGATGACGTAGTGGGGGTTGCCCATCGAGACGAAGGTGCCGACGCTGAGACCGCGCGAGGAAATAAACTGGTTCTCGTCAGCGAGTTTTGGGGCACCCATATCAACAGTAACACTATTTACGAGACTGTTGACGATATGCAGTTGCAGGATTTTCACGCCCGATGGTGTCAGCAGTCGTATCTCGTCTTTCTTTGTGAGTCCCCGCTCATAGAGGTATTTCCCGATGCATCGGCTTGCATTGCCGCACATCATCGCCTCAGAGCCGTCGGCATTGAAGATGCGCATTGTAAAGTCTGCTTCCGGCACAGGACTCCTGCCAATCAACACCAGCCCGTCGGAACCAATGCCCTTATGCCGGTCACTCCAAGCGATAGCCACAGCAGCAGGGTCGGCAATCGGATACTCCATCGTATTAATGTAGATGTAGTCATTGCCACAGCCGTGCATTTTCGTAAACCTGATTTTTCGTGCCATTTTGCTCACCATTTATCTGTCCTGCTATCCTTTTGTTATAAAAACAGCTGCAAAGGTAAGCAAAACGACACACATCACCAAGAAAATACAGTCATTTTGTTTGTATAAATAATAAGAGGGGTGTCATTTTGTAAAGCATTCCCCTGAATATCTTTTCATTTCTCTAACATTTTGCACCCAAATACACCTTTTCCTTTACAAAGTGTCAGTTGTTAGAATTTGCTGATTGGAATCTCCATCCACATCTTGCGCTCGTTGTCGCTCATTTTCTCGATGGCGTAGCGCAACATGGTGCGGGGCATCTCATGGGCATGCTGACGGAGAAAACCACGTAACAGATCCATAGAAACTCGCTTACCCATTTCTCGCAACATCCACCCCACCGCCTTGTGCATCAGATCGTGCGGATGGTGCAGGTGAATCTCAGCATAGCGCAGACACCACGACGGGTCACCCTGCTGCGACGTCTTCCACGTACAGACAATACTCATCCGTTGCCGCCACAGATTGTCGCTGGCAGCCTGTTCATCAAGCAGATGCAGTTTGTAGTCCTTATCTCCAAGTGCTGAAGGTAATAGCAGCCAGTGCCCTAATATCTTCGGTGCAGACAAATCCACCAAGTCCCAGTTGTTCGCCCGCTCCGCATATCGCAGATACATCGTCAGTATCTCGTCGCGCCCACGAATCGCCCCTTCGTCATACAGTAGCCGCTTCGTAGCCAGCCGCTCAAATTTATCCACAAGAATCAACAACCCGCAGAGTCGCACCTCATGCCATCTGGACATCAGCAATTCCGGCACTTCATCAAGCGGGGTCTCCTTTGCGACATGTTTTACCACATCACGTGTCTGCGGTACCTTCTGCCCCAAAAACTCATCGCCATAGCCATACTCACCTGGTGCCGTCTTGAAAAATCGCATCAAGTTCTCCCGCTGTGCCTCATCGCGCAGCGACTCCATGTAAGCTGCGATTTCCTTTGCTGTTGTCATTGCGCTTGGTTACTGTGACAGGATTTGCTCCGCATGCTCCTTGGTCTTCACCTGCTTGCCAGCGAAAATCTGCTCGATGATTCCTTCCTCGTTGATGACGAAGGTGGTGCGGATGGTGCCCATTGCCTTTTTACCGTACATGGTCTTCTCGCCCCACGCGCCCATCGCCTCCATCAGCGACTTATCCACGTCGGCAATCAGCGGGAAGGGCAACGAGTGCTTCTCCTTGAACTTCACATGCGAGGCTGCTGAGTCCTTGCTCACACCCACCACCTCGTATCCTGCTCCCTGCAGCTCATCGTAGTGGTCACGCAGACTGCAAGCCTCAGCCGTACAGCCACTCGTATTGTCCTTCGGATAGAAGTACAGCACCAGTTTGCGACCCTTGTAGTCACTCAGACGGATGTCCCGTCCCTGTTCGTCCTTGCCCAGAATCTCGGGCGCCTTGTCTCCAATGTTCATCGTCGTATGGTTTTTTATTAAATTCGTTATATTTCTTCTTACATCTTACTTCAAACCTCTTACATCAACCCCGGTTCCCACAGACATCGCTGCATATCCACATGTCCGTTGCTTCGGAACGTGACACCCTCAGCCTCTAACAGCGGGCGTTGCTGACCCCATCCTGGAGCCGTTCGTCCCTCTTTGTTCACCACCCGATGGCAAGGCAGCGACACTGCATCAGGTGCGTATCGCAAGGTCCGCCCCACCATCCTCGCATGACTGGGCCAGCCCGCCAGAGCCGCGATATGTCCGTAGGTCGTCACCCGTCCGCGAGGTATCTGACTGACTATGTTCAGCACATCCGTCTGAAACGCCCTCGCCTGCTCTGGTGTCATCTTATCGGGATAGTCTTTCATTTTCTTGCCTTACTCATGAGTATGGGTAAAAAGGAGCTAAGAAGCAGGCAACAAGTAGGCTACGATGGCTACTGCATGAGTTTGGCCAAACGTTTGTTGAGGTCGCGACAGTCCTCCAGAAGATTCCAGATACCATCTTCCGACAGCACGCCACGTTTCAGGTCCTGCGGCAACAGCCCTGCCTCATCGTCAGAAAAGTCCTGCTTCCACTCGTCGCTGCCGTAATACGCCTCCAACGCACGGATATCCTCCTGCGCCTCGGCATAGTCATCGAGGGCTGCAGAAAGTCTCATCACCGCTGCTGATGCACGGTCCAGCCGTTGCTCCATCCCCTTGATTCGTTCTGTTTGTGTCATATCTATATGTTGAAATATGCCGCAAAAGTACGAAAAATCTCGCAGACGACGAGCATCTGCGAGAAAGATTTTACATTATTTGGAAATTCGATGATTATTTACTCAGGAAAGCATTGACTTTCGCGGCAGTCTGCTTGCCTGAGGCCATAGCGCGGACTACGAGAGAGGCACCATTGGCTGAGTCGCCACATACAAAGACGTTGTCGGGATAGACGGGGTGTTCTGGTTTCAGGAAACCCATTGCGAGGAGACAGAGCTCGGCCTTGATGATTTCAGGCTCACCCTTCTCGACCATGATGGGGCGACCGCCCTCTGGATTCGGCTTCCAGTCGATTTCCTGTACCTTCACGCCTGTCAGATGACCGTTCTCACCTAAGAACTCCAGGGTGTTGATGTTCCAGCGGCGGGTGCAACCCTCTTCGTGCGATGAAGTTGTTTTAAGGGTGCGAGGCCAATTAGGCCAGGGGTTCTGTGGGTCTTCAGGGCCTTCGACAGGCTTGGGCATAATTTCAATTTGAGTCACGCTTTTACACCCTTGACGATGGGCTGTACCGATACAGTCGGAGCCAGTGTCGCCACCGCCAATCACAAGGACGTCCTTGCCCTTGGCGGTGATGCGCTCATCCTTACTAAACTCGATACCAGCCAGCACACGATTCTGCTGAGCGAGCAGTTCCAAGGCGAAGTGGACACCTTTCAGTTCGTGGCCAGGAGCCTTGAGGTCGCGGGCGGTGGGCGTTCCAGTAGCGATGACGACGGCGTCGAACTGTTTAGCAAACTGCTGTGGCACAGCAGCAGACTCAACGGCTTGGCCATACTTAAACTCGATACCCTCACTCTCCATCAACTTGATGCGGCGATCAATAATGGCCTTGTTCAACTTGAAGTTCGGGATGCCGTAGCGCAGGAGCCCGCCTGCAGCCTCGTTTTTCTCGAAGACCGTGACGGTGTAACCCATCAGGTTCAAGTCGTTGGCGGCAGCGAGTCCAGAAGGTCCTGCGCCAATGACAGCTACCTTCTTGCCATTAGGCACGATATTGGCATGAGGCTGGATAAAACCCTCCCGGAAGGCTGCCTCGATGATGGCACACTCGTCCTCGCGGTTGGTGGTCGGCTCGTGGTTGAAGCGGTTCAGCACGCAGGCTTTCTCGCACAGGGCGGGACAGATGCGACCCGTAAACTCTGGGAAGGGGTTGGTACTGGCCAGGAGTTTATAGGCCAACTCCCAGTCGCCTTTATACAGGGCGTCGTTCCACTCAGGAGCCTTGTTGCCCAGCGGACAAGCCCAGTGGCAGAAGGGCACGCCGCAGTCCATGCAGCGCGAAGCCTGCAGCTTGCGTTCACGAGTGTTCAGCGTCTGCTCCACCTCGCCGAAGTCGTGGATTCTATCGTGAATCGGACGGTAGCCGGCTTCCTGCCGGTGTATCTCTAAAAATGCTTTCGGATTTCCCATGATCAATAGTCTCGTTGGATGTTTGCAATTTTCTCTTGTAGTTTCTTGTTCTGCTCTTCCTGCAGCACGCGCTTGTACTCGATAGGCACTACCTGGATGAAGTCCTCGATATAGCGTTGCCAGTCGTCAAGCATCCGTCCGGCGAGGACCGAACCCGTGTGCAGGTAGTGCTGGCGGATGAGTTCGAGCAACTCCTTGCGCGACACGCTGTCCTCGACCAGCGAAAGCTCCACCATATCCATATTGCAGTAGTAGTCGAACGTGTGGTCAGGGTCGTAGACATATGCCACACCACCGCTCATACCAGCGGCGAAGTTGCGGCCTGTCTTTCCTAATACCGCCACGCGACCGCCTGTCATATATTCGCAGCAGTGGTCGCCCGCGCCCTCAATGACAGCGATGGCACCAGAGTTTCGCACACCGAAGCGTTCGCCCACCTTGCCGTTGATATACAGCTCGCCGCTTGTGGCTCCGTATAGGCCCGTGTTGCCTGCGATGATATTGTCTTCAGCCTTAAAATTCTCGTTCGAGCGGGCAGGCGGAAGGATGCTTATACGCCCTCCTGAAAGGCCCTTTCCGAAGTAGTCGTTACACTCGCCCTCGAGTTTCAAGTTGAGACCCTTCACGGCAAATGCACCGAAGCTCTGACCGGCTGAGCCTTTGAACTTAATGTTAATCGTATTATCGGGTAGACCTGCCTCTCCATGTCGTTTGGCGATGACGCCAGAGAGCATCGTGGTGACAGCACGGTCGGTGTTCTTGATAGCGTAGTCGAGCGTCACCTCCTCTTGGTCATTGATAGCCTTCTCGGCAGCCTTGATAATCTCTTCGTCCTTTACGCCAGTAACCTTGGTGAAGGCACCACGATCCCAATAGAGGGCTTTTTCTGTTTCAGGCTTGTGGAGCAGACGGGCAAAGTCGATGGTGCGCCATTTCTCGACGGCTGAACCGTCGGGCACACAAACCTCGATCAGCTCTGTATGACCAATGATTTCTTTCAGGCTATGCACGCCTATCTCGCTGAGGTACTCGCGCACTTGTTCTGCCAAGAACGTGAAGTAGTTCACCACATACTCAGCCCTTCCCTCGAAGTGCTTGCGCAACTCAGGGTTCTGTGTCGCCACACCCATCGGACAGGTATTCGTATTGCACTTACGCATCATCACACAGCCCAGCACAATCAGCGGCAGCGTACCAAACGAAAACTCATCGGCACCCAGCATCGCCATGATAATCACATCCTTGGCAGTCTTCAGCTGACCGTCGGTTTGCAAGCGAACTTGATTGCGCAGACCATTCATCACCAATGTCTGCTGCGTCTCTGCAAGACCTATCTCAGGCGAGATACCCGCGAAGCGCATGGAGCTCGCCGGGCTTGCACCCGTGCCCCCCTCGGCACCGCTAATCACTATCAGGTCGGCCTTGGCTTTGGCTACACCGGCGGCGATGGTACCCACGCCACTCTCGGCCACGAGTTTCACGCTGACGGCTGCCGTCGGGTTGATATTCTTCAGGTCGAAGATGAGCTGTGCCAGATCCTCGATTGAGTAGATGTCGTGATGTGGCGGCGGCGAGATGAGCGAGATGCCAGGGATAGCGTTACGTGTCTTGGCGATGATGTCGTTGACCTTGAAACCAGGCAGTTGTCCGCCCTCACCGGGCTTTGCACCCTGTGCCACCTTGATTTGTATCTCTTCTGCGTTGACCAGATATTCAGCCGTCACGCCAAAGCGTCCTGAAGCAATCTGTTTAGTCTTACTGCTGAGCGACACACCGTTTACCTCTGTATGATAACGGGCGTTGTCCTCGCCACCCTCACCGGTATTGCTTCGTGTGCCCAGCTTGTTCATCGCCAACGCCAAAGCCTCGTGCGCCTCGATGCTCAGAGCACCGAAACTCATGGCACCCGTAACGAAGTGCTTCACTATCGACTCAACAGGCTCCACCTCGTCGATTGGCGTTGGCTTGGCAGCCTTCTTGAACTTGAAGAAGTCGCGGATAAAGATGGGGCTCTCCTTCATTCCCGACGTTCCGTCGCCTACCCGTAGCCCTTCATCTACAATCTTAGCCCAAGCCTTGAATTTCTCGTAATTGCCTTGACGGGTGGCCAGCTGCAGCTGTGCTATTGTTTCTGGGTTCCAGGCGTGCTTGATGCCATCCTTGCGCCAAGAAAAGAGTCCTTGGTTCTGAAGCATAGTTTGCTCTTTGGCTTGCTCTTGCAGACGAATTGCATCGCGTGCAATCTCCTTCAACCCAACACCACCGATGGTGCTCACCTCCGTGCCGAAGTACCTTCTCAGCAGGTCTTCGCTCAGGCCGATGCTCTCGAAGATCTTGGCTCCACGATACGAGCGGATGGTCGAGATACCCATCTTACTCATAATCTTTTTCAAGCCTTTGTCCACCGCCTTGATATAGTGAGCCTCTGCAGTGGCGTAATCTTCCTGAATCTTTCCGCGCTTCACGAGGTCGTCGAGAATGGCGAACGTCATATATGGACAGAGCGCGCTGGCACCATAGCCTAACAACAAGGCTGCATGCATGGTCTCGCGAATCTCTCCGCTCTCCACAATCAGAGCCGTCTGCACGCGCTTACCCACGCTTATCAGATAGTGGTGAACAGCACTCACGGCAAGCAGACTTGGTATCGCAGCATGCGTCTCGTCGATGTCACGATCGGAGAGAATGATGTAGTTCACACCCTCATCTACGCTCACTTCTGCCTGGTGACAGAGGTCGTCAAGCGCCTGTCGCAATCCCTCTTCGCCCTTCTCTATCTCAAAGAGAATGTGGAGTTTCTGCGTCTTGAATCCTTTATAACGGATGTTACATAATATATCGAGTTGTGTGTTGGTCAATACGGGCTGCGGCAGGCGTACCATCTTGCAGTTCGAGGCATCGGGCTTCAGGATGTTCGTCCCCACGGCACCGATATATTCCGTCAGACTCATCACCAACTCTTCACGGATGGGGTCGATAGCAGGGTTCGTCACCTGCGCAAACTGCTGACGGAAGTAGTTGAACAACACCTGCGGACGGTCTGAGATGACTGCCAGCGGCGTGTCGTTACCCATCGCAGCCACTGGCTCCTGACCGGCTGTCGCCATCGGGATGATGGTCTTATCGATGTCCTCCTGACCATAGCCAAACTGCACCAGTTTCTGCTCCAGATGGTCCAACGAGTTTTCCACCTTGCGACCGCTCTTCAACTTCTCCAACTGCACGCGGTTCTCGCTGAGCCATTCACGGTAGGGATGCGCCTTGGCCAGCTGTTCCTTGATTTCACCGTCGTAGTATATCCTGCCCTCCTGCGTGTCGATGAGCAGTATTTTGCCCGGCTGCAGGCGACCTTTCGACACTACATCGCCCGGCTCGAAGTCCATCACACCCACTTCCGAAGCCACCACCATCATACCCTGCTTCGTAATCGTATAGCGGCTTGGGCGCAAGCCG
>FLNV01001604.1_pt1 | contig 52739 bp, 31 predicted proteins | sample 1140351 | NCBI WGS metagenome assembly FLNV01 (sample SAMEA3878207, study PRJEB12797) | bioreactor metagenome | biome: Moose rumen | place: Sweden | collected 2011-10
AGAAAAGGTGGAGAACGAAGAGATTGAGGATGTCGACTTCCTCGAACTGCGTGCCTGCGACCAGAGCTGTCCGGGCGGCATCCTGACCTGCGACAACCGTTTCCTGATGTGCGAGCGTGTGTTTGGCCGTGCCCGCAAAATCGCCGACCGCGAGCGCAAGGGCGAACAGACCAAGGACCACGAGCTTGAAGAGGAGCGCAACTACCTGATGCGCAACATGAAAGTGGGCGAAATCAAGCCGCGTTCAATGCTTGTTTTGGACGACGACATCAGCGTGGCCTTGGAGAAGATGAAGAAAATCAACGAATACCGTGCCCGCCTGCCCCAGACCGACTGCGGCATCTGCGGTGCGCCCACCTGCGACGCCTTGGCCCGCGACATCGTGTGCGACAACGCCGAACTCACCGACTGCGTCTTCATCCAACGCAACCTCGAAGCCCGTGGCAACATGGACGTACACGAGTCGCTGAAAATCATGGAGCTTATTTGGGGCAAGGCCAAGATGAACGATTATGTGAAGAACAAATAAAAAAAATCCCGCTTTTGATGGAAGCGGGATTTTTCTTTGAAAGCGTTGAATTTATTCGCCTTGTTGAGCCTTCTCTTGCTTTTCAAGGTTTTCCTTCAAGCCGGCCAGGACTTCGAGGTCGCCGAGCGTGCTGTGCTCAATGTTGTCATTGATTTGCTTCACGGTGCGCTTGGCTTGCTTGGCGGCCTTCTCGGCGGCCTTTTCCTCTGCGCTCTTTTCGGCGACTTCCTTCTCTTCCTCGACGCGAGGCAGGGCAAGGATGATCTTCTTGCTTTCCTTGTTGAACTCAAGGATCTTGAACTCGAGGGTGTCGTCCACCTTGGCGTTGGTGCCGTCTTCCTTCTTCATGTAGCGGCTCGGGCAGAAGCCTTCGACGCCGTAGGGCAAGCTGACCACCACGCCCTTGTCGGAGGCGCTGATGACGGTGCCTTGGTGCATCGAGCCGACGGTGAAGACGGTCTCGAACACATCCCAAGGATTCTCTTCGAGTTGCTTGTGGCCGAGGCTGAGGCGACGGTTGTCTTGGTCGACGTCGAGGACGACGACATCGATGGTTTCGCCCACCTTGGTGAATTCGGCCGGGTGCTTGATCTTCTTCGACCAGCTGAGGTCGCTGATGTGGATCAGGCCGTCGACGCCTTCTTCAAGCTCGACGAAGATGCCGAAGTTGGTGAAGTTGCGCACGGTGGCGGTGTGCTTCGAGCCGATGGGGTAACGCTCGCTGATGTTGGCCCACGGGTCGGGCATCAGCTGACGCATGCCGAGGCTCATCTTGCGCTCTTCGCGGTCGAGGGTGAGCACCTTGGCCTCCACCTCGTCGCCCACTTTCAGGAAGTCCTGAGCGCTGCGCAGGTGTTGCGACCACGACATTTCCGACACATGGATGAGGCCTTCGACGCCAGGAGCGATCTCGACGAACGCACCATAGTCGGCGATGACGACGACCTTACCCTTGACGGTGTCGCCCACCTTGAGGTTCTCGTCGAGGGCATCCCACGGATGAGGAGTGAGTTGCTTGAGACCCAAGGCGATACGTTTCTTGTTGTCGTCGAAGTCGAGGATGACGACCTTGATCTTCTCGTCCAACTTGACCACCTCTTCGGGGTGGCTGATGCGACCCCAGCTGAGGTCGGTGATGTGGATGAGACCGTCGACGCCACCGAGGTCGATGAACACGCCATAGCTGGTGATGTTCTTGACCACGCCTTCGAGGACCTGACCCTTTTCGAGCTTGCTGATAATCTCGGCCTTCTGGGCTTCGAGTTCGTCTTCGATAAGGGCTTTGTGAGACACAACCACGTTCTTGAACTCTTGGTTGATCTTCACGACTTTGAATTCCATCACGCTGTCAACAAACACGTCGTAGTCGCGAATGGGCTTGACGTCGATCTGGCTGCCGGGCAGGAAGGCTTCGAGGCCGAACACTTCGACGATGAGGCCACCCTTGGTGCGGCTCTTGACATAACCATTGACGATTTCGCCCTTTTCGTAGGCTTCGTTGACGCGGTCCCACGACTTGAGGAGGAGGGCCTTCTTGTGCGAGAGGACGAGCTGGCCGTTGGGGCCTTCTTGGTTCTCGACGTAGACTTCCACCTTGTCGCCCACCTTCAGGTTGGGGTTGGTGCGGAATTCTGCAACCGGAATAACACCATCCGACTTGAACCCGATGTTGACCACGACTTCGCGCTCGGTGATGGCAACGACAGTGCCTTCGATGACCTCGTGATCAGCGATTTGGTTCATTGTGCCCGCATACTTGTCTTCAAGTTTTTTGCGTTCGTCAGCTGTGTAGTTGTCGAACTTCTTGTGCGACGATGTCCAGTCGAAATCCTCGGCGGGAACCGGTTTCGGTCTGGGCGTTCTTTGTTTCTTTTCAACAGGCTGTTCTTCTGCTGGCATAGCCTCGTTGATGATGTTTTCGTTTTCTGCCATTGTAATAATTGTAATAAATTGTACCCGCAAGCGTTCCAGAACTCCGCCCACGAGGAGGTTAAACTTTTGATTGTCAACTCAAACCGCTGGTTTTGCAACCCATCTGGACGGGCGGCTTGAATCGGGCTGCAAAGATAGGAAGATTTTCCGTAAGTTTTACGGTTTCAAGGAATTATTTTTTTTACGGCAGGTTCAGTTGGGAGCCAATGCATCACATCCCCCACACCACAATCGTCCGTCCGTTGTAGTCGAAGCGGCTCAGCGGGTCGATAGTATAGTTGTCTTCAGGGATATTCGGCCCAGCGGTGTTGAAGAATCTTTCCATGGCAATCTATTTTGGCTGCAAAGATAAAAAATAGGTTCAATACTTCTTTATATCACCACTTCAAAAATCCGTTTCCCGTTCCACTCGATCCACTCAGGCTCGGCGTCTTGCTTGTCTTTCGAGAAGTCGAAGGTCACCAAATAGCCTTCGTCTTTGCCCCGGACGGCCAAGTACTCCGAGAGTTGGTCGCGCCCGCGCTGCTCGTATTTGTCGCCCCGCCAAATCTTCAGCTCGACGATGAACTCCTCTTGGCCATAGGTCACCACCAAGTCCATGCGGCGGTTGTCGCGCGTCTCTGGTTCCACGTAATAGAAGCCAATGCCGTTGATGATGGGCTTGAGGAAAGTGAGGAACAGCAGGCGACCTTCCCTTTCGAGGAACGGCACCGTGCTTTCGCGGTATTCCTCGTGCATCAAGTCGCGGAAACGGGTGACGACATGCTCCATGTTGAGCTTGCCGTTTACAAGGTAATTCGATGCAAACGCCGATATCCTTGCGGAGTTTTTGATGCTGTAATCAACCGTGTAATAGAGGTATAAGGCCTCTTCGAAAACCAAGTTGTGAACAGCCACCATACCGTTTCTGTTTTGTATGTAGGAGAACATGTTCCCCATGTTGACCATCGGATTCAGCAAGGTGTAGGCATAATCCTCGCTGTTGACAGCCACTTGAAACATGAACTCGCGGAAATCGGGATAATGCTCAAGGTTCTTTGACAAGTCATCCATCAACGTGCTGCCGCCTTGCACAATCAGTTTGACAGCCCTGACGACACTTTCAGGCCTCCACTCTTTGTCGAACTGCTCGTCAATGATTTTGCAGATATAGCTCACAAGGAACGGATACCCGTTGGTGTATTTGTAGATCTCCTCGCTGATGGCCTTGATGTCCATGCCCGTGTGCTCGTCGTTCTCGTAGTCGCCGAGCATTTGGGCGATTTCCTCGGGATGGAAGGTCATGTCAACGTTGAAGTCGGCGGCGATGTTCCACGGCGAGTTGTACTTCTTCTCCGCTTCCGGCCTGATTTTCAGCTTGAGGTTCTTCACGTCATACACGCCAGCGAGGACAACGCTGTGGAAGGTGCTCGACAATCCTTTCCGATTGCGTTCCAGATACTTGTTGCGTAACATGCCGAGAAAGTCGAGAAAGAGTTGGTTGTCGAGACTTTTGTCAACTTCGTCGATTGTCACCACGACGGGTTTCTGTACTTCTTTGCAATATTTACTGATGACAAACGACAGTTCTTCCATGGATGTTGCCTCACAGTTTTGCCATATTTCCACAGCCGTGTCGTCACTATCCATCGGCAGGAGGTTCTCCTTCATCTGTCTGGCAAACATGGCGGCAAATGCTTCGTGTGAGGCGTATGCCGTGCTGTCAATTCCCTCGAAACTCAAGGGCACCACAAGATAGCGACCCGACAATTTCCGCCAAATCCAGTCGAGCATAGTGGTTTTCCCATACTGCCGCGCCCTGTTGATGGTGAAATACTTCCCCTTGTCTATCAGGCTTTCGACGGCCTCGAACCGCTTGGCCGTATCCACCATGTAGTGCCACTCGGGGTTGCAGCTGCCCGTGACGTTGAACTCTTTTTTCATTTTGCCTTGTTTTTTCAATCGTAGTTAAATGCCTCTTGTTTTTCAAATACGGTCACATTCCCCACACCACAATCGTCCGTCCGTTGTAGTCGTACGGCTTGTGCCAGATGCGCTCGTCCCATGTCTTCTCTTGGGTGCGGTCGAATATGATGAGATGGCCTTCATCGACCGAGCCGACCAGATCCATGTACTCAGCGGTTTGTTCAAGCCCTTTTTCAATCACCTTGTCGAGGTCGCCGCGCTTGAGTTTCAGTTCCAACACGATGCGCTGCACGGGACCGCCGTAGTGGTCGGTCAGCGGCTTGCGGATGAGCAGGTCGGTGCGCTTGCGGCCCAAGCCATACTCGCGGTCGATGTAGCCGCCACCGTTCACGATTCGCTGAAGGAAGGCTTGCAGCAACAGCTGCGGCCCGGCCTCGGCATAGTCGAAGCGGCCAATCCACGCATCGGCGTTTTGGCGGAAGAACTGCTGGAAGTCGAGCAGCAGCTTCTCCATGTTGATGCTGTTGTCGGGATTCTGGTACCACTGAGGCTGCTGCGTCAGCTGCTGCTGCGTGCTGGCCGTCAGTTCACGAGGAATGATCTCACGATAGATGGCATTGGCAATGCGGATGGATTTTCCACGCTCCTTGACCACCAGCCCCATGTCCTTGACATACAGGATGTCCTCGTCGGTCATGGCGCTCTCGTTGACCTCGTCGCTGTTGGCCAGTATCGGTTCGATAACCCGCTTTACCCTGGGTTCCTTCAGTTTGTCGATGAGGATGTCGATATGCGTGTCGCGGCGGTAGATGATGTTCTCGATGGCCGTGTCAATCATCTCGGGGATGATGCGGACGCTGCGGTCGCGGTTCTCCTTCATCTTGTAAGTCACTTCACGCCCAAGCGCATTCACCAACCAAGGCTGCCCTTCGGTGGCTTCCCAAACCATCGGGAAACAAGCCTCGTCGAACACCTGACCCGTTTCACGGGTGTGCTGCATATACAGCTCATGGATCTCCTCCTTGGAGAAATTGCCGAGCCGTAGCGACTCCGTCTTGATGTTGAAAGCCGACCCGCCCGTGATGATGTCTTGGTTGGAAAGCACGATGCGGTAGTCGCGCACATCACGTACGCCGCAAAGGATGATGCTCTGCGGAAACGCCTTGGGACGGTCGGCATAGCCCGACCTGATTTGGCGGAGAATGGCCACCAAGCTGTCGCCCACCAAGGCGTCAATCTCGTCGATGATGAGGACGATGGGCTTGGGCAAGCATTCCGAAAGGCGACGCAAGTAGGTTGACAGCATCGAGTCGGTCTCCACCGCCCGAGCCTCATCGCGAAGTCGCAAGGGGACATCATTGCGAGTAATGCCGCTAAACTGTTGGGCCAAAGTGTCGCATGTTGAACGGACAACCGAATCGCGGTCGTTGCGCCCGGCCTGCCCGCCCTCCACGTTGGCATAGACGGCGATGTAGTCGTCTTCGTTGTTCAGATAGTCGCGAAGGGCGAGCATGCAAGAGGTCTTGCCCGTCTGCCGTGGCGCGTGCATGACGAAGTAGCGTTCCTGCCGTATGAGCATTAGGATGTCCTCCAAGTCGAAACGGCTCAAAGGGTCGATGGTGTAGTTGAGTTCGGGCTTTTGCGGCCCGGCGGTGTTGAAGAATCTTTCCATGGCAATCGATTTTGGCTGCAAAGATAAAAAAAATTCCAAACAACGTAGATGATGGCTTTATCTCATAGGATCAATATCCTTCTCATACAATTACTTGTTTTCAAGAAACAGACTCCCTTGGGAAATCCGGCAAGGTCAATTATGGCATCCGAACCATCCGTTGCTAGTGACAACAAAAGCCTTCCTTGAGCATCCCAAAATGAAATAACATCGTTATCCTTAAGGCCACTGACTCTCAGATAATCCTTTGCCGGATTAGGACAAACCGATACTGTTGCCCCTTGCTCATCTAAGCCATCATAATACGCGAAATGAGCTGTCAGGTTCCTGGTTTCCGTCACACAAAAACACAATTCCGGGTCTGCCGAAACGAACAATCCCTCTTCTGTCCACATTAAGAACTCATAGTTGGCATTGGGAATGGCGTTCAAGGTGACATTCTGTCCATAAACATAGTTACCAATCCCTTGGACAATTCCACCTTGTTCTGGCTCTATTGTCACGCTTACCGTGAGATATTCCTGGGCAAAATTGGCCTCCAAATGGCGGTCTCCAGTGACCAGAAAGGAATAGGTCTCTGAATTTGACACCACATGGCCTTCCTCGCTCCAGTTGGCAAACAGATAGTGCTCGTTCGGCTCGGCCATCAATGTGACCACTGTACCGTATTCGAAGCTTCCCATGCCCGAGACCAATCCGCCATTGTCTGGCATTGCGACCGCAGTGATTTCATAAGTGTTGACACTGAAATTGGCTTGCAAGTCATGGCTTTCCAACACGAAAATGGACAAAGTGGGCTCCGTAGAGACCTGCTGGCCATTTTCGGTCCAATTCACAAAGGTGTAGCCTTCGTTGGCCGCAGCCTGCAAGGTGCAGGTCTCGCCATACCAATAAGCAGCCGCGCCCGTAATCGTGCCCCCTGCCTCGGGAACGGCTACAGCGGTAATCACTGCGATTCCACCTGAGAAAGAAATAGGGTACGGTTCAGCTATACTTCCCAAAATCTCGTTCGGCACAAACTGAATCGTTTCGGGCGGCACAAGCTCGAGTTCACGCTGCGAGCCATGGTCGTACAACCTAAACGACATCACGTCGCCCGACTGCCCATAAAGGGTCATGAAAAGCATGTGTCGGTCAACGCCACTATAATAGGCCAGCATCTCGCTACCCCGACATTCATCCCCACAAAACACACCTATCTCAAACACATCGATGGCCTGCTCTACACCATTGATCTCGAGCACACCGATAATGTTCATATTATCGGAGAACTGATTATGGTTAGGCACCCAATGGTTGGCCATAGTCGCAACAGACGATAACAATAAAGATAATAGCGTAAAAGCATGAATGATGTTCTTCCTCATAAAGATGCTTCTAATCAGTTACAATCAGTTTCCTACAATAAACTTTTCCATCGTTGGATATCATCTGCAACAAATAAATGCCGGCAGCATTTGGAGCGCGAAGGGTAGTCGGCTGAGCATTAAGGATGGCCTTCGATACCTCTACACCCAAAGCACTGACAATGCTTACACTGCCACCATAGCAACTATCAGGTAATGCTATTCTAAAGAGTTGGCCAACTTGCACTGGATTGGGATAATACGCCATTTCTTCTTCATTTTCATTCATTCCAGTGTCACCAAAACGTATAACATAAGGTGAATCGAGACCGCCTAAGACAACGTCTGGCTTAAATCTCAACACATTTGTTGCAATATATTCCTTTTCATTATGGGCGTCGAACAAAGCAAAACGCAGCTCCGCATCATCTAATCCAGCCACCGACAAGAAAGCGACATAGCGATGCAGAGGTTCGAAATATACCAATTGGGAGCTGCCACGACACTCGTCGCCAATAAAGGCCGCCAATTCAAACTGGTCATCGTTGACTTCCTCTCCATTGAGTTCAACCACAGCCATGATACTCATGTTATATGGATAAGCGTCAATTGAGGGAACCCAATGATTATCATCAAACTCGGCATTCTTTTTCACGGATCGGCTTCCGCCCTCAGAATAGGTGAGTGTGACGGCCTCACTATTGAGCGACTGATACATGTAACCCATGCCAGGTGACATTGTGTTAAGCGACCCATACCATCCAAACAAAGAGCTGTAAATGGCAAAGCTTGACTGTGATTTCAGCACGTCACCATCAGTAGCGTTCAAATCGGCCAAGGCTTCATTGATGTCTTTCTCAAAGGGTGACGGATAGCCAATCCAATTCCAATTCGGGCTCAAAGTGATGGGGTGCTCATCCAACCTAGCTGAAGGACCCATGATGGTTACTACCGATGGATTGTTGATATTAACAAGATACATCTTTTCGTTTGTTATGCCGTTCAAGGAGCCCACCCATGTATCATTGCTAAAGGAGACAAAGCCGTCGCTTTGCGACTTGATAATGACACCATTTGCCCCCAAGTCCTCTTCCATCATGCCAAGACCATCGATGCCGTTTTGATCGACATAGGTCGATAGCCACGACCATCCAGCACTCAAATTAAAGGTCTGTTTATGGGGTATGTATTCGCAGTCACCGACAAACGAGAAAGGCAACACTTCGTTCGCATTGCCGTAGACAATGGTGTCGGCCTCCGTATATGCGAGGACAAAGCCGTGATTCATTTCTTCTGTTTCTTCTAGAAACAAATCATTTCGTTCAAGCGAAACCGTAACATTGCAACCCCTGTCGACCAATAATCTATAAACCACAGAGTCAGAAACTACTATATTATCGAAATCTCCATAGTGTTCTCTGTCTGCAAGAAACTCTTCATACCAATTGGCTTGTTGTATTATTGGTAAGGTAAATCGCAATTCAGGCTGGACACCACCAAAAGATATAACAATGGAATCTCCAAACCATCCAAATAATGCTTCTAATAATGCTAATTCAAATTGATCATTATTTTTGTATAACAAACAAAGGTCGACACTACACACTTCGCTTTCTTCAGCAAATTCAGCCGTGAGAACTCGATCGGACGATACTATGAAGCTATAGTCAGCCTCGGTCGAAACCACCTTTCCATTCTCAAGCCAATAGCGGAACACATAGTCTTCATTCGCAGTGGCACTCACGGTACATTGAGTGCCACAGGTGAAACTACCACCGCCATTTACCGTTCCTCGGTCAGCTTGCGAGGCATCGACAGAAAGCGTTACTGTTGGCGATGCCGTTTCTAAGATTTGGGCTAATCGCATAGATGAAAACACCATGGGCATTAGCATAGGTGCCATGAAAGATATTTCACCGCTACCATCAGCAGCATCACTAAACATAAGATTTGTATAACACCCCGACAGGTTTTCGCCATTCATTTTAGATTGATAAGCAATGGTGTTATTATAGTCAGACATAATCATTCCGTTTGCAGGGAGAAACAGTACGCCTGCTGGCTCGAGCACGGTATTCCAATCATAGCGTGAAATGATATTGGTGGAATAAGGGGCTATTTCGTTGGGCAGGCTGAAGGAATAGATGGTTGGATCCCAATCGTCAGGCATCACCAGCAAGCCCTCCACATTGTTGACCTTTGCATAGGCATACCTCACCTCGATGTCACGACCCTCAAGCAAGTAATTCCATTCCTCGCTTGACAATAAATGCCAGCATGAAAAGTCTATGAGGCCTATGTATTCAAAAATGTTCGGAACGAGGTCTATCCCTTCTTTACAACGTGATGTTAAAGTACTCTGTTCCCAACGTCCATCATCGCCATGGTTCTGTCGGTAGTATTGTGTGGGTGCGAACTCCCATGTCACAGAGGCTTGCGTCGAGGATTGATCAAAATGAAAAATGACGTTGCCTTTGGCGAAACCAACCGTTGAACATCCACTGATGGAGAAACGGCCATTCAGCAATTCGGGATCGGGCTCAGGATTCACCTCACATGGCTCGAAATGAGCTTCTAATGCGAGATTGCTTGATGGGAACTGGAAGTTATAAATGTTGTTTATCGACACCCACTCGCCATCCGATTTCCATCCAACAAAACGATAGCCGTCGTTTGCGCCTGCAATAATAGAAGCTTGCGCGGTCTCCTCGTATTCTCCAGCATAGTAGGACTCATGTCCTGCAGACAGGGCATCCATATATGGAAACACTTTTCCACCCTCTTCGGGGATGGCACTTATTTCCAACCAATATGACTGGTTTTCGGCAAAACAAGCTTGGAGGTTGCGGTCGGACATCACGGTAAAGACATAGTTGCTTGAATCGGAAACCAAGATGCCATCCTCCATCCACCCGACGAAATGGTAATGCGTTGATGGGCTGGCTACCAGTTCACATTCCTGCCATTCCTCGTATGAGCCAGTACCGGCTACGCTTCCTCCGTCACTAGGGTTAAGGTCGACGTTAATCGTGTAATACACGTCTGATGAATATCTGGCTTCAAGGAAGCGCGAAGCCTCGATGTCAAACGACAAAACGGGGTCTTCCGAAACCAACATATCGTTTTCATACCAGCCTTCAAAGGTGTGGCCGCTTTTGGCGGTCGCCGTGAGCGTGCAGGTTTCTCCCAACCTCATCTGGCTCTCGAAGAGGCCACCGCCGTTCACTTCACCTGCCCAAAGAGGATTCGGTTGGGCTCCGATTACCTCATAGTTCCTTGTTTCGATTTGAACGGGACGTTCATATCCAAAACACAGATTCCTCTTCGAATAACCATCGGTTGAGGCTGCTTCAAACACAATGTTTTCGGAAGGGGTAAATACGCAAACCCCATCATCATGCCACTGGCCGTTTTCATCCTGATACCCATCTCCACATATAAAATGAGAATAGTTAAAAGCAATCGTGCCAAAAGTCGCTCCCATATCGTCATCAAACAGATTACCAGCAAACAAACCATTAAAAACCAAAGGCAAGAAAACGGCATGGGCAGGCTCAAAATAGTTATTCCAGTCATTAATGGAAATATACTTGAAGACCATGCTTCTCAAAAGGGTCATTTCTTCATCTATGACATTGCTTGGAAGAGGGTATGTTGAGGCCTCCCAATCGTCGGGAAACAGCACTATGCCATATACATTGTCGACCTGGCAAAAAGCATAATGCATTCCACTGGCCGTGATGCGTTGATGCAACAAATACTCCCATTCCTCATCCGACAATGTCGTCCAACAGCCTAAATCAACCACGAACTTGTCATAATTGGCATCGTGCAAAAAACGTTGATAGAGGAAATCGAGGCCATTGTTTTGCAAATAGTTTTCAACATTGGCAGCGAAAGCGTTGGCATTAAAATACTTGCGATGCCATTGGTGTTCGGCGAAACTCCATTCCACATTGGCTTGGCCAGTCGCGTTGAAGTCGAAGGCGAGATTCAGGTTTCCTTTGGCGAAACGAGCCACACGTTCGTCGCCAATCGAGAAACGGCCTTCGAGCAAGTCGGGGGCATCGTTTTGAAGATCCCTAAACTGGGCTACCAAATTATGATTGGTATAGACTTCAAATGTGTAGGAAGCATCTGTCGACACCACCACCCCGTTTTCCGTCCAATGGGCAAAGGCATAGCCCTCTGCAGGTTCTGCCACAACAGTGCAAAGACCCCCATACTCACAGCTCCCGCCACCGTTTACCGACCCAAGGCCAGCCCTACCGCATGATACACTGACCATACAGTGGTTAACGACGTTATTAATCAATCGGACTTGACACCTTTGACCCAAATACCCAGAAGAATTTTGCCAACCCCAAGTAGACACATCTGACAATAAAACGTTAAAATTCCTATTATCAGAAGACGCTGATGACAAGTAGCCTGACGAAGAGGTCCAATACATATAATAATAGGGAATAAAGACAGCTCCCGATGGTTCTAACACATCAGTCCATGTTTGGGCATCAATCGTGTTGGAGTTGAGATAAGCTTCAAAAAAATCAGCAAAATTCACAAACTCAAGCAAAGAGATTATGCTTGTGTTCGGATTGTTTAAGGTGTACACAGAAGCATCCCAATCGTCGGGTAGCAGGATCATGCCTTCGACATCATTAACCAAGGCAAAAGCGAAGCGAATGCCCGAAGAAGTGGTGCGTGTGTTGAGCAGGTAGTCCCATTCGGCGGCAGTTGGGGTTCGCCATCCGCTGTTTTCTGTGTTGCCGCCGTTGAGGATAGGATTGTAGCCCCAGTCGGCCTGCCCTCTATGCTCGGCATCGCCTTCATAAAGACTAAGCCCTTCAACACCGTATGCCAGATAATCTTGATTACTGCTGCTTCTCGACCATGGTTGGTAACAGTTGGCTCCGTGGTTGTAGCCGCTCGTGCCCCAGTCGAAGATGTCAATCCAGCCATCGTAAGTTTCAGAGGCCAATGAGTTGTCGCATTTTACGCCGTTTTCATAGACATTACCACCATCATTGTAGCCCACATAATCCCACTGGTGCTCGGCAAAACGCCATGTGCCGCCCACATTTTCGCCAGCCGAGGCAGTCTCATTTGCATCACCATTGGCACCGCCAACCGCCCTATATTGCAGGTTGCCTTGCGAGAAATAGGCGTATGTGTTGGTACCCACGGAGAAGATGCCAGGTATGGCGCCTTCAGGATAACCGTTTATTACCGTTTTTGATGTCCTATTCCCCAATGCGTCGTATGTGTAGAATATCTGGACGCCATTTGAATAGGTCGTTCTTGTCAAACGGCCTGCGGCGTCGTACTCGTAGGTCTTGGTGGATTGAGAGAATGCTGTGATAGCCAACATTATCAAATATACAAAAGCAATGCTTCTTTTCATATCGTTTTAATCGTTTTATTATTTAGTAACCACATCTTGGAATAAAAATGTCTTCCCATTCAGACTTTGACACAGAGTGTTGCAAGGGCATATTTGCTCCTCGACCTTGAAGCTCGTATGCTTTAATTCCCGTCCTACTTTTCTCGTATTCACGTTTTTTGGCATTGTATTGCCTCTTTATCATTCCATCAGCTAACCATTGAGTTATTTCATCTCCATAAACGTCTCCTATTATTGTTCCTATTGACCACCCAAAAGAAAACGCAGAAAGACACCAACCAATTACAGGAAGGGCTTTAGCCACTGAACCTTTAATCAAAGACTTTCCCACATGAAATTTTATTGCACCTGAAACCGTGGTTCGAAGTGAAAGGCCAGAAGGAAGGTTAACTAAATTAGAAATGCCACGTAAAGACGGAATGACTTTTGACAACAATCCAATTGTTGTGCAACAAGCGGAATAAACATCGATACCAAACACTATTTTTGAGCCTATATCATTGCCAATAAGGTTTCCTGTTTGCAAATATTGTAAAGCATATCCGCCCACAGACCCAATTGACATAATGCTCGTTGCAATACCAACAGACATATTACCATTAGGATCAATGTTATTGATTGGATCATTATTCGCATAGGTATAAAGATTAGTGCTCCATATGGGATCCTCACTCAAAAACCTTCCAGTAGTACAGTCATAGTAGCGGGCACGCATAAACGCCAAGTCGTCTGTTTCGAACATCACTCCATTTCTACCAACAAAACGAAATCGGTTCAAATCTGTTTCCTCTGATTGGACCACATTACCAAAATCGTCATATTGGTATTTATGGGTAATAGCCGCCTCCGTCGTAGCATCAACCATGGCAACTGTACTACCACGAAAGTCATAAATATAATATTCGGTCTCATCATTGGCACTTATCCTGGAAATCAAACCAGCAGGACCATAGACATAGTAATAAAAAGGAATCCCTCCATCATCCGTTTCCATAATCACATTACCATCACCTGACAACAAGTCCAAAACATACTTTGTCGTTTCCCCGTCTCGTGTAGCCGAGCGCCTATTCCCAAGTCCATCATAAGTGTAGGTTGCTGTAAAATCTCCAGACACTTCAATCAGGTTGTCTTTACTATCGTAACTGTATCCTCGACCTGTGCGCAAGGTTGTGTTTCCATTGGCATCATACATGAATGAAATATCGCCTATGGTTTCCAGCCGGTTGGCTGAGTTACATGTATATGACAGAAGAGAGGCAACCATGGGTGGCAAACCTTCATACGGTTGCACTATGGTTTCTTGGATATGATTGCCCAAATTGTCCAAAGAATACAACTCACTTGCCACCATACTTCCCAAACCATCAGACCGATAAGAAGACAATCCGTTCTGACGTCCGTTTTCATCATACGTATAGTAAGTTCTAACTTCATTGGGATAGGTGTAATAGTCTAGTTGACCATCAGGTCGATACACAAATGAAGTAGTATTATTATTCCAGTCAGTTACCGATTCAACCCTATTCAATGCATCATAATCGTATGTTACGGTTTTATCACCTGGATAGGTTATTGTTTCAACATTACCATTTAAGTCATAGGAATAACTTACCGTAACACCGTCATACGTTATCGATTTAATATTTTGACCTATTGTTTGATATTCATAAACAATCGATTTGCCATCTTTTGTCACGGTTTCAACCAAACCAAAATCATTATACGAATATGAAGCATAACCGTCACTAGTCAATCTTCCAGCATTGTCATAAATATAGTTAAATACATCGCCATTGGGCGAAGTGAATTTCTTTATCGAGCCATCTGGATTATACTCCATGCTTATTTCATTACCCTGAAATGAAACCGATTGCAACAAATCACCTAAATCATACATCAATTCCGTAGCAAATCCTTTACTATTGACAATCCTAATCAAGTTGTCATTCTCGTCATAAAAATACGATGTGGGATTACCCAATTCGTCAATCACTTTGGTAACATTGCTGTTGTTATCATATTCATAATGCTTAGTTTTCCCTTCAGAATTGATTGTACTTTCAACACGACTAATCGCATCATAGTTCGTTATAGAGGTAATTCCTAACGGATTTTCTGTAAAATGGGTCAAATTCCCATATTGGTTGTATTCATATTGTGTCACCTTGCCCATAGGACCCGTAATCGTTTCAGGTGCACCATGATCATTATACGAGATAGTCGTAGTATTACCCATGGCATCCGTAATACCAGTCACTTTCCAAACAGAATACTCGAAACTAGTGGTATTACCATTAAAATCAGTCATTGAAGATAATGTTCCATTGTTATTATAAAGGTATTGTTGAGTAACAGGACCCAGCTCCAGCGTAGGAACCTCAATGGTTGCAACCGCACCAGCATTCGTATACGAATAATTGGTTTGAGTGCCCGTAATATTATCTATTACTGATGTAATTAAAGAGCCGTCATTCGGATCATCATAAGAATAAGTTAAGTCTTTATCAACATGATTAGTAATGTACGTGATACGATTGTCTAAATTAAAACCATATTCAGTGTTAAAACTATTCCTAGACAATGGCTGAATCAAAGTAGAAGAAGAGTGCCCTCCTTCATAATCAAACGTAAGGTCAACAGTCGTTGGAGGCTCGTCATTCACCCTTGTACTACTAAGTTTTCTTTGTTGGTAATCATTAAAGATCTTATTTCCCCTTGGTAGTTCTATGCAAGTAATCAGTCCATCATCTGCATCGGTTGTTCCATATTGAAAACCAGTTACATTACCTTTCGCATCTTGTATGGAGGCGAGGTATCCGTTGTCATCATAACTGAATGCGATTTGTCTGCCAATTGGATCAGAAACAGAGCTTAGTTTTCCTGCTGTATAATTGAAATTTAATGACCTACCAAAAGCAGAAACTTTTGTAAGCATAAAATTCGCATGAGACACATAATCATATTCTAATTCAACTTTATTTTCTTGATAACGGTCGTCTTCACTAATCATCGTAAGAAAGAACAATGAAGCATTAAAAGATAAAGACTCGAGTACATATTTGTAATGATCGGTAGTTTCTAATTGGAATTTATTATCCGAAATTCTTATTAGCTTATTGTAATTCCCCTCTGTAATGGAAGCACATTCTTCAATTCCAAATGGTTCTGGTTCGTACATTAACAATGTGCCATCCCCCATATGTACAACATAGATTATTTGGCAATTTTCGGCATCACGAGCCATACTTAAATATATATTGTAAGAATGCGTCCAAGACGGTCCTAACGGTTCAATTGGAAGATATCCCTTAGGAATTTCTGTATAATATGAGTCGTAACCAACACTAAAATCTAACGGGATATAACCTGGAATATGAAATAAATCCTTATCATAATAACTAAAATTTCCTTGCTCTATCCCACGAGCTACGTTTGTCACATCTGGCCTCAGATTTGTAGGAATAAAGAAATCAGAAGTTTCGAAATCTTGCGTGTTTGCTGGCGTTGGAATAGTGATCAACTCGGATGTCATCAACCTATACAAAAACAAAAACGCTTCCCCTCGTGTACAATAGTCGCCAGGACGAAATGAACCGGATCTCACAATATTTAACACATAAGCCTTGTTCGCATATCCCCAAAAATTTCCATAGTTTTCGTTGTCGGGATCAAAATCCGAAAAGGGATTTTCCATACATGCTGGATCAGGCACGACATTAAAAGCCTCCAAAAGCACCTTAAGCACATAGCTACGTTCAATCGGCGATTCAGGGTCAAAAAAGGCACGGTCACGGTCGAATGGAGAGATACCATCGCCATATTCAAGATACAAGAGTGCTTTGGCCGAGCGATAATAATAGGTGTTAGGATCCTGCAAGTCGGGATAAATGCTTGGGAAATAATCCGTCACCAATTGCGTCGGCACATTGTTGACACCTCCATAAAGGCCATATAATGCAATCTTTGCCAATTGATCGCGAGTTATGTTTTCATCAGGCAACAATTCACCATCAATGCCTTCAACAATGCCATTGGCACACAAGTATTGAACAGCCTCGTACAGCTCTTCTGAATAATCGGAATTGCTACCACAATTCTCTCCTGATGAACAATCGGGAAAATCACAATTGCCGTTTTGGGCAATCACTCCATTAGTAAGGGCCATTGTCACCATCAGCATCACAGCTGACACAAGTCTTATAGTCTTAGTTTTCATGATTTATATGTACCTAAATAACCATTCAATAATTCAAAACACCAACGTTTTATCTTCCGTGTCTCTCGACACGTACACATAGCCCTTGCCGGGCTGTAAGGTGCCGAGCGTGCCTACCCAAGTGCCGTTTTCATAGATGGCGAAGCCTTCGTCCTGCGAGACGAGTTTGTCGCCCTCGGCGGGCGCTATGTTCAGGTCGTCGACTTCCAAAGGCTGCACGCCAGAATAACCAAACCAGTTGGGACCTTCAGCGATGTCCACCTCGATGGAGGCAACCGGCAGGCCCGACACGCTCAATATGCACGGCTCTACGGTCTGTATCCTATACATCGCACCAGGAACGATGGCATCAATCGTACCGCTCCATTGGCCGTTCTCATAATAGGATTCGTCCCCATCCTGCGAGACGACGGCAAGGGCGTGGTCGCCCAAGGCAGCCTCGAAGTCTTCCAATGCGACTGGAATTGCTGTTGTCCACCAGTTCCATCCCTCGGTGAGCACTGCGGTCTGACCCGCCTCAAAATGGGCCACCAAACTGACAGGCTCCATCACCACAAAGGAATAGGAACTTTGGTTTGAGACCTCCTCGCCTTCCACGGTCCAGTTGACAAAGGCATACTGGCTACCTGCAGTGGCCTCAAGTTGGCAGGTCGCACCATACACGTATGGCATAGCACCAGTCACCACGCCACCCTCGGCTGGGTCAGCCTCGACGGCAATGGTCACCGTCTCTTCGGTCTGGAACTCAAATTGATACGGATTGGCTGGCAGACCGTGTATGGCATTCACCGTAAAAGTCATCCCTTCGGATGTGGCGTCGAGTTCGGCACCTGTTTTGTGGTCATAAAGTTTGAAAGTGATGGCGTTGTTGTTAACACCATACACCATCAAAAACACCATGTATTTATCCACGGCGGGATAGTAAGTCAGTATCTCGCTTCCTCTGCATTGGCTTCCGCAGAAGGCCCCTATCTCCATTTCGGTCCTGCGCATCTCAGCGCCGTTGATGTTGAGCACACCTATAATGGTCATGTTGTCGGAGAATTGATGGATGTCGTAGGTCCAATGCTTCACTACTCTCGATCCGCCATCTGTCACCATCGCGCCCAAACGGGTCACGATGGTGACAAAAAGGATTAAAAACATTATTCTTTTCATTCTTCAGTAGGTTTGGATTATCTTACAATGAGTTTACGGATGCATACGTCATGGCCTTCAGCCACAATCTTCAACATATAGACGCCTGGCGTGGCCGGAGCCTTCAGCTCCATGGGTAGCGCGTTGGAGCGAACCGCCGACACTACAACCCCCAATTCGTTGACGACTTCAACACGAACATCCTGTTCGTATCCGACCGGCATTGCAATTCTGAAGTTCTGTCCGCAATCGGCTGGGTTAGGATAAACGGCCACTTGGTCAAAGCCATAGCTTTGGGATTGACTGTTGAAGTGGATTGTAAGCATATCCTTGGTATTGCCCACGACGGCATCCGATTCAAAGACTATCATTTCCTTGGCGTTGCCATACTCCACGCCTTCGTCGGAATCGAACAAGGCGAAGCGCAAGTCCTTCGGCTCATGACCTGTAATGGTAAGGAAAGCGACATAACGGTCGACTGGTTCGACATACATCAAACGAACGCTACCGCGGCATTCTTCGCCAGCAAAAACAGCCAGTTCGTAACGACCATCGCGCAATTCTACGTCGTCGAGTTCGACCACTGCCATGACATTCATATTATCGGTGTACTTGTGCATGTTAGGAATCCAGTGGTTGTTTTCGGCAGTTCTGTTTTTCTTCAGCACGCCCGACCTGCCTTCGGTGTAGGTAAATGACACTGACTCGCTGTCGTTCGATTCATACATCAAGCCCATACCAGGATTGATTGTGCTCAACGAGCCAAGCCAGCCGAAGCCTTCGTAATAGGTGGCGAAGGTTTCTTGTGACTTAAGCATATCATTGTCGTGAGCATCAAGGCCACTTAAAGCGACGTTGACGTCATTAGCCGTGGCCATAGGATAACCAATCCAGTTCCAGCCTTGGTTCAATGTGATGGGGTGTTGCGAAGCAATGGCGCTGTTGCCCACCATTTCGAGCACGGTGGCGGCAGTGGTGTTCACCATATACATGCTTTCGTTGGTGATGGCATCAAGGTTGCCCATCCATTCACCGCCCGAATTGGCGATGAATCCCGTTTGCGACTTGATTATCACACCATTTTCGCCCAGTCCTTCCGTCATCATCTGCAGGCCTTCGATGGCGGACTGCTCGATGTAGGTGGAATACCAAGTCCAGCCTTCACTCATCTCGGTTTGCTGGCTATTGATGAAGTTGAACACATAAGGATTGGCGGGCGTACCTAAACGTCCGTTGGTGACGAAGGTGACCATCGAAGTACACGACAGCTCCAGCTCCTCACCCAGTCCGTGGTCATAGAGCTTGAAGCGCAGTTCGTCGTTGTCGTTGCCATGCAGCATGAGAAACACCAAATAACGGTTCACTTGAGGATAATAGGTCAGCAACTGGCGACCACGGCACTCATCGCCACAAAAAGCACCAATCTCCAAGGTAGGCGTGGCTTGCTCGACGCCTTCTATTTGGATGATGCCAATGGCGGTCATATTGTTAGAATATTGGTGGATGTTGACATCCCAATGATAAGCGTATGGCGTGAAATTGGCAACGAAATCATGGTTCTCGTGGATGGTGAAGGAGTATTCCTCCTCGGTGGAAACCACGATGCCGTTTTCCGTCCAGTTGACGAAGGCGTAGCCAAGATTTGCCGTTGCAATCAGCGACACCGCACTGCCATCGTTGTAGTTGCCCATTCCTGTCACGGATCCGGCAACAGCAGGATTGAGGGTGACCGCAACGCTATAGCTTACGCCTGGGGCAAACTCTGCCTGCAGGCTACGGCTCGATTCCATGAGGAAGGTATAGGGGTTGGCTTCTGACACCATCGTGCCGTTTTCGCTCCATCCCGTAAAGGCGTAACCCAGCTCGGGATAGGCCGTCACCATGGCGGTGGGATCGTCGCAATTGGCCTCTTTGTTGACCACGACAACGCCTTTCGCGGGGTCGCATGCGGCCACTTGAAGCACATAATTGAAGTTCTCGGCATAGTTGGTGAACTCGCTCCAATATTGAGCCGCTTGGAATGCGGGCGTGGCGCCGCATTGCACCGTGACGGGGATGCTGCGCGACACCGTTCCGAATGTGCTTGAGCCGATGGTGGGCGGCACGGCGGCTGCCACCGTCATGTCCGTTACCGTGGAGCAGCGTTTGAAGGCGTAGTTGGGGATGCTCGCCACGTTTTCACCTATATTAATATGTGCAACCGAAGCGCAGTCGTAGAACACGGGCTGTTGGGCGTTGCCCATCTCCGTGCAGTTGACGGCGTTGTAGGTGATGGTGGTGAGTTCGTCGCAGCTGGCGAAGGCGTAGTTTCCCACGGTCTGCAGTGTCTCGGGCAGGGTAAGCTCGCCGCGCATCCCGCCGCAGTTGCGGAAGGCCTCTGCGCCGATGGTCTCCACGCCGTTGCCCATCGCGATGCCTTCCAAGCCGTAGCAGTTGTAGAAGGCCTGCTCGCCGATGGTGGTGAGGCTGTTGGGAAGGGTGAGGGTGCCGGTGAGGGTGGTACAATCTTTGAAAGCCATTAGCGAAATGCTTTCTACATTATTTCCAATATTCAGCGTCTCCAATAACGGCATTCCTGAAAATGAATTATTAGCGAAATATTGATTATCATACCACTGATCCCAAACTAATCCTCCAATGACGCAATTCGTCGCGTTATAGTTCATCGTTGAAAAGTTTGAGTTCGTGAAAGCAGTTCCATGTACTGTTGTAGCATTTTCGCCAATAGTAAGCGTTCCACCCAATCCTGTACAATCTTTGAAAGCGTTGTTACCAATAGTTTCAACAGCATTAGGAATCACAAGATTTCCAGAAAAGCCATTGCATCCTTCAAAAGCACTTTCGCCAATAGAGACCAAGGAATTTGACAAATTTAAATCATCTGTCAAAGTGGCACAATTCACAAAAGCATAGGCAGGAATGCTTTCCACTTGCTCTCCAATGATTAAAGTAGTCAGATTGTTGCAATTATAGAATGTAGAAACAGCAATATCCTGGCCGTCAACCCAAAACCAACCATTTCCCATAGATGTGCAATTGGTGGCATTAAACTCTATGGTGGCCATCAAATTACTGGAAAAGCTATAACTGCCGATGCTTGTAACAGAACTAGGTATGGTTAATGTACCTGATATACCAATATTGTCAAAGGCATAATCTCCAATAGTTTCGATAGAATTGGTAAGATTTCCTATTACAGAAAGCCCTTGTAAATCTTTAAAAGCACCATTAGGAATTTGATGAACATTTTCTCCAATTTGTATGGATTCTATCTCAGAACATTCATAAAATGCTGATATGTATTTAAGATCATTATAACCAGCATTTAACAAATAATAATAACCCATTTTAGTACAATTCTCAGCATTGAAATTGATGGCTGTTATGCCTGTATGGGCGAATGCCTTCAGTCCAACAGAAGTCACGTTTTCGGGGATGGTTAAGACACCACTCAAATTAGTTTCGGCAAAAGCATAATCGCCAATGGTAACAACAGAATTAGGGAGGTTGAAGCTTCCCGTTATGCCTGTTAAATCTCTAAATGCGCCATTGGGAATTGTTTGAACACCCTCGCCAATTTGAAGCATGGTGATATTAGAACAACCCGAAAATGCAGAGATAAAATAACAATAAGGGTCGTCTGTATAATATTCACCATTTCCGTAATTTGCAGCAAAATCATATTCTCTATTATAATAATATCCCAATCCTGTACAATTGGTAGCGTTGAAAATGATGCCCGTCAAACCAATACAGTCCTGGAAAGCATACTGTCCGACAGAAGTGACTGCTGTTCCAAGGGTAAGATCACCTATAAATCCAGTGCAGTTGGCGAAGGCACTGCCGCCAATGGTAGCCACGTTCTCGGGAAGCGTCAACGTCCCGGTGAGTCCAGTGCAGTTGGCGAAGGCTGAACTGCCGATGTAGGTCACAGGCGCGGGAATGACCAATTCACCAACAAGGTTGCTCTGACCTGGAACGAAATTGTCGGGAATCACTTGAACATTATCACCAATGGTAAGGTTGGACAAAGAATAACACTCATACAACCAATAACTGCTCACAGAACAGTTTGTGGCGTAGTAATTCAAAGAGGTAAGGCTATTGTAACCGAAAGCCCCTTCTCCGATGTAAGTCACGCCAGTAGGAATGGCTACAGAAGCGAGGTTGTTGCATTGCCAAAACTCGTAGTCATTGATTTGCGTCAGCCCCGTGAAGTATTGCAATTCGTCAAAGGAAGTGATGGCTTGGTTGTTTTGGAACGCATTACCCAAGTTCGTCACCGCCGCAGCCTCTTCATAGCTCAGGAAACCGTCGCCATCGGTGTCCCAATTGTTCACGCAGATAGCTTCCACATTCGGGTCGGCGAAAGCGATAAAATTGGGATTGGTGAAACGAGCCACGAGGCTTCTGTTCCCTTCCACGACAAACGAATAGGTGGCGTTGGTCGAAACCGTCACGCCGTTTTCCGTCCAAAAGCTAAACTCATAGTCGCCATAGGCTGTGGCCGTCAACGTGCAGGTCGAGCCTTGCTCGTAGATGCCTGTGCCGCTAATGCTGCCGCCTTGGGCAGGTGCAGCAGTGGCCGTGATGTCCCAAAGGCAGGGGTTGGATTCCTGCATATTGGTGAAGCTGCTCCAACCGTCGGCGTTCTGGTAGGCATCCAAAGTGCCGCAGGGCACCGAGACGGAAATGCCATAGTCAACGCTGGTGAAGACGTTGGTGCCGAGCGTGGGCGGCTCTTCTGCCAACACATTGAACGAAGTGAAGCCTTCGCAAGCTCCGAAGAAGGCACTGTTGCCGATTTCCGTAAGGGACTGCCCAAGGGTAAGGGTGCCGGAAAGGCCAGAGCAACCTGAAAAGGCATTGGCACCGATGGTAGTCACGGCATTGGGGATGGTGAGCGAACCACTAAAACCAGAGCAACCATTGAAAGCGTCTGCGCCGATTGCAGTCACGTTGTTAGGAATAGTTATTTGACCAGTAATACTACTCAAACCGCTGAGGAATCCAGCAGGAATTATTTCCACGTTTTCACCTAATGTTATACTCATTAATGAAGTACAACTTTCTAGCCAATCACTACCCACAATGCAATTAGTAGCATCGTAGATTATTGATGTAAGAGAGTAACACCAACCAAAAGCTCCACCTTCAATATAAGATACATTTGAAGGTATAATAACAGATGTAAGACCAGTAGCACCAAACGCAGCACTATAGATTTCAGTCACAGAATTAGGGAACACGACAGAAGTAATACCAATACAATAATAAAACGCTTGAGTACCAATTGTTTGAACAAAACTGCCAATGTCAAGTGAAGTAATTTCAGTTGATCCTGCAAATGCATTATAGCCAATCATAGTTACAGGAAATGTGCTACCATAATACTCAACACTCTCCGGAATCACCAGTTCGCCAGTGGCGGCGGTGCCATCCACATGGCCAGTTACGGTTACCGAAACTCCATCACTATTAATGGAGTAATTAAGGTTGCCCACGGTGAAGGTTTGGGCCTGTGCATTTGTCATCCCTACCACAAAAAGCGTTAGGACAAACAAGGTGACACTTAGTACTTTTGTCATTCGTAAATTTTTCATTTTCATACGGTTATGTTTTTAAAAATTGTTTATATTCGATGTCGACAAAATTATTCCATCCCCACCAACCATCAAAACAATGCAACTGAATGGTTCTCCATAATAATCGGAATGTTTTTATCAAATTATAGGAACGAATTGTTCGTTTATTTTATCCTTTAAAGACAATTATGTTTTTCGAGACGCGATTATCGCGTCTCTGGTATCGCAAGATAATCCGAGCAATCCTCAAAGAAATCGTGGCCCAGCGCCTTGCTGATTTTGAACACCAACGGCATGGTGACCCATTGCTGGTTGAAGACCTTATAGATGTTCTCGGGCGTGCAGTGCACCTGCCGCGAAAGCCATGTGGCCGTGCGGCCCTGCCGCTGCAACTCGGCCTTGATAAGTCTGCCCAAATGGAAATCGGGGGTGGCAAGAGTGTCGCTCATATCATTTCGAATTAATGGTTACACAATGATTCGAAACAATAGAGAGGAATGGTTGGGAAAATTAGTCAAAAAAACATGAAAAAAATTTTTTCCATGAGGGGGTTTATCCTACCAGATACTCCCCTACCGTCATCGTGTCGCGGTCGAACTGCACGCCAACCTTCACCACTTCGCGGCCTTCGGTCGCGTAGGACAACGCATAGCCTCGGCTGTTGATCTGGTCTAAGGCTTCCTGGGCCGTGCCGTTCACCTTCAGTTCAAAGACATAGGTCTTTGCGGGCATCTTCACCACAAAATCGATACGACCGCCAGCACATTTCACCTGCGTCTGCGCATATACGTTGAGCATGTTGAAGATGAGCCAAAAGGTGTATTCGTAGAAACCCTCATAGTTCTTCACCTCGGCGAGTTTCTTCTGGAAGCCTTCGACGTAGGGAATGCCGGCAAGAAACGCCTTCAGCTCCTGCATGGCCATGTCGAGGTTGCTCTTGTATAGCGCGCGCCAAAACCTCATGGCGAAGCCCATGGTGTCGTTTTGCTTGATACCCGTGTAGGTGGGAATCATGTTCTCGACAAATCCTGTCCGCACTTCATTGTTTGGTATGGAAAGGACATAATAGTCCGTCAACTTGTCGTAATCCTTGATGGTGAGATAACCGCTTTGATAGAGCAAGGGCAGTGCGTCGTCCATGGCTTCCGTCGGGCGGTCGAACGCCGACGCGCTGGCCTCGATGCGGTCCATCGTCGTGATGTCGGTGCGGAATTGCTGCATCTGTCGGATGAGGAAGGTCGGGGTGCCGCTCTCAAACCAATAGTTGGACACCTTCCTCTGCAAGAAACACTTCATCAAGCTGAAGGGATTGTACAAGTCTGGCGACATGTCCGCAAACCGGTAGCCGTCGTATTGCCGTTTCAGCCGTTCACGCATCTCCTCGAAGGCGCATCCATCGTTGTCGGCCAGCATCTGGATGTCGGGAGCCATGTCGGTCAGCAGTTCCTCTTCGGTGATGCCGCAGATGGCCGCGTATTTCGAGTCCATCGTGATGTTGGTCAGGTTGTTGATGGTGGAGAAGATGCTCAGTTGGCTGAACTTGGTGATGCCCGTGATGAAGCAGAAGCGTATCATGGCTTCGTTGGCCTTCAGGGGCTGGTAGAGTTCCTGCATCACGCGGCGGTATTCCGGCAGGCGTTCCTCCTCGTGAAGCACCTCAAGCAGAGGCGCGTCGTACTCGTCGATGATGACGACCACCTGCTTGCCGGTTTGCTCGTAGGCGCGGCGGATGAGTCCCCGCAACAACTTGCCGGGGGTCTTTTCGCTATCCAAGCGTCCGTACTTCTCCGCCAATGACTCCATAAGGTAAAGGAGTGTCTCCTGCAACTCCTCCGATGTAGGCTGGTTCTTGCCTTCGCTCACGTCGATATGGATGACGGGATAGTTTTCCCATTCCGTTTCCAAGTCCATGATCTTCAGGCCTTCGAAGAGTTCCTTTTGCCCCTTGAAGTAAGCGTCCAAAGTGGTGGTCAGCAAGCTTTTGCCGAACCTGCGTGGACGGCTGAGGAAGACGTATTTCATTCTTGTCATCTCCCACATCAGGTCGGTCTTGTCGATGTAAACATAATTGCCCTTACGGATTTCCGAAAAGGTCTGGATGCCTACGGGGTATCTGCGCGTTGTTTCCATGACGATGGCGTTTTTTACGGTGCAAAGATAATCATTATTTTTGTTTTTGGCGGATGGAATGCCTATTATCTTGAAAAACAGGTTTCACCGCCGACCAGCGTTGTAAACCAAGCGGACACTAAACCCTACACAGCGATAGCCATAGCCACAGCCGCCTGAATAATCCTCTGCAAAGCAGTCAGCTCCCGCATAATCGGGCGAGCCTCCGTTCTCGAAGAAAGGCGTGGAGCACCAGTAGTTACCAGACCCATTGACCTCATTAATGGAATATGAATAACGGAAACCCGCCGCAGGCAAAAAAACGGCACCGTAGGACTCGACCAGTTCCCAATCTTGCAGCGTAAGGACGTTCATCGAATAGGATACGGTTTCATTATAACTTACGAATGGGTAGTAGTCTTGTATCCAGCTCTGCGGAAACAGGATCACGCCATTGGTTCCACCGACGTTGGCCTTGCAGAAGCGCAGCCCACTTCCCGTGGGGCGTTGGTACAAGAGGTAACAGAACTCATTCGAAGTCAGCGTTCGCCATTGCCCGGTTTGGTTGCCTCCGTTGCTGATGGCGTTGTAACCCCAGTCGGCTTGCCCGGTCTGGTCCTCAAGACTGTTGTGCGGGTCGCCATAGGCATAGTATTGGGTAGCGTCAAAGACCCATCTCCATGGCTGTGTTATGCCACCGCCGTGTTCATAGCCTGATGTGGCGAACGCAAACAGGTCAATCCAACCTTCATAAGTTTCCGACACATTGGCATTGTCGGCCCCGATGTAGTCGTATTGGTGCTCGGCAAAACGCCAGATGCCGGTCGAGGCCTGATACTGCAAGTTTCCTTGCGAGAACATCACTTGTTCGGTCGGGCTCACGGCAAACAAACCTCTGACGGCCCCTTCGGGTACCGCAGGAGGCTGAGGCGGCGTAATGGTGGTCGTAAAGCTCCATTCCTCACCATAACCCACCTCGAAATTGTTGATGGCAAAAGCCCTGACATAATAGGTCGTATTGCCCAACAGTCCTTCCATCTTCAACGTGAACTGCGTCTGAGGAGCGCCACAGACGGTGTCGTCAGTCACCGTAGGATTGGGATGCGTGCTCCAACAAAGGCCGCAATTCGACAATTCCAGCCCGCCATTGTCGTGGACTTCTCCCCCACTGAATGCGCTGCTTCCCGTGATACCCCAAGGCTCAAACGTGGTCAGCGAAGGCGCTGTGGCCGGGGTGAAAAAACTCAGCACATCGCCGTATACCGTCACGTTACCGTAGGCAGCCGGCTCGTCAGTCACGGCAAAGGCACGATAGTATATCTTGGAGGCCTTGTCCAGATCGGTCAATTCCACGGTGAAGCTACCTGTACCTTCACCAGCCAACACTGTCGGATGATGGACCGTAGGGTTAGGCAAAGTGCTCCAACAGATGCCACGGCTGATGACGACCTGCCCGCTGTCATCCGTGACGATGCCACCAACGCGGGCACTCGTGGGTTGGATGTCGGTGGCTTCGAGGGTGGTGACTTGCAGCCCCATGAGATGGGACTCCGTCGTCTCGAACTCAATCACATCGCCGTAGGCCACGCCGTTGCCGTTAGTGGCATAAGCACGAACATAATAAGCGGTTTGGGGTGTCAGTCCTTCGATAGGGATCCAGTAGTCACCCAATTCGCAAGTGGAGGCTGCAAGATGGTCGTCCTGCAACGTCGGTTCAGGGCGGGTACTCCAACAGGCCCCACGTCCAGTCAAAAGGGCACTACCTTGGAAAGCCACATTACAGAGTACCTGTGCCGTTTGCGAAGCCACCTCGCCCATCGCGACCGTGGCCACCACCGGCAATCCAAGTCCTTCGGTCGTGAAATCTAGGGCATCGCCATAATACACCTCCTGATGGGTTTTGACAAAAGCCTTGACATAATAATGCTTGTCCATCGAAAGGTTCGACATCTGGCAATAATAAGTCCCGATTTCCGTGCCCTGATGAAGCACGAGGCTGTCGGTAAGGGTCGGGCTGCCGTATTCATTCCAACAGATACCGCATCCCGTCAACACATTGCCTCCATCAGAGACCAACTCACACCTAATCTTATACGTAGAGGCATCGACACGGGTGGCTTCCAAGGTCCTCACCGCCGGAGCCTCGGTCAAAGTGGTGAATTGACTCGTCTCAGTCAGATAAGGCTCAGCGGCTCCATAATCGATGGCATAACGATAGTAGTAGGTCGTTGCCGTTTCCAAGCCTTCCAATGTTGCCGAGAAGCAATCATTGTCTATGACCGCATCGAATGAAACAGGTTGCGACATCGAGGCATCTGGCGCCACCTGGACTTGCATCCCATTGATTTTGCCAGCGTATTCGTATTGTCCACTGACGCGCACTGTGGTGCTTCCCACCTCTACCCGCTCTGTTTCGGGGAGTATCTTGAAGCGTTCGATGCCCGGAGCGGGCGCTTTCTTGCACGCGGCAAGGAGCATCAAAGTAACAAGAGTGAACCAGACCAGTGTTTTCTTTTCCATAACTTGTCATTTAATCATTCAATGTTTTGCCGGAACCACGGTGACGAGTCGCACACTACAACCAGCAGGCCGCGACGCCACCACACCACCATTATAGAATCCTGGGAGCTCTTGGTCAAATTCAAGGCATCGCGCCTTTTGTGAGCCATAGTCGTCAGGACAGGCTGTTGACGACCAATAGCAACCCTTGATTCCAGGACCGTAAAGCATAATATCGGGGTTAGACCTGCGCCGTCCGCCTGCGGGCAGGAAAACGGCTCCATACGACTCCAACACGCTCCATTGCTCGGCGTCGATGATGTTGCTTTCGTAACAATTCTCACTGACGGCATACACGAAACTATAGACATCGGAGCTCCAATTGTCGGGCAACAAGATCTTCCCATTGACTCCGTTGACATTTGCGCTGTAACTACAATAAAAAGGCCCGCCCATTTGTCGATTGCGCAAATAATTCCATTCATCATTGGTGAGTGTGCGCCACTGGTTGGCATCATTGCCGCCGTTGGAGATAAGGTTGCGTCCCCAGTCGGCCATTCCCGTATAGTCTTCGAGGTTGGCTTCGGGGTCGCCGTAGGCATAATAAAGATTATAATCATTATTATTACCTACCGACCAAGGCTGGTAACACACCGCGCCATGATCGTTGTTGGAAGTACCCCATCCAAAAAGGTCAATCCATCCATTGTAGGTGGGAGAGATATTGACGTTGTCCTCGCCGACGATGTCCCACTGATGCTCAGCAAAACGCCAAGTGTTGGTTGAGGCCTGATACTGGAGATTGCCTTGCGAAAACACCACTTGCTCGGTCTCGCTAATCGAAAAAAGGCCGCCAATGGAACCGACAATACCATTCGGAGTGTGGCTCAACGTGGTAAAACTCATGTCGTCGCTGTAGCCCACACCTGCACTGTTTTGGGCACAGGCACGCACGTGGTAGGTGGTGCCAGGAATCAAATTCTCAATATACGTATCCAACCACGGTGCATAATGGTTGGCTACGGTAGGATTGGGGTTGAGCCCCCAGCAAAAACCGCCCGGATATGCGTATTCCCCTCCATCTTCGACAAGCTCTCCTACCAGATGTGCCGTAGTTTCGGTAATCTCATCAATGGAAATCATTCTCACCACGGGAAGGCCAACAAGGGTACGGAAAAAGACATTTTCGCCATAAACGACACCTCGACCACCTGTCTTGGCATACGCTCTAACGTAATAATCCCTCGTATGGGCCAAACTGTCGATGGCGACCTCAATAGTTCCAATGCCACTCCCCACGGGGAAGCACCTGCTACTGATGGTAGGATAAGGGCTCTCCGACAAACAGATGCCCCGTTCCAAGATGACTTCACCGCTGTCGTCCGTCACCAAACCATGCGCGACCGCGCTGGTCGCCGTGACATCCGTCACTTCCATAGTGGTCACCTCAAGTCCTTGAATCTGGTCGCTGGGCGTCTCAAATTCAAGCATCTCTCCATAAGAGACACCCATTGAGTTGACTGCGTAAGCCCTCACAAAATACTTCGTCGTCGGCATCAATCCGCGCATCGGGGCCCTGAAATCGCCCTCCGCTCCATTTTCGACCACCACATGGCTGCCTGACAGCGTAGGCTCCGACAAAAAACTCCAACATACGCCACATTCGGTAAGCGTGCCGCCACCCGTTGAGACAACCCTACCCAAACAAGTAGCATAGAAAGGGCTGATGGAATCGACAGCCAAAGTGGAAACCACAGGAGCCGTCACCTCCGAGCCCGTTTGGAACGTAACGACCTCTCCGTAACCCACGCCGCTACCGTTTACCGCATAAGCCCTCACATACAGGGAGGTGGATGTCGGCAATCCCGTCAAATGGCAGAAGTAATCGCCCGTTTCTCCACCTTGAAAGACTTGGCAGCTATCGTTTACGGAGGGCGCTCCATTGTCATTCCAACAAACGCCACATTCCGTGATGGGCTCGCCTCCATCCGAAACGATTTTGCAATTGACACGCACCGATGTGCTGTCGATTACCAACACTTCCACAGTGGTCACAGTTGGGATAGCCTTCAGCGTTGTGAAACTATCCACCTCGCTGACAAAAAGGCTGGCAGAGCCATAATCGGCCTCGTACCTATAATAATAGCGTGTCGCTGGTGCCAAGTCCGTTAGCCTGACCGTATAATTCTTTCCATCAAGGACAGCGTCATACTCGATGGCCCCAGCGAGCTGTTCGTCAACACCGGCCTTAATCTTCAAGCTCTTGACCGTCCCTGAATAAGTAAATGAGCCACTGATGGTCGCTTCCACTGCTCCGACTTCAACCATTTCCTGTTCCTTCACGATCTGGAAACGTTGCATCTCAGGCGTAGGGTCCTTCTTGCACGACAAGAACGCCATCAGGCCTAACAAACAAATGAGTGTAATCCTAAAACGCATAACCTATTCCTATTTTGGCTTCAACTGTCTGAAATTGGGTTGTGACAGCCTCCGCCGATACGACAAAACCGTTCAAATGCAATTGCACGCCCGCCGACAGGTCGAGTCCTGCCGCACTGTAGGCAGTATTGCGCAGCCAACGCCCGTCCTCGGTATGCCACAGCAACGTGCTGTTGCCATAACCCAAGCCCAAGCGAAGACACAAATAATCTGACACTTTCATCAAGCCACCTGCCATCGCCGACAATCTCATTTTGGAAGTCTCACCGGTATAATACGGCATGAAGTTGCCTTCGATGAAGCCGTCGCGGTCGCAATCGCCATCCGCATCAAACCCCGAAAAGTTCCCGTTCGTCATCACGCTCACAAACCAGCCGAAACGCTTCACTTGCCCCACGCTGAAGCCGAAAGAGGCTTGCGGCAAAAACGAATAGGCGGCATTAACGGTGACGAAGGTCTCTCGCGGCCAACGCTCCTTCAACTTGATGCCCAACTTGAAGCGGACGGCGTCGGACTCAAATTCGTCGGACTCAAACTCTTTCAGCACGTCCCAAACCATGACGTGACCGAAGCCTGCGCCCACATTGGCGACGTCGCCGCTGACCTGTTGCAAGGGGCCACGATAGGTGTTGCCGCCGTCGAGCGAAACGAACAGCCGCACAAAGTCGGCATCGGCTTTCAGGTCATATTCCACCACGATGGTTTTGCCCCGCGCGTAGGCTTTCACGACATCCGCCACTTCCTGTGCCCATGCCGAAACCGACAGGCAACAGAGCATGAAAACAATCGGTCCAAACTTTCTCATAGCCATTACTTTATTTGAGTTTCAGGGTTCTCCATTCCTCCATGACACCCGTCGTCGAAGGATGCTGCGTCTTGAAGCCTTCGAGAGACGACCGGCGCGACACGTTCTCGTTCAGGTAGTCGGCCAACTCGCCGGCGGTGAGATTGCCACCCGACTCCTTGAGCTTCTTGAGGAGGAAATAGGTGAACAGCCCGTGCGACTTCTCCTTATAGGCGTAGGCCGTTTCGTTGCCTTGTGCCGCCGAAAACGCTACGGCGTTGCCTTGCAACACGCCTGCTTTGGAATTGACGGCCACGCCCCGAGTCTCCGCCATCATCTCGCCTTCACGGGTGGCGCCGCTGAAACAGGCATCCACAAAATACATCATCAATTCGGCATCCGCCTCTCCCAAGTAGGCATATAGCGCATCCAAGCCAAAGCTCGATTCCATGTTGCTGCCGTAGCCATCGACGGGCATCAGATAGGCATTGCGACTCGTCTCGTCGGGGATGCCATGTCCCGAATAATAGAAAATGCCACGCGCTTCTCCAGGATAAGCCGACAAAGCGGTTTTCAGCCAGTCCGTCTCAAAACGCATGTTGTTGAGCGAGGCATCCGTCACCAAGTGGATGTTGGTTTCGGGAATGCCCAACAACTGCGTGCAATAGTCCTTGAAGACCTCGCCATCGTGCTTGGCAAAAGGAACGTTTTGTTCCCATTGGTAATCCTCATTGGCGATGATGACGGCAAAGGTCTTGTCGTTCACCACCGTTGTGACGGGAATATCAATATCGACATCAGAAGGAGCAACGCCATCGCTGAATCGGCTGATATGGAAACTGTAGATAGGCGATTCCACCTCAAACAGGCTATTGGGCATCATCCATTCAGTGGGCATGATGTTCGCGGTTTCGTAATAGAGCCTTCGCGCCTCCTTGACCTCGTTGACGGGCGCCATGATGATCCGCAGCGTGTCGGCTGAGGTCAGCGTCCAGCTTCGGGTCACGTGTACATTCACCACCTCATAGCCCGATTTCCTGGCCGTGATGTTCTGGACGATGTCGCCAATATGATGTGCGCTGAAACTTAAGCGGAACTGCCCCTTCACATCGCTTTGCGTGGGTTGGCAGTCATGTTCTGTTGGAATTGTTAAAAATACGCCTGATAACGGTTTACCCCCCCCTCTATCTGTGTGTTATATTTAACAATTTGACCGTATTGAACCACCTGTCCGAAAGCGTGGGTGGCGAGCATCATCAATGCGAGCATGAGCTTTTTCATGGCTGCACCTCCTTCTCCAAGCTAATCAGCCAAGGCTCCGTGGACGATGGGCGGTAAAGCTCGTCCCACGGCTGATAGCCTTCTTTGGTAATCAACACCCTTTGTGCGGCATCCTGTTGTTCAAATGGAATCTCAATCCTGAATTGCCCCAACGCATCGGTGGTGGTCGTATGGTCGAGCAGGCTCACCGTCGCACCCTCGATGGGTTGGCCGCTCACGAAGTCGCTCACCCGGCCAAACACGATACCGAGGTCGTTGTTGCGCCGTATGCGAAGCTCAACGCTGCGTTGCGCCTTGACGATGGTGTCGATGGTCTCGTAGCCATCGGCCTCAAAAACGAGATGCACACGTTGGGCTTTCAGCCGATAGGGGATGTCGTTCAAGAACACCGTACGGCTTTCGGGAGCGACAGGAATCGTTTGCAAAGCGTTGCCGGCATATTCGCATTGAAGCGTGCCTCCCGCAAAAGGAAGAGCCGCCACGGAATAGGCTTTGTCATCCGTAATATTGACTTTCATCTGGATGGGCGTCAGCAATCTCCACAAAAGCAACGCGAGGCAGGCAAGTGCCACCAACCCGACAACACCCAAGGCATAGAAACGCCGTTTGACCTGTCGGAAGCCCAATTCATAGCGAGCCATCATCAGCGTGTCCATGGCTTCCTTGTTGTCGGAGAGATAGGCTTCCACCGCCCGTTTCTCCTCCCCTGTCAGCTTGCCGTCAAGATAGCAAGCCAACATTTCATCCGTTATTTCCACTTTGTCATATTTCATCGGTCATTCCCTTTCATGTATTTCCTCACCGCCGCCTTGGCTCTCTTGGCCAGGTTATATACCGCCGAGACCGTGCATCCCAACTCAGCGGCAATCGTTTCGGTCGGTTTCCCAGCCAATTCGCCCAACAAGACCAAACGCTCGCGAGGATTGCGAAGCCTTTCGATGGCCTTGTAAAGCTCCACCTTCGACATCTCGTTAAAGATGTCATAATCGTCAGCAATATGTTTGGCCCCTTCCAATAATAGAGCATCCGTCTCCATGATATTAGTCTGCATGGAGGCTTTTTTTTGCTTGAAAAACCTGATGGCGACAATCGTCAGCCATGTGTTCAGTCCCGACTTGAACTGGAATTGACGCAACCGCCTCCAATTGTCAGCGCTGAGATGCATATAGAACTCGCCGATCAGCTCTTCCTTTTTGATGTCCTGCGACTGAAAGACGCTGCTGATGACATGGGCAAACATCCCATCGCAACGATGGAAAAAGACATATTCTATCGTATCTTCATCGTTGGCCAAAAGCAAGTCGACCAACTCGCAATCCGACAAACGATCCATATTTTGCAGCCGCTTCCTAATCATCCTTTTATGAGGAATTTCGGCGACAAAATTAAAAAAAAGTAGATTATCGTTCCATATTTATCACAAATTCCACCATCATCTCCAGCAACTCGGGCGAAATGGTCTCGTCGATCGTGATGTATTCGTTGGGCGAACCCGTCTCGCAATGCTGGAAGAGGTGGTTCAAGCCGGGCATCTCGCGCAAGGTGAGATTGGTCTTGCCATGTTCGGCGATAATCTTTTCATAGGCGGGGAGGTTTTGCGAAGCAATCACTTGCACGTCCTTCGAGCCGTTGAGCAACAAGGCGGGACTATCGGTTTTGACAATGGCCTCAGCAGGGTCGTACTTCAGGAAATAGTACATCCAAGGCGAAGTGAGTTGGTTTAAGGTTTGCTCGGTGAGATTTTCGTCATAGCCCCAGCCTTGCAACGTTTGGCGCAACAAGGTGTCAGCCTCTGCCCTATCGTTTGACGCTTCGATGATGTCAAACATTTGGGCATTGGCGTTGGCAGAGAATTGTATCATCTCCTCCGTCATGCCTTGTGTACGAAGAATGGCTTTCTGTTGTTCCTTGAGGACTTCAACGCCCTTCACTGCCGGACCGGCCAGGGATATGAGAAACGCCACCTCTGAACGACGCGCCGCCACCATGAAGTTAATGATGCCGCCTTCGCTGTGGCCCAAAATGCCGACTTGCGAAGCGTCGGTTTCCTTGCGGCTGCGGAGATAGTCGAATGCGGCCTCGGCGTCGTAGGAGAAATCGAGGCTGGTGGCGTTCATCACCTCACCGGTGGAGCCGCCAATGCCACGGTCGTCGTAGCGCAACACGGCGATGCCATGAAGCGCACAATAATCCGCGATGACCCAGAACGGGCGATGGTTCATCAGTTCCTCGTCGCGGTTCTGCTGTCCGCTGCCCGACACGAGCACCATGGCGGGAAACGGGCCTTCACCCTTAGGGATGGTCAGCGTGCCCACCAAGGTATTGCCTTCTTTGGGGTTGGCAAAACGCACCTCCTCAATGTGATAGTCGTATGGCGGCTGAGGATCCTGCGGACGTGCTCGCTTGGCTTCTTTCACAGCCCATTCAAGGTTGAGCGGGAACGACATCCCGTGTTGCGTGAACGTGCCTTCGATGGTCCTGTCCTTCAGTTGGCCCGAATAGGTGGCGTTCAGGGCATCCATTCTGAGGTCCAATTGGCCTTTGTAGAAGTCGGTTTTATCGACGGGTACGTCAAAAGCGCTTTGGGCAGGCACGTCCAGGGTGCTGACGTAGCCGCCTTCGACGACTTTGATGAAGAAGCCCATTTCAAGGTTTAGCCCTTCGAGGTCGATTTGGCCCTTCCAGTAGCCTTCGATTTGGGCTTGGGATTGCAGGACGATGAATAACAATGGTATTAGGATTTTTGTTTTCATAAACTACGGATTTTTATTTCTTCTTTCGTCCGCTCTTTTTCAACGCTTCGTTGATAATCCATTGCAGCTGCCCGTTGACGGAGCGGAACTCGTCGGCAGCCCATTTCTCCACGGCTTCCATTGTCTCCGCGTCCACGCGCAGCAGGAAGGTCTTGTTGTTCGTATTTTCTTTTTCCTTTGCCATAGTCACCTCTCCAATGGTTGTATCTGACACGCACGTTGCGTCATTGCGAAGCGGCAACCCGAATTAATATAAACTACCCGTATTGACCACCGGCTGAGCCGATTCGTCGGCGCAGAGCACCACCATGAGGTTGCTCACCATGGCGGCCTTGCGTTCCTCGTCGAGTTCGACGACGCCCTCGTCCTTCAGCTTGTCCAAGGCCATCTTGACCATCGAGACGGCACCTTCCACAATCTTCTCGCGGGCCGAGATGATGGCGGCAGCCTGCTGGCGGCGCAGCATAACCGCTGCAATCTCAGGCGAATAGGCCAAGTAGTTGATGCGTGCCTCAAGCACTTCCAAGCCCGACATAGCCAAGCGCTCGTTGAGTTTCGACAGCAGCACCTCGTTGATTTCCTTGCCGCCCGAGCGCAACGTCAGCTCGTCCTTTTCGGCCTCGTTCTCATCGTAGGCGTACATGCCCGCCACCTCGCGCAAGGCGGCGTCGCTCTGCACCTTGATGAAGCTCTCGAAAGCCCTCATGCGGCTGGATACCGACACCGTGGTCGTGCCCGAACCGCCGCCCGCCATCGTCTGCGAGTCGATCTCGAACATGGCCTTGTAGGTGTCCTTCAGCTTCCACACGAGGATTTGCCCGATCATGATGGGGTTGCCCGTCTTGTCGTTCACCTTGATGTTGTCGGGGTTGAGGTTGCGGGCGCGGAGCGAGACCTTCTTGGAGGTCATCAGGAAGTTGACCCAGTGGAAGCCCGTCTTGGTGAAGGTGCCTTTGTACTTGCCGAAAAACAGCATCACCATGGCCTCGTTAGGCTCCAACTTGCGGAAGCCGATGGGCAGGATGCAGGCCAACAGCAGGCCGATGACTGACAAGATTGGTGTGGCCAATTGTTCGTTGTCGAAGGCGACAAAGCCCCAGACGCTTAGCGCAATGATTGCGATTTCGATGAATAGCGCGATGAATCCGTTCATCGCAAGTCCCTTGAATTCAAATTCTTTTGTTTCCATAGATGATATTATTTTGATATTATTTTGATGCTGCAAAAATACATTAATTTTGGAACACGCAAGAAAAAAATGCACTTTTTTGGAAAAAAATCCATCATTATGCACTATTTTTGCAGTGTTAAACGAAAGTTATTCACTTAAACTCATTCAATATGAAGAAATTAGCATTAATCGGAGCCTTGGCCATGATGATGATGGCCAGTTGCTCGTCATTGAAAGTGGTGGATACCAATTCCGCCGTGAACGCGGGTGCAGCCGCAGTACAGGCCTTGACCATCAGCGACTCGCAAATCAAGGAGCTTTGCAGCCAATACATGGTGGAGTCCGACGGACAGAACACTATCCTGCCGGCCGACAACAGCTACACCCAGCGTCTCGACCGCATCATGGCGCGTTTCAAGAACATCAGCGACCTGGATTTGAACTACAAGGTGTATCAGTCGAGCACGGTCAACGCCTTTGCCAGCGGCGACGGCAGCGTGCGCGTATACACCGGCCTGATGGACGTGATGAACGACGACGAGGTGTTTGCCGTCATCGGACACGAGTTGGGACACCTTATTAATAAAGATGTCCGCGACGCCTACCGTACCTCCTATCTGATGGTGGCCGCCCGTTATGGCATCGCTGCGGTCAACACCACGGCTGGAGCACTCTCGACGGGCTTCCTCGGCGACCTCGGACAACAGTTGGCCCAAAACGCCTACTCGCGCAAACAAGAAACGCAAGCCGACGAAACCGCATTCCAGTTCTGCATCCAAAATGGTGTCGACCCATATGCTATGTACCACGCACTCAATGTGTTGGTAAGCCTCGAAGGGAGCAGCAGCTCGTCAAGCAAAATCACCGAACTGATGTCGACCCACCCCAACACATCCAAACGCGCCACACACATCAAGGAGATGGCCGAAGCTGCCGGCTACAAGATGACGAGTTCCGGGACTAGCGGCAACACCTCAACGGGAACATCCACAACGCCCAAGAAAACCACCGTTACCCCGCAACAAAACACAAGCACGGGCAACACCAACAGCGGTTCTACCGGTTCGGGCGGCAAAACCATCAAAGTCGGGAAAAACTAATTCCACTTGACCAACAACTGAAAAGCCGAGATTGACTCGGCTTTTTTCATGCCCCGACAAAAGCCTGAGCCAACGCCTTGAACTTCGCGCCGCGTTCCTCGAAGTTCTTGTATTGGTCGTAGCTCGACGCGGCAGGCGAAAGCAGGACGACATCGCCCAGTTTCGCGTGAGATGAAATGTAACTGAAGGCTTCTTCCATCGAGGAATAGAAAAACATTTGGGTCGGTGCTTCGACAGGCTCAGGGACCTTAACGCCATTGGACGCAAAGTCCTGAAAGGACGGCCCTATTTCATCGGGGATTTCAATCCCCGCAAACTCGCGACAACCTACAAAACCTTTTATCAAGTCCATCATCCTCTCCCCTGCTTTTCCCGTAAAGAGCAGGTGCGGAACAGGATGCTGCATCAAATAGTCCGCCAAAGGCTGATATTCGATGCCACGGTCGAAGCCGCCAAGCAGCAGGAAATCAACCCTTTGCAGGGCTTGGCAGGCCGAGATGGCCGCCTGCGGGATGGTGGAGATGCTGTCGTTGACGAAGGTCACGCCGCCGAAAGTGCCCACCCGTTCCAAACGATGCTCCAAGGGCTTGAAGGTATACAGATGAGGCACCAACTCCCGCCAGTCCACGCCGTAGGCATCGCAAGCCAACAACGCCGCCTTGACGTTCAGCAGGTTATGCTCGCCTTTGAGGGGTAAGGCTTCGCGGTCAATAAGGTTGTCGAAATCATAGAGATTGAACACTCTGGATTGCTTCGCTCCGCTCGCAATGACGCGAATCGCGTCGTTGAGCAAGCTGTCGTGAATGACCGCCGTGTCGCCCTCGCCCATGAAACGCAACAAGTTGAGTTTGGCATGCTTGTAGCGTTCCATCGTGCCGAAATGGTCGAGATGTTCCTCAAAGACATTCAACAAAACGCCCACTCGCGGACTGTTGTGGACATATTCCAACTGGTGCGCCGAGAGTTCGTAAACGACGATGCTTTCCGTCTTGATGTCGTCCATCACGTCGAAGCAAGGGATGCCGATGTTGCCCGTCAGGATGGCGTCGCGCCCCGTGGATTTCAACAGATGGTAAATCAGGCTCGTCGTGGTGCTTTTGCCTTTCGTCCCGCTGATGCCGATGGTTTGCGCATGAAACTGGCTGAGAAACAGGTCGGTCTGCGAAGTAATCTCCACCCCTTTCGTGTCGAAGTCCTTCAACGAGATGCCCGGCGTCTTGATGACGATGTCGTAGTCGTAGATGGCATCTAAATAACCTGTGCCAAAATGTTGCACACCTTCCATTTCGTTCTTGTCGGCCACACTAACGACGGCATTGGGCAGGTACTTCTGCAAGAACGCCAATGTCGACCTGCCCTCGCGCCCGAAGCCAAGAATAAGAATGCGCTTGTTGCGTAACCGATTGAGTATCAATTCAAACATAAAGCCTTGATTTTAAGATTTGCTCGAATTGTTCGGGCAGGAAATGCTCTGGGTTGAAACGGTTGAGAATGGCCTTGACCTCCGTAAAATCTTGGTGTTCAACCGCATTAATGCAAGCCCGCACCTCCTCCACCGTACCCACGCACTCAAAGGGCTTCACCGCCGCCGTGCCGTTAAGTTCCTCATAAACAGGTCGCAGGCTCTCGTCAGCCATCAGGTCCTTGCCGAAAATGGCCACCAATTTCTCCTTTGAAAGGAACGGCGACAGGATGATCCAAGTGAACAGGCACTTCGGGCAATGGCCGCACCACGAGTCGGTCTTGCTGCCCGCGTTGCAACTGCGAAACACTGCGTGATACGCCTCGCATTGCGCGAACAAGCTTGCAATCTGCAACTCGCTCAACGGTCGCAAGAAACTGAAATACTGCACTTTGTCGCTCAGGTTTTCGGCCACATAACTGCGGAAATCGCGTTCAAACTCGATGGACTTGCTGTATTGGTGGTTGATGTTGGTGCCAGGCACCGTGGCTTCGTTGGCACTGTTTTCGTTCGACAGGGCAATGTATCTTGAACGGCTACCGAAGGCCACCAAAACGCTGATGAAAGCCAACAAAGCCGAGAAAGGCGTGTGGCCGTTGAGATAGCCTTCCGCATTGAGTTTCAGCATCGTAGGATCGAGCGTGCGGTTGATGACGATGTAGTCGTTTTCCTTGTAGCCAGCGGTTTTCACACAATTCAAGGTCGCCCCACGCGGGTTGACAATCATCGGGATGACAGGCATTTCCGAGCGCAAGCATTCCAAGGTGACCACGGAGTCCTTGCCGCCGCCAATGGGAACAAGGGTCTTTTCTTCAAACCATGAGCTGTCCATGTCATTCCTTGCAGCGACAGTGCGATTGGAATCTATGGGCTGCGTTTCAATACGCATCAGGTCCGCTTCCGAAACCGTAATGCCGTTCAAGTACAAAAACTCGCCCAAGCCGTTGTAATACAGCTTTTTCCAGAACGAGATTTGTCGCTCGGTCAAGGCAAAAGGCTTCACGACGACCTTTTTCGGGCAGGCGATTTTCCAATAGCTGACCAACTCCGTCATGCCGATTTGGAAGGCCAAAACCTCAAGCCGATCCTTCGGAAGGCCGTCCCAATCGAAGAAAGGCCGCGACGGGATTTCGAGCGTCGGGCTGAAATGGTAGCGGTCGTCAAGGTTGAAGTCGAAAGCCAACGACAGCGTCCCGTTTTCGAGGCGCACCGTCTGCCTTTCGAAGGTTAAGGTCGAAAACTCCTCGCGCAAGGCGTTAAACTTCTGTTGATTGTCGGTTCGTTTCAAGATGGTTGGGATTTTATGCGACAAAATTACGAAATATGGCTTGAATATCGCTCAAAAAGCGTAGTTTTGCAGTATGGATTTAGGGAAAAAATTCGTCATAAAGACCAATTCGTTTGAGCCGAAACAAGGTAACATCTTGATTTCCGAGCCTTTAATGAACGACTTCCACTTTGGGAGGGCGGTCGTCCTGCTCATCGACCATGTGGAATCGGAAGGCAGTTTCGGCATCATCATCAACAAGCGGCTCAACGCTAACGTCAGCCAGATCGTCGACGACTTCCCTGATTTTGAGGGTGCTGCGTATTTGGGCGGTCCCGTGGCCGACAACCAGCTGTTTTTCGTCCACACCTTGGGCGAAGTCATCCCCGAATCCATCCCCATCATCGACGGGCTGTATTGGGGCGGCGAGGTGGAAACGCTCAAGACCTTGATTGCCACTGGGATAGCCAACGAGGAGAACACCCGTTTCTATTTGGGCTATGCCGGTTGGGATGCGGGACAGTTGGTGAGCGAATTGGTGCGCAATTCGTGGCTCGTCGGCACCATCACCCCGCAACAGCTTTTCGACCTGCCCGAAGAAACCATGTGGCAAACCTTTGTCGGCCAGGCTGGTAAGGAATACAGCATGTGGAGCCGCTTCCCGAAGAATTTCGAGGACAACTGAGCTTATTGGATTGGGTAAGCCTCATAAAGGATGTCGTGCAACACGGTACGGATGCCCGTCTTCACCAATTTGTTGGGTTCGGCATCGGGATAGACTCGGTTCGACAAGAAGATGATAATCAGGTCGTTGGCAGGGTCGGCCCAAACAAAGGTGCCGGTGAAGCCTGTATGCCCGAAGCCTTGCATCGAGCCTGACTTGGAAGCCGTGCAACTCCCCTTCTTGTTGAGCGGCAACTTGTCGAAGCCGATGCCACGGCGGTTGTCGTTGCTGGCCGCAAAAGGCGCTTTGGTGAAATAGCGCACCGTTTCGGGCTTCAGATAGCGCACGCCATCGTAAACGCCCTCGTCGAGGAGCATCTGCATGATGGCCGCCAAGTCGTGGGCATTGGAAAACAAGCCAGCGTGACCCGCCACACCGCCGAACATGGCCGCCGCTTGGTCGTGTACGTCACCCCAAACCAGCTGGCGGCGAAAGACGGTGTCGTTTTCCGTCGGAGCAATCTGCTCGCGGGTAAAGTGGTCCAAGGGCTTGTAACAGATGTGATTCAGTCCCATGGGATAATAGAACTCCTTCCGTAGGAAGTCCTCAATCTCCTGATTTGTAATCTGTTTCACGATTTTCGGCATGTAATAGAACCCCATGTCGCTATACAGGTACTTCTTCTTGCCCAATGCCGTTTTCGCTACCGAATCGAAAATACGGTCTTGGTAGTCGTTGATGAGATAAAGGTTCTCGGCCACCCTAACGTTGTGGTTTTCATCGATATGGTCGCTGTAGAACTCCGCTTTCGGGCCGTTTTCGTCGACGGTCACCTTATAGAACGGCACCCACGCCTTCAGTCCGGCCTGGTGCGTCATGATGTCGATGAGCTTCAGGCTGCCGTGGGCCTTGCCTTTCAGATAGGGAAAAAAATCGGCCAAAGTCTTGTTCAAGTCAATCAAGCCTTGGTCGTATAACTTCATGACAGCCAGCGTAGAAGCGAAAATCTTGGTGCATGAGGCGATGTCGTAAAGGTCGTCGGGCTGCACCTGATGGCCGCCGCCGTAGGTGAAATTCCCGAAGCACTTGTCGTACACCATCTTGCCGTCTTTCATGGCCACAATCTGGCACCCGGGATAAGCCCCTTTCCTGATGCCCGAAAGTGCCACAGAGTCCAACTTGGCAGCATATTTTGCGCTCATCGTACCCGTCGGCAGCACAGCAACATGTTCATCCTGAATCGGTTGCATGACTGGAGCGGGCATCTCCTTCTGTGGAAGTATGTGTTCGTTCTTGGCAGGAGCCAAAGCCACAATGCCATCGCCGCACTTGAACTTGCTCGTCGAGACGGGCAAGGTGCCGTTGGCTTCAAGTTCGCCCGAAAGCAAGCGCACCACGGCATTCACGGCTGGCACCTCGTCCTGATAGGCCACCACCAAGCCCTTCACGCTGTTGTTGACGCGGAACATATCCAAGGCATACGGACAGGCGAACAGGTTGAGAATCACGTCGTTTTGTGCGACCAAACGGTTGAAGAAGTTCACCGTCTCGCTATTGATGCCATAGTTCTTGTTGGCAAACATCGTGGTCTTCTCGATGCTGACCACCACAAGATCGTAACTCTCCAAACGCTTCAGCCAATCCGCCGACTTCGAGGCTATGCCGTCTTTCGACACAACAAAGGAGGTCGTGTTGTAGCCACGAGCCACAAGGCCTTCGTTCACATCGTTCTTGGTGTTGCCGATGGTCACCACGGCGATTTTCTTGTTGTTGGCCAACGGAATCACATGGTTTTCATTGCGAAGCAGCGTCAGGGCCTCGTCATAGAGTTGTTGGCGCAGTTCCTTGTAGGCGGGTTTCTTCAGGTCATTCATCAGATTGGCCGCCGGTGCCGGCTGGTAACGGTTCAGGCCCGCACGGTACTTGTAACGCAAAATCTTCTTGCAACTCTCCTCCAAACGAGCCGCCGCCTTCGGGTCGCGTTCAGCCGCCGCCTTGATGGTCCTGATGGCCACCGGCACGTCGTGGGGCAGTATCAGCACGTCGTTGCCCGCCATGAAAGCCACATAAGGCACGCTGTCTTGCGACACCTTTTCGGAAACGCCCTTCATATCGAGGCCATCGGTGAAAATCAGGCCTTCAAAACCCATCTCGTCCTTCAGCAGGTCGGTGACCACGCCATGCGAAAGCGAAGACGAGGTGTTCTTAACTTTCTCAATGGCAGGGAAATACAAGTGGCCCACCATGGCTCCGTTCACGCCGTTGGCGATGAGATGGCGGAAGGGAGCCAACTCGATGTCGCGCACCTCGTCCATCGTGCGCGTCACGGTGGGCAGGGTCAGATGCGAGTCCGTCGATGTGTTGCCGTGGCCCGGAAAGTGTTTCATCGTGGTTATCAAGCCTTTGCTTTGCATTCCGAGGGCGTAGGCGGTGCCCTTCTCGCCCACTTTCACGGGGTCTTCGCCAAAGCTGCGCATCCCGATAATCGGGTTGGCCGGGTTGGAATTGACGTCCACCACGGGAGCGAAGTTGACATGGATACCCATGCGGCGGCATTGCTCGGCCACCTGCTGCCCCATCTCATAGATCAAGTCGTCGTCGCTGACGGCCCCCAAGGTCATCTGGTAAGGATAGGCGATGGTGTTTTTCACTCGCATGGAGATGCCCCATTCCGCGTCGATGCTGACCATCAGCGGCGTTTGCGCCATCGCCTGCCAATCGTTGGCCTGCTTGACGATGGCCTCGGCATCGGCACGGAAGAAACACACCCCGCCAATGTCGTACTTCTTCACGTATTTCGACACGTCATCGTAGAAAGGCTTGTCGGGCTGGTTGGCACGCATACATATTAATTGAGCCACGCGCTGCTCAAGAGTGAGACTGTTGTAAACCGAATCCACCCAGCGCGACTCCGCATCCTGGGCCAAAACCTGTCCCGCCGAAAGCATCAGCAAGAACAAACTCAAGGAAAGATGTTGCTTGATATTCATATAACAAATTTATTTTCAATTAATTCAAATATTTTATTTCAACTATTGCTTTAAGTCTTGCCAGTCATAAGGCTTGCAGACAATGGTCTTGGTTTCGTCCAAAACGAAGACCGTCGGCGTGGAAGTGACATGGTAATCCAAAAAGGCATCTCCATCCCAACGTTTTTCATCATAGAAATGGTATCCAGGCAAGCGCATTTTTTTCACCGTGCACAACACTTCTTCTTGGCTTTCAGCCAAAGCAAAGGTAACTAATTCAAAATCAGACTTCAAATCTAAATGTTTCCTTATTTGGGTCAGGAACTCATGGCAATACTCACAGTCGGTCGACCAAAAGACAACCAATGTGTTTCTCGCTGTCGAAGCATAAATCTCATACGCTTTCCCATCAATGGTAACTCCAACATAATCAGGAGCTTTTGCACCAACACGCACCTTTTGGTAAGGCTCGGCAATGGAATCCAAGCGCAAGCCTTCTTCCATAGTAATCTCACCTTCAAGGAGTTGAGGATAATTCAAAAGGTAATCCACCACCCGATCACGCCCCATATTGGAATAACCGTTCAAGGCGAAGTCTAAGACAAAATCATACACCCGCATGTTGACTTTGGCGCGACCGAGGACGACATCCAAACCCGCAATCGACAGACTGTCAAAGCGTTGCTCGTCGCCATCGGTAAAGGAATAGAAATAATCGATCAACTTATCGGAAAACGCGCGGGAGGAAATCAGCGTGGTGTCCGTGAAGTCGGTATCGGCCCAATACGTCTGCAACCTATCCGTTTGCGCCCTCAACGAAGCCGTCGAAAGCAACAAGAAAGTGACCCATAGTATATTCCTTATCTTATTCATATCCAACACTTAAAAACACATCATTAAATCTCCAACTTCAACTGGATTGCCATATTGAAAGTCATGCGGTGCAAAGGCGTTGTGCCATGCTCGGCGATGGCGCGTTTGTGCTCAGGCGTAGGATAGCCTTTGTTTTTCTTCCAGTTATAGGCCGGATATTGCGCATCATAGTCGACCATCATCATGTCCCTCGTGGTCTTGGCCAAGATGGAAGCCGCCGCAATCGACTGGTATTTGGCGTCGCCACCCACGATACAGACATGCTTCACCTTCTTGTAGGGATTGAACCTGTTGCCATCGATGAGCAGCAATTCAGGTTGAAGTGATAGTTGATCCAAAGCCCTGTGCATCGCTAAGAATGAAGCGTTTAGGATATTGATTTCGTCAATCTCCTGCGCCGTGACAATGCCGATGCCGTAGGTCAAGGCCTCGTTGATTACCAATTCACGCAGTTGCATCCTTTTCTTCTCCGTAAGTTGCTTTGAGTCATTGAGTTCCGAATAATCGGCATCTTTCTTCAAGACTACCGCAGCGGCCACTACCGGTCCGGCCAAGCAGCCCCTGCCAGCCTCGTCGCAGCCGGCTTCAACCAAATTCGAGTAATGGGCAAGTAATGACATGGTTTACAAGAGTTTAAAATAGTAGTGATTGGCGAAAACCAAGGCAAGGAAAACCACCAAGAACAAATTGGCCCAACCCGTATTGCCCATATAGGAAAACGCATACGACACAAAGATAGACAACACGATGAAAATCAAGCCGTTCATCAGCACATTGCCGCCCACAAAAAGGAGCAAGAGGGCAAAGACCAACAGGACAACTGTTATCGAGATCTTGGCACGCACCTCCACGGTCTTCTCGAAACCCGCGTTGCCGCCACCGACAAACAGCAAAATCGATGGAACAAATAAAAGAACCAACAAACTGATTGTCTTTAAGTTGAATCCGCTTACCGAGAATTTGATTGAAGTGAAGTAATCGCGATAGTTAGCCGCCATTTGGTGGAAATCGCCGAACAGGAACACCCCAAAGAAATACACGATATAGACGAACAGAAAGCCGAAAATCGGAATCAGCTGCAAGCGCAACGTCCCTTTCTTGGCCATGGGAAGGGCGATGAACACCCACAATACCAAGAAGATAGCAGGGAAATAACACATTGAGGCCAAAGCGACGAACACGCCGGTCTTCAGCAGACCCAATTCGGGATTTGGCAATGGGTAGACATCAAACAAATTACTGATAGCCAACAAGATAAATATAGTAGACAAGGCAAACGGATAGAAATCGGTTTGCGTCACGGTGAGGCTCATCAGCAGGACGAACACGAATGCGCCCATGGTGCTTACCTTGCCCACGATCTGGTTTCGGACCAACATCGCGTTGAAAACCAAGGTCTCCACCACCAAAAGGAAGAAGGCGAAGAGTAGGCGGACAAAGGGAGAGAAGGCCAACAAGCCGCTGACCAAGTTGAACAGCGGGATGACCGGTTCGTCCAAGCCCACGGCGGTCGTGCCCGACATGAAAGCGGGTATCCACAGGGCGACGGCCATCAACGCAATCACCACATACTGAATGGCATAACTCTGTCGAAAGAACTTTATCATTGCATTCTCATCAAGTCAAGTCCGATATCGTGGCGGTAGTTGGCACCATCAAACTGTATCTTCTCCACTTCGCGATAGGCGATGGCGCGTGCCGCTGCTATCGAGTCGCCGTGTGCCGTCACCGCGATGACACGCCCACCCGACGTAACCACTTCTTTATCAGCATCAAACGTCGTGCCAGCATGGAAGGCAACGACATCCTTCAAGGCATCCAACCCGCTCATCTTCATGCCTTTCTTGTAAGCCTCGGGATAGCCGCCCGACACCATCATCACCGTGACCGCCGTCTTTTCGCTTTTGGCATAATGCACCTCGTTGAGGCGGCCTTCGGCGCAAGCGTTGAGCAAGTCGGCGAAGTCGCCCTCGATGCGGGTCATCACGGCCTCGGTCTCGGGGTCGCCCATGCGCACGTTGTATTCGATGACGTAAGGCTGACCTCCGTCGTTCATCAAACCCAAGAAAATGAAGCCCTTATAGTCGATGTGCTCGGCTTTCAGGCCTTGCAACGTCGGCTTCACGATGCGTTCCTCCACCCTGTCAAGGAACTCAGGCGTGCAAAACGGCACGGGCGAAACGGCACCCATGCCGCCGGTGTTAAGCCCTTGGTCGCCGTCGCCGATGCGCTTGTAGTCCTTGGCTTCGGGCAGCAGCACATAATGCTCGCCGTCGGTCAAAACGAAAACCGACACCTCGATGCCTTTGAGGAACTCCTCAATGACCACCGTAGCCGAAGCCGCGCCAAACTTGCCGTCGAGCATCTTGGCGAGTTCTTCTTTCGCTTCTTGCAAGTCGTTGAGAATCAACACGCCCTTGCCCGCAGCCAAGCCGTCGGCCTTGAGCACATACGGAGCCTTGACGCTTTCCAAGAATCGGCAGCCTTCGGCCAAATTGTCCTTGTTCACCTTGAAGCACTTCGCCGTCGGGATGCCGTATTTCTGCATGAAGTCCTTGGCGAAAGCCTTCGAGCCTTCGAGCTGTGCGCCGCGCTTGTCGGGACCGATGATTTTCACCGTCTTCAGCGCGTCGTCAGCCTTGAAGAAATCGACGATGCCATCCACAAGCGGCTGCTCGGGACCGACCACGACAAGGTTAATGTGTTCCTTTAAGCAAAAGTCTTTTACTGCTTCAAAATCAGATGGTTTTATATCAACATTAACACCCACTTGTGCCGTACCGGCATTGCCCGGAGCGATGAATACATGCGCCCCTTCGCTTTGGGCCAACTTCCACGCCAAGGCGTGTTCGCGTCCGCCCGAACCGAGCACCAAAATGTTGCGCCTCACAGCGGTGATGTGCTGCCCCATGATGTCTTTCCAATTCACTGCATCTTTTTCGTTGTCAGCAGGATACATTACTATTTTTTCCATTGTTTCTGTATTTTCTATTCGTTGATGGTTTTCATTAAAGCATTCCAAATATCCTCAGCCGCCTTGTCCCAAGAGAAGTCCTTGGCACGCTCGCGGCCTTTCTCAATCAGGGTTTCGCGGACGTTCTCGTCGAGCATCTCCGTCATGTCCTCGGCGATGGAAGCCTCGCTGAACGGGTCGACGAGCAAGGCCGCGTCGTCGGCCACCTCGGGCATGGAGGTCACATTGGAGGTGATGACCGGCGTGTCGCAACGGAAAGCCTCCAAAATCGGGATGCCAAAGCCCTCGAAATAAGACACATACACCGACGCCAAGGCCGAAGCCGTCACCAAGTGCAAGTCGTCGGCACTCAGCCTGCCGGCAAACACGACATCCTCCTTGAAACGCATTTGGCTGTAGGCCTGCTCGATAGGCTCCGACCACCAACGCTTCTCCCCCACAATCAGCAACTTGACGTTGGACGGCGTTTGGCTCTTGAACAAGTCGAAGGCCGTGAACAGTCGCGCCAAGTTCTTGCGCGGATGCAACGAGCCGACGAACATGAAATAGGGATTCCCTGCCGTGTATCTCGCCCTTATCTTTTCCTGCTCCTCGTCGGAAATCGGCGCAAACTGCTCATTCACACCGTTATACGCCACATCAATCTTGTCAGGATTAATGCCGTAGCACTCCACGATGTCGTGTTTCGAGAACTCCGAAACCGTCACGATGCGTTTGGCTTTGCGGGCGAATTTCGGGAAATACTTCTTGTAGTGCCAAAGATGGATTTTCGGCATGTCCTTAGGAAAATGCTCGAAGTTAAGGTCGTGGAACTGAGCCACTTGCAGCACATCGGAACGAAGGCTCAGGTAGCCGTCGGGCGAGAAATACAGGTCGGGTTGGATCTTGTCCAACGCCTTCTTCACCGAGAACTCGAAGAACCAGATGAATAGGAACGGGTGGCGAGCCTGCGGGAACAGCACTATGGGTTTCACGTTGTCGCCGAACAGGAACATCGGGTCGGGCTGTCGGTCGAAGAGGAAGTAGAACTCCACATCGGGATGGCTTTTCACCATGCGGCGCAAGGTTTCGTAGGCCACCCATCCGATGCCTTCCAACCTGTCTTTCAGCAACAAGCGCGTGTTTACTGCGATTTTCATTGCCATATTATAATAGGTGCGACATAGCCGAAGCACCCTGCTTTTTAGTTTGGCAAAAATACAAATTTCAGCCACACTTTCAGCGCGTTTTACCCATTTCCGCCAAATTTTGTTATTTTTGCCCTTTCAAACCACACGAAACATGAAGCAACACCTGACTTTGGCGCTCGTCGTCGCGCTCTTTTCCATCGGCTACGGCCAACCGAAAATCACCAATGTGTCGTTCCCGAAGTCCGTGGAGACCTACGGCCTGTTTGAGATGGCCTTCCAGATGGGCGACTATGCCAACCCCTACGACCCTGCCGTCATCGACGTTTACGCCGAGTTCCTTTCGCCCGAAGGCAAGTCGGTGCGCGTCAACGGATTCTATTACGAAGGCTACGGCTTCGAGGAAAGCAAGGGTTACGAGCAGGCGAAAGCCAACCGTGACCGTGGCTGGCGCGTTAGGTTCGCGCCCGAAGTGGACGGCGACTGGACTTTCAGCCTCCATGCCATCGACCGGCAAGGCAAAACCGAGCTGAGTGCCATCGGGCAGAACCGATTCGGCTTCCAATGCCAGCCCGCCCGTTCCGCCAAAGGCTTCATCTCTTTGGCCAACAGGCGTTTCCTGAAAAGGGGCGTGGTGGCAAACGGCCAACGCGAAAGCCGCGCCTTCTTCCCCATCGGGCCTAACATCGCTTGGTATGGCAACGGCGGGTCGTATGCGCAACCGAAAGGCATCTACGACTATGAGAAGCACGTCGACTCCATCGCAGGCAGCGCCAACTACATGCGCATCTGGATCAACCGGCCCCAATGCCTGAGCCTCTTCGGGGCCGAATACACGCAGACGTCCGACAACAAGGCTACGGTCTATTTCAACTCGTCCCTCAACCAGAAAGACGCCGCCGAGCTCGACCACATCATGGCATACGCCGCCAAGAACGGCATCAGCGTCATGCCCTGCATCTTCACTTTCGGCAGTTTTTGCAGCCAACGCCAAAGCGCGAGCACATGGGAGAACAACCCCTTCCACACCGTCTTGGGCTTGGCCTCGCCGACCGACTTTTTCACCGATTCGGAAGCCAAACGCATTACGAGGAACCTCATCCGTTACATCGTAGCGAGATGGGGCTATGCCACCAACATCGTGTGTTGGGAGCTGTGGAACGAAGTCGACAACATCTCCAACGGCCAACTCCCGAAAAGCGAGCACCAACGCAACGTCGTCGGCTGGCACGGCGAGATGGCGCAATACATTCGCGACATCGACCCCTTCCATCATCCCATCACCACCTCTTTGGCCGTCTTCAACGAGTCGGATTACTTCCACAGCCAGTTGTTCGACCAGCTCGACATCGTGCAGAAACACAGCTACGGTAGTTTCCTGAAAGCCAAGGAGAAAGACCAACGCCCGTTCCAGCTCTACAAAGCCAGCACCGCCGCTTTCGAAGTCTATCCCAACAAGCCTTTCTTCATCGGGGAGTTTGGCATCAGCCAGTCGACCGGCAAGCCGAAATACAAGGACAAAGACCCCTTGGGCTTCGACACGCACAACTGCATTTGGTCGACGGCGTTCTCCGGCGCGATGGGTCCGGCCTCGTTCTGGTATTGGGAATGCCTCGACGAGCAAGACCTGTTCCGCATCTACGAGCCTTTGCTGCGGTTTTGCGAAGGCTTGCCGCCTCTCTCCGATTCGTTTGCGGGACGATGCACGGCAAAATCGGGCGCGGCCAACTTCCCCAACGGCATCCAGACCTTTTATATGGCCAACGCGACGGAAGACACCATCTACGGATGGAGCCAAGACGCCAACTTCAGCTATCCGGCCCTGCGCCGACTGACCGAGCAGACAAGCCTGAACGGACAATTCAACGGCAACGTCTTTGACCCGAAGGGCTATGTCTACACCTTGGACGTGACAAAGAAGCCCGAACCGAGTTCGAAAAACAACACCATCAAACTGCCCGTCAGCAACCAAGCCGCTGGCACACAATACATTGTCAGGTGGTATGACACCGAAACGGGCTTAGAGATGAAGGCAGAGAGGACAACGGTCAAGGTGAATGGCAAGAGTCTGTCGTTTGAATTCCCCTCTTCGGTCAGAGATTTGAAAAACAAGCGCATCAACAACACCTACGGCGATGCCGTGTTCAGCCTCACCGTCGACCGAGGCACAAAAGAAGAGAGCGGCACGCAAGGTGCCGCTCCCAAGAAAGTCGTGATTCGTCCGGCAAAAAGCGGACAGGATTAATACCGATAGATGTCCGACTTGTAAGGCCCATCGACGGGAACGCCGATATAGTCGGCCTGCTTCTGCGTGAGCTTGGTCAGCTTGACGCCGATCTTCTCAAGGTGCAGGCGGGCGACCTCCTCGTCCAAATACTTGGGCAGGCAATACACACCTATCTTATATTGTCCGCGCTTCTCCCAAAGGTCCATCTGGGCCAAGGTCTGGTTGGTGAACGAGTTGCTCATCACGAAGCTGGCGTGACCCGTTGCGCAGCCCAAGTTGACCAAGCGGCCCGAAGCCAACAGGAAGATGCAATGGCCGTCGTCGAAGACGTACTTGTCGACTTGCGGCTTGATGTTGATCTTCTCCTTCAAGTGTTCGGTCTTTTCCATGCGGTCCACTTGGATTTCGTTGTCGAAGTGGCCGATGTTGCACACGATGGCTTGGTCCTTCATTTGCAGGATGTGTTCGAGCGTGATCACGTCGCAGTTGCCCGTCGTGGTGACAAAGATGTTGCCTTCCTTGACGGCCTCCTCCATCGTCGTCACCTCGAAGCCTTCCATGGCGGCTTGCAGGGCGCAGATGGGGTCGATTTCAGTGACAAGGACGCGGGCTCCGTAGCTCTTCATCGAATGCGAGCAGCCCTTGCCCACTTCGCCGTAGCCGCAAACGACGACCACCTTGCCGGCAATCATCACGTCGGTGGCGCGTTTGATGCCGTCGGCCAGCGACTCGCGGCAGCCATAGAGGTTGTCGAACTTCGACTTGGTCACCGAGTCGTTCACGTTGATGGCAGGCACAAGCAATTCGCCGCGCTCGTGCATCTGATACAGGCGGTGTACGCCCGTGGTGGTCTCTTCCGAAACGCCCTTCCAGCCGGCGACCACCGTGTGCCAGAACGTGGGATTCTCTTTGTATGTCGCCTTGATGACGCTCATCAGCGCGGCTTCCTCGGCGCTGCCCGTGGGCGCGTCAAGGAGCTTGGGGTCGTTTTCGCAGGCATAGCCCTTGTGAATCAGTAGAGTGGCATCGCCGCCGTCGTCCACAATCAGGTCGGGTCCCGTACCGTCGGGGAAGGTGATGGCGCGTTTGGTACACCACCAATAGTCTTCCAACGTCTCGCCTTTCCAAGCGAAGACGGCGGTGCCCGTCTCGGCAATGGCAGCAGCGGCGTGGTCTTGCGTCGAGTAGATGTTGCAGCTACACCAGCGCACCTTGGCGCCCAATTCGACCAAGGTCTCGATGAGGCATGCCGTCTGGATGGTCATATGCAGCGAGCCCATGATTTTCGCGCCTTGCAGCGGCTTCGTGTCG
>FLNV01002073.1_pt1 | contig 52547 bp, 47 predicted proteins | sample 1140351 | NCBI WGS metagenome assembly FLNV01 (sample SAMEA3878207, study PRJEB12797) | bioreactor metagenome | biome: Moose rumen | place: Sweden | collected 2011-10
TTTTTTCTTTGCTGTCTCAGAGAATTTGTTTACCTTTGCAGCCATCAAGGGAAGTCACTGGCGCAACTTGCCAAAGGTACTATCTCGTGTGGCTGTGTTTCGAGACGCGGCCACTTTTGTTAGAAAGGGGGATTTCCGTGCTCGTCAGTCGCATTCCAGTCTGCAGGGTCACGTTTTGGTCCTATGCAGTCCTCCGGCTCATATTCCAGTTCCGTGTCCTCTTCCTTCATCTTCTTTTGGTGTGTGTGCGTCTTGTCGCGCATCGGGTCATACTCCTCGCCGCTCTTCCATAGAGTGTATATAAGCAGGAGCAGACGCCGCATGGCGGCTGTCACGCCAATCTTCTTCTGCTTGGGGTGTTTCTGACATATCCTCCCGTATACAGTCTTTATCTGCGGGTTGTAGCGAACAGCAACCAGTGCTGGCATGTAGAGTGCTGCACGTATGTGAGCGTTCCCCTTTTTTGAGATTGCATGCTTCGGGTCTTCCCTACCTGACTGTTTGGCTCTCACATCGAGCCCGGCATAGCTTGTGAGCTGCTTTCTGTTCTCTATGAGGTGGAAACCCTCTGTCTCTGCAACAATGCATACGACGGTGGTCACTCCGAGTCCCTTTGCCTTGGCGATGCGCTTCACCCTGGCCTCCAACTCCTTGTCCTCGGTAATCTTCTGCATGATGGCCTTGTCGTTATTCTCCATCAGTGTGTCAATCTCGTCAATGAGTTTCTGACAATTCTTGCGGACTGTCTTGTCTGCTTCCTCCATATGATTGAGTGACTCCATGCGGTTCATTACAGAGGTCATGATCTGCGACAGGTCAGCGTGGAAACGCGTCATCTGGCGCAACTCACGGTAGATCGGAGCCGGAGGCGACCATGGCTTCAGCTTGCGGCTTGTGCATCCCATCAGGGCCAGGCAGCGGGCATCCATCGCGTCTGTCTTGGTCTTGATACCCTCGGCCTCACAGAAACTGCGGGCCTTGTTGGGAAGCACCACGTAGACCGTCTGTCCGATCTTGTGCAGATGGTAGGCCAAAGGCTCGTAATAGACGCCTGTAGGCTCCATGAGATAGGTCAGCGGGAAGCCCTTTACGGCCTCCTTCCGGCTCCACTTTACGAACTGGTTAAAACCTGACTTCGTGTTGTCGAAGTCGATACTCATCGTGTGACAGCCCACGTCGCTGGCCCTGTCATACATCTGGAGACAGGCGGTGAACTTGTCTTTGGAAACGTCAATTCCCACACACTGACGGAAATGCCTGTCGAGTGTCATCTGTGAATCTGGCTTCATCTTCTAACTGTTTTAATTGTTAATGAATAAGTTTTAGATTATAGCCAAATCTTCTTCGACTTTACTCTTATCGGACACAGCATCGCCCTCCCATGGCGTGCTTCGATTCTTTGTCCAGACTTTAAAGACTTGTAAAGGGAGTGGGTATTGATCTGTCCCACGATATAGAACTTGTCTTATCTAGGCATCTGCCTCCTCACTCCCCACGGCCATAATCTCTAGCAAAACTACAAAATCATAGCCGTAAGTCCTAAACTTATACGATGTTTAACATCGGACATTTAGAACATTATCTATAATCTGGTGCAAAGGTAAGAGAGGCACCTGGGTATGGGTGCCTGTTTTCATGGCAATTTTTTTCTATATTCCTGATGGTCTCGTAATTCATGCCAGTAACTCTTGAGAGTTGTCTTGGCCTGACATCGAGCGATCGCATAACCTCTTGAATAACACTTTTTCTTCTCTCTAATGTCAGAAGTTGGAAATCGGCGATGCTGCGCAGACCACATGCGTTGATGACAGCGTCTCTTATCTCGATATCGGGTATCACGCGTCTTGCAACAGATGTCCAATGCGTCCATACTTTTTGTTGTAATAGCGCACATATATATCTGCGATGTATTTCACACACTGGCTTATTGTCCAATCTTAGCCCCAGTGACTACGACTGACTACGATGACCCAGTGACTACGAAAAACAATAGTATTACTTCGGATTTTTTGATAATTTCGGGAGTTGTACTTCAGATTTTCTGCATTTTTCTTGTTTCATTGAGTACTTTTTATTATCTTTGCGGCATAAATACGTTTATATATGTTAGAGAGAATATTAAAATTGCGGGAAATTGAGGATGACAGTCTGTTTCTATGGGGGAGTCGCCAGACGGGAAAGAGTACCTTACTGAAGGCACTATTCCCCAAGGCTCGTCTATATGATCTTCTGAAGACGGATGTTCGTATGGCATTTCAACTTCGTCCTGCATTGCTTCGTGAAGAATGTGAGTTGTTGGATGAGGGTGAATTAGTCATCATTGACGAGGTTCAGAAGGTCCCTGCACTACTCGACGAGATACATTGGTTGATGGAGAATCGTGGCTTGCGGTTTATACTTAGTGGCTCCAGTGCCCGTAAGCTTCGCCGTAGCGGTGCCAATTTACTGGGTGGGAGAGCATTAAGATTTACGTTGTTTCCATTTGTTAGTGCTGAGATTCCAGACTTTGACCTTCATCGTGCATTAAACAATGGCATGTTGCCTCGTCATTATCTGGTGGCAGATCCGTCGAAGCGTATTCAGGCATACATAGGCGACTATCTGCAGCAGGAAATTGTTGAGGAGGCTATCGTGCGCCAGTTGGATGCCTTTACCCGTTTTCTGCAGGTGGCAGCATTGAGTAATACTGAGATTGTAAATTATACCAATATAGCACAGGATTGCGGTGTTTCTGCTAAGACGGTGAAAGAGTATTTTGCTATACTCGAAGAGACGATGCTAGGTTTCTATTTACCAGCATATACGAAGGTGATCAAGCGAAAACTGATTCAATCACCTAAATTTTATTATTTTGATGTGGCCATCCCCAATCATCTTCTGCATCGCAGGATACTACAGCCTGGTACTGATATATATGGTCATGCTTTAGAGCATTTTGTTGTACAGGAGTTAAGAGCTTTTGTTTCATATACTTTGGGTGAGGATAAGATCTTGAGTTATTGGCGTACACTTGATAACAAATATGAGGTTGATGTCATGATTTGCGATGCGCTGACTCATCATGTAGAAATTGCAATTGAGGTAAAATCGGCTGACCATGTTGCTTCGAATGATACAAAGGGCCTGAAAGCCTTCAGCGAGGAGCATCCGGATGCAAAACTGATTTTGCTGTCAATGGAGGAAAGGCCAAGAATGCTTAATGGGATTGAGGTTTGGCCTGTAACACAGTTTCTTCAGAGATTATGGGATAGAAAATGGTTGTGACTGATAAATGGGAATAAAAAGATTAAAAATTGAAATATAGTTATGAGTAATGTCACAGATTCACAAGTTAAAGTTTGCGCACCTTATATCAACGATGACGTGTATATCGACTATCTGATCGAGTTAGAGAATACGGTTGCAACAGCCGAGCGTAGAATATATGAGGTCTATGGATGTCTTCCTTTGGGCCCCGTGGGCAACCTGCGTCCGCCCGAAAGCATCCGTGCCGTCACCCCCAAAACTGTCGCATAGTTACGGCTATGCTAGCCGTGGGGACACCTGGGGTATAGCAGCCGTCATACCCAAGTACCTCTTACCTTTGCATCCGATTATAGAATTGTTCCATTTTACTTGAATTAATTCTCGTATATGGATGCAATACGGTTTGAATTTTGTAGTGAATAACCAAAAGAAGGCAGCCATCGATGGCTGCCTTCTTTGTCTAGACGCCCAGACAGGATGTTGCACCGAGGGCTGTGAGTGGAGAGGGTGCTTTGTCCTAGAGTGCAGAACTTGGTTTTATCAATAAAGCAGGCCAAAAAGCCATAGTGGAATCTTCTTACCATGGCCTATATCAATATCATCGCTGACGACATAGCCGTCTTCAATACCCTTTATCTGTTTGAATCCTTTGTTTTTTCCCCCCACTTCGAATAGCCATCTGCCATCCACAACCAGATCGCCTTGATTTGGCATCGATAATTCATGGCCTACGCCCACCTGTGAGGCAAAATAGGTCTCACGCATTGTTCCGTTATCGACTTGAGGAGTCAGGCAGTACATCAGATTAGTGTTGTAGAACAAAACCTTTTCGGGTTTTGTCAGCATGTTCATTCCGCTGTCGGCAGCATAAAGTCGACGCACCAATGCAGCCTTGTCCATCAGGTCGATTAGTTTCAACACATTGTTGCGCGAAGCTTGGAGTGAAACGCAGAGTCCGGAGATATTCAAGGTATAAGGCGAACTTTCTGCCAGAACTGCCAGCAACTGCTTAGCCTTATAGACAGAGTCGTATTCAATATTGCTCACAGACGGAATCTCGCTGGTGACGATTGTTTCTATCACCTGTTGGAGACGGTCGGAAAAGCCATCACCTTCCTCACGATAGAAAGGATAATACCCTGTCTCGATGTACTTCTCAAAATGCTGTAGCACCTTCACCTTCGACGTGATTTGAGAAGCCTGCATGAAATGGTCAGTCAGGATTGTTTCCAATGATAGCACAGGCAATTGGGCTATCTGCTCAAGTTGCAGGTATTCCCTGAACGACAATCCTTCCAAAGTATATTGACGATGCCGACGTGAAAGGTCGCCCATCAGTGACTCCTCCAATTTCAACATCGAGGATCCTGTCACCACAATGTGAAACTGTGGATAGGAATCGTAGATATTCTTTATCTCCTGTTGCCATCCTTTATATTTATGCACTTCATCCAAAAACAGGTGGGTACCGCCATGTGTATAATGATATTCTGCCAGATCAAGTACAGAGTGATTGGCAAACCAAATGTGGTCAAGCGATGCGTATAGGGCCTTCTGCTTGTCCTCGAAAGTGCGTAGGATATGTTGAAGGAGCATTGTCGTTTTGCCCACACCCTTGGCACCTTTAATAACAATCAATCTGTTGTCCCAATTAATCTTCTCATAAAGATACCTGGTGAAACTCAAATCTGTTTCCGCCAGCAGGCGACCATAAGTCTTAAACAATCTATCCATTAGTTGAAAGAATTATAAACATGCCGCAAAGTTACGTTTTTTACTTTGAAAAAACAAATTTTTGTGCTATTTTTTACTTTTGAAAGTAAAATTTGTAAATATAATATAACTTTTTCAGGGTGTGCCCCAATACGGCGCTAAGGCATTCTATAAAGAAAAAGAAGGCAGTCAAGACGACTGCCTTCTTTGTCTAGACGCCCAGACAGGATGTTGCTCCGAGGGCTGTGAGAATAGCTGTTGCGATGCTCGCTACGAGCTGCACGATCCACTTGAGGGTTTCCTTCTTCGTCATACGTCACCTCCTTCCCGTTACGTTTATCATTTATCCTTTATCATTTATCATTTCCAAAGGACTTGATCAGTTGCCCGTCTCGAATCCGCCGCTACCTACGTTGCTGCCGTTCTTGGTGAACACCTTAGTAGCTGCCTCGCTGCTTTCACCGTTCTTGATGGCGATAGCCTTAACGGTAGTGGTATCAGTCAGAGTGATTGCCTCGCTGTACAGACTGCTCTCTGCATTAGGAGCTGTACCGTCTGTGGTGTAGCGAATCTCTGCGCCGTCAGGACCACTAATCGTCACCTCCGTACTCTCGTCGAATGGAGTCTCACCGCTAATCACGGGTGCTGCTACGGACTCTGAGTTGCTGCCTCCACCGGTCTCTGAGCCTTCCTGAGAGCTGCTATTAGAGCCTCCCTGCACTGTTCCACCATTCTGGCTGCCAGAGTTCTGAGATCCATTACCCCCGGAGTTGTCAGAGCCGCCACCTCCACCAAGTGCAGCCTCCTTAGCTGCAGCAATCTCAGCAGCGGCCTTGTCCGTCCAGCTCAGCTTCGCCACCTTGTTCAGCTCATCGCGAGTGTACTCGCCAGTGGCCTGTGCCAGAAGCTTCAGCGAAGCCACAGATGCACCAGTCTTATCGGTCTTCTTGATGGATCCGATGCTTGCCGAGATGGTCTTGTCGGTGTCTGGGTCATAGAGCTTGGCACATCCGTTGCCGATGGCACTTACCTTGAAGATCGCCAGGTCGTCCACCTTCACCGTGTTACCCATCAGGGTCTGCTCGCGGGTACACTTCACGAAGTCTCGCAGGATACCCTCGATGGTACCTTCGGAGAACGGGGTGTTGTGCTCTGCCATGTGCTTTGCCATGTCGTGGATGTTCAGCGTCTGCTTGTAGCTCACACGAGGGTAGTACTTACCGTACGCCTCACTTGTCTCGTTGTTGTTACGTGTCAAATACAGTTCAATCATAATCTTTAGTTTTTAAATAGTTTGTAAATTTTGTTGTTTGTTGTAAATTTTTTATTTTTTATTTATTATTTTTTATTTGTCAATTTGACTCCGGCCTGCGCACTGCCTTTGTTTCCTTTGACACTGCAAAGATACGAAAATGTTTATTGACATTGTCTGTTATGATACATTATAAACTGTTTTTATTCGTTATTCTCAATATTTTTTCGTAACTTTGCAGAAGATAAGAACAAACATTAAAACATAGCAATTATGACCCAGAACAACAACAATGAACCTACAGTCCGCTCATACGGACGAACCGAACTTGCGACATTCTATTTCCCCAAGATGAACCCCGAGGCAGCCTGGCACAAGCTCCGGTCCTGGCTCGGACTGAATCCTCGATTGTCGTACCTTTATGCCAAACGTACCCGATTTTTCACACCGGCAGAGGTGTCTCTCATATTCTCAGAGCTCGGAGAGCCGTGATTCGCGCGCCAGGCTCTTAATTATCAATACTCCTTATTTATTTTTCGGCTGGAGGCTCTTGTCAATCAACAGGAGCCACTTATTCTGATGTGGCAGAAAACGGGTAATCGCGCAGTATGGTGTACTAAACACACGAAAAAATGTGGATCTTAGTATTTTAGTGTTTTAGTGATTTTAGTTTTTTTATGTTCCTATAAATCATGAAATTTTAATTATACTATAATATAATTATAATTATATTATAGTATATAATATTATATTATATTATACATTTACTAATATACTTGCACACCTATTTTTCCAAAATCACTAAAATACTAAAACACTAAAATCGTTTATCAGGAAACATAACGCAGTGAAGGCTCGCCGCTGCGAGCCCTCACTAACCAATTAACTAACTAACAAAAACTTAAAACCAATATGAAAAAACTATATCTAACTAAACGTATGAATCTCTATTTCTTTGATGCAAAGGTACGGTGAAAAACCACCAATTCCAAATATTCCTTCCGATTTCTCTTCAACTACTTGCGACACACACTGATTCTTGCGACAAAACCCACAAATACTCTAAATCGTTGTCGCAAAGATTTATTTTTGTGTCACAGCGTGCCTCTTTGTGATGTCAGCATGTGATGCTGCTTGATATCGCAGACCAAGCCCAAGATGACTTCGATGAGATGATTATTGATGTGCGAGGCTCGAGGGTTTGGATTCACTTTGCAGTCCGTCCAAAGAAAAATCGCAGGAAGATACTCTTCGACGTAAAATAGCGAATTATAGTCTGAAAGTTTGGAGATATGGATAAAATGATGTATCTTTGCATGTCGAAAAATCAATTAAGATGAAAGAGTTAAGAGATCTTACAATGCAGGTGTGCGAGGTGGCTCGTCAGGCAGGTAGCTATATAAGAAGTGAACGCGAGAGATTCAGCGTAGACAAGGTGGAACGCAAGCATGCACATGACTATGTGTCGTATGTAGACAAGGGGTCGGAGCAGATGATTGTAGGGAAGTTGCGCGAGCTGTTGCCTGAGGCTGGATTTATCACTGAGGAGGGTCTGGCTACCCACAGCGACGAACAGATGCTATGGGTGGTAGATCCGCTCGACGGTACCACTAACTTCATTCACGGCTTTGCTCCCTACGCAGTATCCATAGCACTGATAAGAGGACAGAAGATACTTATCGGTGTGGTGTATGAGATTTGTGCCCGGGAATGTTTCTACGCCTGGCAGGGCGGGGGAGCTTTTGTGGAATCGGAGGATGGGTGCGCCCCTTTGCATGTAGGCAAGAGTGAGATTGGCGACGCGCTGCTCTGTATGCAGCTGCCTTACAACAGCGACGCCTATAAGCCGGTGATAAAGAATCTGATAGACCGTTTTTACGGCAATGTGGGCAGCATACGCATGATAGGCTCAGCGGCGATGGCTCTCTGTTATGTGGCTGCGGGGAGACTCGATGCCTATGCGGAGCGGTACATCGGACAGTGGGACTATATGGCAGGAGCACTGATAGTGATGGAGGCCGGAGGAAGGGTTACCGACTACGGAGGCAGCGATGACTTCACACAGGGCGACAGTGTGGTGGCTACCAACGGCAAGGTACACGAGACATTGTTGGAGGCGGTAAGAAACGCTTGAAATGATAAGAAATGGCATGTGACAGATGCCATTTTTTTATAATCTTTTGGTCGTATCAAGATTATTTAGTACTTTTGCACACCAAAATTGCGGATGTAATGAAGAAACTCACTATATTCCTGGCCTTTTGCATTGCTCTGATGGCAGCAGGCGACGCTTTCGGCCAGCGAACAAACAAGAATAAACGCCGCGCACGACAGAAAACCCACAAAGTGGTGAAGAAAAAGAATAAGGCGAAGGCGAACAGAAAATCTGCCAAGAAGACTGCGGTACTGAGACCTGCACCTATCATAAACTACGAGGACAGCGACTACAACCCATACCTGATGTGCGAAGACACATGCGGACATGTGCATGGCATAGACCTGAGCCACTATCAAGGAGAGGTGTTCTGGGAGACTGTTGGAGAGAATACGAAGATGGCCTACGTGTATCTGAAGGCTACTGAGGGTGGTGACCGTATCGACGCCAGGTATGAGAGAAACATTGAGCTGGCTCACCGCCATGGACTCAAAGTGGGGTCGTACCATTTCTTCCGTCCGAAGACTCCCCTGCATCTGCAGCTGATGAACTTCACCACGCAGTGCAGACCCGGAGAACAGGATCTCATCCCCATGATAGACGTGGAGACGACGGGAGGACTGCCACTGAAGCAGTTTCAGGACTCGCTGATCACATTCCTAGGGATGATAGAAGAGGCTTATCATCAGAAGCCGCTGGTGTATACATTCAGGAACTTCTATAACAAACACCTCGTAGGAAAATTAGATGACTACCAGCTGATGGTGGCGATGTATACCGAAGAGGAACCAGTGCTGGCCGACGAGAGGGATATCTGCATGTGGCAGTATACGGGAAAAGGCAGAATCGTTGGTGTGAACGGATATATCGACAAGTCGAGGTTTCTAGGGAGACACGGACTTAGGGAGATAAGGTTCAGACACTGACAAATAAAAAATATAAAATAAAAAATAAAAAATAATGCGATGATTATAAAGTGTCCGGAATGCGGTCATCAGGTTAGCGATCGCGCGAAGATATGCCCTTCCTGCGGCATCGAGATAGCAGGAAAGATAGTACGTTGTCCTGACTGTGGAGAGATAATCTTCAAGGACGAGCGTGAGTGTCCTAACTGCCATTGCACCATCAATGCATCGGCAGTGCCTCATACAGAGGATTATGCCATGACTCCCGAGGTGCCGGAGATACAGAGTCCTGTCAAGCCGGAGGAGCCTAAGAAGAAAGGTCATATGATACTGTGGTCGACGATTATCGTTGCCTTGGTGTTGTCGCTGATAATCGTGTTCCTGGGTCTTTACTTCTACCAGAAGACACAGCAGGAGAACGAGCTGCGTGCCTATGAGAATGCGATGATGAGCAGTGAACCTGCTGTGCTGCAGAACTTCCTCGACATGTATGTAGATGCAACTGTGGCTCACCGTGACTCTGTGAAGGCTCATCTGGAGATACTGAAAAAAGTGGACCGAGACTGGGACAATGCTGTAAGGAGCAAATCGAAGTCTGCCCTGCAACTCTTCATCGACCGCAACCCAGACAACATTCATATTCTCGAGGCAAAGCTGATAATCGACTCTCTCGATTTCGACGCTGCCAAACTGGAGGACTCGATGGACTCATATCAGAAATATATGGACTCGCATCAGCAGGGACAGTATTACGACGAGGCCGCCAATGCCTATGACAGACTGCGTGAAGAGGCTGAGATAAAGCGCCGTCAGGCTGAACAGGACTCAATACAGAAGGCTCAGGAGGCTGACGCTGAAACAGTAACGCTCGCCCCATAGAATCGTAATCAGATGTCTCCTTATTCTTCGATATGGGATAGGGAGTGGGCAAAAGAGGCGAAGAAGTTTGTGAGCGTCTCTGAAGGATAATAACGGAAATATCGTGCACTACGGCGTATATGCCCGAGCATGGCACTTCCGTTAGTTGTATGTACGATGACGTCGCCTTCTTCCTTGGAGAGATAGAAGTAGAAGTCTTTTACTCGTGTGTTGGCAAACTCCATCAGTTCCTGGGCGATGAGTTCGGTTCGCTTGTCATCTTTCGCACCTGCGAAGGATATCTCCTCGCGTGAAAAACTAAAGAGCATGATCAGCAGTGAGGCCTCAAGACGGGCCACCGGCTGGAGCTTCAAGCTCTTTAACCACTTCTCGAGCAGGGTGGCATCACAGCCGCTGCCGTCAGTACGGAGGAAGGTGCCGAGTTCGATAAGCTGACGCACGGGAACTCCCTCGTTGAGGATATGGCGAGAGATGCGGATGATCATCAGCAGCATCTGACGACTCTTGATGTCGGAGTCCTCATTATCGAGCACCGACTGGAGCTTGCGATTGAGGATGGGGTTGGTGAGATGGTCGGCACGAAGAAACTCATCTTCCTCAGCATCGTCATTACGCGGGTTCTTACGGATGCTGTCGATGGTCTTCTCCCATTGTGCCCACTGGGCATCGGTAAGATGAAGGAAGAACTGTTCGCGACAGCGCATCAGTCCGTCGTAGGCAAATCCCGCCACATCGTGCATCACAGCCAACTGGTAGAGTTTCTGCCATTTGAACACAGACATCGGCTCAAGCTGTTCCTTACTCTCAAAGGCCCCAGAACGGATAAGGCGGAAGAAATTGCGCTGTATGATGTTCATTGGAGATTTGATTTAGGAGTAACGACGGGGGTAGCGCAGCAGAATGGAGAGTAATGCTGCTATGCCTATCGCCATGGGATAATATAAATAAGGTATGATGTTGACTGGATTGAGAGCTGCCAGTCCTGAAGCCATAAGCAACTGGGCACCATAGGGGATGAGTCCTTGTACGGCACAGGAGAAGGTATCGAGGATAGAGGCGGCCTTCTTGTTGTCGACTCCATATCTGTCGCCTATCTGTTTGGCGATGCCTCCAACGGTGATGATGGCAACGGTATTGTTGGCCGTACACACATCCACCATCGCCACAAGGGCTCCGATGCTTAGTTCGGCACCTCGTTTGCCATGAACATGACGGGTCATACGACGGATGATGAAGTCGATGCCTCCCTGTTGTTTTATCAGCTCGAGCATGCCTCCTGCCATCATGGTGATGATGATGAGCTCACCTATGCCGACGATGCCGTCGCCCATGGACTGCATCCACCCGAAGATGTCGAAGGAGCCTGTCATCAGTCCGATGATGCCTGTGAGTGCGATACCGAGAGTGAGTACAGCCATGACGTTCATTCCGAAGACGGCTGTGATAAGTACAGCGAGGTAGGGTATGACCTTCACCCACTGAACATCGGCTATCTCCTGTGGGGCGCTGACATCTGAGCCCATGAAGAAATATACGATGAGTATCACTATTGCTGCGGGAACGACGATGAACGAGTTGACGCGGAACTTGTCCGAGAGTCGGCATCCCTGTGTGGATGTGGCTACGATGGTGGTGTCGGAGATAAATGAGAGGTTGTCGCCAAAGAAAGAGCCGCCCACGACTACTGCCGTCATCAGGGCTACGTCAGTGCCCGTCTGTTGGGCTACTCCAGCGGCGATAGGTGTGAGGGCAACGATGGTACCCACGCTCGTGCCTACGGATATGGAGATGAAACAGGCGGCCACGAAGAGTCCTGCAAGCAACATCTGCGGGGGTAGGAGGGAGAGGGTGAGGTTTACTGTTGCATCGATGCTGCCCATCATCTTCGCGGAGTTGGCAAAGGCTCCTGCGAGGACGAAGATCCAGACCATCAGCATCATCTGTCCTGTGGCTGCTCCACGACTGAAGATATCTATCCTCTCGCGCAGCGGACGGCCTCCGTGGATGATCACCGCATAGATGCTTGATACCATGAATGCCACAGTGATAGGCACCTTGTAGAAGTCACCAGCAATGATACTGGTGACTAAATACAATACTATGAACACCCCAAGGGGTGATAATGCTATAAGGCCTTTCTTCATTTACAACGTTACACCATTCTTGAAGATTGAGATTTCACGATAGCCATTTTCCTCGTTGCGGGCTCTCTCGCCACTTGCAACAGCGAGAACCTTGTCGATGAACTCTGGTACGAGCTCCTTCATGGTACGACCCTCAACGAGCTGTCCTGCAGAGAAGTCCACCCAGTTGGGCTTGTTCTTTGCAAGTGTCGGGTTGGTGGCAATCTTCATCGTAGGAACGAAGGTGCCGAATGGTGTACCGCGACCAGTGGTGAAAAGCACGATATGACATCCGCAAGAGGCGAGGGCGGTGGCTGCTACAAGGTCGTTGCCTGGGGCAGAGAGAAGGTTCAGACCCTTGTTCTCCAAACGGTCACCATATTCCATTACCCCACTTACCGGAGCCTTACCACACTTCTGGGTACAGCCCAGTGCCTTATCCTCAAGAGTAGAGATACCACCTGCCTTGTTGCCTGGAGATGGGTTCTCGCCTACAGGCTCTCCGTGAGAGAGGAAGTAGTTCTTGAAGTTATTTATCATAGATACTGTCTGATCGAAGAGTTCCTCTGTACGACAACGGTTCATGAGGATTGTCTCGGCACCGAACATCTCTGGTACCTCTGTGAGAACACTTGTTCCTCCCTGAGCCACGAGCCAGTCGCTGAACTCTCCCACGAGAGGATTGGCTGTGATGCCGGAGAATCCGTCAGAACCACCACACTTCAGTCCTACACGGAGCTGGCTTACTGGCACATCCTCACGCTTGTCATTCTTGGCGATATCATAGAGCTCGCGAAGAATCTTCATGCCAGCCTCTACCTCGTCGCCCTCAACACGTTGGGTTACGAGAAGCTTGATACGGTCTTTGTCGTAGTCGCCAAGCATGGCCATGAAGTCTTCGGGCTGGTTGTTCTCACAGCCGAGACTCAACACGAGCACTGCTCCTGCGTTGGGGTGCAGACAGATGTCGCGGAGCACCTTACGGGTGTTCTCATGGTCTTCTGAGAGCTGAGAGCATCCGAAGTTATGATGCCAGGCATAGACGCTGTCGATACCCTTAAGCCCTGTCTCCTTGCGGAGATTCTCTGCGAGCTTTTCTGCAATGCCGTTGACACAGCCTACGGTAGGTACAATCCATATCTCATTACGTACACCTACATCACCGTTCTTACGTTTGTAGGCCTTGAAGGTACGGTTCTCCTTTGCAATGCTCAGTTCCTCGCCAACGGGCTGATAGGTGTATTCGAGAGTGCCTGAGAGGTTGGTCTTGAGGTTGTTCTCGTTAACCCAGTCACCGGCCTTGAGGTCCTGGCGTGCATGACCGATGGGATATCCGTATTTGATGATATCCTCACCTTCCTTCACGTCCTTGATGAGCACCTTATGTCCTGCTGGTGTGTCCTGATTCAGGGCGATGCTAAGGCCATCGACTTCAATAATCTCTCCCTTCTTCTTCGGCTGCAGACATACTACGACGCTGTCGGCCGGATTGATCTTCAAATAAGTAGCTTGCTCCATATTACTTTGTATTTGTTTTAGTTTATATTGCTGTTCTGCGATAGAAATCTACGTTTTCCTTTGTGAGAATCTCGATAGGCATGTAGTTTACAGGATTGACGGCGCGCTTAAGTACTACAGCCTCGAAAAGTGCATCAACACTCGCATACCCCTGCTGATAAGCATGCTGGGCAATGAGGAAGGAGATGCTTCCCTGACGTATACACTCCTCATTCTTTGGCACCATATCATAGCCCATGATCTGGATGTTACGACGATTGCTCTTCTGGAGAAACTCTCCCACGATATGCGCCTTGGAGTTGAAGGTGATACAGTGGTGGATACCAGGGTTGGCGGCAAAGAACTTCTCAAGGATTCCGTCGTAGTCTTTCTTCTCATCATCGAGAGGAAGGTCTACTTCGATGATTTTGATGTCTGGGAAGTGGTCAACCATATAATGACGGAAACCAGTCTCACGGTTAGCCTGCTGCTTTGAACCAACCTTACCATCGCGGGTCTGTTTAAAGAGTGCTATCTCTTTCTCCTTGGCAGCTATGAGCATCAGCATCTTAGCTGCGAAATATCCGCTGGCAAAAGAGTCCTGGCCAAAGAATGAGAGGGGCTTGAGGTCGGGCATGTAAGAGTCGAGCAACACATAGGGGATGCCTCTGTCTGTAAGCTTCTCAGTAAACTTCGCTGTCTGCTCGAGTGTCGTTGGCACGATGATGACACCATCAAACTTCTCTGTGAGGAACTCGCGGACCATACGTGTGAAGGCTGCATTGTTGAAGCGCTCATAATAGATATATTTCAGATTGATGCCGAAATCCCTACGGAAGTCGGTACATGCCTGAGCACCTTCCTCTACCTCATCCCAATAAGCTTCCTGCTCGTGCTTGGGGAGAACGATATAAAAGGTGTAACTCTTATTATAAGCGAGGGCAGAGGCGTAAACATTGGGTTTATAGTCCATCTCCTTTAACGCCTTGTTGACTTTCTCTAGAGCCGTCTTTGATACGTTGGGACGATTGTGGAGCACACGGTCTACCGTTCCTACAGACACACCGGCACGCTCGGCGATATCCTTGATTCTGATGTTGTTGTTTGCCATTTTGGATGATTACATTCAATATTTTGTGCAAAGTTACATGTTTTTTCTTGAACAACCAAATTATTAAGCTACTTTTCGTTTTACCGAAATCGTTTCCGTAAATTTTGTGCTTTTTAGTAAGATTATATTTGGTGGTATCGAAAATTATTGCTACCTTTGCGGAGAAAATAAAATAAAGTAGTATTAAATCACTAAAACAAAAACATTAAAATGGCTAAAATCGTAACATTGGGCGAGATCATGCTCCGCCTTTCTCCACAAGGAAACGATCGTTTCATTCAGAGTGAATCATTCCGCATCATCCCTGGCGGTGGTGAGGCTAACGTAGCTATCTCAGTAGCTAACTATGGTCACGAGGCTTACTTCGTGTCAAAGCTCCCAAAGCATGAGATCGGTCAGATTGCTGTTAATGCAATGCGTCGTTATGGTGTCAACACTGAGTTCATCGCCCGCGGTGGTGACCGTGTTGGTCTGTATTATGCAGAGACAGGTGCTTCTATGCGTCCATCAAAGGTGATCTATGATCGAGCTCACTCAGCTATCGCAGAGGCTGATCCAAAAGACTTCGACTTTGACAAGATCATGGAGGGCGCTGCATGGTTCCATTGGTCAGGTATCACTCCAGCCATTTCTGACAAGGCTGCTGAGTTGACAAAGCTCGCCTGTGAGGCTGCAAAGCGTCATGGTGTGACAGTGTCTGTAGACCTTAACTTCCGTAAGAAGCTGTGGACCTCTGAGAAGGCTATCTCTATCATGCGTCCTCTGATGAAGTATGTAGATGTATGTATAGGTAATGAGGAGGATGCTGAGCTCTGTCTCGGTTTCAAGCCCGATGCTGACGTTGAGGGTGGTCAGACTGACGCTGCCGGTTACGAAGGAATCTTCAAGCAGATGCGTGAGCAGTTCGGATTCAAGTATGTCGTTTCTACTCTCCGTGAGAGCTTCAGCGCTACATTTAACGGATGGAAGGCTCTTATCTATGATGGTAAGGAGTTCTATCAGTCAAAGCGTTATGAGATCAATCCTATCATCGACCGCGTAGGTGGTGGTGACTCTTTCTCTGGTGGCCTGATTCATGGTCTGCTGACAAAGCCAACACAGGGCGAGGCTCTGGAATTTGCAGTAGCCGCTTCTGCTCTGAAGCACACTATCAATGGTGACTTCAACCTGGTATCTGTTGATGAGGTTGAGAGCCTTGCTGGTGGTAATGCCAACGGCCGCGTACAGAGATAATTTTTATTAAATATCAGAATATATGAAACAGTTTGAATATAAGGTAGTAACGCGTCTCGTCGGTGTTGAAAAGAAACTGAATGAACTTGGCTTTGAAGGCTGGGAACTGGTAGCTGTCGAGTGTGGTACTTATTTTTTCAAACGTGAATATAAAGAATAATTATGGCAAAATTTGATAAGTTTCAGGTGATGGCAAAGATTGCCGAAGCACCTATGGTTCCTGTTTTCTACAATAAGGACGTAGAAGTTTGCAAGAACGTCATTAAGGCTTGCTACGAGGGTGGTGTTCGCGCTTTCGAGTTCACCAATCGCGGCGACTTCGCTCATGAGGTATTCGGTGAGCTGTCAAAGTGGGTTCTTAAGGAGTGCCCAGAGCTGGCTCTCGGTATCGGTAGCGTTGTTGATGCTCCTACCGCATCGCTGTACATCCAGCTGGGTGCCAACTTCGTTGTTGGTCCTCTGTTCAACCCCGACATTGCAATCGTATGTAACCGTCGTTGCGTGACCTATTGCCCAGGCTGTCTCACACCTTCTGAGATCGGCAAGGCACAGGAGGTTGGTTGTGACTTTACTAAGGTATTCCCAGGCGATGTTGTAGGTCCAAACCTCATAAAGGGTCTTATGGCTCCCATGCCTTGGTCGAAGATCATGGTAACTGGTGGCGTAGCTCCCGAGGAGGAGAATCTCACCAAGTGGTTCAAGGCTGGCGTATTCTGCGTAGGTATGGGTTCTAAGCTCTTCCCATCAGACAAGGTGAAGGCAGGCGACTGGCAGTATGTCACAGACAAGTGCAAAGAAGCTTTAGGTTATATAGCTAAGGCGCGTGTTTGAAAAGGAATAGAAGGGAAGTTAAAAATTTAACTTCCCTTTAACTTCTTCCTTATGAAATTCTGGCTATTCATTATATCAACCATCCTTATATCAGCATGTTCAAGTTCCGACAGACAGACAGTGGACAAGCTGAATTCCAAATCATATGCCTGTCACTATCGTAATGTTGACTCAACAGAATACTATGCAAATAAAGCTTATGATCTCTCTGAAGGATATGACAATGGCAGGGCAGAGGCACTGAATAATCTCGCCTTTGTGGATATCGTAAAGATGAGATATCTTGATGCTGAGAAACACTTGAATGAAATCACTGAGATAACTGATAATCAGGTACAACTGCTCATCTCATACGTTTTACAAATGCGACTCTGTCAGCGTCGTTCGAATAATAGAATGTTTCATGAATATCGTGAACTGGCAGACAGGTCTTTGCGTCGTATTTATGAAGAAATAAATACTCTCTCGGACAGAGATGCAAGTAATCTGCTCTATGCTGAGACAGAATATGCGATAGTCAACTCTACATATTATTACTATGTGGGATTAGAGCGGCAATCAATAGATGCCCTTCATGCTATCGATGAAAATGAGGTACAGAGAGACACTGCGCAGTATCTGAATTATCTTTATAATATCGGAGCAGGCGGTATAATCACAGAAGGTACACAACTGGACATTAACCAACGTGAGTTTGATCATCTCATGCGCTGTTTCCTGTTAGCTCGAAAGGGAGGATATCCATATTTCGCTGCCAACGCCTTAGAGGCACTCTCAGAGCATCTTATGGATGAAGACTATCGTCGCCAACTCATCGATGATAATATGCCAGCTATAAAATTCCTCAATCCTGATGGTTTAGAGGAAGAGATGATACCTGGATGGTTGGCAGAGAGTGCATTGGGTATTTTCATCGAGTATGGCGATGTGTACCAGATAGCAGGAGCTTATCGTACTTTGGCATCATGTTTCCGTCAGATAGGTGATTATGAGTCAACGCTCTATAATCTGGAGCAGGCATTGTCGGACTCTATCATCAATCAGGCACCAGACCTTGTGGCGAGTATCAGGGAACAGTTGAGTGTGGCCTATTCGGCAATGGACAATAAGGAACAGAGTGATATAAACAGAAACATCTACATAGACCTGATGACAGAGACCCGTCAGGACAGACAACTCGAGGCACGTGCAAGTCAGTTGGAGAGTTCTGCAAAACAGCTTAACTGGATGCTTATTGCTGTGGGTGTTGCCATCATATTGCTGTTGTTCTCCCTTTGGCTGTTTAATCATCTGAATAAGAAACAACGTCAGCGTAACCAGTTGGATGATCTTCTGGAACAGCGGCAAGACGAACTGGCAATGGGACGTCTGCGCGTAGAGACCAGTGAGCGGCGTAATCTTGAGCAACGGGCGAGGATATCTCTCGTAAACAGCATCACACCATTCATAGACCGTATCATCCATGAGGTAGACAAAGGTGGCGATATGGAATATGTGGGAGAGCTCATCAATCAGATAAACGACTACAACGATATCCTTACCCAGTGGATACAGCTACGTCAGGGAGAGCTGAATGTAAAGGTGGAAAGTTTTGCCCTTCAGTCGCTCTTTGACATTGTGGCCAAGGGTCGTAAGAGTTTTGAGATGAAGGGTATCACCCTCGATGTCAAAGACACCACTGCTCAGGTGAAGGCCGACAGGGTGCTCACGCTCTTCATGCTTAACACCCTTACGGATAATGCGAGGAAATTTACTGCCGCTGAGGGAAGGGTAGAACTCTCTGCCTCTGAGACACCTGACTATGTTGAGATATCCGTATCCGATACAGGACAGGGTATGACAGAGGAACAGCTTGCACATCTCTTTGATGCCAAGCCAATCATCGATGAAGACAGCAACTCCATAAGACGAAATGTACAAACCTCTCATGGTTTCGGACTCCTGAACTGTAAGGGAATAATCGAGAAATACCGTAAGTTGTCGAATATCTTCAGTGTGTGTAAGATATCTGCCGAGAGTACTATCGGCAAGGGATCACGTCTGTATTTCAGACTTCCCAAAGGTGTGCTCCGTACATTGCTGGTATTTGCATTTATCCATTATCCTCTGTCTTTTGTCTTCGCCTCTGATGCTCTAGGAAAAGCCTCAGTATATGCTGACTCCGCATATTTCTCGAATATCAACGGCACCTACGAGAAGACACTCCTCTTTGCTGACTCCTGCAGATATTATCTTAATCAGCACTATCTTGAGATTAAGCCTAAGGGAAAAAAGCTTCTCCAACAGCTTGGTAATCCTTCGCTGATAGCTCCGGAGATATCCTGGCTACATGATTCGTTGGATGTAAATTACCAGGTGATTCTCGATATGCGTAACGAGAGTGCTGTAGCGGCACTGGCACTGCATGAGTGGCAGGTGTATTCTTATAATAATAAGATATATACACAGTTGTATAAGGAACTGTCGGCTGATGACAGTCTTCCTGATTATTGCAGACAGATGCAACAATCGCAGACAAATAAGAGGATTGCTGTGATTCTGCTGATACTGTTGTTGTTGGCTATACTACCTGCATATTTCCTGCTGTATTATCGTCATAGGTTGTACTATCGTTTCCTGTTGGAGAAGGAGAAACGTTTTAATCTCGAGATTACTGATGATGAACTGCGACGTGCAGAACTCGAAAATAATAATCTCCATGTGGCCAATGCTGTATTAGACAACTGTCTCTCTACCTTGAAGCACGAGACCATGTATTACCCCTCACGTATCGCACAGCTTATAGAACAAGGAGATTACGACTCACTCTCTGAGGTTGTGGGATATTATCGAGAGCTATATGGTATCCTCTCACAACAGGCGATGTATCAGGTAGAGGGAGTACGTATTCATGTGCATTCGATGGAGAATGGAATATTAGGCGATGAAAACCTGATTAGATATCTCTTTGAGATTCTCAGGAAAGAGGGTGGAGGAAAAGAGACTGTCCAGATAAAAGAAAAATATGTGGAGGTTGCTGTCACTATGCCTAAGCTTCATCTCTCAGACGAAGAGGCACAGCAACTCTTTACTCCCGCCTCTGCAAAGAATATTCCGTATTTACTCTGTCGACAGATAGTGAGAGATCATGGTGAGGCAACAAATAGGAGGATGTGTGGTATAAGTGCAGAAAATATCGAAGGACAGACTGTTGTACACATCATACTTCCTGCAGTAAGAACAAATCCTAAATAGTATATATATGGAAAGTTTTAAAGTGATAATCGTTGAGGATGTGCCCCTTGAACTGAAAGGCACTTTAGGTATCATACGTAATGACATTCCTGAGGCAGAGGTGATCGGTACTGCTGATAACGAGGCTGCCTACTGGAAACTTCTCAAGCAACAGAAGCCAGACCTTCTCCTCCTTGATCTCGGACTTGGAGGTTCAACAACCGTTGGAGTGGAGATTTGCCGTTCAACCAAAGAGATGCATCCAGACATCAAGGTGCTTATTTTCACAGGTGAGATACTCAATGAGAAGCTATGGGTGGATGTGCTCGATGCAGGTGCCGATGGTATCATCCTTAAGACTGGAGAGCTCCTTACCCGTGGTGATGTGAATGCTGTGATGGAAGGAAAGACACTCGTGTTCAATGAACCTATCCTTGAGAAAATAGTGGAGCGATTCAAACAGGCAGTGAGTGGACAGTTGGCAAAACAAGAGGCTGTAGTGAATTACGAGGTGGATGAGTATGACGAGCGATTCCTGCGTCATCTGGCATTAGGATATACCAAGGAGCAGATTACGGGCCTTCGTGGTATGCCTTTTGGTGTGAAGAGTCTTGAGAAACGGCAGAATGACCTAATAAAGAAGCTCTTCTCTGACACAGAGGGAGGTGTTAATGCCACAAGACTTGTTGTCCGTGCTATAGAACTCCGTATCATCGATATCGATAACCTGGTGCCTGATGAAGACTGATTCCTCCATATTCAGCAAGAGATTTCTGGCTCTTTCAGTACTTGTCCTGTTTCTGGCGGAACTGGTGCTGATATTACTGTCGTGGATACTCTCTGCTACAGGTATGGAAGGAGTGCGTTCTTTGCTCTCAAATGAGGGCATAAGATGGTTCGTGGGCGGTTTTACTGATATCGTGGATTCCACTCTGCTGGTTTGGCTTATTATTCTCCTTATAGCCTTAGGAGCATTTCAGAAATCAGGACTGCCCTCATTGATTCATTCCAATAATCAGATAACATATCGTGAGAAGACAGCGTTGAGGGTGTCGATAGCATTGTTTGTGGTTTATGTTGCGGTGATACTTCTTCTCACTGCCATTCCACATGCCATACTACTTTCGGCTACAGGATCGCTGTTTCCTTCACCATTCAGTCGTAGTATTATTCCTTTTACAGCATTCGGCATATCTCTGGTTTCTGTGGTTTATGGAATGATGTCAGGTCGTCTTATTGCACATACGGATGTTCTCGATGCTTTATCTTATGGAATAGGCAGGGGGGCACCTGTCTTTGTGCTCTATATCCTGTTGATCCAATTTGTAAGAAGTATGTGGTTTGTTTTCGCATAGACACAAAAAATGGGGCTCCGCCGAGCCCCTAATGTTAACCTTAAATCTAATACTATGAAAAACACACGGTGCAAAGGTATGGATTTATTTCGATAAATGCAAGTTTTTGCTAGTAAAAAAATGTTAAATCCAAATAAAATCTTTGTTTTATACCTTTTTTCAGGTGATTTACTACCTTTTTAACGTGTCAGAAGATACTTTTTAAAGTCCTCGAAGTCTTTACTCATGGAAACACTCTGTTTCTCGCCCTTCATAAAGGCAGCAAGACGTTCTGGAATCTCAACATCTATACCAAGGATCTCATCAACCTTCTCCTTGAACTTTGCAGGATGAGCAGTCTCACAGAATACACCTATCTCATTCTCCTGCAGTCCCTCTGTAAGAGCCTGATATCCACATGCACCATGAGGGTCAAGGATATATCCCGTCTCTTCATAACACTTGCGCATGGTCTCTCTTATCTGATCGTCACTATATGTGGCACCACTGATAAGGTTGGTGATACGATGATGTGTTGCCTCGCTGGTCAGACTGTTGTTCTGACTATAGAGGTTAATGATACGTGCGAAGTTTGAAGGATCACCGACATCCATAGCGTTAGCGAGAGTCTGGACAGATGGCTTTGGATCATATTTGCCTGTCTGCAGATACTTATAGAAGATATCGTTGGCATTGTTAGCTGCGATAAAACGCTTTATAGGCAGTCCCATCTGATGTCCAAAGAGGGCAGCACATATATTTCCGAAGTTTCCTGAGGGTACGCACATTACCAGATTTGACGATTTTGACAATTGCTTCATCCTGGCGTAAGCGTTGAAGTAATAGAATGCCTGAGGAAGGAAACGGGCCACGTTGATGCTGTTGGCAGAGGTGAGTTTCATGTGCTTATTCAATTCCTCATCCATGAACGCATTCTTAACGAGTGCCTGACAATCGTCGAAGACACCATCCACCTCAATGGCTGTGATATTTTTGCCGAGAGTGGTAAACTGGCATTCCTGTATTGGAGAAACCTTTCCCTTCGGATATAGAACATATACATGTATACCCTCAACGCCCAGGAAGCCATTTGCTACTGCAGAGCCGGTATCACCAGAAGTGGCAACGAGAACATTTACCTGTTCCTTACCCTCCATTCTGATGAAATACTGCAGGAGTCGTGCCATGAAACGTGCACCAACATCCTTGAAGGCAAGGGTGGGACCATGAAAGAGTTCCAATGAATAGATATTATCCTTTACTTTCTTAACAGGACAATCGAACGACAGTGTGTCATAAACGATATCCTGCAGAGCATCGAGGTCAACATCCTCTCCAAAGAAGGCACTTGCCACATTGTAGGCTATCTGTTGGAAATTCATGCTCTGAATATCCTCGAAGAACACCTTTGGAAGTTTCTTTATCTCTTCTGGCATGTAGAGTCCTCTGTCTTCTGCCAGTCCTTTTACTACTGCCTTATGCAGATCAGCTATAGGCGCTTTGCCATTAGTGCTGTAATATTTCATATACTTTGAACTTTATACTTTGGATTTATGCTTGAGCTTGCGAAAAACTTTAAACTTTATGATATGTTCATGAAAGTGTGCATGAACTCATCGAGTTTGAGAAGACCATAAGATCCGGATACACATGACACCTCGTCATACTGCGGTACGTCGTCTGCCTCGATACCATTATACCATATAAGAAAAGGTACTGGCTGGCCTACGTGTATTCTCATCTCTACTGGTGTGAGATGGTCAGGAAGTACTGCTATCGCTACCGGCTCATTCCAGGTTGCGGTCTCATCATAGACGGGTTTTATCAGTCGCTGGTCAAGATACTCGATGGTCTTGAGTTTAAGTTCGAGATCTCCATCATGTCCAGCCTCATCACTGGCCTCGACATGTACGAACACGAAGTCGTCTTTCTTCAGAGCTTCTATTGCTGCCTGAGCCTTACCTTCGTAGTTTGTGTCAGCAAGACCTGTGGCTCCCTCTACTTCGATGATTCTCAAGCCAGCATAGTGTCCGATACCTCTGATAAGATCAACAGCAGAGATAACGGCCCCCGACTTTATCTGTGGATATTGAGCCATCAGTGTTTCCATTGATGGACGATAACCTCCGCTCCAAGGCCAGATGCTGTTAGCCTGACGTTCTCCCTTAGCTGCTTTAGCTTTGTTGTATGGATGCTCAGACAATAGTTCTTGCGATTTCAGAATCAGCTCATTGAGTAAATCGGCTGTTTGCTGAGGGGAGAGTCTCTTAGTATCTCCTATATTATCTATATTTCCTAAATCTTGAGCCTTTACTAATAGAGGTCTCCATTCCTCATTAGGATGATCATGGGGTGGGGCACAGACGATATTCTTATTACCACCTTTGATGACAAGCAGATGGCGATACTGAATACCGGTGATAAACTTTACCCTCTCACAACCCTCACGTTCATTGATGGGTTTTGCGAGATTCTCATTCAGATATCTGATGAGTATGTCAGCATCCTTGGTCTCGAGATTTCCTCCGTTATGGGTGATGATCTTACCGTCTTCGAGAGTGATGATGTTACAGCGAATGGCAAAATCATCATCTGCCATCTCGTAACCTATAGAAGCAGCCTCTAAAGGTCCTCGACCCTCATATACCTTATTAAGATCATAACCGAGAATAGCTGTATTGGCTACCTCTGAGCCAGGAGGGAATCCTTCCGGAACGGTGATAAGTCTGCCGCAGCGTCCTTCTTTAGCTAACTTATCCATCATGGGCTTATTGGCATATTGAAGCAAGGTCTTCCCACCGAGACGCTCGACGGGAAGATCTGCCATGCCATCACCTAATATGATGATATGCTTCATATGACATCAAATGTTTGCGATAGACATGATATTGGCGAAGACACCTGCTGCCGTAACAGCAGCACCAGCGCCGTAGCCCTGAATGAGCATTGGATACTCCTTATAACGCTCTGTGGTGAGAAGCACGATATTGTTAGAGCCCTCAAGACCATAGAATGGGTGACCATAAGGAACCTCCTTGAGTGCCACACTGGTCTTGAACGACGAAGGATTATTCTCGTCAGCTTCCATTGTGGCAACAAAGCGCCAACGTTTGTTCTCTGCATCGAGAACCTTTCGACGAGCCTCAAAGTCGGCATCGAGCTCAGGCAACTTTGCCCAGAAATCATCGATACTTCCCTCGAAGTAGCTGTCTGGTACGAAGAGATGTTTCTCTACATCCTCCTGCTCAACCTTATATCCTGCCTCACGAGTCAAAATGACAAGTTTACGGATAACATCTGTACCACTGAGGTCGATACGTGGGTCAGGCTCAGAATAACGCTGCTCCTTTGCACGACGAACAGTCTCTGAGAATGGTACATCTGCTGCTATCTCATTGAAGATGAAGTTAAGCGTTCCTGAGAGGATAGCTTCAATCTTCAGAATCTTATCACCAGAGTTGCACAGGTCATTGATAGTGCCGATGATAGGAAGACCAGCACCTACGTTAGTCTCATAACGGAACCATACGCCACGATCACGTGCTGTCTGACGGAGTTTGATATAGCTGTCATAATCGCTCGAAGCGGCAATCTTATTTGCTGCTACTACTGATATGTTATGCTCGAGGAATGTCTGATAGAGCATTGCTATCTGACGACTTGCGGTACAGTCAACGAATACAGAGTTGAAGATATTCATCTTTACAATCTCGTCACGCATGTGCTCTGTGTTTGCAGGGAAACCGGCACGCAGGATCTTCTCGTAGTTATCGAGGTCGATACCATCACGATCCAACACAAAGTTATCTACATCGCTGATACCTACGACATTCAGTTTCAGACGACGAGACTGCATGAGGAACTGCTGCTGTGTACGGATCTGTTCAAGCAGCATACCGCCAACAGTACCGATACCACAGATAAAGATATTGAGGACCTTGTATTCTGAGAGGAAGAAGGAGTCGTGAAGCACGTTGAGTGACTTACGCAGGAACTTGCCATCAACGACGAAAGAAATGTTCGTCTCAGATGCACCCTGAGCACATGCAATCACGCTGATACCAGAGCGTCCCAAAGTACCAAACAGCTTACCTGCGATACCAGGTGTCTGTTTCATGTTCTCACCCACGATAGCAATTGTAGCAAGCCCACTCTCAACCTGCATTGGGAACATCGCACCTGTCTCAATCTCCTTGGCGAACTCTGCATTGAGCACCTCAGCAGCGGCCTCTGCATCCTCATCACGAACACCAATAGATGTTGAGTTCTCAGAAGAAGCCTGTGATACCATAAATACCGAGATACCCTTATTTGCCAATGTGGTGAAGATACGACGGTTTACACCAATGACACCCACCATCGAGAGACCTGTTACTGTAATTAGCGAGGTTCCCTTGATACTTGAGATTCCCTTGATAGGCTTGTTGTCGTCTTCGATAGTCTCCTTAATGAGAGTTCCAGGGTGTTCTGGGTTGAAGGTGTTCTTTACCTTAATCGGTATATTCTTTACGCATACAGGATATATGGTAGGAGGATAAATCACCTTAGCACCAAAGTTACAGAGCTCCATCGCCTCTACGTAAGAGAGTTCGTTGATGGTATATGCACTCTTGATAACCTTTGGATCAGCAGTCATGAATCCGTCTACGTCTGTCCATATCTCCAACACCTCAGCATTAAGAACTGCAGCAATGATAGATGCTGTGTAGTCACTACCGCCACGACCTAGATTCGTTGTCTCGTGGCTGTCACGATCACGTGCAATGAATCCGGGAACAACGTAAATGTTCTTCTCGTTGATGTCTTTGAAAATCTCCTTTACTAGCTGTGTGGTAAGGTCAGCGTCAATAACATGTTTACCCTGCTTATTCTCTGTACGGATAAAGTCACGGCTGTTCATACGAATGCCGTTCTTTACCATAGCAGTTACGATATGTGAACTAAGACGCTCACCATAACTAACGATAGTATCCTCCGTCTTCTTGGATAGATCATGAATAAGATACACACCATAGTAGATGCTCTTCAACTGATCGAAGAGACTGTCTACATTATTGAATAAGTCTATGCGCTTTTTGTCATCCGTAATGATAGCCTCAATTATCTGGTGGTGGCGAGTCACCATCGAGTCGAATTCCTCACGATAGTGCTCATCTCCCCGCTGGGCCATCTTCGATGTGGCGATCAGTTTGTCGGTGATGCCGTCAAGTGCACTTACTACTACTACGACAGGTTGCGTCCGAGCCTCTGTCTCCACAATTTTCTTCAAGCTAAGAATGCTTTTTACGGAACCTACGGACGTTCCGCCGAATTTCATTACTTTCATATTCCTATGCAATTTATCTTTCCGCCGGTACCCCATAACAAGCGGGGACTTCTCCAACGGCGCTGCAAAATTAATCCAAATTGAGCGAAATACCAAATATTTTTCGAGTTTTTCTAAAAAATCTTTGTTATTTACTAATTTATTACTATCTTTGCACCTATAACAACAGGTTTATGAATAAACGACTTATAAAGATAACAACTATTATTTGTTGCCTGCTTTTGACGGTTGTCCAGTCAATGGCGGATACAGATAAGCTATTTTTTGTTTACAATTCTGCTAATGGTCTGGCAGACAACTCTGCTCAGACAATTAACTGTACGAAGACAGGACGACTGGTGATAACCACTATGGGACAGATAAACTTCTATGATGGTTATAAGTTCACATATATCGATCCTACTACAGAGAATATCTATACCATTCCCAAGTACAATGGCCATGCCCATCTTTATTTTGACAGGCATCATCATATATGGTTTAAGAAACGTAACTCTCTGTCATGTGTTGATCTCATGCGGGAGATGTATGTTGACAACATCTCCGAAGAGTTCAAGGAACTGGGAATGCATGATAAGGTCCTGGATATGTTCTGCGACAGTGAGAACATGCTCTATCTTCTTACGAAGAAGGGCTTGTATAGTGTAGAACGTAGTAAGTATTTTAAGATAAGGGTTGATCATAATCTTCAGGAGATAGATACCTATGAAGATAAATACCTTCTTCTTTTTTATGAGGATGGTGTGCTCGAGGTTATCGAACTCTCTACAGGAGAGGTGAAATACAGTGAGGCTGCATATGATGAGAATAAGGCAAAGACGTATGGTTTTACCACAGTAATACTAAAGCATGGTTCGTCTTTTTTCCAGATACGTAATGGCTCAAAGAATGGTGTACCTGTGGCCATACTCCTACATTTTGACATCTCTACATGGAAGTGGGAGACTGTTCTTGAGACGCCTTATTACCTTAGCAATCTTAAGATACATGATGGACAGCTCTATATCCCTTCTGCTTATTGCTACTGGACTTATGACCTCTCCACAAAAACATTGAAACATATAGAAAGACTAAAGATGTCGGATGGCTCCTCACTCCTTACCGATATCAACTGTATAGAATTCGACAAGCAGGGTGGAATGTGGCTTGGAACAGAAAAACGAGGTCTTATGTATGCTCGGCCTTATATCATTCCTTTCAATACTTATAGATGGGATGAAAAGGAGGCAATTTACTATGCTAAGCTCCTCGACAAAAACGCAACACCAGTATATACCTATCGTGATAAGAATGTAAACTGCGTGTTTCGTGATTCTCGCGGATGGGACTGGGTAGGAACATCTACAGGTCTTCAGCTTTATCGTAATGAGAATGTACGTCTTCCTGAGATCATAACTCGTCGTGATGGTCTGCTGAATAATGTTATCCATTGTATTCAGGAAGATCATGCTCATAATATATGGGTAGTATGCAGCTATGGCTTGTGTTGCCTGACATTTAATGGCGACAAGATCAGATTTGTTAATCGTTATAACCAGTATGACGGTATTCCCAATGAGTCGTATCTCAATGGACGTTCCATGCTCCTTGATGATGGTACGATAGTAATGCAGGGACTTGATCATATCCTGACTTTCAACCCAGACAAAATGGCAACTCTCAGGGATAGTAGCAGAATGGACATCTATCCAAAGCTCATTCGGCTTTTTGTCAATGGTAACGATGTGAATACGGGTCAGGAAATGGATGGTAAGGTCATTCTTCAGAAGGCTCTCACACGAACAAAGGTCTTGGATTTGAACTACGATCAGAATAGTATCTCCATGACTTTTTCCGGCCTTAATTATTTCAGGCCTCAGCAGACGTTCTATAGGGTACGTGTCTCTGGTCCAGGGATTAGTGAGAAATGGGTGGTCTATTCTCAGTATAATTCTGGAGGACTTGTAGACAGTAACGGATTACTGCATCTTCCTTTGCCATCTCTCGAACCTGGCACATATAGGATAGAGATTCAGACTTCAATGAGGCCTGACGACTGGCATACTACTCCTTACGAGTGGATAGTAAATATAAATGAGCCATGGTGGCGTACTACAGGTATATTCCTTTTAGGTGGTGTGTTGCTTGGTATCCTCCTTATGGTATATCTCTATATGTATCTTAAGAATGCAGGTCTGAAGGCACGAAGAGACAGCGAGGAACAGAATATCATAAAACGTATTAAGTCGTTTGCAGATCGTTGTGATGCGCGAAGTGGTATGGTCCTCGAACCGATGCCTGAAGAAGTGACCGATCATAATATCATTGCCATCTCTAAGTTCCCGAAAAAGTTTACGGACATGATGGAGGTTGTGATTCCTACATTGTTAAGTAAGCCCAACAAGAAGTTTAGCATGCGAGAGCTTAGCAATATAGCTGGAATGAATCTGCCCGAGTTCTATCAGCTGATAACGTCAAATATCTATAAGAACCCTCGTCCTGTAGCTTTACAGATGATGCTCAGGAGGGCTAATGAGATTCTAAAGAAGGATAATGAGAAAGATATTGCAGAGATAGCTGCCGAATGCGGTTTCGCATCACCCAACTACTTCATATCTCAGTTCTATCATAAGTATCATGTTACTCCTTTGGAGTTTCGTAACAAAAACTTATTTCAGTTGCAGTGATCTGTAGGCCACCAGTCGCCAGCTCCTTTCCCCTGTACCTTTATAATATATAAAGGCCTGATAGGTGTTTTCTGTCTGATAGAAGCTCCCTTCTGAGGGTAAGAATGTGATGCTGCCGTCGGATTTCTGCCAGATATACTGATAAGAATAGTATCCTTGTTTCTGAAGAATCCTGCCTACATACATACCTTTTTCTTCATCGTATTCCATCATATAGTTATATGTATTGTCATCATTGGTCCAATGACCATCAATGAGAATATTCCCATCATATAGTCTCGGACTCTTAAGACGATAATTCACCCATACATATTCGCTGATGATGTCATTCTCCCTATTGTCACTATTCCTGATATAGAAAGCTCCATTGGCATCTTCATCGTAGAGATAGTTCACACGCGGCATATCAACAAACGGATATGCCTGATAATTGGCTCCATCCCATCTGATGATATCTATGCCCATTGTCGGATGACTGACATCGAGAATCTCGTATTTGTGATACTCGTTACCGGCATTAAAGATAAGACTTTTGTTATGACTCCACTCTAGACCGTTAGAGTTTATATAGTTTGGTTTGGGATTGTCTTTCTTGCTGCTATCCTTGCCGTTTTGCATCACACAACAGTAAATCTGTTCTGAGGGTTTGGTGACAATGGTATTGCCAAAACCTAACGATATAACTATCTGCTGATGACTCTTATTAGTGTCGATGTCTGTATTCGTGGTGGCACTCATCTGGAGGTTCATAGTCTGTTCTGTAACCATAAACTCCACCATCGCCACAACATTGCCAGTATCTTCGTCAATCACATAGAGCCTGTAATTGCCGCTCATCTTAAGCCTGCATTTGTCATTAGGGATATCAAATTTATAGTGAGTATATTCCACACTGGTGTTGATGGAGTTCTGATAGTCGTCGATGGTATTGTCATTGAATCCTTCCAACCAGTCGCCGTCAAAGATATCCTCAGACTTACTCCAGTCGGTCTCACAATGTTCAAGTCTGTAGATATATCTGTGATAGTTATGCGATAGTTCATCGAAACTCACATGGAGCACATCGTCGGAACCAAGTCTGAGTACAGCAGGGTAGGTGAGCCACTCTTTATTAACAACAGCTGTGAGCGACTTTATCTGATTATCATATACCCTGTTGTTACCCAAAACAGCTATGGGCAACAACAGAATCATCATGACGAAAAGCCTATGGAGATACCGCATCTATCGTCTCTTTTCAGTAATTATTCCGTGGCGATATGCGTATAGAAGTTCCTTTAGGTCTGTAATCTGGGCTCTCAGCTCTTCTCCCTTGTCTGTATCTGCCACAAGCATCCTGTGGGCAGACATCTCCACAATTTGTATTGTAGACTTGATATCCGTCTCTTTTACGATAGCATCACGTGAAGACTTGAATGGCTCATGCTGAACCAGCTGGAATCCTCTTGAGTGGTATACTAATGTGTATCCTGCTATACCTGTCTCATTATGATAGGCTTCTGAGAATCCGCCGTCTATAACCATCAGCTTTCCTCCTGCCTTGATGGGATTCTCTCCCTTAGAGGCGTGTACAGGTACGTGGCCGTTGATGATATGTCTGTTCTTTCCTTTTACCTCAAAGGCATCGAGTATCCTGTCGCATATCTCTTCTGAGTCACGGAGCTTAAAATAGTTACCTTTCTCTTCCTTGAATGTCTCTTTGTCCTTCAGGAAATATCTCTCGAAGGTGGCCATCTTCGATTTGTCGAAGAGTGGGGAGTCTTTACCGCACCAGAGATAGAGGAAATAGTCGCGTGCGTATTCTCTTGGATACTCTTCTGGTGCAGAGGCGAGTTCTCCGCTGGCGCTATTTGTCTGGAAAGCGGCTCTTATCACCATTCCGATATTATGCATGAGATCCTTTCCGGAATACTTTTTTCCCGGATAAATCTCCACCTCCTTCAGCGATCCGTCGTCATTCAGGGGGATAGATGCGTGGAAAAGCAGGTTGGAGTTGTGGATAGCATACATACATCCGTGTGAGAGGATGGTCCTGATGTGCTTATGCAACTTCTCTGATATCCTGAAGGAGTGATGCAGCTTCTGCATCAGCAGTCTCTCTTCTTCTGTGAAGACACTGGTGTTCTTGGGGTCTACGGTGGGGAAATGACATGACTTCATCTCATATTCCTTACCGTCGATAGTACAGATACCCTTTTTATAATCGATATTATCAAACAAGCATCTGTCTTTCATGTCCCATTCAGGATGTCTGTCGAATATCTGTGCCTCGCACTTGAACTGCAGCACAGATATCGCCTTATGCATCTTGGCAGTCAGCTGACGGGTCTTCTCATCCATCTCGTTGCCGGGAAGGAGCTTGGGTAGGAACTCCTCACACGAGTCATCACCATAGACCTCGAGAGCGAACGTTGCAAGAGGCACGAGGTTGATTCCATATTCCTCGATGGTAGAAAGATTAGCGTATCGTAGGCACAGACGCAGCACGTTACATATACATGCGTCGTTGCCTGCAGAGGCTCCCATCCAGAGGATATCGTGATTTCCCCATTGGATATCCCAGGAGTGATACTGTCTCAGCGTGTCCATGATCTTATGCGCTCCGGGACCTCTGTCGTAGATGTCTCCAAGGATGTGCAACTGGTCGATGGAGAGTCGTTGTATCACGTTACAGATAGCACAGATGAAATCATCAGCCCTGCCTGTAGAGATGATGGTGTTTACGATTACTGCCACATATGCTGCCTTGTCGATGTCATCAGTTCTCTCATGGAGCAGTTCCTCGATGATATACGAGAAGTCCTCGGGGAGTGATTTCCTCACTTTGCTACGGGTGTATTTCGATGATACCTCCCTACATACCTTCACCAACTGGTGAACGGTAATCCTATACCAGTCATCGAGGTCTGTCTCCTGTGCCTTGATAAGCTCGAGTTTCTGTTCGGGATAATATATTAGCGTACAGAGTTCTTTTTTCTCCGACTCTCTTATGGTGTTGCCGAAGAGTTCATTGACTTTTCGTTTGATGTTTCCTGAGGCGTTCTTGAGCACATGCTGAAAGGCTTCGCTCTCTCCATGAAGATCTGCCAGAAAATGCTCCGTTCCCTTAGGGAGGTTCATAATGGCCTCGAGATTGATAATCTCTTTAGCTGCGTCAGCTATCGTTGGGAATGATTGACTCAACAACTGTAGATAGTGTTTGTCTTGTTCGTTAATTTTCATATCTTTAGGTTCCCTATTATTTGATTTCTTATTCTTTCTGTTCCTCTGTCGTTGATGGGATCTACGGGCATGTAGCCCTCATCCAACAATGTCTGTTCTTTAAGTACCTGCATCAGTCTGCCGGCAAACTTATCCATCTTCTTCTCTTCGAGGGCCTCACGTAACTTTTCATCGTTGACATTGTCTCTGTATAGCTCCCTTGTCAACTCAATGAGATGGAGTAGGAGGGGCTCTTTCTCTATCTGTCTTATCATCTTCAGGAGATAGTCCGTTTCGTCGCCTTTGTATTCTCCGACAAGACTCTTTATCGCCTGAGTTTTTTTGTATCCTTCAGGGAAATATGCCTTTATCTTCTCTGTATCGATACCTGGAGCAGTGAGCCCCAGGATGTTTATACCATAATCAAAATAATTACTTACGTTCTGATGTTCTGAGTATATCTTCAGTTTCCTCCACTTCAGTTTGGTGTCTGGTCCTGATGTTGTTTCTGTCCAACGGCTGTCACCCATGATTCCTGCCTTGAGGATAATGGTGAACTGCCTATGGGTATCCTCGTCTATGAGTTCCAACACGTTCGAGTCCATCACCTTCTGATAGATAGCGAAGGTCTGCGAACACATCTCCTGACTGGAGATACTGTTTGTTATCAGGGCATTATGTATCATTTCTATTCTTGGATTCCATTTCATCTTCAAGAGGAATTTCACCTCCATCTTTCCGAAGGCGATGATACTATATGCCTTTTCCACAAAGTTTTTCTCCCACAGGATTTTCTTTGGCAACTTCTCCTTGAGGGTGTTCTCTTTCATCACCCATGGCTCCAACTGTCCGTGGGGTGAGAGTACTATCCTCGCACCTTGTCTTCTAGCGCTGTTGCCTGCCTTTGTCACCCAGTAGTTCCAGCACCCGTGACAATGCACGATGTCAGGACTCCATTCTCTTATGAAAGCCTTAGCTTCAGCAGGATTGTCTGCGCTCTTTATCTCAGCACTGTTGTGCATACCTTCAACTAACATAGTGACGTGTCTCGTCACCATGTCGTCATTCTTCTGGTATACATGCAGCACTCTCATTTACTGAAACAATAATCCTAATCTGATACCAATCAATTGCCATAATCCGATCTTCTTTTCGAAGAACTTCATCGCATCATGAGCCTTGTCTCTTTTCACGACGATGAAGTCATACTTGCCTCGTCTGATCTTCATCCTGCTGCCTTTATGTCCGTCGGCTCTCAGTCGCTCGGCCTTCATGATTACCTTCTCTGCCATCTCTACGTCTTCATAGGCATTGAGCTTTGTCCCTTTTTTGGTGAAGTAGCCCAGATACAGGTCTGATGTTTTGTCGATATTCTCTGAGAGTTCTGAGAGCCAGGTCTCTGATGGTGGGAAAGAGTGGATGTCACTGATGATAACCCATTCATTCTTAGCAGCTTTTATGCCTATTGTCAAAGCTAATCTTTTTCTTGATACGTTCCTGTTTGGTTTGGGGACAAAGGTCTTGTAAAGCTGATGATACTGTTGCATGTACAACTTCAGCACATTATCGCTATTGTCTGTCGATGACTCATCAACCACAATAACCTCATACCCCTCCGCATAGTCCTGTGTCAGGAAATCTTTCAGGTGTTCCTCCAGTTCTGTGCCGTTATCGAAAACGGTCATTATCACCGAGAACTTATTCATCACTCAGATATCCTTTTGGCAGTTTCCTGCAGTTATACTGTGAGGCCATGATCTCTCCGTATGCTCCTGCAGAACGGATAGCCAGCAGATCACCGCGACGGGTCTTGTTAAGGTCTATCTGTTTTGCGAATACATCCGTCGACTCACATATCGGACCTACCACATCGTATGCCTCATGTGGTTCCTCACTGCTGATATTCTCAATCTTATGGTATGCCTGATAGAGTGCAGGACGGATAAGGTCTGTGAAGCCTGCATCCACTATGGCAAACTTCTTTGTGGCCCCCTCTTTAATATATAAGGTACGCGTAATAAGACTGCCACACTGTGCCACAACAGCTCTTCCAAGTTCGAAGTGAAGGGTCTGGCCTGGACGCAGTTTCAGTTTCTTGGCGTATGTGTCGAAGTATGCCTTGAAGTCGGGTATCGGAAGTCTGTTAGGATGCTCGTAGTCAACTCCGAGACCTCCGCCCACATTGATATGCTCTACTCTGATACGATGACTCTCAAGGATGTTTTGCAACTCATTCACACGGTTACAAAGTGCCTCGAAGTCACTCATATCCAGAATCTGCGAACCGATATGGAAGTGCAGGCCCACAAACTTCACATTCTCCAGTTTTGACGCTTCCTCAATCACACTGAGCATATCTCTCATGGCGATGCCGAACTTATTCTCAGCAAGACCGGTGGTGATATTGGCGTGAGTATGTGCCCCTACGTTAGGATTGAGTCTGAATGCCACTCTTGCTACCTTTCCCTTGGCAGCTGCGAGTTCGTTGATAACCTCCAACTCGGGGATACTCTCCACATTGAAGCAGAAGATATCATTGTCGAGTCCGAGGTTTATCTCCCAGTCGCTCTTTCCCACACCGGCATATACGATCTTATTGCTCGGGAATCCCGCTCTTACAGAAGCTTCTATTTCTCCTCCACTGACACAGTCGGCTCCAAGGTTTGCAGCACGGATTATTCTCAGCACCTTAGGGTTGGCATTAGCCTTTACGGCATAGTGCACCACAAAACCCTCATGTTTCCTGATCTCAGCGTTGATAGCCTCAAGGGTCTTGCTCAGCACGTCTGTGTCATACCAGTAGAAAGGGGTCTCAATATCCTTGAACCTCTCTATCGGAAATTTTCCTTTGCCCATCTCTAGTTTGTGTTTTTGTGTCTATAATCAGTCTTTCTTAAAGATTGTGTCGCTCAGTTTTTGGAGAGCACGCTTCTTGTCTTCCTCACGGATAAGGAAAGAGATGTTGTAGTTCGAGCCTCCGTAACTTACCATACGTACTGGGATATCCTTGAGTGCATCGAGTGCGAGTGTCTCGAAACCGATGTTCGACCAGTCGAGGTCACCAACCACACAGATGATACACATGCCAGTATCTACTGTCACAGTACCGTATTTCTTCAGTTCGTCGACGATCTCTCCCAGATGTGCAGAGTTGTCGATACTCATTGATACGCCCACCTCGGATGTGCAGACCATATCGATAGGAGTCTGATAGCTCTCGAAGATCTCGAACACCTTGCGCAGGAAACCAGTAGCCAGCAACATACGAGACGACTTGATCTTGATGGCTATGATATTATCCTTTGCTGCGATGGCCTTTATCTTACCATACTCTGTAGCATTGGAGATTGTTGTTCCCTCTGCCTCTGGGTCCATAGTGTTCAGCAGACGTACAGGAATACCTGCATACTTTGCTGGCTGTACACATGTCGGGTGGAGAATCTTTGCTCCGAAGTAAGCCAACTCTGCAGCCTCCTCGAAGTGCAGCTGGTGTACCGGCTCTGTATGATCTACCACGCGAGGGTCGTTGTTGTGCATACCGTCGATATCTGTCCATATCTGAATTTCCTCAGCACCGATGGCTGCTCCTATGAGTGATGCGGTATAGTCGGAACCACCTCTCTGCAGGTTGTCAATCTCTCCGTAGGCATTACGGCAGATGAATCCCTGGGTGACATACACCTGTGCACCCTGATTCTCCTCGAGGATGGTGTTCAGCTTGTCCTTGATGTATACGGGATCGGGCTCGGAGTTCTTATCTGTGCGCATAAAGTCGAGGGCATTAAGCAATACTGCGTTGATGCCGGTCTCCTTCATGTAGTTGACAACCATATTCGTCGACATCATCTCTCCCTGTGCCACGATGCTCTTCTCTTCGAACGAGGTGAAGAGCTCCTTTGTGAATGAACGCAGATAGTCGAACTCGCCCTTGAGGAACTCACGGGTGGTCTGCTTCGTCTCGTCCTTAGAGTAAAGCTCCTCTACGTGTTTGAGATACTTCTGTTCCAGACGATTGATAACCTCATTAGCTCCATCGGCATTCTTCTTATAGAGATAGTCGGAAATCTCCACGAGAGAGTTTGTGGTACCCGACATCGCCGAGAGCACTACAAACACTGGTTCTCCACTCTTGGTGACTAACTGTGTCACCTCTTTCATTCTCTGTGGCGTACCTACTGAGGTACCACCAAACTTCATTACTTTCATTTTCTTATTTCGTTTTTAAATTTCCATTCTTTCGGTGTATTTCACCTCTATATTGTCACGATCAGGTTCGTCGATGAGCTTAACGTCACGATAGCTCTGAGTGATATCTTCTATCTTTCCTCGTTCGCATTTGTACACGATACCCGGGAAATTCTCCACAAGCGAGAGGTTATGAGTCGACATTATCACTGCCGTACCGCGCTGCGAGATGTCCTTAAGCATCTTCACTACACTCTCTGCCGTCTCTGGGTCGAGGTTGCCTGTAGGTTCATCAGCAACAATAAGCTTAGGGTTGTTGAGTATGGCTCTTGCAATGGCTACTCGCTGCTGTTCTCCTCCAGAGAGCTCATGAGGCATCTTCTCTATTGCTTTCTCAAGACCTACTGACTTAAGGACATCATTGATCCTTGCGTCTCTCTCGGATTTGTTCTTCCAACCGGTAGCCTTGAGTACGAACTCAAGGTTCTTGTATATCGTTCTGTCGCCAAGCAGCTGGAAGTCCTGAAAGATGATTCCCATCTGACGACGAAGGGCGGGGATGTCCTTGCGTCGTATGTTCAAGAGGTCGAAACCCAGTACAGAGGCTTCTTCTGCCTCGTCGAGATCGTTCTCGCAGTAGATGGTACGCAACAGGGTGGTCTTTCCACTTCCCACACGACCAATCACATAGATAAATTCTCCCTCATCCACATGGAAATTCACATTCTCCAGCACCTGTACTCCGTGCCTCTGGAATATGTTGGCATTCTTATATTCTACTAATCTCATATCTTGATTTTATTCCATTTCGCCTCTTGCCTTAGCCTCACGACGTTTCTTGTCCCAGTTAGGATCATGACGTTTGTGCAGCTCTTCTACCACATCCTCGATGCGGAGCCCCTTGCTCGTAAGTAAGACGATGAGATGATATATCATGTCTGATGCTTCGTACACCAGTTTCTCCTTACTGCCGTTGGTAGCCTCGATGACTGTCTCAAGGGCTTCTTCACCGACCTTCTGGGCTATTCTGTTCACACCGTCCTTGAAGAGTGATGTGGTATAACTGCCCTCTGGCATCTGTTCCTTGCGCTTGTCGATGAAATCCTGCAATTCCTTGAGGAAGGACAGCCCGAAACCTTCGTTTGTCTCTCCCCAACAGGTGTCTGTACCTGTATGACATGTCGGTCCGTCAGGGATGACCTTTACCAACAGTGTGTCATAATCACAGTCTATCTTTATGTCTACGAGGTTGAGGAAGTTGCCTGATGTCTCTCCCTTGGTCCATAGGCACTGTCTGGATCTACTCCAGAAAGTAACCTTCTTTATCTTTACGGTCTTGTCAAAGGCCTCCTTGTTCATGTATCCCAACATAAGCACCTGACGGGTGTTTGCGTCTTGTACGATGGCAGGAACGAGTCCTCCACATTTTTCAAAGTCTATCTTCATTTCTTTAATTTTTGCATAATTCGGTGCAAAGTTACTAAAAAATCGAATACCTGCCAAATAATATTATAATTATTTGGTCAAATAGAAAAATATATGTACCTTTGCAGTCAGATTTATCTGAACGAGACGCAAAATGAACGTTATTACAACAAATATTGATGGAGTGGTGATTATCGAGCCCCGTGTGTTTGAAGATGCACGCGGATATTTCTTTGAGAGTTTCTCTCAAAGGGAGTTCAATGAGAAGGTGTCACCACTGGATTTTGTACAGGACAATGAGAGTAAATCCTCATTTGGAGTTATCCGGGGGCTTCACTTTCAGAGACCTCCTTACACCCAGAGCAAACTGGTACGCTGCGTAAAGGGTGTTGTACTCGATGTGGCTGTGGATATCCGTAAGGAGTCACCAACCTATGGCCAGCATGTGGCAGTGGAACTCACAGAGGATAATCATCGTCAACTTTTCATCCCAAAGGGTTTTGCCCATGGCTTTGCCGTACTTAGCGATATTGCTGTTTTTCAATACAAATGTGATGAGTTCTATCATCCTGAGTCAGAAGGAGGATTGAGTCTTATGGATGCTGGTCTTGCTATTGATTGGCGTGTGCCTATGGATAAGGCGAAACTATCAGACAAAGATAGGAAACATCCTCTGTTTAAGGACTTTATCTCTCCTTTTTAAAGTAAATTATGATTGAATTAGTACCCGCAATAGATATTATCGGAGGTCAGTGTGTGCGACTGACGAAAGGCGATTACGACCAGAAGACTGTATATAGGGACTCTCCCTCAGAAGTAGCCAAAGAATTTGAAGATCTCGGTTTCAAGCGACTGCATGTTGTCGACCTCGATGGTGCTAAGTCTAAGCACATCGTCAATGATGCTGTGCTCAAGGGCATCACTACAGAGACGGGGCTTACCATTGATTTCGGTGGGGGGATAAAGACTGACGAGGATATTGAGAAGGCCTTTGCCTCCGGTGCCTCGATGGTCACTGTGGGCTCTATCGCCGTTACCCATCCTGAGTTCTTTATCGAATGGCTGGAGAAATACGGTGCTGAGAGGATGATTCTCGGGGCTGACGTGCGTCATGGGAAGATAAGCATCAACGGATGGAAGGAAGATTCCGAGGAGGATCTCCTGCCGTTCCTGAAAAAATATATCGATGCCGGAGTGAAGAATGTGCTCTGTACTGAGATATCGAAGGACGGTACACTCTCCGGACCGGCGATAGACCTATATAAAGAGATCATGGATGCTTATCCAGACATCCATCTTATTGCCTCTGGTGGTGTGTCGTCGATTGATGACATCAGAGCTCTCGATGCTGCGGGCATACCTTCTGTGGTATTCGGAAAAGCTATCTACGAGGGGAGAATCAACTTAAACGAACTGTTATGTCTTTAGCAAAGAGAATAATCCCTTGTCTTGATGTCAAGGACGGTGAGACCGTAAAAGGAACAAACTTCGTAAACCTCCGTTCTGCGGGTGACCCTGTGGCCTTGGGCAAGGCATATAGCGAGCAGGGAGCCGACGAACTGGTGTTTCTTGATATCACAGCCTCTTTCGAGGGGCGTAAGACTTTCACTGAGATGGTTACCCGTGTGGCTCAGGAGATAAACATCCCCTTTACCGTAGGTGGTGGAATCAACGAGCTGGCTGATGTAGAGCGTCTTCTATATGCAGGAGCCGACAAGGTGAGCATCAACTCTGCCGCCATCCGTAATCCTCAGCTTATCAATGAGATAACCTCACGTTTTGGCTCTCAGGTATGTGTCGTCGCTATCGACGCACGTAATGATGAGGATGGATGGCACTGTTATCTCAAGGGTGGTCGTGAACGTACTGAACGAGGTCTCTTCGAGTGGGCTCACGAGGCACAGGAACGTGGAGCAGGCGAGATACTCTTCACCTCGATGAATCATGACGGAGTGAAGGAGGGCTATGCCAATGAGGCACTGCGCGAACTGGCCGACAACCTGTCGATACCCATCATCGCCAGTGGTGGTGCGGGATGCAAGGAGCATTTCAGGGATACGTTCCTTTTGGGCCACTCTGACGCCGCCCTCGCTGCATCGGTATTCCACTTTGGTGAGATACCCATTCCGGAATTAAAAAAATACCTCCGCTCGGAAGGTATTAATGTAAGGATTTAGATTTTCAGATCGAGGAAATTCCTTAGGATTCTCTCGCCAATGGTTCCGCTCTTCTCGGGATGGAACTGGCATGTATAGAAATTGTCCTTATGCATCGAGGCAGAGTAGGGCAGGATATAGTCTGCAGTCGCTATCGTCTCCTCGCATAACGGCACATAGTAGCTGTGCACGAAATACACGTATGGGTCATCGCCCAGTCCCTCCATCAGCGGCGACTTAGTGTCGTATAGCTTGTTCCATCCCATGCAGGGCACCTTGTCCTCATGTCTCTCAGGACGGAAGCGCACCACAGGAGCATCGAAGATGCCGATGCAGTCTACGTCACCCTCTTCAGAATGTTTGCAGAGCAGCTGCTGACCAACGCATATTCCGAATACCGGCTGTTTGAGGTTACGTATAAGCTCATCAAGTTTCCTGGCCTTGAGATATTCCATCGCTCCCTTGGCCTCGCCCTGTCCTGGGAAGAGCACTCTGTCGGCTTTGCCCAGCTGTTCGGGATCATCTGTCAGCAACGGGTCGATACCCATTCTCTTCAGTGCATTCACCACTGAATAGATATTCCCCGCATTATACTTTACTATCGCTACTTGCATACCTCTAAACTCCTTAACTCCCTAACTCCTTAAGAGAAGATAATCGTCTTATTCTTATACGTCAGTATCTTTCTCTGTATATGCTTGCTCACCGCATGTGAAAGCACAATCTTCTCCAGGTCCTTGCCTTTGAGCACGAGCGACTCAGGAGTATCCTTGTGGGTGATACGTGTCACATCCTGTTCGATGATTGGTCCTGCATCGAGGTCGGCAGTGACATAATGCGATGTTGCACCGATAATCTTCACGCCACGCTCGTAAGCCTGATGATAAGGCTTGGCACCGATGAATGCGGGCAGGAACGAGTGGTGGATATTGATGATATGATGCGGATACTCAGCAATCATCTCGTCAGAGATAATCTGCATGTAACGGGCCAGCACGATGAATGAGATATCCTCTTTCCTGAGCAGCTCCATCTCCGCCTGTTCCACCTCGGCCTTGTTAGAGTGGTCTTTCTTGATGCTCCATACATAATAAGGTATACCAAACTGGTCGGCCACATAACGCAGATCCTCGTGGTTGCTTACGATACAAGGTATGTCGCAGTTAAACTCTCCAGCCTTCCAGCGAGCCAGCAGGTCATACAGGCAGTGACTCATCTTTGATACAAAGATCGCCATCCTCGGACGCTTGTCGCTGTAGTAGAGCGAGAACTTCATCTGATAGCGCTGTGCGTATAGAGTGGTGAGATAATCGTAGAGCTTGTCGCGTGGGATGAGGAATCCGTCGAGTTCCCATTCTATTCTCATAAAGAACATGCCTTCAATCTTGTCCACATACTGGTCGAGATAGACGATGTTTCCTTTGTTGTCTGTTATAAATTTCGTTACTTCTGAAATGATTCCCTGTTGGTCGGGACAGTGCAGAAGCAGAATTGCTGTTGTATCCATCTGAATTTATGTTTTTGTATCTTTATTCTTCTTCGTTGTCTGCTGATCGCAGAATAATACTTGTGGCACCGAGGGTGAAGAGTGTTCCGTCGTCGATGATACGACGCTCTTTTGGCGAGAGCTCCACGTTGTCAACGAAGGTGCCGGTATTACTGTTGTTGTCTTTTAATGTGTATTGCAGGTTGCCTTTTTTGTCGCGCGATACGGTGACGGTACAGTGGTTAAGGTCCACGCTGGGGTCAACTGTCTCGAAGGTGCAGTTGGCGGGATTGCCTTTCTGGTATCGGCCTATCACGTTGTCACCCATACGGAGGGGTATCACCTGTTTGTAGTGGAACACATTCTCTATCACCACTATCGAACCGCAGCCTTCCTCGTTGGCATGCTCGTCGGGGTTCTCGTCTTTCTGGCGGTTCTTCAGTTTACTCACACCCATGCGTATGCCGAATTCCTTGCCGCAGTCGGGACATTTGAATACCAATGACTGCCCAGCCTCATACTGGGTCTCGTCGAAAGTGATATACTGATCGCATTTGGGACAACGTACTCGCTTCATTCTTATCCTCTGTCGGTGGTTTTCAGAACCCACGCCTCTTCAAAGTCCTTGTTGCCTTTCTTTATCTTGTTCAGTCGGTTATAGGCATCATTCATGGACTGGAAGTTACCATATACCACGCGAGTTACATTATTTCTTACGTAAACCTCTGCCTCCGGGAATCCTGCTTTATGCAGTTTCTCTACGAAGGTATCGGCATTCTTCTTTGATATATAGCTGGCGAAGACAAGACAATATGAGGTTACCTCCTTTTTTTCTGTTGTAACAGGTTTAGTATTCTCTACACTGTCTGACTTAGCCGTTATGGTCGATGTTATACTGTCACGAACTGCTTTCAGTTCTGTATTCTTTATTTCTGAAGGTTTTGGAGCAATGATCTTCTTTGTGGTATCGAAGATCGCTGATGTGCCGAGATTAGAGTACACGAGGTTTGGCTCACTGTTGACGATAGGGGTAGTCATGAGGATGAACATCAGCACTGCCGCTGCTACAGCTACCGCATTGCGGATCCATGACAGCTTGATGATCAGAGCATCGTTGCTCTCCGTCTCCTCTTCTTCCTTAATGAGCACAGGTGCTTCGGTCATCTCGGGCTTCTCCGATGCCTTTGTCTCCTCCTTGCTGACCTCAACAAGCTCGGGCTGTTGCTTCTTCACAGCCTGGTGCACGATGCCTGCCGTCTTTGCCTGGGTGCTGCTGCCATTGGCGATTCTGCAGAACTCGAATGTAGGCAGTGCGTAGAGCTCCGGTGAGAGTATCCCGGCCTCACATGGTGAGAAGATATAGATGCCGTCGCTGTTCTGCGACAGTCTTCCGATACCGTGCAGGTCGTAGCTCCCATCATTGGCGATACGCTGCTTGAGCTCCTCTACCTCTTCCTCTATACGTCTGAGGGCCTCGGGGTAGCTGATGTCATAAGTCTCAATGTATGACTGCACCAACAATGAGTCGTTGAGCTTCAGCTGCGGATTGAATCCGAGGGTGCGCAATGGGGGCAGGAATAGATTCTCGTCCTCATCATAGCGCGCACTGACATGATGCGCCATAAACCCTCCTAATCCGGGGACTATCACGCAATCATTGCTGAGCAAAAGTATCTCAATATGTCTACTTATCTCAATCACGACTGCAAAAGTAATTCTTTTTTTTGAGATAAACAAATAAAGGACAAATAAAATTACTGAAAAGGTTCATTAATTGATATTCAAGGTACGTAACGGATGGCAAGCATCGTTTGGCCATCACGTTGCCGAAGGTCATCCTATAGATGAGGAAGGCATCCCTCTTAGATTCTTTTTCCATAAGTCGATTAACGAGTTCATGGTTTATTCCGGGTTCTCATCATGAGCACTCATGTTCTTGATAAAGAGATTGACAAGATGCTTCGTGATAAAAGTATGCCTGACGGCATTGCGCACCTTTTCTGCCAATGAGTTGTTGTTCCCTGAAGGATTGGCCGTCTCAGCCTCCGCTTCTGCCACCTGCTTCTCTCGCTGGTCGATCTTAGCGCGCAAGCCGGCTGAAACATGATTATAAAGGAATGTATAGCAGGGTAGGGCAGCCTTCATGATATATGGAGTGAGGAAGGTGGTCACCACGCTGGATGCCACGATGATAGGATAGATGACAGGATTGAGAACGCCCAGGCTGGTACCCAGTGAAGCGATGATGAACGAGAACTCTCCTATCTGCACAAACGAGAAGCTGGTCAGCATGGAGTCGCGCATCGTCTGCCCGCCCCACCAGCAGCCCAAGGTGCCGAAAAAAATCATTCCTATGATAATCACCAGACTGACATAGATGATGCTTATCCAGTACTCCGACAAAGAAGACGGATCAATCAGCATACCCACAGAGATGAAGAAGATGGCTGCAAAGACATTCTTCAGCGGTGTCATCAGTTTCTCGATACGATGCGACTCCACAGTCTCGGCGAGGATGGAACCCATCACGAAGGCACCGAGCGCACTGCTGAACCCTGCCTCTTCTGCCGTCAGCACCATTCCCAGGCACAGACCCAGGGCGAGGATGATAAGAGTCTCGTCATTCAGATGTTTCTTCACTTTGCGTATCAGCGTAGGGATAATAAGTATTCCGCAGACGAACCATGCAGCAAGGGTGATGACCAGATTGACGACCTTGTTGACCAGTTCGCCACCTTCGAACTGATGGCGGATGGCAATACTTGAGAGCAGCACCATCAGTACCACCGCTACTACATCCTCCACAATCAGGATACTGGTAGCTCCCTTGACGAAACGCTCATTTTTCATGCCTGCCTCGTCAATGGCCTTCATCACAATGGTGGTGCTCGACATACAAAGCATGCCCGCCAGGAAAAGGGAGTTGACCATATCAAGCTTAGCATCCGTTCCAACTAGGTAGCCCAGCACCATCATTCCCACGATGATGGTCATTGCGCCTATTGCCGCCACCTTACCGCTACTGATGAGGTTCTTCAGACGGAACTCCAGTCCGATGCAGAACAACACAAACAGCACACCGATGTCGCCCCATGACTTTACGTTAGCCTCATTTACGAGGGTCTCACCAAACAGATGCGGGCCTACCAAAACGCCTGCAACGATATAACCCAGCACCACTGGCTGCTTTATCAACTTAAAGAGAATACTGACCACACCGGCCGTAATCATCAAGATGTATAGGTCTTGTACCATAATATTAATATTTATCCGCTGCAAATTTACAAAACATTTTTTAATTCCACAAATTAATAGACAATTTTTTCCACGATTATATAAAAAAAGGTAGTTGCCATTAATTGACAACCACCTCTCTTTGCTTAATAACCCAGACAGGATGTTGCTCCGAGGGCTGTCAGTATCGCTGTGGCGATGCTCGCTACGAGCTGCACGATCCACTTCAAGGTTTCCTTCTTAGTCATGATAAGCCTCCTTTTCTTCCGTTACGTTTATCATTTATCATTTATCATTTATCATTTCTAAGCTTACGCCCCTGTCTCGAAGCCTCCGCTACCTACATCGCTGCCGTTCTTGGTGAACACCTTAGTTACAGCCTCGCTGGATGTTCCATCCTTGATGGCAATCGCCTTCACAGTAGCAGTATCAGTCAGCGTGATTGCCTCGCTGTACAGGCTGCTCTCTGCGTTAGGAGCCGTGCCGTCTGTGGTGTAGCGAATCTCTGCTCCGTCAGGACCACTTATCGTCACCTCCGTGCTCTCATCGAATGGAGTCTCACCGCTAATCACCGGTGCCTCTACGCTGGCGGTCTCTGAGCCTGTACCTGAGTCTTCCGAAGAGCCGCTATTCGAGCTGCCCTGCTCTGAACCTGAGCCTTGCTCGGTGTTGGAGCTTGAACCGCTACCGCTGTCTGAGCTGCCGCTGTTCTCAGTGTCCTCAACCTCACCGGTGTCACCAGAGGTCACGCGCTTCAGTACATTGCCGTCCTCGTCGAGACAGGTGATCTGGATTGCGGTGTTCTTCAGCTCGTCTTTCACCTCAACCGAAGGAGTGAAGATGATGCGTCGAACTGTGATGAGGTTGGCCTTCACGTCCTCGAGCTCAGCAACAGCCTTCGAGCGTACACCGAAACGCATGGTTCCCAGACCGGGCAGTGGTACGCTGTGACCCTCTGTTGCCCACGTGCGGAGCACCTCACCGGCTGCATCCCAAGCCGCCTTGATAACACCTGCGGAGATACCCGAGTGGGTTGATGCCTCAGAAAACACCTTCTTCTCCGCGATGGGGATGTACAGGTCGGGGCGCATTACAAACTTCTTACCAGGGTTCTTACCCAATTTTACTTCACGTCGCTGTGCAATAACTTTAATAGCCATAATCTAATTTAGTTTTTGTGTTGTTAAATAATTTTGTTAATACTCTCTGCGTCGCTTGATTTAGCTTCTTGCAGGCACAATTAAGGAAAATAATTGCCACTATTAATGCGCGCAATTTCTATCCTTAAAAGACCGCCTCGCCGCTTCTTCAATTTGACACTGCAAAGGTAAGAACATTTCATTGCGGTTCTCGAATACTAAGCAAGAAATTTTTCATTCTTCTTCGATTTTTCTGAAGTTGTTCGTTGCACTGTTGCAGTGTTGCAGTTCTCTAAAGGGTATTTCCATACCCTCCAAAATACTTCTATATTTATATATAAATATAGAGTTAATTTTTGACCTTCGTAGAATCTATTTTGGAACTGCAACACTGCAACAAGTGCAACACAATAGACTACTATTTCCAGATTCCTAGACCTCTCCAATTGTCGGGGAATCCCATATCCCTCAGCGATAGCAGCGAACCACCTTCTGCAATCAACTTCTGAAAATTCATATAGAAATTATGCTCTGGGCTAACGATGTCGAGGATATATTTGATGCAGCACAGATAGGCAAACAACTTATTGCGCTTAGTAGTTGCTATGGTATTCCTGTCAAGGAATGGATAATCAGCGTTAGTTGGCAACAGCATATTTACCACAAAACGTCTATTCCAGATGCGGCTGTGGTGTGCACAGCAGTTACGAAGGTTAGAAAGTGCATGCATCCAATTCTCCAGAATATCCACCTTGTTAAGTCCCAGTTCTTTAGCAACGGCTTTCTTCTGTTCATCTTTTACAAGCAGTTCATATAGGCGGCTGAGTGAACCGAATGACACTACCTCTAAGGCCATCCATGATGGCGGCATGTCTGGTTCAGAATAGCGTCGGTAATAGTGTTTGATAAACTCCTCGTCGCTTCTGGCCACCTCTTCTTCAATGTCCTCCATCAGCGTGTTGTATTTGAACACACGCTGCCCATCATTCATGTAGGCATCGTCCTTGAACAGCGATTCGTCCTGATACCAGTGGCTATCATGGGTTGCTTCACTATATCGCTGGGTAATCTTCGCACGCAACGCCACCTCAATTTTCTCTAATGCATTGAAAATAAGCATGCGCAATCTTCGGTCGAAACAATAGAGATCGATGATATCCTTAAAGCGTATGTCCTTCCCTTATGAACTCATGATGCTTTTCAGGGTCAGTATTATTTTGGAAGGGATAGGTATAAGCCCGCAGACGATAGTAACTGATATTGCAAAGGTATTGTGCAGCCTGCTCCTCGTCGTCGATGAGTAGACCTCTTGACTTCAATTTATGCACCTGTTCCTTGATGGAAATCGGTGATTTCTCATAAGGAATTCTCTCAATATCTTCATCGTAAGTTATCATACCATTAGGGCTATAAAAAACTCGAAGACCTCCCCGGGTGCGCTGTTCAAGTGGGAAGCGTGGGAGGTCATATTGGGTGCAAAGATAGGCAATATTTCCGAATATTCCAACTTTTTACGAGTTTTTTTTCGATTTAGAACCCATTTTTTCTTCATTTTCCATCTTAATTCCAAAACTTTTTGTATATTTCCATCGTGTTTCGTAAGAGGCACAAGACATATTGGTTAAGATTTGGCGTTCAGCTATCAATCTAGGTTTCGAGAATGTAGGAGTTTGAGAAACGTATCATGAAGAAAGATAGAGTGAATGCTCACGCGATAGGCGTGGGCTTTACTTATCTTATGATACGGGCATCTCCTACAGCCTTCGAACCAGAGAAAGTAAGTTCACGCTTTTTCTGTGGCCGTAACTAAAGACTGATTGAATTTGGCTTGGAATTATCGCAAACGAATTAAGATTGCCCCAGGGATTCATTTGAATCTCAGTCAAGGTGGGGTTAGTACTTCCATTGGTCCCAAGGGAGCAAAGGTGACATTCGGAAAGAATGGCACTTACTTGAATAAGAGTATCCCAGGTACAGGACTATACTCGAGAGAAAAATTGTCTGGTGGAAACAACACTTCCAATAGTGGATGTGCAACAGTCTTCCTGGCAATATTACTATTAATGGGCTTTGCCTTTGCAGTGAATTAAGTATTAACAAAAAAATAAAAGACATATGTTTACGCAAGAAGAATTTGAAAGTGCTTATGAAATCATATCAGGATTTAACAATATTCGTAAGCAAATAAACGATGATTCGGAGTTGCTGAAAAAGCTTTATGAATTATACAAAAAAAGAGGCTTAAAGGTAGAAAAATATAGCGATGTTGATGATAATTTTACTGCTAATGTCCGTTATGCCGTTTTAGATTGTTATATTTCTTTAGGCTATCCTCACGAATATAATAGAAATGCATTTGAGCATTTTAACCTACTCTCTCAGGTTTTTTTAGACAGTAAGAATGAATTTGACTATGCAGAATATAAGTGTATTTGGGATAGTCTCGATTATGCCCGAAGAAGAGGTTATTATGAAAAAGTTTTTAATATCTGTTTTGAATACGCGGTAAAATATTCCACTCTTTCCAAACTCTATATAGACTTATTAAAAACAGATAAATACATAGCGGAAACTTTTTTAATATTAATAAAAAAGCTGACTTGGAAATTATCAAAGAATAACCAATATGTGACATCTGAGGGAGAAGCGTGGTTCTTAAAACTAATGTACAATGATTTAGGACTTCATCCCAATGTAAAGCCTGAATATATGATAAAAAGTGGTGAAAAGCTCACATTATCCATTGAACCAGATTATTTTGATTTAATTGATTGCATAGCAGGAGATTTTTATTCTTTTGTAAAAAATGAATTAGATGAATCTGAGGATTTATATCGTTAAGTTACGGAAATTATTCCTATCTTTGCAAACGATAATATGAAAACGCGCTTGCACGAATAAATTTCGAGGTATGGATTCAAATTTTCTTTAGATTATTTGGATAATTACCAAAAGAATATTATCTTTGCATTCGAGTTAAATGACGATCAGTTATGAAACAGGTTATTGATTTAATCGAGAATCCTAGAGTTAAGGATGTTTTTGAAAGTTATTCTAAGGCATCTTCTTCTGAAGAGCGCCAAAAGATTATTGATGATTATAAATGCTGGTATGAAAATCTATCAGATGAAGATAAACTTACTGAGACTACCCGTCAGTTTGAGAGCGCACGTGCTGTGATAGATGGTGTCAAGGCGAACAACGAAGAACTTAAAGCGCGTCGTATCCGTGAAAAGCTCGGTAATGTACCAGAAGCAATATCTATGAGTTATGTTGCAAAGAACTACTTTGGTAAAACCAAGACTTGGCTTTATCAACGACTAAATGGGAATAAGGTTAATGGCAAGGAGGCTTGTTTCACCGAATCTGAAGCCCGCCAGTTGCAAGATGCACTTCACGATCTTGGACACCGTCTGAGTTCAATCATTCTCATATAAAGCAGTGAAGGCTCGCCGCTGCGAGCCCTCACAACCCTCACCAGCTGCGAAGCCGTGGGGAAATTTTTTGGAGATATTTTTGGCGATATGAAAAATAATCGTTACCTTTGCAATATGATTGCGAAAAACCTATACATGAACATCGGGTTGCCTACGCGTAAAGCGCTGGTTATCAGCAAGTTATACCCCCCCCCAATTTTCGTATAGGTTAACAAGACAGTATAATCAGAAAAGCACTGCCTTTTTAGGCATGTACGGCGTAGGCTTGTCCCTGCTGCTATCGGCTCCGGCCTTTAGTGGCGGGGACTTTTGTGTTAACCATATAATAGCTGAATGAGAAATGACTGAAACTAAGAAATTCGTTTTGCTAACCCAAAAGTCAGATATACTTCAGGAAGAAGTGAACTATCTCAGACTGCGACTGTCGGAGCTTGAGGTCAGCCGCAGGATAGAGGGTACACCTTTGGCTTTGGATCTAACGAAGTTCGGCTTTTCTCCCCGATATGTGAATATACTCCATAAGAAAGGTTGTAATAATCTTGCAGACCTGCTGAAACTGGATGCGCCAACGCTGATGAATAATCATAAGGTTAGTAGAGGTACTATACAGAATATCGAGCGTACTCTCGAAGATATCGGCCTGCGATTAGGCATGAATCTGAACAATATGAGCGATGATGATTTCAATAGTCTTGTGTCGACGCTTACAAATCTGACTGGCTACACGACTTTGGAATTCAATCGCAAATATCGTTGCAGAAAATATCTGCATGAGGGTTTTCGGAGTGGACTCATTTATTCATTTGCAACAAGAGATGTCCGCGTTTAGCTTCAAAATCAGTCTATTTTTGGTGCAGATTGAATTTTTTTTCAGCGAAATTGCTTTAATTACAGAAAAAAAATGTATATTTGCAGCCGTACAAAAGTAATATAGAGCAATGAATACGACAATGGTCTTGAATAACCTGCTGAGCCTCATCCGCTCAATGCCTCTGACCACCAGCAACAAAGAGTGGTTGGCGGATCATCTGTATGAAGAGGTAAAGGCAGAGAAACTCCAGAATGCGATGGCTGACCAGTCTAACGGCTGGCCAAAGGTAAGACGAGAGGATATGGTCATTACGCCAAGGGTCGCAAGTATGTTCCAAATATCAGAGACGCTCCCAGAGAATTTTGACGAGAAAAAAGCATACGGACAACATCTCAGCGAGAAATACAAATGAAAAGGGTATTTATCGACACCAATGTGTTCATCGACTATTTAGGACAGCGGGGCCAGTTCTACGAGCCTGCTGCCAAGATAGTGTCATTGGCTGACATGGGGCTGATTCGTTTGGTCGTATCCTCATTATCTTTTGCCACAGGCAGTTATGTCCTGGAGACCCATTGCCACAAGACACCAAAGCAGATAGTTGACGGCTACAGGAAGTTTGTCACTATCTGCGGCATAGCGGCTGTTGACGAGAGTGTTGTCATGGCTACCGTCAAGCACCCTTTCAAGGATTTCGAAGATGCTATGCAATACCATACAGCTATGGCTGATAATGCCGACTGCATCGTGACGAGAAACAAAAAAGACTTCACCGGAATAGAAATACCAGTCATGGAACCGCAAGAATTCCTCGACATGCTTGCCGAATAGGTGAAATTCTATTAGTTAAACCTTTAAACAATTAACAAAGAAACAGACAGCAACAACAGTACATCGGGATGAGGCCGCACCAAGTGCCGCCTGCCCACAGGAAACGCTTACTGGGCGTAAAACCAGACAATTAACAAAATTACTCGCTCGGCGACGTTAGGAGACGCTTGCCAGAGCAAGAACTTACAGGTTAGCGTTCCTGTTCGTACTTATTAAAATATGGATTTGAGCTTTTGCTCTTGTTCTTTGAAGCTGAATACCGCCAAACATTCAATTACAAAGAGAACAAGCAGACAGAAGGCTCACGTCGTTTAGGCGTGGGCTGTTTATGCTTGTTTTTGTAACAGGTCACTTGGCGGTAACCGAGCTTCAGATAAGCATCGAACGGTTCTCGCCTTTTTCCTCTATAAAACCGAAATATATTCTCTCGCCAGAGTAACTAAAATCAAGGATATGGTTAAGAATGGAGCATATAATTACATAACAAACCACAATAGGCCTGTTTACACAAGTGATACTTTCCTCTACGAGTTCTACTCAGACTGGGTTCCATCGCCAGCCATGCCGTTGGTTAATTTGTAGACGGGGTCTAAGCCACCACAAAGGTAATAGCCTTGCCATAGCTGGTATTTGTATGATTCATTTATGATATCCCACGTTCATAGAAGTCCTGATAAGGAACATTCTTGCTAAGTATATGCCATGCACAAATAAGCAGTTTTCTTGAAATGGCAACCTGTACTTTCATCTTTGTCTTCTTTCTGACTTGAGTTTGGTGATAAGAGAAACGGCTGAAGAAGCATCCTTGAGTTCTGCTTGCAGCCCATGAGCATTCAATAATGGTTCTTCTAAGATATCTGTTCCCATGTGTAATCCGTTTGGACTTGATAACTTTATTGGATTCGTCATTCCTCGGCTTCAGACCGCTCCACGATGCAAGGTGATTGGCTGTCTCAAAATGGCTCATATCTATTCCAATTTCTGCGATCAAAGATGTAGCAGCCCTGAGTTTCACCCCGGGTATAGTCTGCAGGTTTCTCAGTTGGTCTGAGTATTCCTTCTCACAGATTTCCTGCATTTTATCAATACACTCCTGCTTATGTCTCTCGGCAATATCTATTTCCTCTCGGATCTGTCTCATCATATCAGAATCAGCTT